>OAQX01000013.1_pt1 | contig 156735 bp, 136 predicted proteins | sample 1475521 | NCBI WGS metagenome assembly OAQX01 (sample SAMEA3360657, study PRJEB22359) | human gut metagenome | biome: ENVO:urban biome; feature: ENVO:human-associated habitat; material: ENVO:feces | place: Bangladesh | collected 2011 | reverse complement strand
AATAACTGTACATTGTACATCGTCAAAATTGTACATTCTTATATTGACATTTACAATACACTATTCATTATCAAAATATGAATAAAATATGAATATTACTCTAATATTATAATTCTACCTTATAAGAATTGCAAGAAAATGCAAATTTCCAGTAAAATAAATAAATTTATGCTTTACGACCACTCCACAAAGCAGTCTAAAGACAACAAAGAAAAAGAGCCAAGATTTAAATCTTGGCTCCTAAAAAGACATAAACATAAAAAGATATATAATTTTTATGTTTATGTCTTTCGTTATTTACAAATTCAATTCACTTATAGGCATCTTTTTTCTTTGCAAATAATATTCAAACATTCTATGTGCAGGAAGTTCACGTACTTGAATACATTCTAACCCAATTTTATCAAGCATTTCTATTTGAACATGGCCTACACAATTAATATTATTTTTTTCAGTAGGCATCAAAAAACAATTTTTCACCTTATGTATATTATTCAACTCAATAAAAGATTTATATGCTAATTGATATAAATATTGTTTTGTAATATCTCCGATACCTGGTTGGCCCTCTACCTTATTATTTTTTAAATACATCGTATAATATTTGGCATCTAAAATAACAAAGATACATTCATTATTATATCTTTCTACAGAAATTAAATCTGGTATTAGCGTATCTGAAAAAGTTGTATTACCATCTTTAGATACCCATTTGGGACGTTCTATTAAATCTTTTAACGTCTTAGGATTATTATCCTCCATATCACTAGGAATTTTTAATGGTTGTAATAATGGCAATGATAACAAAGGGGCCACAAGCTTGTTATCAAAAACATCTGCGCAAACAGTTTCCCATACTAAATTAAAACTAGTTGTCCCAAATAAAGCAATGCTATCAGTATCACTTACTGATGTATTCTCCAGCAACAAAGCAGCCATAAGTTTTAGTACATACTGTTTTCGAGAGTTAAATTCGGTATTAAGCTCATTGAAAATACGATGAAGAATGTATTCTTGATCACCAAAATCATCTAATAAAAAGTCTGTCAAATAAACCCCATGCATGTCCAATAAATCCATCAAGGATATTTCTTCAAGTTCACGACTACACTTAGTAAGCAAACACTCATGAATACGTTGAATAAAATTGTCATCATCAATGATATTCTTTCGTGTCCAAAAATTTATATAATAAGGCTCCTCCTCTTGCCAAAGGGGATGAATAAAGTCAATTGTTCGATTCCAATTGATTTCGCCATCACCATTGAGTTCATGTGTGCTCTGTGTATTGATATAAATCCCATTTTGAAAATAGTCATCTAACAAAGCTATGATTAATGCTATTCTACTAAATGCTGCCAATTGGTTACTCTCACTATATAGTTGTATAGATTGATTATTTGTATTATATCGATGTAAAACTTTAAGAACTTGTTTTAATAACTTTCTACATTCAGTTTTATCATCCTTATTATCATGTGAAAATAAGTATTTAGGATAACAACATAACAAATAGCCTTCAATAATTACAATACCTACATAGTTAAACACATAACAAGAGTTATCTTGACCATCAATTCCATCAACTAGCTCGTCATCCAATGTAACAAGATTTGATAACTCTAAATTCTTAGGCATACCTTTAACTGACTTTAAAATCCCATAAACCTTGAGATTTCTAATGAATAGATCTAATTGATTACTATCTATCTCAGAAAACAATGTCATCAACTCTGACTTTGTGTAAGGTTTCCTTTCACGGATATAAACCGACTTCATACCTCTGTGACCTTCGTTTCACTATCTTCCAATATTGTTTCTTCTTTATTTTCTAACCATTTAGAATTGACAACACCCTCTGGGAAAATTTCTATCCCAATCTCATCAAAAGCACTACAAATAGATGAGTATCGGCAATTACCTTCACACTTAAAGAACAATCTTCTTTTTTGTTTAACTACATCATCAAATAAGTACATTAATACCTTATTTTTAAATACTTCTTTAAAGCTATCATTATCTTGTATTGTAGACTCTTTCAAGAAGAATGGACCCATCAGTTTATCCTCATTAATACTATAAGCTTCTGTAGATAACTCATCATTGATTGCCTTACGCAGGCTATTCCACGAAATTAATGTATTCGATTGTCCAAGTTTAAATTTTGGCTTAGTAGAAATATCGGATAACTTATCTTCCCCATCATCAATACCATAATATGAAAAATTCCATCGACGTTTAAATGCTGTATCCATAGGATATACGCCTTGATCAGCACTATTCATCGTAGCCCATATAAACATATTTGATGGTAGTTTAATAGTATTAACATCTATAGCAACACCTAATTGACGTTGTAAATACCCTCGCATATCATTGGTTGTATTAATACTATATTCACTCTGTCCATTATTATCTCTATCAAGAAGTTGGAATACATCTCCAAATACTGCGGCAACATTGGCACGATTAATCTCTTCAATGATTAATACATAGGGTTTATCTGGATTTTGTAATGCTTTCACTAAAGTTCGCATAAATGGGCCTGGAACGTATTCATATGCAATTTTCTCTTTATAAGAATCTTTCGACATTAATCGGACATACTTCCGCAATGCTCTACCATGATTCCGTTCAACTGAATTATTATTGGCAGCCTGAGTTCCATCTTGCTTAATCGTTGTGAACTCATCATCAAAATATAATCCTAAAAGAGCAGGTAACCGTGTCAAATCATTATTATTTTGAAAGGTTTCTACAAGAGCATCATATTTTTCTTGTGTAGTCTTAGTCTCATCTAGTAATACTGAGATAACATTTTTCGTATCTTCATCTAATCCATCCAATTTACTTGTCTTCATAATCGGTTTATAAGAACCTACAAAATTTGCATACGTATAATCTGGATGAAATGTTATTCTTTCAATCTGTTCATCATTATTGCTAACTAGAGCCTCTGCTTCTCGCTTTAATGCATAAGATTTCCCTGTCCCTGGTGCGCCAAAAAAAATTCGTTGTCTAGATATATTATTATCGATATAGATAGGCTCATCTAATTTTGAACTAATGGCTGAATCTACATTAGATTGATTGGAGTAACTAGTATTAATATTGTTAGAAGATAAACGCAAAAAACATCTAACTCTGCTCTCATATTTCTGTAAATCAATAACTCTATTAGGCACAATATCAACTACATTATTGGAATACTCTAAAAAAGAATTTAAGTTATCCTTTAACAATGACTTTAATATTCTTAATGAGCCCTTAGGCTCTTCATCACCATTAATATCTATTGGTCCATTAGCATCAAGAATTTTTCTATATATGCTATCCAAATTAAAAATAATATCCTTATTATTATCTACAAGTTTAAATACGGCAGGTTCAGATAATACAGTTATTAACTCTATCAAATTCTTTTCTGCTTGTTTCAAACGGTTTGCATAATTATCTTGTTGACTATAATCTTTTTCAACACCTAACCAATATAACAACACACCTAAATATAGCTCTCTATCAGTTTCAATCAAAGAATTAATAATGTCTATATTGATTGTATATATTAATTTTTTAGGGTATCTAACCCTTCCTGTTCTCTCAGCACTATAGGGCTTAGAACTATCTAAAAATTCGACTTTAGCCAATCTCCAAATCAACTCAAAAGCAACAATTAAAGATTCTATTTGCGCTGTAAATATTGGGTTTGCATTAAGATTACTCAATAGATTATCTTTATCAATACTTATAATTTCAAAAGTATCTATCATACTAATTATTTTTTCACTTAAATCATTAGTTAAAATAATCTGATCCTTATCTTGAACTGAATACTCTAATTCTCCTGGAGAATCAGAAATGACCCATAGGAAAATAATCATAGCTAAAGCACTTCTAATATTAGGGAATGAAGATTTTATCCCTAATTTTAAATCAATATCAGGATATATAGTCAAAGGGTTTGGTCTATTCATTATTATCTCTCTTTATATCATGCATAATTACACGTGCTATTTTTCTAGCTAATAACGGCGGAACAGCATTTCCAACTTGCTTCATTTGGGACATTTTACTGCCAATAAACTTAAAAGTATCAGGAAAAGATTGTAATCTAGCCGCCTCTCTTACAGTAATAGCTCTATTTAAAAATGGGTGAGTAAATTTTCCAGAGGAAGGAGTATCAAATCTAGTTGTTATTGTTACTGCGACATCATTCTGTTTCATTCTACTCCAAGTCCCACTATATACAGACTTCGTAATATGTTCCTTTGGAAGTACTTCTTTCCCCGCATTTGGAGGAATCAATGATAAACGCTCTAATGCCAATGCAGAGTGTTTTGTTGCCATATGATTATATAGGATTTTAGATCCTTTACGCATTTTCTTTTCATAATCACTCTTAGGTGAATTTCGGTATTCCTGTTCAAATTCACCTTCACCAGATTCAAGATATGCTAAGTCACTTATCGCATCCCAAATAGTAACCTTTTGCTTACACGGTAAGGGCAATTCAGGTGGAGTCGCTAAATATTTTCCAATAATAATGGCTCTTCTACGATTTTGTGGTACCCCATAGTCTGCTGCATTCAGAATGCCATATCGTATAGAGTATCCATAGCCCTTAAACAACCCCTTAATTTCATTAAGGAAGAAACCTTTCTCTGCTGTTAATAAATTAGGAACATTCTCCATTACAAAATATTTAGGCTTTACGAATTTTACTACTTCAACATAATGTTTAAATAAAAAATTTCTTTCATCATTTATTGTTTTTCTTTTCCCCTTTTGTGAGAATCCTTGACAAGGTGGTCCACCTATTACTACATCTATTTTATTAACATATTCTCCAAATACTTTGCTCAAATCTAAAGAAGTTATATCGCCCACAACAACGTTTGTACTCTTGTGATTCTCCTTATATGCAGTCGCAATTGATTGATCAAACTCATTTGCTAATAATATATCAAACCCTTCCATCTCAAATCCCAATGAAAGTCCTCCTACGCCTGCAAACAAATCTATAACAGTAGGTTTCATAAGTTATCCTTTTATTCTAGAAACAGCTATATCAAAATACTTTTTATCTAACTCAATTCCAATAAATTGTCGATTATTTTTCTGTGCTACAACACCTGTAGTTCCACTTCCCATAAATGGATCAAGTACACAATCCCCTTCATTAGATAGAACATCAATAAAGTGTTGTATTAAAATTTCGGGTTTCTGCGTAGGATGCTTTCCATATCGTCTCTCACCATTAGGGGTAACCGAAGTTTCGATAAAATCATGAATAAGTCTTCCCTGATTATTAAAAACACCCGTTCTCTTTTTATACGTAAAATATATCCAAGCCTCAGTAGAATTCACAAAGTGTAGGTTCATATTTCTTGGCATAGGATTAGTTTTATGCCAAATCCCCGTTGTCTTATAATAAAATCCATGCTTCTGAGCTAATCGTATAATTGTCTCTACCTTTATAATAGCCATAAAGACAATCATTGAACCGCCTTTTTTTATAACTCTAGCTGACTCTTCAAAAAAACAGTCCATAGATTTTTCCCATTCCGAAAAGTCCATATCATCCCAGCCTGCTGATCCAAAAAAATTATCTCTCATTTTACTAAGATTTGTATCGCGGTTTCTCATAAAATTTCCCAAATTATAAGGAGGATCTGTGATAATTAGATCAATAGAGTTTGTGTCAATTTTTTTCATTGCTACTATACAATCTTCATTATATAACTTCGTTTCTAACACTATATTAGCCTTCCTAAATGGGTCCATAATAATTAATTGTACAAATTGTTTATTTGCACCCTTCATTATACAAAAATACTATCAATCTTTTTATAATATAAAAAACACACTATAAATACAAGGTTACCTATTTATAACAATATTAAATGGTAAAACAAAAAGACACAAGGCATTTAAAGCCTTATGTCTAATAGATTTCAGTTGGCGCGCCTAGAGGGAATCGAACCCCCAACCTACAGTTTAGGAAACTGACGCTCTCTCCGGTTGAGCTATAGACGCATGTATACTTTATTATATCGTTTTTAATAAAGTATACGCAAGGCGTCCTTATTGTTGTAGGTATTGGTTATTCACTTGTTTTTGTTCTTCTGGGCTTAGGTTTTGGTAGCCTTTTGCTAAAGCACTGACCCAGGATCCATAGGCAGGATTTGGGAATACCACAAATGTAGTACCAAAGTCTTCTTTATGTTCATCGATGATAGCGTTTCTTTCAACTAAGGTCTTACCTTTTGTACCGATTGGGAAGTCACCGGCATTATCACCCATATACAAAATGACGCTGTATTTCTTAGTGATTGCATCAAAACGAGGTTGTTTGTCTGAGTCTTTTTCAAATAGTAGTACATGTTCTTTATCGACGGATGGGAATCCTAGTTCCTTAAAGTTTTGTACTGTTGCATCATAGTTAACAGGTGCATATCGATTTGAAACGTAGAATATTTCAACACCTTGTTTATGTACTTCATTTAGAAATTCAGCAGCGCCTGGCATGGCTTGTGATTTACCTTGATGCACAGCTTGACGCCACCAAGGAGCATCGAAGCGACCATTGCCATTAGCAACGCTTTCACCCATCAGTTTAGTATTATCCACTACGGTTTCGTCCGCATCAAGAACGATGGCAAGAGGTTTTCTTTGATGAGATGGATCAGTAACGGCCATCTTAACAAGATTTAGCGCCACATTGTACCCTTGATACACTAGTGCTCTGTACTCTGCAGAGGTGCGCATCCATAAGAGCCCCATTGTTTCTGTTTCGGCTTGGTACTGCTGTTTTTGCTTCAGTGCTGCCTGCTCATCTAGTACTACTGCAGCTTTTGCTGGCTCACTGTTAGCAGCTACCGTATTAGCTACCGTATTCGTAGCCACTATACTATTAGTCGGTTGAGTTGATTGAACCTGCGTTACCATCGCTGTAGGAACTACAGGATTTGCTTTCACCGTCGTCGGAGAATCCGCCTGCACTACAGAACCTACGCAAAGACTGCCGCCAAAGCAAGCCACCGCTACATACCATGCCAAACTACTACGTTTCATAATTGCCTCCTATCCACATGTGCTCTCTGTATACATACAATACACAATGTAATTCTACATAGTTATACGAAAGTCCTCTATAAATTTATATTCTATCTGTATATTTTAAATCTATCTACACTATAACTATGCTATAATACAGCTGTTGATAGTATTAGAGAGTTCTTATAAAAAGAGGTATATGTAATGAAAGTATGTAAACGATCAATTATTACCAGTTCACTATTAGCTATATTGGCTATATCATCTGCGTACGGGGCTACACCAGTACAGCCAAGTGAAAGCACAGATACTGCAGTGGTTGATATGGATTATTCTAATATTCCAGAGTTAAAAAAATCTATCGAGAGCGCAACACCTGCTATGATACAATCTACGCTTGATGCTTCTAAGGGAAAACCTACTAAAGATAAGCCCATCTATTCAACGGTGACTATGTCTGGTAACCGTGTTGTATCTGTAAAAACTTACAAAACTAAAGAAGAACAAGAAAGAGCCATGTTAAAAGAGCGTAAACGCTTAGACAAGGTCACTGCTGAACGTCAGGCTAAAAGAAAAAACGAAACACGCACAGATATGCTAAAAGGTTTAACACCAATATCGTCCTATCCACCGGTAAGCGAAACACGCGTATTACAAAGTGAAATGTTCTCTAGACCATTTGGTAGACAACTCGATTTGCGTTTAGTAGAGGCCTATACACAAGATTATGACAAGGCAAAACCTGGCGATATTTATGTCTATGCAGATTATGTGGACTACACATCTAAACAGCTATTAGGTGAAAAAGATGGCACCACTGCTATTTCAGCTATGATTCTACGTGTACTCATGAGAAAAGACGAAAACAAAGCTTTCAGCATCGATGTAAATGCGTACTTCATAAATCCAACAACACATACCATTTCCATAAGTCGTTCCGAAGATGTAAAGGGTATCGATATCAAGAAAGAGGAAAGAGCTGAAGCTGTATTTAAACTACCATCACACCAATTACAAGCCGGCGATCCGCAGTATGAAATCGCTAAGCTTATGTATCAAGACTTAACGAATAAGAAATTTGATTAGCAATATTTAAATACACTCACCATGACAAAAGCCCCTCCTTACTATGAGCTACATAGCAAGGAGGGGCTTCGTTTTAATTTAAGGAAGTTCTTTTAATCGTCAGTGTTATTCAGAGAGAGTATCTTTGTTATGTAAATAGTACTTATAATACTATTTTACATCGCTAAAATCAATGTCCATACCCAAAGCTTTAGCAATGCCTTCACCATAAGCTGGATCACATTGGTAGCAATGTTTTGCATGACGTTCTTTAATGAAATCAGGTACACCATTCATAGCCGCTGCCGTATTGTCAAACAAGGCTTGTTGTTGTTCAGGGCTCATGAGGCGGAACAATTTACCTGGTTGTGTAAAGAAGTCAGAGTCGTCTTCATAGAAGTCATATTGGTAGGCTGGACCAGATACGTCGAGAGGAGGATTTTTGAATTCCGGTTGTTCAGCCCATTCACCAAAGCTATTTGGTGCGTAGCCAATTGTAGACCCATGGTTTCCATCTATACGTCCTTGACCATCGCGATGATAGATATTTACAGGACATTTAGCGGCATTAACAGGGATTTGATAATAATTTGCTCCTAGACGATAACGTTGCGCATCCGCATAGGAGAACAAACGACCTTGAAGCATTCTATCAGGAGAGAAAGAGATACCAGGAACGATAGTAGTCGGTGCAAATGCAGCTTGTTCTACATCTTGGAAATAATTTTCTGGGTTGCGATTAAGTTCCATCACACCAACTTCAATCAATGGGAACTCATCGTGATACCATACTTTAGTTAAGTCGAATGGATTGTATGGCATATTGTCAGCTTGTTCTTCCGTCATCACTTGGATGCATAATTTCCATTTAGGATAATCACCTTTTTCAATAGCCTCAAAGAGGTCACGTTGGTGACTTTCACGGTCACTAGCTACCACATTAGCCGCCTCAGCGTCGGAAAGATTTTCAATCGGCTGTTGGCAAATCCAATGGAATTTAACCCATACGCGCTCATCGTTTTCGTTGATAAGACTGTATGTATGACTGCCAAAACCATGCATTGTACGGTAAGATTTAGGAATACCACGGTCACTCATGACGATTGTTACTTGGTGGATCGCCTCTGGCAAGCTAGTCCAGAAATCCCAGTTTGCTGTCGCATCGCGAAGATTTGTTTTCGGATTCCGTTTTACAGCGCGGTTCAAATCAGGGAATTGCAATGGATCGCGGATAAAGAATACCGGTGTATTGTTACCTACGAGGTCCCAGTTTCCTTCTTCCGTATAAAATTTTACGGCAAAGCCACGAATGTCGCGTTCTGCATCGGCCGCACCACGCTCACCAGCAACGGTGGAGAAACGCACGAATAACGGCGTTTGCTTGCCTACTTCAGAGAAAATTTTTGCTTTCGTATATTTTGTAATATCGTTAGTTACTGTGAAAGTACCAAATGCACCAGATCCTTTAGCATGCATGCGGCGTTCAGGAATCACTTCGCGCTCAAAATGAGCTAATTTCTCCATGAGCCAAACATCTTGCATCAGTACAGGACCACGTTTACCTGCTGTAGCAGAGTTGCGATTATCTGGTACGGGAGCACCAAAGGCGGTTGTTAGTTTCTTTTCATTATTCATATTACAAACTCCTACTTAGAGATCAAAATGAAAGTAATTTACTTTACATAATTTTTAGATTATATATCTCAATTAAGATAAATGTTATTAATGGATAATTATTATCCATTAATCTGTAATTAGAATATCACATTTTTTTTAACAGAACAACCCTAAACCTTTATAAATCTTGTATACACGATATCATTTACAAGAACCAAAATGAGAATTGTGGCATTATATATATTTAAATGCGAACTAAATCTCTCTATCAAAATAAAAAACACCTTGCTTCTATCATCAACGTGTAGATCACAAGGTGTTTTCATTCAATTTATGCTGGACGGCTCCAGTCGACTTGTACGTCGATAGCTTCCCACATGCGTGTTAAAGCTAATTTTAGGTTATCCAAAGATTCTAATGGTTTTACAGTCAAGCGTTCATATGTATCAAGACCTGTAGCATGCTCGATGGCATGTTCGTCGTTCAAGTAAGCGATAACCTTATCAGCCCACTCTTGTTCAGGTAAATCTACGGACACTGTTTTTGCTTCTGTGTCATAGGACAAGAAGCCGTTGCTGTTGATGCCATAATGGATGGCTACACGAAATAAACTCATATCTATACCTCTCTTGCGGTAATTTTTAAACACTATAACCATATTGTAACATGAACATTTATATTAGCGAAAGTATTCAATATAAACTTTATAACTCTATTGTAAAGAATTATATATCCTCGTTAGTATCCCCTACCTCATCGTCTTCAAGACCTACTTTCATGTTATCAGATGTCTCATTCGCTTTATTAGAATCCACATCCTTTTTAGTAGATTGTGCATCTACTGCGGCCTTAAGTTCTGATCTCTTTCTACGCGCCCCATTTTCTCCGTGAAAGCGCTGCCATAGAGCGCCGCTCATAACTGCAGTCTCACCGAACTTAGATTCTAAGGAGTCTAACACACCAGCCAGCTTATTTTCGTTTTCATTTTGAGAAGACTCAAAGAGGCTATCCTGCATCGGTACCTCTTCATCGAGACCACTAACAGTAAGACCTAATAGGCGTATAGGGCCGGGAGGATTCATAAAGGCAATCCCCTTAGAGCTACAATAGTTCGATCCACTATAATTAGACTGACTATAATTAGATCCATTATAGCTAAGATTCCTAGATTTTATCTTTGTAGTAGCCCCTAGTGCTTCCACATCTTTCTTCGTCCCTTTAGGCTTCTTGCTCGTCTTATCTTGCATCAGCTTGTTCCACAAAAGCAGTGCTGTTTCAAAGAATACATGCTCATGATCAGATGGTGTATCTAATCGTTTCTGCCGTGATACAGTAGTGAAGTCATCATAGCGCACCTTAATCGACACGGTATGCCCTAACAGATTCCGTTTCCGTAACCGCTTCGATAGACGATTGGCAAAATATCTGAACTCGAGTTCAATAGCACTGCCATCGACAAGATCCTCTTCGTAGGTTTCTTCGGCTCCGATGGATTGTATTTTACGATCTGTTTCTACAGGCCGTTCATCAATACCATTCGCTAGCTCCCATATGCGTCGCGCCTGATTGCCTACAATGGGAATGAGACTCCCTTCATCTGGCAAGGCTTGAATGTGACGCATCAAGTGGAAGCCTCCTGCTTTCAGCCGTTTTTCCGTATGAGGGCCTACACCCCAAATACGTTTTATAGGCAACGGTGCTAGGATTTCTTTCTCACGACCATAGGGAATCACTACAAGACCATCTGGCTTGTCTAAATCAGAGGCTAGTTTAGCTAAAAATTTATTAGGTGCTAATCCCGCTGAGATGATGAGCCCTGTCTTCTCATACACACGGTCTTTGATGGCACGCCCTAACGCTTTAGGGCCACTATACATGGTAGACATGCCACTCACCTCAAGAAAGGCTTCATCGATAGATAATGGCTCAATGTAAGGAGTGAATTCTTTCATAATAGAAAAAATCTGATGGGATACCTCTTTGTAGCGATCCATGCGCGGATAGACATAGATACCATCAGGACATAATTTCTTGGCCCTTGAAATCGGCATGGCAGAGTGAACACCGAATTTACGAGCCTCATAGGAGCAGGTAGCAACAACACCACGTGAAGAAAGACCACCCACGATTACGGGGTGGCCTTTATATTCTGGATGATCCAGTTGTTCGATGGACGCGAAGAATGCATCCATATCAACATGCATAATCCAACGTCTCATTGTTACGCTTCTTTTTCGTGCTCAGAAATACGGCAGTATTTAATTTGCGCACAAATGCACTCATCCTTAGATTTATATAATTGAGGGATGATTTCTAGAATGTCGCCAAATGTAGCTTCGTTAATGGAGTAACGTGTCCATAAGCCATTACGTTGAGAGTTAACTACACCTGCATCAATTAAGATTTTCATATGGTAGCTCAACGTAGATTGGGATAAATTGAAGCTAGCTAAAATATCAGCTGCACATAATTCATTGCAAGACAACATGTCGATGATGTGTAATCTTGTTTCATCGCTTAATGCCTTAAAAATCGTCGCTAAACGTTCATAAGAAACTTCAACCATATCTTTAACTCCTCAAATCCGTATCAAAAAATGTCAATCTACTTATTGATACTATTATATACTATTTCTTAATGTAAATCTATTTTTTTCTTTATATTTGTATCTTAATAATTTATTATGAATACCAAATAATTATATATGAGTAAATTTTACCACATTATAAACTAATTTCAGCACACTATAGGCTATTCGCTATGAATATTTTAAATAAATTTTCATCTCATAGATTTATTTAGTTATACACGAAAATGTATATATAATGATTTTGTACAATTATTTTCTATAGAATTTTCGATATAGCGATTTTCTAATAACCATATAGCATACTTCGATATACCGCACTACATTAGCAACCGAAAGGATTAGATATAAACTATACCGATTTTGTGTTCTAATGACTTTCAATACAAAAGACCCCTCATAGAGGGGCCTTATCTGTATAATTCTATAAATCGATTGCATAGTAGAAAAACCATAGAATTTATAATGATAAATTCCAGTCTACCCTAGAGCAATCCTATTATATCAAATTGGTATAGCTTAGAATACGTTTACTAAATCGATTGTTTGGTTACGGTTAGGGCCAACGGATACGATACCCAAAGGTACACCTGTTACTTCTGCAATACGTTCTACATATTTACGAGCATTTTCAGGAAGGTCTTCGTATTTGCGGATACCAGAGATATCTGTTTCCCAACCTGGCAATGTTTCGTAAACAGCTTCACATGCTTCAAGATCTTTCAAGTTAGCTGGGAAGCCTTCTACGTCCTTACCATTCAATTTGTAACCTACGCAGATTTTCAATTCTTTGAAGGAATCAAGGATATCCAAGCGTGTAATAGCGAGATAATCCAAGCTGTTAAGACCAGCAGCATATTTTACAACCATAAGGTCTAACCAACCACAACGACGAGGACGACCAGTTACAGTACCGAACTCATGACCAAGTTTGCGAAGGTTGTCGCCAGTTTCATCAAGAAGTTCTGTTGGGAATGGACCTGCACCAACGCGTGTTGCGTACGCTTTTACAACGCCAAAGATATTTTTCAAGTAGTTTGGACCAATACCAGCGCCTGTGGAAGCACCACCAGCGATTGGATGAGAGGATGTTACGAATGGATATGTACCATGATCAAGGTCAAGCATAGTAGCTTGAGCGCCTTCGAACAATACCTTTTTGTCCTCTTTAACTGCTTTAAGAACAGCGATGTTAGTATCTGTTACATATGGTTTCAATGCTTCAGCATATTTGATGTAGTCAGCTAAGATTTCATCATAGTTAACTGGTTCAGCATCATAAACTTTAGTAAGCATTTTATTTTTGAATTCTACATTGTATGCTAATTTTTGTTTGAATGTTTCAAGGTCATACAAGTCGCAGATACGGATACCGATACGATTGATTTTATCAGCGTAGCAAGGACCGATACCATTTTTAGTAGTACCGATTTTAGCATCACCTTTAGATACTTCCTCTGCATTATCTAAAGCGATATGATATGGCATGATAACATGCGCGCGGTCGGAAATATGAAGGGATTTTGCAGATTTACCTTGTTTTTCAAGGCCTTCGATTTCTTGTAACAATACTTTAGGGTCGATTACAACACCAGTACCCACAATGTTTTGTTTGTTATCGTACAAAATGCCGCTTGGTAAAAGGCGAAGAGCAAATGCTTTGTCATCTACCACAACAGTATGACCTGCATTATTACCACCTTGACTGCGCACTACAACGTCTGCACGTTCCGCGATCCAGTCAACGATTTTACCTTTACCCTCGTCACCCCATTGAGTGCCGATAACCATACTTGTTGCCATATCTATATCCTCCATGTGAAAGTCTAAATAATTCACTAACATTATACAACAATGTTCGGACTCTGTGAAAGTATTTATACAAATTCAATCTTTAGTTTCTTCCCAAAAGCGTGAGCTATTTTCTGTAATGTCTTTAAAGATGGATTACCATTACCATTTTCAATCTTACTAATATCAGACTGAGTAATACCTGTTAATTCGGATAACTGCATTTGTGTCATATGAGCTGCTAATCGCGCCTCAACTATATTCTGAATAATTTGGTACTCATCATCTAATGCATCCCACTCTTTTTTAAACTTAGGATTTTTCAATTGTTTCTCTAAATATTGATCTAACGTTTCCATATTATGTATACCTCTCGATATAATCGTTTTTATATTTTATAGCTAATTCAATAGCACTCTTAGGTGTTTTCATGGATTTCTTTACAAAACCATTTGTTAAAACAATTCGTTTTCCCACAAAGAAGAAATACAATATTCTAGAAATATTTGAACCTTGCTTCGTTCGCAACTCATAAATACCATCTTCTAAATGTTTAGACTGAGGCTCTCTTAAACGATTGCCATATAATTCAAGGATCTTTAGATCTCGAATTGTTTTAGCTCGCTGCTTATCTGAAAGTTCATTTAAGAATACTTTTGCTGGCTTTTCTCCACTTATAGTTTCATAAAAAACAACAGAAAACGTATCCATCATATTCCTCCTACTACTAGAAGAAATCTTTACTTAAATTATATGTTAAAACATATATTCAGTAAAGATACAGAGATATAGAAATTTAAGGTCTTACTATATCCAATATAAGTATCTATACCTTTAAAGTAAACAAATGGGAGGTGACCATTGGTCACCTCCCATGTATTGACATTTTAACTAATCAAAGTATTCTATTTTAGTAATTCAATACAACTATATTATAAATTTCTGCCTGTCACTCATGTGCTATTTAGGTTCTTTTAGCCAGAAGCTCATTAAGAGCCCCATTAAGCCTACAGGTATCAGTGTCATCAATGCGGTTTGTACGTCATAGATGTCAGCTAGATGACCTACATATGGTGCTACAAGGCCACCTAAGGTAATGCCAAGGCCTAGTGTAATACCAGATGCAAAGCCTGCATTTTTAGCCAGGTATTTTTGACCTAGCACCGTAATCGGTCCGTATTGTGAGAATACTCCAAAGGCCATTGGGATCATGGCACCGAAAAAGCCCCACATGTTAGGCACAAAGATAAACACTAAAACAGATGGCAAGAAGATAAGATTGCCTAAGCGAACTGTTTTAAGGAAACCTAATTTATCTGACAATGCCCCACCCATATAGGTAAGAACAGCGCCCATTGCAAAGTACATAGTGAGGGCCAAGCTAGAGGCACCAGCTTCGCCGTTAATAACAGTAATATATAGAATAGGAATAAAGATGGATAGCACAGAGAATAAAATAGATCGAGAAGCAATAACAAAGAATAACTTGCCGAAGCTTACCCAATCGTTAGTGCCAGTGTTAGTGGACTTAGCAGAGCCTTTACTTTCACCAATAGCATCGATATCTGTAAAGCCAGTAAAGGCATACACATACAGCAACACGCCAATCAATGCAATCGCCGTGAACAACCAAAGGAATTGACCGCCAAAAACGTACACACCACCAGCAAGGAGTGGGCCCAGTGCAAAACCAGCGCTGCCACCTACCGCAAAGCGTCCCATGGCATTACCAAGTTCATTGGATTGCGTGCGGTTCACGAGAAGAGCCGCCTCAGGATGGAACAATGCGGCCCCAATCCCTGCAATGAGCGATAGAGCTAGTATTATCTCATAGCTCGTCGCCAGTGCAATGGCGCTAATAGAGACTAATGTTACGGTAAAACCTACAGGAATGAACCACGGCACGCGCCACCGATCCGCCACATAGCCCAAGATAGGCTGCGCGATGGAAGCCACCACGGTGTTACAGAAAATAATGGACGCCGATTGATAATAATTAAGGCCAAAATTAGCGATAAAAAACGGTATGAGCGCCGCTAGTGAACCTTGTCCAAAGTCATTAATACAATGAAAAATAGGCGGTCCGTACTTTCGTATAATACGTTTCATATAACCTCCTAATACAATAGCTAATTTCCCCTAAGATACAGAGATGCTTACTAGGAAATTTGCTCGTAATTGTTCGTAAAATAGTGGAAATAACAGGTTGCTTTCAAAATAAAAAGGTAGATATAGCCAACAGCCTAATGTATGTGCTATAGGCTGATTGGTCTATACCTACCCTAGTCTTTCATATGTTATATGGGAAGTACCCTACAATTATAGGCCAAAGCGAGCCATGATTGTATCAACATGTTTTAACAATTTATGTGGATCGAAGCATGCATCGATTTCTTCAGCAGTCATGTATTTCTTGATGTTTTCATCAGATTTAAGACCTGTAGCGAAATCTTTGCCTTCAAGCCAGCGTTCCATAGCATATTTTTGAACCCAACGGTATGCTTCATCACGTACCGCACCTTTGTCTACAAGGTGAGTCAAAATTGTTTGGCTGAATACAAGGCCGCCTGTAAGGTTAAGGTTTTTAAGCATTGTTTCAGGATATACTAACAATTTATCGATTGTACGAATTGTAAGGTGAAGCATGTAGTTCAATGCAATTGTTGCATCTGGCAAGATAACGCGTTCTACAGAGCTATGGGAAATATCGCGTTCATGCCACAAGGCTTGGTCTTCGTAAGCAGATTGAGCGTAGCCGCGAAGCAAGCGAGCCATACCACAAATTCTTTCACATGTAATAGGATTGCGTTTATGAGGCATCGCAGAGGAACCCTTTTGTTTAGGGCTGAAGTATTCTTCTGCTTCGCGCACCTCTGTACGTTGCAAGTGACGAATTTCTAAAGCGATTTTATCTAATGTACCGCCTACAACAGCGATAGTGGACAACAATTCAGCGTGACGGTCACGTTGTACTACTTGCGTAGCGATTTTAACAGGTTCAAGGCCTAATTTTTCGCATACGTATTGTTCTACGAATGGATCGATGTTGGAGTATGTACCAACGGCGCCAGACAATTTACCAACAGCAACGCTTTTACGAGCATGTTCCATACGTTCGATATCGCGTTCTACTTCAGCCATCCACAATGCTAATTTCAAGCCAAATGTAGTTGGTTCGCCGTGAATACCATGTGTACGGCCAATCATAGGTGTGTATTTGAATTCAGCTGCGCGGCGACGCAATACTTCATGTAAGCGTTTCAAATCTTCAATCAAGATGTCGCAAGCTTGTTTCATCATGTAACCAAGCGCTGTATCTTTAACGTCAGTAGATGTAAGGCCAAGGTGGATATATTTAGCCGCTTCAGGACCTACGTATTCGCCCACTGCTGTTACGAAGGAAATGATATCGTGGTTTGTTTCCTTTTCGATTTCATGAATGCGTTCAACGTCGAAATTGCCCTTTTCACGAATGGCTTTAGCCGCTTCTTTAGGGATAACGCCCAACTCAGCTTGTGCCTCGGATGCCAATGTTTCTACCAATAACATTGTGTCGAACTCGTTGCGTTCGCTCCAAATATGGCCCATTTCTTCTCGTGTATAACGTGGTATCATGATGTCTCCTTTGCATGATAAAAGCTAGATTTCTTATACAATAATTGTACCATATGTGAAAGCTCCATTCAATGAATGGACCTAAATTTTCCGAATGATAATTATATTAAATTTACTAATCGTTCGTATTTCCAGAGCCTATTTTTTTAACAGTCGGTTCCACATAAGATTTTTTTTCAACTCGTACACCTCTATGCCTTCATCGATGCGATGAATTCGTTTAATCATTTTTGGATGGGTAATAAATAAACGGCTAAAAAATCCCGTACTTTCACGATCATATAATTCGCCATTCTCAAGCATGCCAATTTGGTCAGTCGCTAGGCCCAATGAAACGAGGCCATCCCGCAATTCTCGACCTAAACCAATTGATATAGCGTACGCATCAGCAGCATACTCACGGCGACGGCTATCAAAATAATAGGTTATCCACTTCGGTAACTGTAGTATGTATTCCACCGCTGTAATCATAATGACTATAGCTAATTGAATAATGCGAACTACAATATTAACAATCGGTATAATTGCCAGTATATTCAATGCAAAGTTAAGCAATATTACAAGATTTAAAATCAATTGCCCTAGTCGATCCATGGCATAGGTTATAGTTAAATAAATGGTATCGCGATGACGCAAATGACCCAACTCATGCGCCAAAACGCCTACCAATTGATCCTCACTTAATGCTCGTAAGGCACCTGTATGTATCGTAATATGATTGATTCCCGAAGCAAAGGCATTGATATCCTCATCATTACGCATACGCACAGTTAGTGAATCACGTTTTACCTCACTATAGGCACATAATTTTTCAAATATTGGTTCAAGATAGGCCGATTCTTCTGCACTTGGTTTTCTTTCACCTTGCATGGCATGAGCAATCCAACTAAAAGGCGGCAAAAATAATCCTATAGCCACTATAATAGGCAATGCAACGGCTATAACGATATACACCTCTAACTTATCCGCTAATTGTAGCGGTTTCATAAGCCAAGCCCAAGAAAAAGGATATACGTATTGAACTGCGGACTCCAAAATTGGGAAAAAGATAAATACAATAATAACGTTAACAATATAGGTAAGAATAACTTGAATCATACACACTCTCTTTATGCACTCATATTCTAAGATAACTATACGTTACATTTCATATAGTTACACGTTTATTTTAAAAATTATTACCTCATTAGTCCCCACATAACTACGGAGTTATACCTTATAAGTAATATAACAATAAATAAATTTACTAATAATGTATCATAGCTGTACATTGTGATATATAATAAACATACAGACTAAATCTACTATGAAAAATAGGGAGGCTTTCATGGCAAATTTAAATCGCAAAGAGCGTCGTGCACAGCGCAACGAATCGAATACTATAGGCATGCTATTGCGCTTATTCTTTGGACTTAGCTTTATCGGCTTGGCTGTAGTTTTATTTGGAGAGCTTGATCTCAATTATGTATTCTCCATCTTTACAGCAGATATCATCGTGTCCTTAATTTACGTAGTACTCAATAAATCTCGCATAACTACATCCTTAGCGGTTAACACCAATGTACGCGTTATCATCGCATTCCTCATCATGCTAGTAACAATGTTCTTCTACGCCTTTGCGTTATGGCGTGTCGATCAATTTAGCGCACCTATGCAAGTTACATTGTTTATCGGCGGTGCTATCGTATACCTTGCGGTATTCAACTCTACTAAAACAATGCTTACAAACCAAGATTAATGGGATACAGTTTTTCCGTATGAATTATATTTCCATAATATTCTGGAGAGTATAAATAACACGCTACAATTAACTAATACTGCAAAAGTAAAATAATTAATACTACAAAAGTAAAAGAGGCATATCTTACATACATAGTATGTGATATGCCTCTTTATTGTCCCATAACGACAGGGATTGTTAAGGTTTGTATGCGTCCAGAGTTGTTGACGATGCTGCCACTGGTTTTAACAATGCGCAACGCCTCTTCCATTACATCAGGCGGCACACCGTCCACCACGATGCGCGGTGTATTCTGAGCAACGATGACATGGCCATCTTCGCCAAAGTTCACCTTCACCGTAACAGTACCCGTTACAGAAGATCTCGCGCCTTGTTCTTGGACACGACGAAGATATGCGCTTGGATTAATCGCTGGTTGTCGTAATAACTCTTGCTGACCAGGCGTCAACAAGCTCCACGCAAGATCTGATAGGAATGATAAATCAGCTGATTCCGTACGACCATCACCATTGGCATTAGGGTCAGATGTAACATCCTTCCCCATAGGAGCCTCTTTCGGTTTTGATTGTTTGTCATGAGTTACAACCGCTTGTTCTACACCAGCTGCTTCAGATTCGATGGCTTTAGGAATAGCCCACTCTCGTCGTTGCTCTGGTGCACTAGCATTTGTATCTAATGTTTTAGTTCGTTCATTTTCATCAGACGTCACAGCCGCCACCATAGGTTGTGACTGAGGTTTAGGCTTTGGTTCTGTACGTTCTGGTACTGCCTCTGCGGGGGCAACCTTCTCCTCAGGTTGTGGAGTTGGTTCGGTTACCTCTGTACTGCTTTCACCATCATCAGGCAAATCAAAGCTAATTTCAGCCGCATCATGGGCGGCACCTGTACCTGCCATTCCCCGCAAAGAAAGACCCATCCCAGAAACGAGTATCGTCGTAATACCTAAGGACACGATGAACGGTTTCAAATAATGCGATTCAAACATAGAATCACTTCCGTTCCGTTGCGACGCTAATATATTTAGCGCCATTAACCTTGAGCATATCTAACAGCGCAATCACCTCGCTGTAATATACATCCTTAGATGCGCGGATAACAAAGGCTTGTCGCGGTGCTTGTTTAACGATAGACCGCACCTCTTCAGCCAATCGGTCGGAAGAGATTTCCTGATTATCGATATATAGCGTGTGCGTTGTGGTGAGCGTAATCGTAATAGGTTCAATAGATTTTGCTGTAGATGTGGATGCAGATGGCAAATTGAGCGGAATTTGTTGTTCTGTATTCATGTACAGCGTGCCAACCATGAAGAATACCAATAAGAAAAATACGATATCGATCATAGGGATAATCATGATGGTCGGTTCTTTTTTAACCCCTAATGTGCGTCGTCTCATATATCATGTTCCTCGTTGTATGCATCGAGGATATTACCACACTCATGCTCTAAGGTAGTAATAGAATCGTTTACCTTTGCCGCACAGTAACTGTGAAAGCCAAGAGCGATAATCGCTACAGTCAAGCCTGTAGCCGTTGCCACTAAGGCTTCAGATACACCGCCTGTAATGATGGTAGGCGCACCAATATCGCCACCTACTACTGCGAAGGCGCGAATCATACCCAGCACTGTACCCAACAGCCCTAACAACGGTGCCATCGTTACGATCATGCTGAGCCAGCTAAGGCCGCGTTTTAAACGCTCATCGGCGTAAGATACTACGTCTTGTAAACGGTTTTCTAAACCATTATAGTTCTTTGCACTGCGCATAGCCCGAGCAAATAAAGAGCCAAGCTCCTCTGTGTCGCGTTCCAGAACACTTGGTAACATGACCCAAGATTGATTCTTCTCTAACACCTTATTAAAGCGACGCAAGTCCTTCGTAAACTTGCGATATAAAACGATACGCTCAATGCCAATCATCAACGCAAAGAGCAAAAAAATTACTAGCGGATACATTACAAATCCACCAGCCACAAATAAATGCGCTATGCTACTCATACTAACCTCCAAAAGCCGTTACCCTCTAGGCCCCATTAAATTTAATTATATCATGTTTTAAGGCATCTAAAAATAATTATGAGACAAAAAAAGGCTATACTAATAGTGATATACCTATTAGTATAGCCTTTAATGTAAACTTAATTTAGCTATAATCCCGATTTAATTTAACCTAGGAGGCTTGTAATCTCTTACATTCTATTAATCTTTTTTTAGGAATTTCACAAGTATGCCACCGATTGTTAAGGACACGCCAAAACCAGTAAAGAACATACCGAGGGAATACATCCATGCATAGGTTTGATTATTAGAAGAAATCGCTTTCGCTGCGTCTCGTGCATTAGTAGCGTTTCTTGCAATTTCCAAATTTGTTGTAGCTGGATCTGGATTTAATAATAGGATAACAATACCTATAATTAGAACAACTACACCAACGGGTAATAACATTTTCTTGCTCATTTAAATGTTCCTCTCCTAACATTACATAACATGGTATATACGATTAGATATTATTTATCAAGTTTATTCATATCCAAGCGATTTACACTGCCAATAAAGCTATTGTAGGATTCAATCATATCATTGTAATGATCAGCTGTTTGGTCACCTAAGAATGTACGAATTCTACCAATAGTTGTATTTAAATGATTTTTAGCAGAGTTATAGTCCGGACTAGTAATGCTGCTGGATACATCCATGATTCCTTGCAACTCTTGGTTCGCCGCATTTACATCGATTTGCTTGCCTTCTTCAAAGCTATCCAATAATGCAGTTAAACGTAAATGAACTTCTTGAGCAGCAGCTGCATTTTTCTTACCGGAATCTTTAAGTTCTTTCAACTGTTCTTGTTGATTTTCCGTATTATGTTTATGAATTACTGCGTCTAACTGATTATATGCTGCATAGAATTGATCATATAGTTGAACGTATTTAGGTCCTAATTGTTGTTCCTTAGCATAATTATCTGCTTGATATGAATTAGTTTCGTAGTACGTATCCAATTCACTGGCTACTGGTACAATATCCTTTAATACAGCCAATACATTATCTAAAGGTTCTTTCATATCATCATATGGCACGCCAGCATCTTTAGCGGCTTGTAAGTTCTTTTGTAAAGAATCAAAATGTGGTGACATAAAGCTTGTTAAATGTTGACCTTCTCTTAGTTTTTGAATGTCTGGGCCGATAGCATAGCCAAAGCGCACTGTATGACTGTTAAAATCGCCAACGGCTTTAATGTAGTTGTTAAACACTTTAACGTCATCTTGTGATGCCTTTTGAGCGCCTTGCTGCACCCCATTGGCAATCTTAGAAAAACTACAACCACTCAAAAATAATGGAGCTGTTAGAGTAGATGCACACAATACGGCTGTTAACATTTTCTTTACTAGTGGTTTCATAATGAACCTCTCTTTTTAATCACACACACAAGTAACAGTTTATGATTAAATTATATATCATATATGTTATTTATGAAAGTATCAACCGTATTTTTTATGAAATTTGTTTCATGAATATGCTTTCACAAGCACATAAAAAGGCATAGTATACATCTCCATTGGGGTAAACCCAATAGTAATGTTTATACTATGCCTTTTCTGGATACATCTTATATGTCTAAATCAGTATGATAGCTAATCGGAGTGTCTTAATAGATAAGTTATGCCAGCTTATCAAATAGGTATGTAGCTATCTACTTATTTAATGGACTTATCGAAAACGCCAATTAATTCTTCAACGGCTTGAGATTCGCTCATTTCACCATCTAAGACGGCTGCTTCCACTTCGCCCATACGACCTTGAATGACGACATTATTAAAGAATAGGTTGTGCAAGTGTTCGTCAATCATATCGCGTACCCAACGGAGGGATTGTTCTTGACGGCGTTTTAAGAAGACCCCATTTTCTTTGCCTTGTTCAGTAAATTCTTGGATTACATCCCACAATTCATCGAGGCCATCCTTTGTAACGGCTGAGCAAGTGTAGGCTTGGGTTTTCCATTTTTCCGTAGCAGGACGAATGTAATGCAACATCCGATCGTAATCGCTACGAGCGATGAGAGCGCGCTTGAGGTTATCCCCATCAGCCTTGTTGACCACAATAGCATCGGCCAGCTCCATAACGCCTTTTTTGATGCCTTGTAATTCATCGCCTGCACCTGTTAATACGATGAGCATAAAGAAATCTACCATGGAACGCACGGTAACTTCACTTTGCCCAACCCCAACGGTTTCAACGAGAATGATATCGTATCCAGCAGCCTCGCAAAGTAGCATGGTCTCTCTACTTTTACGAGCTACACCGCCTAGTGTACCACCTGCCGGCGATGGACGGATATACGCGTCAGGATGTTTCGTCAATGTTTCCATCCGCGTCTTATCGCCCAAAATACTGCCCTTTGTGACTTGGCTCGTAGGGTCTACAGCAAGTACGGCTACCTTGTAACCTGCTTCAATGAGCATGTTACCAAAGGCTTCAATAAATGTACTTTTACCAGCCCCAGGCACACCAGTAATACCGATGCGCAACGCCTTGCCCGTGCGAGGCAATATAGCTTGCAATACTTGTTGAGCTAATTTAAAGTGTTCCTTATTATTACTTTCTACTAACGTAATAGCCCGTGAAAGTATAACGCGGTCCCCCTGCTCGATACCGCGTACATAATCAGCGACAGTTAACTTCTTTCGCCGCTGTACGGGACGTACCGACGGAGCCAGATGCGCGGAGCTAGATAAGAGGCCATCGTGCATTTCCTTGACGCCTTTCATTACATGACACGCGAAGGTATCATCCTTTTTCGCATCTTCCGGCACCCAATCGGGACGGTAGGTGCTACCCTCGGCATTTGCATTTTTTACACCTAATTCAGGAGCCTTACCTTCACCAGTGGTGAAGGTGGCATCCTGAGTCGTATGCAATGCGTCCGGAGTAGTCCGTTTATTATCAGTCATCAGACTCTTCTTCTTGAACGTGGCTGGTCAATGTTTCTAGTAATTTCTTAGCCGCTACTGGCAAGACTGTACCAGGGCCAAAGATAGCCACTGCGCCATGTTCGCGTAGGAATTCATAGTCCTGAGCAGGGATTACGCCACCAATGGCAACCAATATATCTCCACGACCGCGTTTTTTGAGTTCTTCCACAAGTTGAGGTAACAATGTTTTGTGACCTGCTGCAAGGGAACTGAACCCGACGATGTGAACGTCATTATCCACCGCATCTTGCGCTGTTTCTTCTGGAGTTTGGAACAAAGGTCCGATATCCACGTCAAAGCCCATATCCGCGAAGGATGTAGCGATAACTTTGGCACCGCGGTCATGACCGTCTTGGCCCATCTTCGCAATCATGATGCGAGGGCGACGGCCTTCGAGTTCTTCAAAGTCATCCGCCATTTGACGTACTTCTTTGATAACATCGTCATCTTCATATTCGCTGGAGTATACACCGGAAATAGAGCGAATAACCGCTTTATGACGGCCGCAAACTTTTTCAACAGCAAAGGAAATTTCACCCAAGGATGCACGAGCACGAGCAGCTTCAAGTGCAAGGGCAAGCAAGTTGCCTTCCCCGGATTCTGTAGCATTGGTAATCGCTTCGAGACAAGATTGAACCTTATCTTCATCACGGTTAGCACGCAATTGTTCGAGACGACGGATTTGCGCTTCTCGTACAGCCGTGTTATCTACGTCGAGGATATCCAATGGATCTTCTTTATCTAGACGATATTTATTGATGCCGATAATCGCTTCACGGCCAGAGTCGATACGAGCTTGGCGACGAGCTGCCGCTTCTTCGATACGCATCTTAGGAAGACCAGTATCAATCGCTTTCGCCATACCACCAAGGGATTCGATTTCTTGGATATGACCCCAAGCACGGCGAATCAATTCATCAGTCAAGGCTTCTACGTAGTAGGAACCGCCCCATGGGTCGATAACTTTACATACCTTAGTTTCATCTTGAATGTAAAGCTGAGTATTACGGGCAATACGAGCAGAGAAGTCCGTAGGCAACGCAATGGCTTCATCAAGCGCATTGGTATGTAGAGATTGGGTATGGCCCAATGCAGCACCCATCGCTTCCATACATGTACGAGCTACGTTGTTGAATGGATCTTGTTCTGTTAAGGACCAACCAGATGTTTGGCTATGTGTACGAAGAGCCATGGATTTAGGATTTTCAGAACCGAAGCTCTTAATAATCTTAGCCCACAACATACGAGCTGCACGCATTTTCGCTACTTCCATGAAGTAGTTTTTACCGATTGCCCAGAAGAAGGACAAACGTGGAGCGAATTTATCTACGTGAAGGCCTGCATTTACACCGGTACGGATGTATTCAAGACCATCGGCCAATGTGTAACCTAATTCGATATCTGCCGTAGCGCCTGCTTCTTGCATATGGTAGCCAGAAATGGAGATACTGTTGAACTTAGGCATGTACTGAGATGTGTACGCAAAGATATCACCGATGATGCGCATGGACGTAGCTGGAGGGTAAATATAGGTATTACGTACCATGAATTCTTTCAAGATATCATTTTGGATCGTACCAGCCATAACCTTTTTATCAACGCCTTGTTCTTCACCAGCTAGGATATAGAACGCCATGACAGGCAATACGGCGCCGTTCATTGTCATGGATACGGACATTTGGTCGAGAGGAATACCGGAGAATAGAATTTCCATATCGAGAATGGAGTCTACCGCAACGCCGGCTTTACCAACGTCACCTACTACGCGAGGATGGTCGGAGTCGTAACCACGGTGTGTGGCAAGGTCAAAGGCAATAGACAAACCTTTTTGGCCCGCTGCCAAGTTACGACGGTAGAACGCATTAGATTCTTCTGCTGTGGAGAAACCAGCGTACTGACGTACTGTCCAAGGACGAGTTACGTACATTGTGGAATAAGGTCCACGCAAGAATGGAGGTACACCAGCCATGTAGTCAAGGTGTGTCATTCCTTCATAATCCATCTCTGTGTAGAGAGGTTTTAGTTGGATTTGCTCCATTGTCGTATTATATAAATCTTCAAAGCTTTTTCCTGTTTCTTTTTGAAGTTCAGCAAGCCATGCATCGCGAGATGTCGGCGACTGAGATCCCAAGCCAAGAGAGGAGAAGTCTGGATTTTTAAACATGAGCTCACATCCCTTTCTTATCTTGTAACGTATGTAAGATTTCGTAGCAATTTGCACGAACGGAAATGAAGTCGTCTACGCCAGCTTCACGGTATACAGGCTCAAGGTCCTTAGGAGGTGCCCCTGCCAAAACAACTGTTACATTCGGCATAGTTTCTTTCAACTCTTTAGCGAGTGGTGGTACTAATTCTGGATATGTATCATCTGTGGAACAGATAACCACAACATCAGCACCACTTTCACGAGCAGCCTTCGCCGCATCAGCCGTTGTTTCATGGCCATCATTTTTAATAACTTCAAAAGCACCTACTTCGAAGAAGCCTGTGGAGAAGTCCGCACGAGGTTTATGTTGAGGGATTGGTCCCATATTAGCCAAGAACACCTTCACATTATCTTTCGTACGTTGTTTATACGCTTCAGTGCGCATGCGAAGTGCTTCGAATTGTTCAGTCCAGCGATGTGCTGTAATTGGTTCGATTGTTTCAGAAGCAATATCGCCTGCATCTAAAGCCTTACGGATTTGACGGATTGTCAATTTTTGTAATGCCCCAAGTTCGATGAGGCCAATCAACGCACCTGGTTCTGTTGTACTTGCTTCTAGAGTAGCCTGTGCTTTCACAACCGCATCAGCCTCTGCACCTGCCAAGTACTCATCAATTTGAGCAGCACGTTTTTGACGCAATGTTTCTTGATTTTCTGGTTTTGGATCAAGCAATTCTTCTGTCATGTTTGCATACATGTTGTTACCAACTGCAACGTCCTTACGGAATGCAAGGTTCTTAAAGCGTTCATCGAGAATGGCTTTAACTTGAGCTTGAGGATAGCCTTCTTTCAACGCTGCAATAATGCCGCCTTTAGACTCAATAGTTTGGAACTCAGCCCAGATTTTTTCACATAGTTCAGCAGCCAATGTTTCCACGTACCAGGAACCGCCTACAGGGTCCACAGGTTGGCGCAACTCGAATTCAGTTTGCAACATAACTTGGATGTTACGGGCAATACGGCGAGAGAAATCGTCTGCTTTGCGAATTGGTTGGTCAAATGGAGATACTTCAAGGCTGTTCAAACCGCCTACAACGCCAGAGAATGCTTGTGTTGTATTGCGCAACAAGTTTACATATGGGTCGTATACAGTTTTTGTGAAAGCAGATGTTCTGCCGTGTACATGAACGGCGCGGTCCGCTTCTTCGGCACCGAAAGCTTCCATAATGCGAGCCCAAAGTACGCGCAAGGCACGTAATTTAGCAATTTCCATAAAGAAGTTAGCACCTAAGGAGAATGTGAACATCATGCTCTTAGCAATGGTGTGAATATCGATGTTGCGTTGTGCTAATTGACGCACGTAGCATACAGCCGTTGCCAATGCATAGGCAACCTCTTGCACATCGTTAGCGCCGCCATTAGCGTATACATCGCCGGATACAAGCACTGTTTTAAGCTCTGGCGCCTGTTCTTTAGCCCATACAACAGTATGTGCCATTTCATCAAAGGCTGTATCTAAGGAAATGTGCAAAGCACCATCTTTCGCCAAAACACCGATAGGATCTGCACCAACAAGACCTTTCAAATCAGACGTTTGTTTTTTAGCGCCTTTCACTGTAGCCGCTAACATACCAAGCAAGATGGCTGCAGAAGCACCAGTTTCAATGTACAAAGGGTTTTCCTTCAAATTGAAGCGGTCAATCAATTGTTTGCAGTCATCCATGGTGGATACAGATGTACCACCAACGCCAACAGATGCGCCTACTTGCACGTCTTGATCATGACGTGTTGCTTCATCTAGGCGGATGTTGTGAATAGTGCCACCTTTTACAATCTCGTATAAACTTGCATGATTAGCATCTTTAGGCAAAGAGTCATCTACATATTGGGATACACCCCAAGAGTCTTTAATATAACCACTTGCCTTAGTGCCACGTAGGAACTCACCTGCCCCAGGGTATACGCCCTTCGGAATTGCTTCTGCATGTAATGCAGGTGTGTAAATCGGCTGCAACGTAATACCTTCATAGGTTTTCGTGAACATCTTCTTGTGGAAGTCGCCACCCTTTAACGCCTTTTCAACCTCTGCCTGCCATTGTTCATACGTAGGTTTCTCAAATTCATCAAAGGATACAGGAGCTAATAGATCGCGTTCAGCATCCTTTGAAGTCTTTTTGTCAGACATATATGTGCCTCCTTTTCAACTCGAAACCATACCGAGAAACAGCGCACCGTACCTACAATTGTTATGCTTATACACCACCAAAGCTTTCTTATCTATGGATCACATCAACCTCAAATCTGTGTCCATCAGTTTACTAACAATAAAGCCTGATGCATATGCTCAACAGTCACTTTCAAGGGCAATAAAAAAACGTGCCACCCAAAAGTGACACGTAAGGTTCCTTGTTGAAAAGTATGCCAAAAAACACTGAAACCAGCATACCTCAATCCCCTTCCTATCGCTCGTAGGTACATAACGGTGATTATCAAATAGGCAGTTCTCCTGGCTCGGGCTCATCGCCTTGCTTTCGCCTTCCCAGATTTCTCCAGTGACATTTTTGAAAGCAGGCTCGTCCTTACAGTGGCGGGACCGCATCGGCTTGTACCGATTTCTCTATTAAGTCTTGCGACACCTATTCTCTATATTCGTTGTTCTAAGTCCAATATAGTGTAAGATTATGCACAAAGTCAATGAACATAACAGTTAATCATAAGTATCAAATTTTAGGTTATAACTAATGCATATTTAAAATGATAAAAACTCATCACTTTCAAATATACGTATTTATCGCTATCAAATATACGTATTCATTGTCTGCAAATCGAGTACAAATCATCATAAAATCTAAGCCCACGCACAAACGCACCCACAATGCGTGATATAATAAATACAATCACAAGGAGGCATTATGGAGCACACAAGTAAAAAAGGTCTAATGACAGCCCTTAGTTGCTATATCATCTGGGGCTTACTCCCTCTCTATTGGGCATTACTAAACCATGTTTCACCATATAATATACTGGCACAACGCATTATCTGGTCAGGCATTTGCATGGCCATCGTCGTATTTGGCCTACATTTTAAACAGTTCAAGAAAGACTTTCAACTACTAAAAGAACAGCGTTCACAACTATTGCTACTGTTGCTAGCATCAGTCATCATCAGCGTAAATTGGTTTACCTACATTTGGGCCATTGCCAACAACCAAGTTATGGACACGAGCCTTGGCTATTACATCAATCCACTCTTCAATGTAGTATTAGGTGTCATCCTATTTAAAGAGGTTCTATCTGTACCGAAAAAGCTAAGTGTTCTCATCGCTACCATCGGCATCGTCTTGCTCACCTATCAAGTGGGATCCTTGCCGTTAGTGTCGATGATTCTCGCCGTTTCCTTTGGCCTCTATGGAGTCGTAAAAAAGAAACTGCTCATCTCGCCCTTTACGAGCATCGCCTTTGAGGCTTGGCTATTAACACCACTAGCCTTACTCTATACGACCATGGTCGATAATACAGTATGGTCCTATTTCAGCACAGACTGGTATACATCCATGCTACTCATAGCATGCGGTCTGACTACATCGGTTCCATTGGTGCTATTCTCCTATGGCGCCCAACTATTGCCGCTCAACCTACTAGGATTCCTGCAATATGTCTCCCCTACCATTGCCTTGTTGCTAGCTATTTTCTACTTTGGTGAAAGCTTTGGCACACCACAAATGATCGCCTTTGGTTGTATCTGGATAGCCTTAGTGTTGTTCTCATTATCAAATCAAATTACAACCATTAGAAAAATGTAGTTAAGTACAAGAGAGCGTATGCCATCTGCATGCAATCTCATAAACCATTTTAGAAACTATATCTAACCTATAAACTCATAAAAGCTGTATCAAATGATATTCTCATTCGATACAGCTTTTTTATATAATACTTACATTAACTTATGCTTATATAATATCCACACTAAGTTACGCTTATATGATGCTCATACTTATATTAACTCATATATAACGTATCCGTCTTAAACCGTATTAACTCTATTGATCCAATTCATTCATATTGGTGGTATTCATATTGGAAATATAACGGTTATAGGCCTCAACCATATGTTTATAATCGTTATCTTGTTTGGATCCCATATAGGTACGAATGGCACCAATCGTAGAGTTTACAGAGGTCTTAACAGGGTCATACTTAGGGCTAGAAATACCATTCGCTAAATCGCCAATGGCTTGTAGCTCTTGATTGATAGCATTTACATCTGGTTCTTTTTCACTATCTAGCTTTTCTAGGACTGCAGTAAGTCGCAAAGAAACCTCTTGTGCAGCGGCTGCATTTTTCTTACCTGCATCGCGCAATTGTTGTAACCGTTGTTGCAATCGGTCCGTGTTAATCTTATGCATCAAATTATCAAAGTCAGCATAAATAGGAATAAATTGTTCATATAACTGAACATATTTAGGACCTAATTGTTGCTCCTTAGCATAGTTATCTGTGGTATACCCTTTAGATTTATAGTATGCATCGAGCTCTTCCGCTACCGGTGTAATTTCGTTCAATTTTGAAAGTAGCTTATCTAAAGGCTCTTTCATTTCATCATAAGGAATACCGGCTTGCTTAGCCTCTACTAATTCTTTTTGCAATTGCTTAAAGTTCGGTGTATTAAATACAGTTAAATGCTGCCCAGCTTTTAACCCGTTAATCGTTGGAGTATTCGCATAATCAAACATTACAGCCATGCGATTAAATCGGCTTACAGCTTTTACATATTGATTAAACAATTGTACCTGATCCTGCTCAGACCGCTGCGCAATTTCCTTACGACTCTGTTCAGTGCCCTGCCATAGCTCAGACATACTACAACCGCTCAACAACAAGGGAGATGTCAATGTAGCCGCACACACCACAGCCATTGCAATCCGCTTACCAAATGGTTTCATGATAAATTCTCTCCTTTCATCAATATACAACCCGATTTATATACCTTAATTATATACTAATACGACTTATATAAATAGAATTAATGTATATAAATCATATATCTAGTTTGTCAAGTGACTAATAGAGTCAGGGGTGACCAATGGTCACCCCTGTTTTCTGTTATATACAGTTAGACTATAAATAAGAATATATAACTCCTAACAATTGTTTTATACGTATACACGTGTTACCATAAAAGAAAACGTACGGGACTAAAATGAGGAGGACCTATGAAATTTATATACCCTGCTATAATCCATGATGATGCTGATGGTTTCTGGGCTGAGTTTCCAGACTTAGAATATACTAGCAGTACAGGCTCAACGTTAACAGAGCTCGTAACTAATGCCCAAGAGGCAATGGAACTATATATTTTAGGTGCCTTAGAAGATGGAGAAAGCTTACCTACACCTACATCTATTCGCAACTTACCTTGTACAGATACAACGTATCCTACATTAGTACAAACAGATATTGATTTAGCTAAAAATAGTAAATCCGTAAAGAAAACCTTAACAATTCCTGCATGGCTAAATGATCGAGCGCTAGCTAAAGGAATTAATTTTTCTCAACTTTTACAAGAAGCATTAGTAGAGAAAACAATGTAAATGTAAATGTACATCATCAATTGCTCAGTAAAATTAGAACTACTGTCCACGCAATAACTGCTAAGGTGAGTAAAATGATACAAAGCATCCACAGAATTATTACAAAATAGAGCAATAATTTTAGTACATATAATATATCAAACCATATACTATGACGATCTTCTAATCGCGCCATATATTCGGAGAGATGGCGCACCCAAAATGGAGCTTTCGCATTAGGATTCAGCTTCTTCCAGTACAGCATGATATACGGCGTTACAAAACAACCTACAAATACTAAGTATGTAAGGAATAGAGGTGTTTCTATATTATGTTGGGACATAAACCCTGACCAGTCTACGACCATTAAACCACCAAGGTATAGAAAAACAAACCAATATATAAATCCTATCGCCTTTATAATAAGGCGAATCATCTGTTTCACATCCATGCCTATAATCCTACTAATGTTTTAAATCGCGCATTATTGTGAAAGCGTTCAAAATGGTCTTGTTCAGCGGCCACAGCTTTCACAGATGGATCAATGTTAATTGCTTTTTCAAGCCAATCAAGGGCCTTCGTATCATCCCCTTGGTCTGCATAAATAGTAGCAATGCCATACACAGACCAGGTGTTACTAGGGTCCTTTTCTAATACCTTTTCAAACCATTGTTTAGACTCATTTAATTGGCCTTGTAATTTGTACACCATAGCCATGTTGTAGTAGTTCGCTACATTATTAGGATCTAGGTCATATGATTTTTTAGTATCTGTTAAGCCCTTAGCTGTATCACCATTTAACGCCGTAGCGAAGCCACGGATGGAGTACGCCTCTGCATTATTAGGATTATCCTTAATAGAAGCTGATGCTTCCTCGATGGTTTTAGCATAATCACCAGAGGATAGAGCCTGCTTAGCTGCCATTACATGAGCATCTTGACCTTGATCTGTCTTAGCTTGTTCGTTAACTGTTGTAGGTTTAGTGTCTTGCTGGGTCTTAGTCTCTGTGCCACAACCTAATAGGCTAAGCAAACAAATACATAATAGAATATATTTCATACAATACCTCTATATTATCTATATATACAACCACATTATGTCGTATATATTCATTATTTAATATGATGACAATATGTAGTAGTAACTGATAATTTATTTAATACCATTACAATTATACCAAAACTATATACAAAAAAGGACGAGCCGCAACTCGTCCTTTTTCGTTATATGGTAGGTAAAGTTATAAATCTTATTTTTTTGCTTTAGAGCAACGGTCTAATAGGAATGCAACGCCTACGAATGGGATGCCACCGCTTTCACCAAGACCAATTTCACATGTGGAACTGGAACTTACGCCTAGTGTTGCGCCGTATTCAGCAATTTCACCAGCAAGGTCTTTTGTAGCAGCTTTGTTAAGTTCTGGTGTGAAGAAACCTTTTTGACCAGCAAAGCCATCGCATGCGAAGGATTTAATGTTGAATACATGGTCTGTACATAGACGAGCCAAGTCTTCGATGTATTGAGATTTACCCAAAGATTTAATCTTACATTGTTTATGTACGATTACCCGTTCATCGCATTTTTCAATGTCGAGATGAGGTACTACGTATTTGCACAAGAATTCAGAAATATCATTGATTTCTAAGTCTGGCATGTGTTTGAACGCATGGTTGAAGCATGCACTATGGTCAATCACGATTGGATATTTACCATTTTGAGATGCTTTCATCAATGCATCGTGCAAGTCCTTAACAGCACGTTCATGAACGTCATCGTAGTTTTCAAAGCTCAAACCACAGCAGAGGTTTTCGATATGTTCAGGATAAATAATATCGATATGAGCCTTGTTGCAGAGGCTTTCTACAACTTGTTGTAAGCTACGATCATCGTCATACCCTTGGTTTGGTTTGAATGCGCGGTTTGCACAAGTACTGAAGTATACAACCTTTTCAAAGTTAGTAGGTTTAATGCGGTTTTTCAATTTATAGCGATTAGCCTTAGGAGTTGTTTTAGGTACATATGGTGTAACACCTGTTACGCCATGTAAGCCTTCAGTAATCTTAGAAATCGCTTTTTGTGTAATGATAGAGCCTGCAATACCTTCAAGACTTACACCAGCACGGCACATTTGAAGTGTTGTGGAGAAGTTATCGTAGATTTTCTTAGCCAATTCTGGTGCAGGTGGATCGATGCGGCGCATGGACAATGCGATTTGAGCAGTATCGATGCTGAGTGGGCAAAGACCTTTACACATGGAGCAAGCAGCACAAGTATCTACGCCGAAGTATTCGTAACCTTTTCTAAGTTCAGATGCCAATGTGAAGTTGCCTTCGTTTTCAAGGCGTTTAGTTTCGCGCAATAATGCGATACGTTGACGTGGAGTCAATGTTAAGTTACGGCTTGGACAATGTTTTTCACAGAAACCACATTCCATACAGATTGTGAAAGCATCATCGATAACGCATTGAGCTTTAAGATTTTTCTTGTACACATCTGGATCATCAGTAATCATAACATCAGGGTTCAAGATGCGTTCAGGGTCAAAGATGGCTTTGATGCGACGGTTAATTTCGTACGCTTTTTTGCCCCATTCCATTTCAACGAATGGTGCTACCATGCGGCCTGTACCATGTTCGGCTTTCAAAGAACCACCGAAACCAGATACGCGTTCAGACATTTCTTTTACCAAGTCGCCGAAGTTCTTAGTATCTTTAGGGTCGCTGAAGTCAGGTGTAATGTTAAAGTGAACGTTACCAGACAAAGCATGACCGAAGATTACGCCACCGTCTACGAAATCGTATTTGTGGAATAATTCAGTAAGCATTTCAATGCCTTTAGTGAAGTCTTCGATTTGGAAGCAAACGTCTTCTGTGATAACAGTAGTACCTTTTCTACGTTGACCACCAACGATTGGCAAGATACCTTTACGGATAGCCCACCAAGAATCGTATTCCTTAGGATCTTGAGAATAAAGACTTGGGATAGCTGTTGGGATGTCTTTCAATTTATCTTTAATGAAAGCTAAATTTTCATCTACAGTTTCTTTGGAGTAGCTTTCAGTTTGGAACAAGATAGCGCTTGTACCTTCTGGCACTTCACGAACGAAGTCTGGTACATTTTCAAGAGTTTGAACGGCTTTCAAGGATTGATAGTCCATCATTTCTGCAGCTACAACCTTATCGCGGCCCATATTAGCCAAGGCCACAACGGCCAAGGATGCATCGTTCAATGTTTTGAAGAACATGAGACCGCAACCTTTATGAGGTACGTCTTCAACAGTGTTGTACACGATTTCAGATACGAAGCCCAATGTACCTTCAGAACCGATGAACAAGTGATTGATGATGTCGATGATGTCTTCAAAATCAACAAGGGAGTTCAAGCCATAGCCTGTAGTATTTTTGATTTTGTATTTGTGATGAATCAAATGAGTCAATTCTTCGTCAGCTAAGATTTCTTTGCGCAATTGCAAGATTTCTTCTACCATTTGAGGTTTTTCACGAAGGAATTGTTCAATGGATTTTTTATCGGATGTATCAAGAACAGTACCATCTAGTAATACAACGCGGATGGAACGGATTGTTTTATAGGAGTTTTGAGCCGTACCACAGCACATACCAGAGGAGTTATTGTTCAAAATACCGCCTACTAATGCTGTTGCAAGAGTAGCAGGATCTGGACCGATTTTGCGGTTGTATGGCTTCAACAAATCGTTGGCATCAGAACCGATAACACCACATTCGCATTTTAAAGCCTTGCCATCGTCAATAACTTCCATTTTTTTGAAGCCATCATTACATACGATGAGCACGTCTTCACTGGAACATTGGCCAGACAAAGAAGAACCAGCTGCACGGAATGTAAATGGTGTACCACATTGTTGACACAAACGAATAAGGCGTCGTACTTCGCGTTCATCTTCAGCCTTTACAACAACCTTTGGTAAATAGCTATAGCAGGACGCGTCAACGCCATATGCATAACGACGTAAATGATCGGTATATACACGATCTTTACAAATCTCTTTTGCCTCCTTGGCAAAACGTTCATAATCTCTAGTAAGCGTACTCACTTATATTTCCTCCTATCCTCTCTTAAGGAATATATCTTAATAATGTCTTATATTTAGTATACGCCGTTCTCATTCTCACTACTATAATTATGCATAAATTATATGTCTCCTAACAATTCTCGATATGCACTGTGTTTTTATTTCTTTAGTTGAAAGTGCATCTCAATAGCATTATCATGTACTCATCTTTTCATATGTTATATTAAAACTATTTTATTTACTAAGCATATTCATAACGCCATAACAAATGAGTACTAAACATCCCATAAAACATGAGTTACCCTGCATATAATTCTATAGGAAATAGTTTGCAAAAATTATGCATAAATTAAGTATAATTTATTTATTTTAGTTTTCTCGTTCTCATTTATATTTAACTATGACTTTTACTCATACCTTTTTATATTACCCACCTAATATGCCTATTCATAGTTTCTTTACATATAAAAAGCCCTCTAGTGATAACTCTGTCGAGCAACCACTAGAGGGCTTATATTATCCAAGAATACCAGATTTAAGAATAAGACGTACTGCCAACGCAAAGACGGCAACACTCATAAGGGCAAGGATGGATTTTGCTTTCAAACGTTTAGCAATGCGCGCCCCTGCTTGAGCACCAAAGATAGCACCAATACTCGTAGGGATAGCAATACTAAATACAATATGATTTTCGATTAAATGTGTTATAACACCTATCGTTGTAGATACAGCAAGGATGGATTGGCTCGTAGCTGTAGCCATATGGGTTGGGAAGCCCATGAGATAGATCAAGGCAGGCACATGGATAAGACCACCACCGATACCAAAGATACTGGAGATAAAGCCTACAAAGAAGCTAATACCAATACCGATAGGCTTGCTATAGGTTAGCTGATCAAGGGTAAGGCTTTCTTCCTTCCGCTCCCCTTTGCGGAAATTCTTAAACCCAATCAAACCAGAAGCACAGAGCATAAAGCACCCAAAGGCAAACATAAAGCCTTTACCAGAGAACCAACCAGACATTTGAGCACCTAAGATAGCACCTGGTAAAGTCGCTAAACTAAATACAATAGCCGCGCTAATGAGTACCTTTTTCTGTTTAATATAGGCAATGGACCCAGAAATGGCGTTACACATAACAGAAAATAGCGATGTCCCTACAATCATGGACGGAGACCACTCAGGGAACCAGTACATAAAGAGAGGTACAAATACAAGGCCCCCTCCGGCACCAATGATGGTGCCAAGCATAGCGGCTAAAAAGCCAACTATAGTAAAGAAGATATAAAATACTATAATATTATCCAACATAATGGGGCCTCCCTTTACTTAGATTGGAAAAAGCTCTTTGCTATATCTGATTCGATTGGAAAAATTCTTTCGCTGCTTTTAATCGTCCTCGTTCACAAGAGACTTGTAGTTCGTCACCTGGTTCAAGTTTTACATCCCCTAACGGCACAATGTATGTTCCATTGCGACGAATACTTACAATTAATGTACCATCTGGCAAGGCCAAATCTTGTAATTGTACATCTGTATAATTCGCTACTACAGGCACCTTTGTTTGGAAGAAGGTTTGTACAGATTCTAAATTGTTTTGCCCACTCATAGCTTGTAGTAAGGAATCGTAAATAGGTGGTTCTTTTAACAGCTCTGCCACAAGGTAGGCCACGATGGTAACGGTACCGATGGCGTAAATGTTGGAGAAGCTATTCGTCATTTCAAGGACGAGCAAAATCGCCAAAATCGGGGTCCGCATCGCCGCCGCTAACATACCACCCATGGCGCAAATAACGAATTGCGGTACAAAATCAGGAGCGATGATACCCACTGATGAAAGTAAGCTTTCACAAAAGGCACCTGCTGAAGCACCTATAACGAGCATAGGCAAGAATATACCGCCTTGCGCACCACTGCCATAGCAGAAGGTAGTAAGCAAAATCTTTCCTAGAACAATACCCCCTAAGAGCAATACGCCATGAGATTGAAAGGCTAGCTGCCCCACAAGATCATTGCCACCGCCCAAGAGAAGCTGCGAGTCATAGCCGATGACAGCCACAGTCACAAAGGTAAGGGCTAATTTCAAGAATCGAGAACATTTAAGCCAGTCAAAGAATTTCTTAAATGCGAAAATCATGCGGCAGAAGAGTACCCCACAGAGCCCCATGATAACGCCAACCATAAGAAGGACTGGGAAGTACTCAAGAGGGATACCGGAGGTTACCGAAAATCCAAGGGCCGGTTCTAGGCCGAAGATACTAACCGTAATATAGTTAGAAATCAATGTAGCTACGAAGGTAGGCACAACGAGGTACGGATAAAAGCTTTTATGGACCTCTTCAAAGACGAACATCGCCCCCGATACAGGCGCACTAAAGGCGGCCGTTAAGCCTGCCCCTGCACCAGCAGAGGTTAAGATACGCTGCTCACGCAGTCCTGAATTCATCCAATAGGACACGATCTTACCGGCAGAGCCACCAATTTGTACGGCTGGACCTTCACGACCTACAGAAAATCCGGCAAACCCAGTTAATACACCACCAATCATCTTGGAAGCTAAAGTCCGATACGGCTTCATATCAAAGAGCCCTAGCATTTCCCCTTCGATTTGAGGAATACCAGAACCACCAGACAATGGAGCCCATACAAGCAAGCGATCTACGATAAAAGCAAAGATAACCATCATCACAAGCCAGCCTATGGCCCATTCCAGAGTAATACCATCCATCAAATGCCAACGAATATGCTCTGACTCAAGGATTAAATAACGGTATGTAGCACCACAAAAACCTGCAATCACACCTACAAGAGCGCCCTTTGCAATGAGCTCCGTCAACAGCATACGATTCATGGACATATCTGCTAAGGTAGAACTGCGCTTATTAAATTTCCATAGCTTCATAACATCCTCCTTAGCAATGACCAAATCTGACGTATTATCTAATAATATATATATATACAACCGAACTATGTATTCATATCCTTAGTATACTTATGTAAACCACCATTTTCAAGAAAGGATTACGTATCAAACAGCTATCTCACTAAATGCGAAATTAAAATTTCGAGTCATAAGACATTCCATAGGACTTCAAACGCAAAGCTAGCCACCTCTAGAACGAGATGGCTAGTTTTGTTAAGCAAGTGTGTAAATGTATTTTCTTTACATATTCGGAGGCATCTGAAATATGTAAAGATTCTAAAGATGTAAAGTTCTTAGGGATAGAGCTAGGCATCATTTAGACTATTAGATTATTTAGACTAGCAAAATATTTAGACTAGTCTAAATATTGATACCATAGTATAGTATTAAATCCTATACATCATGAAACACTATATGCTATCAAATTCTAAAATTCCTTAGAATATGGATTCATAGATACCGATGATTTCTTCCATAGATGCATCTCTTGGGTTACCAGGTGTACATGCATCGTTGAAAGCAGATACAGCGAGGAATGGAATGTCTTCCCGTTTTACGCCAGCTTCGCTAAGGGATTTAGGAATGCCTACATCATCAGCTAGTTTTTGGATTACATCGATGGCTGCTTGACGATATGTTTCTTGATCCATTCCGTCTACATCAGGAACGCCCATAACGCGAGCAATTTCACGATATTTTTCGCCTGTTGCAAGAGCATTGAATTTCAAGACTGCTGTTAAAAGCATAGCGCACGCTTTACCATGAGGGATATCGTACACAGCGCTCAATGGATGCGCCATAGAGTGAACAATACCAAGGCCTACGTTGGAGAAACCCATACCTGCAATATATTGACCAAGGGACATAGCTTCACGACCTGCGAAGTCACCAGCTACGGCGCTACGCAAGGAACGACCGATAATTTCAATAGCTTTCAAATGAAGCATATCAGTGAGTTCCCACGCACCTTTAGTAATGTAACCTTCTACGGCATGAACGAGGGCATCCATGCCGGTAGATGCGCAAAGACCAGTTGGCATCGATGCGGACATATCAGGATCCACGATGGCTACGATTGGGATGTCATGAGGATCAACACAAACGAATTTACGGTTCTTTTCAACATCTGTAATAACGTAGTTAATAGTAACCTCTGCGGCCGTACCAGATGTAGTAGACACCGCGATAATTGGCAAGCATGGATGTTTCGTAGGTGCCACTCCTTCTAGACTACGTACATCGCTGAACTCAGGGTTCGTCACAATCGTAGCAATAGCCTTACTTGTATCGATAGCGCTGCCACCACCTACAGCAACGATAGCTTCAGCACCTGCCGCCTTACAAGCAGCTACACCAGATGTTACGTTTTCAATGGTTGGATTTGGCTTAATATTGTCATATACATCGTAAGCAATGCCTGCCGCATCAAGTAGATCTGTTACCTTTGTAGCCACCTTAAACTCAAATAGATCAGGTGTAGACGTAACGAGGACTTTTTTAAAATGGCGATTCTTAATTTCGTTCACAATCTCCTGAATCGCCCCTTGTCCAAAATAGGACGTACCGTTCAACATAATTCTCCGAGCCATATACAATCACTCCTAACGAATAAAAAATAAACCGATCGAGAATAACTATACTAAGTAATTCTCTATCGGTTTATTAAAATCCTTGAAGCTGTGTTATGTATACACTATATATTTTTATACAGAATGTAGAGTATAAATGTATCAAGCCTTACAGAGCAAACTTACCGCAGTATAGACTATAAATATATCTCTATCTTACAGTCCTCTGCTCATTTTCATAAGCAAAATTCGTTTCACAGATTCATCGAGTCGTTCTTTCGAGATACGACCGTCTTTCACGGCTTTCATCAGGCCATTATAAGCCTCTTGCATATGTTCGTATTCGTGACATACGAGCAGGATATCGCTGCCCGCAAGGATGGATTGTACTGCCATATCGCCGAAGGTGTAGTGTTTCGCAAGAGCGCCCATATCCATATCGTCCGTTACGACAACGCCGTTATAGCCCATATCCTTGCGCAACCAGTCTGTAATGATAGCTTTAGACAGACTAGATGGATGGTCTGGATCGATTTGAGGGTACATCGCATGAGACACCATAATGGCATATGTATTCGGTTTAGACTGCTTAATGAGGTCTACAAATACCTTCGTATCTTCATTCAACAAAGTCTCTTTAGACACGGGCACAACACTGGTATCAGCATGTAAATCAACGTCTGTTTTACCAATGCCTGGGAAATGTTTATAAGAATACCACAAACCCGCCTCATCATAGGCTTTGCCTACTGTACTGGCATAGCGTACGACCTCATCAGGATTTGTACTAAAGGAACGGCCATAAGTCAAGCCCAAGTCCGCTACAGGCGCAAAGTTAATATTGAATCCCAGGTCTTTTAGTTCCGTACCAGATTGTTTTGCCAAGGATACCGCTTGTTCAATAGGCTCCTTACCTAACTCTTCTGCAGGAGGGACCTTGATGAGCTGATCCTCCATGCGCGCTACGGCACCGCCCTCTTGGTCGATGCCGATGAATAATGGCGTTAAACCGGCGCTTTTACCAGTTTTATTAATGTCCGCAATCAGCGATTTCACTTGATCTTTAGACTCCATATTCCGGTCAAACAAGATAATGCCGCCCACGCGGTACTCATTGAGCATAAACTTCGCATCATCGTTCAAGGTCTTGCCGTGGATACCAATCATCAACAATTGTCCCACCTTGTCTGCATCAGACATATGAGCCACTAATTTGTCCACCTTTTCCTCTGGTGAAAGCTCGCTCTGTGCCACAGACTCATAGGTTACAGGCTCAGCCTTAGAAGTAAATGGATTATGTAAACCGCAACCCGTTGTAAGCGCTAACGCGCCGATCATCATAGCTGCTACGATACGTCGAAACATATATACCTCCAAAATCTCTAAAAAGTATTATGTATAGTATATCAAATAATAAAGACAACCCCAACAAGGCCCCTACATCTCGTACATCGTTAGCACAAAAAAGACTATTACCCCAAACCTACGAATATATATCGTATTGGTTTGAAGTAATAGTCTTTATATGAGTTAAGGTCAAACTTACACTTAACTGTTGCTTAGCCTTAACTTTTGCTTAATTTTAAATTTTACCTTGCTCTTTCATTTCAGCTAAGAGCTTAACGATGCGAGGACCACAGCCTTTACCACCGCAAGCGCCTGTGCCGGCACGTGTTGCTTCTTTTACCTCAGGAAATGTATGAGCACCATTCAAAATGGCTTCCTTAATCGTTTTACGTGTAATGCTACGGCATGTACACACCTTTGTAAGCTTATCCAGAATTGCCTCTGGCACTTGGTTTTCTTCAAAATCCATATGTATTCCTCTTCTATTCACTTGAATATCTATATCTGTATCAATTGAAAGTTTCAATGTATGTATCCATAGACATATCAATATAGTAGATAAAATTGCTATATCAATCGTGCCTAGCGATACCTGAAACATTAATATATCGAAAATTTACGATTTCTATGTCTAGTATATCATATTCTAGAAACTATATCGATAGTTTTTAATATAGTGAGGAAGATGGACTAAAGTCCTTACCGTATAGCACTTACAAAATAACGCTTACGATACGCTCAAACAACTGCAAAATAGTTTGTTGTAATGGAATGAAAATCTTACTAGCAATTGGTGTGTTAAGTACTAAGATGAGCAAAATCAAACTTACAAAACTTAAACGTTCCAACGTAAATTGCCAGTTCCCAGGCAATAGACTTGTAATAATACGACTGCCATCTAGTGGTGGTATTGGCATCATATTAAGAATAGCAAAATTGATATTATATACGACAATCAGTGTCAGTATTAATTCTAATGAATCATTCGTCAACAAGCCATAACTTTCAAGAAAACGAAGGGCTAAATAGCCCAAAAAGGCCATCAACACATTAGATGCTGGTCCCGCAATAGAAACTAAAGTAGAATCCGTACGAGGATCACGGAAATTAGATGGATTAACCATTACGGGCTTAGCCCAACCAAATCCACCAACAAGAAAGGCTATAGAGCCAATTAAATCAAGATGTGCCACGGGATTCAATGTCAATCGCCCCATAGAGCGCGGCGTAGAATCACCGAGCATATCAGCTACCTTAGCATGAGCAAATTCATGTCCTGCAGCCGCGATGATAAGCGCTGGTATGGACGCTAAAATCATCGTTAAACTAATACCAGAAAATAACATAAAACTCCTTTATTGTTTAGCTTCCCATGCGGTGTAGCCATCTTGAATGCAACGAAGGGCATTCAATGTACGAGGATAACCGATGTACGGCACGCATTGGGAGGCGATGTTAATCAAATATTGTTTACTGTTGCCTACGTTCAAGTTGCCTTCTACGTGAGCCTTGAGCTGAGGTTCACAGCCACCTTGAGCCGCTAAGAAACAGAAGGTAATCATTTCACGATGAGCCACACTTAAACCTTTACGAGTGTAGTAGTCACCAAACATATTAGCAAGCCACTTATTGATGTGACGTGTCTCTTCAGGACCTTCTTGGTAAGAATTACGGATAGCCTCACCAAAGATTTCAACCTGTTTCTCTAAACCCTTTTCAAGGCGAGATTCACTAGTAATTGTGCTGCGAGCTGGATCCACAACAGTTTCCCCACGATAGTCAAAAATCTTATTTGTGACCTTAAAGAATGGACGCACACGACCGATACCAAGATATGGCACAGCTTGATAAAGGAGCTCTATCACTTCATCGGGAATCAAGCCAAAGTTAAGTGCTGCCGGTAGCATCAACGCATATTCATCGACGGCAGATACACCCACTAATGTGGCAAGGATAGCCAAGAAACGATCCTTGGCAGGCACATTGCGACCCTCTTCGGTAATAACTTCGTCAAAGGCAAAATTATCAAACAATACTTCAAACTCAGGGTCAATATAACCTGCAGGGGCTGCAATATCAGGGAACATGCGCTCCGTATAGGCTTGAGCAAATTCAGATTTAGACATAGGAAACCTCCATAAACAACACTGGTGAAAGCCCAAAGGAGCTTTCACCAGCAATAGTTATGTAATTATTACGGCTTGCGCCATCAAATTATAAAGCTGGGAAAGAGAAATCAGTGCCGTATACTTCTTTCCAAGCAGCCAAGAACATGTTGTATTCATTAGAACCAGGAGTGATTTGGTACGCTTGACCATCTGGAGAGAAACGATATACAGTATGCAAGCTTGGGTGAACAATGTATTTGAACAATGTAGCTTCACCATATTGGTTGTTATGCATGTTCACTACATTGATACCGAATACATAGTTACGGCTACTATCAATACCACTGAATTGGGATGCTTTATCAAAGAAATATGTTTCAGAACCATTGGCACTGTTTGGAACCTCTGGATAGTTAGCTAAACCATTCCAGTTTGCTGCATTAGCAACACCGCCAACTAATAATGTACCGGCTAATACAAATGCGCCTAATAAATTTTTATTCATAATGCTCTCCTTTTGCCTGTACGGCATCTCACGAACGGGTCATACTCTCACATGACCTCAGCACAATACGTTATATGTATAGTATATCACATTTTATGAAAATATTAGATATATTAAATTACAGAATGTATGCATATGAGATCTTACTAAAGTACACTACATTAGCGCTTAAGCTTCTCTGCTGTTCTAGCATTAGCGTTATCGATTGCGTCTAATAATTTGTTAAGCAACATGCGCAATTGACGCGTTTCTTCTACGTCGAAAATCGGACCTGCAGATTCAGACAAGCGGCGCGGTACATGAACAGCTTCGTCACGTAATGCTTTACCAGTATCAGTAAGGGTTACCATAACGACACGTTCATCTTGACGACTACGCTTACGCTTTAAGAATGCTTTAGCTTCTAATTTCTTTAAAAGTGGTGTTAATGTACCAGAATCAAGGCGCAATACTTGACCTAGTTCTTTAACGGACAAATCACCATATTGCCACAATGCCATCATTACGATGTATTGAGTATATGTCAAATTTAACGGATCTAAGTGACTGCGATATGCATTAACAATTTCCTTCGCCACTACATAAAGTGGGAAGCTCAATTGGTTGTCTAATTTCATGTACTCTGCATCAGGTACTTCTTCTTTATGTTTGTAACCTTCCAGTACGCCAATTTCTGCCATATTCTACCTCCATATGCACACAATAATCTACAAATTAATTGTACACAATTCTACGGCAAGCAGTCAACGTAAAAAACCACTTTGGACATAAATTTTTAAATTTGTCAATTATTTAATATATTTTTTCTTTTTTATTAAAGAAACTAGTGACTCTATAGAATTCATGGGGAAAAATTATGACATACAACTACCAAATGATTAATAATTTTTTTTAATATCAGAATAAAGTCTTATAGTTTTACTATCAGAGTTAAGTCTTATAGTATAATAAAGAAAATAACAATTGTATTTCTTGTATTACAGACCCTATCTAACAGGAGGTTACTATGAACACATTAGAATGTATCAAAACTCGTCATAGTACGCGTAAATTTAAAGCAGATCAAGTATCTCGTGAACTGATTGACCAAGTACTCGACGCTGGTCGCCGTGCCCCATCTGGCGGTAATACACAATTAACACACTTCATGGTCATCACAAACCAAAATGTGCTAAACGAACTAGTAACACTTGTGCAAGAAGAATACGGCAAAATGCCGATTACGGAAAACACATTGCCTTACATGGTAAACATCATTAAAATGTCTGCTGAAGGCAAGTTTGTATTCAACTATAATGCACCAGTTCTCATCGTACTAGCAAGCCAAGCAAACTATGCTAATAACTTTGCCGATGTATCTTGTGCAATGCAAAACATGATGCTTGCTTGTAACGAACTAGACCTTGGCAGCTGTTGGGTTAACCAAATCCGTCACCTCCAAGACAATGAACGTATCCAAGCTAAAATGCATGAACTAGGCCTTAAAGACGGTGAAAAAGTCTATGCGAGCCTTGCATTTGGCTATCCAGACTTACCAAATGGTCTCAACCGCCGTGAAATCGAAGCCAAAGGCTATCCTGTAACCTATATTGATTAATCAATACTAAAAACAATCTATTTCATAATATAAGTGAAATGGCCTATATCATGGTATGAGTACTGTAGCATACAATCATAGCATACAGGATACAGCATGTAATCAATTAGTGAAAGGTTAAGAATACCTGTATGATTACATATAACATATAAAATAAAAGCGCTATCTATCCCACAACTCTAATTGAGTTTTGTTCGGAATAGATAGCGCTATTTTATTTAGTATATAGTATTACCCTTCAAACACGCGTTTGCGAGCCGCTTTTACAAGGACGGAATTGTCATCTTCTACTACGTGATTAGATTTATAAGCCCAACGTAAGAGTAGTGCAGAGTTAGCCACTACGAGAAGGCTACCACCGTTGTGAACGAGGGCGCCCCATACTGGAGACAATGTACCAATCATAGCTAAGATGATAGCTACGAAGTTCAAGATCAAGGAGAAGGAAAGATTAATTTTAATGGTAGTCATCATGCGTTTAGATAAGGCCACTAGATGAGGGATTTCTTTCACATTATCATTTACAAGAACGATATCCGCTGCTTCTACAGCGATATCACTACCAACACCACCCATGGCGATGCCTACGTCAGATTTCTTAAGAGCTGGTGCATCGTTTACACCATCCCCAACCATGGCAACGATGTTGCCTTCTTGTTGCAATTGAGCCACAGTATTCATTTTATCTTCTGGCAAGCAATCAGCAATAACATTCGGTACGTTCAAACGTTTACCAATGGTTTTTGCTGTTGTACCATGGTCACCTGTTAAAAGAACAGGCATAACATGAAGATTATTCAAAGATTCAACTACAGCGCGGCTTTCACGGCGAACACGATCAGCCAAAGCCACATAACCAGCCAAGACACCATCTACCGCAACATATACAATGGACGCACCGCGGTTCAAGTGTTCATGAACAGCTGCTTTCACAGAGTCCGTAATAGATACATTAGACAAGGTCATCATCGCTTCGTTACCAGCTAACACTGATTTAGTATCTACAGTCGCCGCTAAGCCTTTACCAGGAACCATGCGGAAGGAGTCTACAGAATCGAAGCTTTCACCATGACGAGAGGTAAAATCATTTACAATCGCCTTGCCCAATGGATGCTCGGATTTAGTCTCTACAGACGCTACCAAGCGATACAATTCATCATTAGACATAGTGCCCACTGTTTCAACAGCAGTCACCTCAGGCGTACCATAAGTCAATGTACCTGTTTTATCAAAGGTCATTGTATCAACCTTCGCCAAACGTTCCATAATATTACCGCGGCGCACGAGGAAACCGTGTTGGCTTGCATTGGAAATAGCCGCCATAATCGCTGCTGGCGTAGCCAATACAAGAGCGCAAGGACAGAATACAACGAGGATGGTTACGGCGCGGATGATTTCACCAGTTACTACATAAGTACCAACTGCTGCCAAGAGTGCAATCACTACGATCCATGTAGCCCAACGGTCAGCAAGGCTAACGATTTTCGCATTGCCTGGATCAGTAGATTTAACGAGCTTAATCATGCGTTGAATAGAGCTGTCTTCGCCCTCTTTGGTTGCGGTCATATCGAAGGCACCAAATTGGTTCACCGTACCAGAGAACACTTCGTCACCAATCGTTTTATCTACTGGCATGGACTCGCCAGTCATAACGGATTGGTCGATCGCTGTATCACCAGTCAAAATCGTGCCGTCCACAGGGATTACCTCGCCTGGCAACACGCGGATTACATCGCCTACTGTTACGATGTCTGCAGGCAACACCTCTTCTTTGCCGTTACGAACAATACGTGCTATTGTTGGTGTCAATTTAACGAGACGTTCAATGCCCGCTTGCGCTTTAGATACAGTGAACTCTTCAAGCATTGCACCGAGCTGCATGATGAAAGCAATCTCTGCGGCTGCAAATACTTCACCGATGGCTACAGCCGCGATGAGTGCCAAGGATACCAAGAGGTCAGCCTTTACGTCGAACTCTTCATACATAGCAACCGCTGCGCCCCACACGATAGGCAACCCACATAATAGGATGGTGAACCATGCCCAGTCGAATGGCAGGCCTAAACGAATACCTAATAAACTAAATACTACGCCGATACCACCGGCTACTAATGTGATCTTTTCGCGATTCAAATCGAACCATTCTGCTGCTTTACTCCACCGTTCCATACTTACCTCCTGTGAAAGCTTATATATAATGATATGTACACATTTGTTGTGGTCTATATACATGCGTCCATGTATATAACCTAGGATGAACAACATATATCTGCTTATTGCTTATTGCTTATTGCTGATTATCTATAGTTTGTTGTTTATCCTTTTAATTTAATCCCTTAGAATACCTATGGGGGTATGTCCTATGGTTATGTTATACCCATATGGGTATATCCGTGTCAATAACAAAATATGTGCAAATATTCATATATAAGAGAAACCACAGATAAATACTGGATCTAATGGCATTATATATTTCATGCATTGGCCCATTACACAAATGCATGAACAGTTATTCATATATGTAGGTACATCTCTATATTTATAAATAGAAGATATTTTAATGACCGATAATCTATGCGCTTAGCCCATAATGGTGCACCAAAATAACTATTTATCATAATTAAAAATAAAACATAGTCGACTTTTAGTCATACATGGTATGATAAAAAAGACATTTTGTAGAAAGGATGTGTGATGATGTCGATCTTCTCTCCAGCTCCTCATATCGAACGATTACCAGAGGGGCAAATCGATTCCACCTACAAACGTCTTCGCAAAGAAGTCTTTGCAGGTACTTTTATTGGTTATGCTACATTCTATTTGATCCGCCAAAACTTTAGTTTGGCTGTTCCGTACATGATTGCTGAGTACGGTTACACTAAAGCGGATCTTGGTATTGTCATGACCCTCTTATCCGTAGCGTACGGCGTAAGTAAATTTGTCATGGGTAATGCGTCTGACCGCTCTAACCCAAAATACTTCTCCACAGTAGGTCTATTGCTCAGTGCTTTAGTTATGTTATTATTCGGCACCTTACCTGGTGTTTTAAGCAGTATTCCTATCATGTGCGTGCTCGCCTTCTTAAATGGTTGGTTCCAAGGCATGGGCTATCCTCCATATGCGAAAAATATGGTAACTTGGTTCTCCCGTTCTGAACGCGGCGCTTGGTGGTCCTGGTGGAACGTATCCCACAACCTTGGTGGCGGTATCATCGCACCCCTTGCTACGTTAGGTATCTATCTATTTGGTACATGGCATAGTATTTTCTTCTTCCCTGCTCTTATTTCTATCGTGTTAGCTGTGGTTACATTCTTCTTGTTGAAAGATACACCTCAATCCTGTGGCTTGCCACCTATCGAAGAATACAAACACGAACCAGTAGCAGCTGAAGTAAGCGATGAAAATAAAACTACTTTCAAAGAAATCTTCTACAAATATATTTTGCATAACAAATACTTATGGTATCTTGCAATTGCAAATATCTTTGTATACTTCATCCGTTATGGCGTAGTAAGCTGGGCTCCTACTTATTTGACAGCTGTAAAAGGCTTTACAAAAGAAGGTTCCCGTTGGGCTTACTTCTTATACGAATGGGCTGGTATTCCAGGCATGCTCGTAAGCGGCTATTTGAGTGACCGTGTATTCCGTGGCCGCCGTGCGCCAGCTACTATCTGCTTCATGCTATTCGTTATCTTGGCAATCCTCGTTTACTGGTTCAACCCAGCAGGCAATATCCTTATCGATAACTTAGCACTTATCGCTATCGGCTTCCTCATCTACGGTCCTGTTATGATGATCGGCCTTCAAGCAGCAGACATGGTACCACGGGTAGCAACAGGTGGTGCTACTGGCCTTACAGGCCTTCTTGGTTACCTCATCGGTTCCGCTGGTGCTGGTGCCTTCATGGGTCTCATGGTTGACCTTTATGGTTGGGATGGCGGCTTCGTAGCCCTCGTTGGTGCATGTATCCTCGCTATCGTATTCCTACTTCTCACACTTGGTGATAAATCCCAAGCAAAAGAACAGTAATCTACAACTAACAGTTGTTTGAACACAAAAATCCCCTAGTAACACATCGTTACTAGGGGATTTTATTATGTCTAAAACTATACACTGCACTACATTCTATGCTACGCATAAAGAACTATTGAGAACTTTCAAATTATACACGAGACCAAGTCGCGCTAACCCGTGCAACGCAACAGCCGTAACAGGATCGATGAAACCAAATACACCAGCACCGATAATAGCAATGTGGAATACAATGGACACGATGAGTAGCCCTAAATGGGACTGCTTTGTTCCTTTTGAAAGCTCCGATACGGGAGATGCATCATCTACAAGAGAGCCCATCATGAGCGCCACTAAGATAAGCTCCAAGGAACACGGGCATAGTACCAATAATAAGGTTACAGTATGTATGAAATCCTGTGTCAATGCAAAGGAGCCCATAGATAATAGCAATACAGCCACAACAATAACAGATGAATAATTGTTAATGCCCTGCCGCATAGCAACGAGTTGTGCTGGCATTGTAGGCAGCATATCATCATCTAAGGTATAATGTGACTCGCCTGTGATAAGCTGTTCCAAGAAGAAACCAGCCTGTACAATGAGTCCCACATAAGCCGCCGTATGATAATCGCCAATGGAAATAAGCGCCACCATGGCCACAACAATAAGGAAATTAGCATGGATCTCTAAATGCTTCAAAATACTTTGAACACTATTGATGAGCAGCGGCAACCCACAAACAAGAACCGTCATCCAAGCCAAGTCAATAACAGGATTGAACGACTCTGTGATGGCATCTAATAGAATAAATAAAACACCTAGCGCTAAAATAGCACCTTGCGTAAATAACGACACCTGCGCCGATAAAGACTGTAAAAATTTCATATAGACCTCTATACACTAGAACCGGCCTTACTTACTCCGGAAATAAAACAAAAACAACACAATATTAATTCAGAACTCTCTATACCTAAATTAATTCAAAACCCTATGAACCTAAATTATTTGATAAATCTATGTACCCATAGGGGTATATCTACAATGTAACCATTATACAAAATATGCGAATTATATACAAATCATTTTTTTCGATAAATGATAAAGAACTATAATTTCTAGATAGAATAGGGAAAAACAAATTCATAAACATAACCTTTCCCTTAAAAGCTCTAGTTAAAAGATCTTATTTCTTTATTAGACGTAGAAAGAACAGGTCCCTAAAAACGACTTAGTTTACTTTGGAGGTTCTACCCCTAGGCCCTAGTTGTTGCTCTAAATTTATAAGTTGTATAAAAAGAAGAACGGACCTATCTCTAAAAATGACATTTCCTTAAGAGCTTTAGTTGAAAGCTCTTATTTCTTTATTAGATGTAGAAAGAACAGGTCCCTAAAAACGACTTAGTTTACTATGGAGGCTTTTAGGGACCTGTTCTTTCGGTTAACTAATATGAAATTAGAGCTTCAACGCCTCAACCCATTCTGCTTCTTTAAAGCCAACGAGTACTTTGTCTTCAAGAACCAAAATAGGACGTTTCACAAGCATACCATTGGATGCTAATAAAGCGAGTTTTTCTTCTTCACTAAGGTTTAGTAATTTATCCTTCAATTGTTGTTCACGATAAATCATACCAGATGTATTGAAGAATGCTTTCAAGTCTTTACCAGATTGTGGGTACCATGCAGCGATTTCTTCAGCTGTAGGGTTTTCAGATTTAATATCACGATCTGTGTATTTAATATTATGATCATCTAAGAATTTCTTTGCTTTTTTGCATGTTGTACATTTAGGATATTCAACGAATAACATAGCGTCTCCTTATAGTAATACATAATGTTATAACGATATATTTATGACTTAAGTATACCAAATATATCGAAAATTATCAATATTTATTGACAATCTACAGGTTCTAATGCATTACAATGATCAATAGAGCTTAATACTTCCTCCATCCCTGCACTATGCTTTGCGGTACGTAAATCAACATCCATCTGCAACCGCAAGAAATATCCTTCAGAAACACCAAAGTATTTAGCTAAACGTAGAGAGGTATCTGCTGAAATAGCTCGTGTCCCATTCAAGATTTCCTGAATACGCGAAACAGGCACATGTATATCTTTAGCTAATCGATAAGCAGATAGTCCTAATGGCTCCATAAACTCTTCTTTTAATATTTCACTAATGGTAGGTGTTGGAATGAACTTATCCATATATATATCCTCTCTATTAATGATAATCTATAATTTCTACATCATAAAAACTATTAATATCTTTCACTTTAAAACATAACCTATACTGGCTATTAATCCGTAAACTATACTGGCCAAAGCGATTGCCTTGTAATAACTCTAATCGGTTACCAGGTGGCCACCTTAAATCCTGTATCGATTCAGCATTATCTAATAACATTAATTTACGAAGAGCTAGTCGCTGTACAAATGGTGAAAAGCGTTTAGAAAAATTTTGTCGATAAACCTTTTCTGTTTCCTTATCTTTAAAACCGATAATCATAGAACCTCTCCTTTGATTATACCTGTTTTACAGGTATAACTCAATAATATATACCTGTATTTCAGGTATATTGTGGAATAACTTTATTCTATAAATGATTTCGGTAAAAGATTTCTCTAAAACAGCACTCAAATCCTACTGTTATTCTGACTCTATTGGTCACCTATTTCGGAATGTATCTAGTTCAAGTCATCACTTGAAGATTAACAAACCTTAATACTAACTTGTAAAAAAATTACCAAGATGGCTAATAGCCACGAATGTAAAAAGACCTATATTCTCCAGGCTTTCCTGTGTAAAGTACAGCAGTGAAAGGTTAGAGAATATAGGTCTCTTATAAAACGTATAAAATCTATATATTATTTTTCTTAGTATTCATAACACGATTTATATTACAGCAAGAATGTAAGCCCCATAGCCACGAAAATAGCTGGCAGTAGGTTCGCAATGCGGATTTTACTAGGCCAGATGAGGTCTATACCGACGCAGAAGATCAGAATAGAGCCCACGTAGGATAGGTTATCGATGGCACTCGGTGTCATCAATGGTGCCGCGATGTGTGCCATAGCTGTAATGATCCATTGCGTAATCCCTACAGGAATAAAGGAGAACAACGCGCCCTTCCCCATAGAGGATACCATAACCATAACGATGATACCGTCGAGGATACCTTTTAATAAGAGCGTTTGGTAATTACCCGTTAAGCCGTCTTGAATAGAACCGAGTACGCCCATGGCTCCCACTGTAAACGTAAGGGATGCCGTAATAAAGGCGTGCGTAAACTGCGGATCACCAGTGTTACCAGTTTTGGCTTTCACCCAGTCGCCAAATACAGTAATCCAACGGTTAAGGTCGATAAGCTCACCAATTACGGCGCCTGCCACCATGCTAATGATCATCAGCATAGGCCCCGTCGTTTGTATCGTTCCGTTCACGATGACTAGCATATACTGCATGGCACCGCTCATCCCGAGGAGGAGAACAATAATGCCGCTCACCATCATGAGCGTCTGTTTTAAATTTTCTTTCATAAACCGACCAAATGCAAGTCCACACAAGCTGCCGGCTATGATGAGGCCAATATTAATGGCCGTGCCCAAACCAATCATATATTTCCCTTTCTGAATTGTGAAAGTAATAGCTTATTTCATCATCAGTATACCAACTATATCGAAATAAATCAATTTATCATGGTATACAACCAATCTATGCCGTTATATGGCCCTAGATAAAAATATATAGCAAAAAGCCCCTATCCCGTGAAGGATAGGGGCTTTATGTTGTGTTTATAGCTTTGAGAGAGAAGTATATGAGAGACCCGCTTTGGAGAGAGAGAATATATGTGTTTGTATAAAGCGGGCCGACATATGATGGAACGCTATCTTTCCATCAACTATAGTGTACACCTTAAAGTGTGGTTTAACACAAGTTCAATTTTGTAAAACCAATCATGTATAAAAACTATTGTTAACTAACGATTATTTGAAAACTATATTAATCCTCCGCGTCTACAGGCAATTGAACAATATCTGCGTGCTTATTAATCTCGTCAAAACAAGGACAGTCCTTGCCATGATCATTGATGAGGCCACTAGCTTGCAGATGGGAATAGATAGTCACAGGGCCTACAAATTTAAACCCTCGCTTCTTTAGATCCTTACTAATCCGCGTAGATAAGCCATTCTTTGCTGGCACATGCCCATCGGGATGGCTTTCATAAATAATAGTTTTATTATCTGTGAAAGCCCAGATATAGTTGCAAAACGAACCAAATTCATCTTGAATACGTTTAAAAGCAGAAGCATTATTGATGATAGCTTCAATTTTAGGGCGAGACTTGAGCATGCCCTCAGTCTCCATAATCCGATTGACGTCGCTTTCACCATAAGCAGCAACCGCATCAATATCAAAGTGATCAAAGCATCCTCGAATGATGTCTCGTTTATTCAAAATCGTGAGCCAACTGAGACCACATTGAAGGCTTTCAAGACAGAGATGTTCAAACTGCAATCGATCATCATGAATAGGACGGCCCCACTCATGATCGTGATACGCCTGATACAAGGGCGTCGTCGGCCATTCACAAGTAGCCACTACACACCTCCATGCGCCCAGACAAGGACATCATACATGAGTGCTACTACGAGGCCCATTACGAGATGACCGCCCACATAAAACGGCACAAGATAATAGATAAATAGCAATAGTGAATGTAAGGCTCTGCGGAGCCATACAATCGGTGTAGACGTACCGCCGCCCACCTTGCCATCAAGCCAATTATGGACGATATAAATAGGTGTCCCTAATCGGACAATCCAGTCGGGCATACGCTTTCTAGGATTGAGTCCTGGGCAATACAAAATCACCAAGGGCAACGCCACCGCATCAAGGATGAGCAGCACCGTTAAGGTCAAGGAGAATAAATCTATCTCGCCTTCCCACATCAATGGATGAGCTATAAAGCGGAGCGCCCACAAATAGGCTTTATATACGATATACGGTTCTAATAGCCATAATAAGGGCTTCACTACACTCATGGGACTACCTACGCCAAACACAAAATAAGAAAACTACGCATTCGCGTAGTTATTTTTGATACTATTATTATATCAGATTTTGCACTTTTTGTGGGGTTAAAATTCATAAAATTTTATCAAAATATACAATTTATAGTAGTTCTCAATGAAAGAACCCACTATATAAGCTATTCCTCACTGTCGGCTCATATATACTGATTTTTCATCAATTTTATGACTTATTTTGATAAATTACAAAAAAAATATAGTGTAATTTACACCATAAAATCTAGTGTAAATTACACCATAAAACCTTGCTCAAACAACTAAGAATTTGCATCATTATCATGTGGCATTTTGTACTCATACTCTATGTTATTATTAATACAGGTAGTAAATACCGTCTCACTTTCTCCTTTTGAAAAAATATAACTACAAATAAGGCAGTCCTGATGGACTGCCTTATTTGTGTATTCCATAGATTGTCTATTTCTCTATAGTCTCAACTACTTCGCCGATGTACATATAGTGTGGTTCCCAGCGATCACTGCCAGCTTTTGTATATTCAGGAGGATTGGATGCATAATACTCTTTTATTTTATCCGCTAAATGTGCTTCATCGAATTGATGTTCGTAGAGCTTTTTGCATACAAAAGTTAACTCTGCTTCTTCAAACATGACACCATCATCTACTGCAACTGGTGTTAAGCCCGAATTAGCCACCTTATCTTCGTCACGACCAGAATGAGATCCTAAATAACCAAGAGCCTTACGTTGGCTTTCAGGCAAGAAACTAACGGTAAACGTATCATATTTCGCCATGAATTCTTGGGTATAACGAGCTGGATGAATATACACAGTCACTGTGGAAATATCATTACCAACTAGGCCCCACATGTTGCCCATGCTGCCCCAACTAACAGTACAAGTATTAAAATCCTCAGGTGTACCAGCTGTAACAAGAGCCCACCGTTTTTCAAACATAGTAAATGCTTTATAGTCTTTAGATTCAAATGGTTTCATAATGACCTCCGGTTTATCTTATTTTCCCAACCTCGTATAACTATCCTAACCCCATTATATAATGCACTAATATACAGTACAATAAGTATTATGTAATATAATTATACTTAGTAACATAACCAATGGATTATGACAGTATCAATAGATATGAGAGTATAAACGGGAGATACTACCATGACAAAACTACCACTATTAGCGGGTGCTTTTATGATAAGCACTATATTATCACCAATAGGAGCCATCGATGTTAATATTCCTGGTGCAGATTCAAAGATTCCAAAGGATGCCTACATAAATTATCAAGCCACGAACCCTGATATTGAAAGGGATGTAGCAAACTATGTGGAAACACTAAAGTTAAAAGACAAGGCTAACGGTATTAGTAAAAACGAAATTGAGTATGCTAAAGCTGCCTCTATATATCGCGGTCAACATTACCATAATACAGTCATCTCCATTCATGACCAATACAACCAAATTCGGCTTTCATTCCCAGTAGCGGGCCAAAAAAGTGATTATGATATAGGACGTTACAAAAACCCAAGTCGAACCATTGAAGACTATCGGGTTTTAACCGATAATGGAAGTCTCAATTTAGAAATTGACTACGCAGATTCCAAAGACTACGACTGGCGCAACACCAAAATAGCTTATGAAAAGTTGACAGATAAAAATGTTCGTGACTTCTTTCTAGACAAGGCCAAACAAAATCCGGCAAAACAGATTTCTGATATAAAGGGCACTGTATTTTCATACCCAACTCTGACCTACAGCACTTGGGATAGCATGAAGATGCCACACTTTGAAAACGGTAAAAAAACAACTTTGACCATCGACACGATCAATTTTAAGTTTAAGAACTATAACATGCGTCAACCCTTATATCATGCAGGGTTTGTCTATTATGATAACAACCCCATTCTGAACAAAGTTCCTACAGATAAATTATTGGCTAATTATGTGCTTCCTTCTGTGCAAAATCTAAATGAATTAAATCAATATTCACGCATAGAAAACTTAAACGGTGTACAATACCGCGTACCAAAAGACGCTATATACATAGGTGAGGAAAAAGGCACCGAGTACCAAGATATTAGATACTACAAAAAGGGGAACATAACATTCTTTGTTTCTACTAATAATATTCCTAAAAACCCATATGCGCGCGATCTTGTTGTAAACGGGCATTACAATTTTAACATTAATTTAGATACGTTCTGGAATATATACTATTCCCAGCCAACATCAGATTATATTAATTATTCCGTTATATGGAATAATAATATTCCTGGATTATCCACACACATCTATACACCTCATAAGGATGATCACATCCTAACCTTTCAATCCTATGATGGGACCTATAGCTTTACCTATATCATCTTTTATCCAAGTTTTTTAAGTGTTGAAGAGATTCAAAAATTACGAAATATGATTGAGTTTTTTGAGTCTACCAATAATCCTAGCTTTAAACTAAAAGAGCATGTTTTATTCCCAGATACAGAGGAGAGCCATGCCCATTAAAACATCGTTCAAAATCTAATAAGATGTGTAACCAAAACAGCCAGTACTGCAAATCGCAATACTAGCTGTTTTTCTTTCTCTATTTCTTTTTATGCATAAGTGTATCTACACATAGACAAAATATTAATTAATCTTTAAGGCAATTTAAAAACATCAGCCTCCCAAATGTACTTCAACGCAGGAAACTCTTGCTTATGCGGACGATTGATCAATTTTGCCATTTCTACCATATTACGAATATCATGATAAGACGTCTTCACCGTATTGGCTTTATAAGCAACTTCAATGCTGTACACATATTTATCATCACGGATTGTAAAATATGTATAATTAATACCATTATCAAATTTTACACTGCCACTAAATGCAGGCATACCATTACGCCAAATAGTCGCATTATCATTAACTGAATATGGGTATTTTCGGCTCATCGTATCCATCGTAGAAAAAGCACCTGAATAAAAATGTTTTTCATCATTTGGAAAAATCGGGCGGCGCTTAATCAGCTGCACTATATCTCCCAACTTATAAACGTGCGTTTCCTCACCATAGGAGGTAGGCTCATAATCGGCTTTTCTCGTACTATTCTTGAGCACACGATATTCAAGGTTTCCCCATTTCTCAACATTAGAATAGCGATCTATCGCTTTTGTATCCTCTACCGATGGAATCACATAATTCGCTAAAGCCCCTTCTGCATACCTAATATGATCTGGATTGCCATTACCACGATTTATGATGTTAACACGATATACATGGTTCGTATCACTAGGCAGGGAAAACTCAACACCCGTACTCGTACGCGGCTCAGCTTTCTCTTCTTTTCCGGGGATGAGTGTCATAATCCCATACTTCTGCTGCCATTGACCATTTTTTACCGTTTTATATGTGAAAGCACGATCCGTATAGGTAGTCTTATCATCCACATCGACTACGATATCTGCATTCATACTTTTAATATAATATTGAGGAATACCATTTACGACATTAACAACGGAATTAGTGTTATCATTAATCGCCTTACTTTCAAGACTTGGATAAGGCATAGAAAAGCGAATATGCTGTGTATCATCGTCAAAGATGAACACCGTACTTTGATTGGCTTGGCGTTTTAAAAACTTGGCATTACCATCCATATATGCCTTAGCTTGCTCTACCGTTCTACGCCCATTTTTCACAGTCTGCGCTACCACAGGGCCTGAGCGACGTCTAAACTGAGCCTCTACCAGATCCATATCAACACTATTATAAGAATAGCTTTCATAAGCAGTATCAGGCACCATGGCATCTCCACCAGGAAGATTTATATTGGCAGCATGTACTGTTACTATAAGGCCAAACGAATAAAGGCCTATTAAAATCGCTCTTTTAATCATACAATTCCCTCAATATAAATAAGTTGTATATAAGACTAGCCCTCTATAGCCTCAACTACTTTGCCGATGTACATATAATGTGGTTCCCAACGATCTTTGCCAACTTGGGTATACATAGACGGATTTGCTGCATAATATTCCTTTACGTTATCCTCTAAGTGAGCTTCATCAAATTGATGTTCATACAGTTTTTTACATACAAATGTTAAATCTGCTTCTTTGAAAGTTACCCCATCACCTGCTGCAACCGGTGTTAAACCAGAATTAGCCACCTTATCTTCATCGCGACCAGAATGAGAGCCTAAATAGCCAAGAGCCTTGCGATAGCTTTCAGGGAAGAAACTAACTGTAAACGTATCGTATTTAGCCATAAACTCTTGAGTGTAACGAGCCGGATGAATATACACCGTCACCGTGGACATGTCACCACCATTAGGGCCCCATACATTGCCCATACTACCCCAACTAACGGTACAAGTATTAAAATCCTCAGGCGTACCAGCTGTAACAAGAGCCCAACGATCCTCAAACATAGAAAACGCTTTATAATCTTTTGTTTCAAATGCTTTCATAATGACCTCCGGTTTATCTTAATTTGACGATATATATCTTTAACTCTATAATATAGATAGATAGTCAGACGAGTAGTTGCGTCAAGCTCATCTCGGAAAACATAAAAGCTTGAGAAATGGCCTTTCAGTTATCTAGTTACACTAGGCAACGGAGGGCTATTTTTTTATTTTTCCAACCTCGTCTAATTCTCCTAATCACATTATATGATGCATTAATATACGATACAATAAGAATTATATTATATAAATATACGAATAAACTAATAAAATCCGGGCTAATTCTATGAATTAAAAGCTCGGCTTTTTTCATAGATATGGTAAGAATATAATCATTTATAAATTAAAATCTTGCTGACTTTATCGCCTTTTTGTTCAAATTGTATTCCATGCATCATATCAGTTCGATAGCGGTATTTCCCATAAAACCATCGATTGTTAGTATCCACTAAATCGGGTCTGCCATATACATTAAGGACCTTTCGCATGGAGTCGCCTACGGCAATGCCTCTATGTGTTGTGGCATCACGATTCTCGATCATCATATAGGTAACAATAGGACCCACACCATCCATTTTAAAGTTTCCAAATGTAACCCCACCATAGGTAAGTCCTCTACTAGTTTCTTTAGTAGGCTGTCCTAGACTAGCTTTTACACTATCAAAAGTATTACCTAATGAAACACCAAGGACCATCATATCCTCATCTGGCAAGGTAGTACCTACAATTTGCCCACCCGCATAGTGAGTATATTGCTCAGCTTTGGGCCAATCATAAGATTGTTTCGCGGCATTCGTTTCTAGACGGTCCCAAGTTTTACTAAGCCAACTTGCCTCTGTCACATAACTATAACCACTTACCAATTGTAGGCCTACAACAAGCCCCATAACCATATATTTTGTTTTCATAGTCTCTCTCCTGAAATTTCTTATAATTAGCTCAAACTACATTCACTATATTACACACTATTGATTCAATAGCTTAACCCACTCCATATACCAAGGAATAAATATAGGGCCGCTTTCTAGTTTCTCTTTATAGCTTCCGTCTTCTCTCCATTGTGGACCTTTTCTGAGTTTGACCGCATCATCAAAGCCTACATATTCAATCATATCTCTCCATTGTTTATGTGTATAAGAGGTCTTACTTTCATCATAATTAATACGATAACTGTAAAAGTACACAGAATCTTTCACAACATGACGGAGATAAGACTCTCCATTAGGCTTGTAAGAATCGATCAAAGAGCCTGCGATACCATTATTCCATACGACTGCATATTGTGTAGGTGTTTCTAAATCGTTATACTTTCTCAAAAAGGATAATATGGAACTCTTGATGACCGTTCCATCTCGTTTTTCACCCAATATGGAGGTACGCACTACACGTATCTTGGCCCCTGTATCCTCATAGGTTCTCACATCATATTGAGTATTCTCTACAGCCTCACTCACTAACTTTGCAGTCTTAGGAACACGATAACTGAAATTTCCCCAATGCTCAACACGACTATAATTATCTAATCCAGACAAGGATTCTATAGATGGAATAATATAATTACTCATCACAACTTCCGGTGATTTATCCTGATACGGATCCTCCGTATTAACCCAACCGCCATAACTAATCCCATAGGTAGTCTTTGAGTCATTCGGTGTAAACTCCGTATACATTACATGGGCATTGTTTGACATTAGCTTCCAAGATGCATCGTGCAAACCTGGATATGTATATTTCCCTTCTTTTTCAGCATATTTATTGAGCACTTTACCATGTGGAGGCCCTACTACTAAAAATGAACTAAGGCTTCGTACAGCATATAACGGCCCTTTTCCAGACTTAGACTCTACAGTATCTCCACGAAAGCTAATGTTTGGTACGGATAATCGAATATTCTTATCCCCTTCATGAATCAATACAACGGTAGACTGAGAATAATTTGCTAACTCCAATGCCTTAGCCAAACCAGGGCGTTCTCGATACAACTTATCCATCCCAGATGTAGGATTTACAGGTTGTGATTTTATAAATTCACTATAATCCTCTGCATTCTGCTCCGCTATCTCATTAATATGACGATAATTCTCATATGCATTGGCAGGAATGCTCGTGTCTGCCCCAGGCATAGGCGGCTGCCCGGCTGGCACTTTGATTTGCACAGCACTTACATTCATGATGAAAGCAGCTGCTAGTGCCATCATAATTACACTTTTACGTAACATAAAACCCTCTCTTTTTCTCTCACATTACAACATAAATAAGCACAGCCTTGTTAGCATAAGTATACTATGCAAACAAGACTGTGCCTATAATTAATAATTTTATAATTTAGTATATAAGAGTTACTTCTAATTGATATTTATAAGGTTTATCTCCATTTGACGATATATACCTTTATCCCTATAATATAAGTAGATAGTCAGACGAGTCGAAACGTCAGGCGCATCTCGAAAATAATGAAATCTTGAGAAATGGCCTTTCAGTTATCTAGTTACACTAGGCAACGGAGGGCTATTTGTCTTTTGTAAGACAAATAAGCGCTATTAATGCCCCAAAAGCAATAACAACCGTTATTACCTGTAATAAGAGCATGATTATTTCATAATCACTCATAGGCTTATCCCTCCCTTCAATGACGAAGAGAGGCCCAACCTCGTCCAACTATCCTAAGTCTATTATAGAACGAACTAATATACGATACAATAAGCATCGTATTATACAAATATACGAATTAACTAATAAAAGCCGAGCTAATTCTAATAATTAAAAGCTCGGCTTTTAGTTTATTTAACGTTTGAAAGAATACTAAAGGTTTACCAATGGAATACTTAAAATAATGGAAGCTGTAATTAAGATATACACTACAAAACATAGTTTTAACATAAGCGCTAAACTGACAAACAGGACTTTATAGATAGGTGCTTCTTGTTTCTTAGATCGTATCCAATCTTTAATCTTATAGTATATTTTGGGCTTGTTAAAAGCTGGCGGTAATCGCTTACACCATAAAACGAGCCACAGAATACAGCATATATTACCAAAGAGAAAGAATAGAAATAGACCAAAATGCTCCAATGAATATACTTTCAATACATAGATATTATAGAGTAGCTGAGCAAATGTCTCTACAAAGTTAATCCATAGATAGACAAGATAAACCTTAAGCAAAAGCACTAAGATAGTTTTGATATATTTGAGTTTACCCATTGGCTCACCCCTATCTAATACCATAAAATTTAAGAACAAAATTTATTATTGAGTTAATATTTTAATCCATTCCATATACCACGGATTAAAGATAGGATCCGCATCAAGCTTCTTTTTATGGCTATCACTTATACGCCATTGAGGTGCCTTTCGTAAACTTTCAACATTATCAAAATCTACATACTCAACCATATCGCGCAATTGTTTATGCTTATACGAAGATTTGCTTTCATCATAGTCAATGCGATAACTATAATAATATTCAGAATCCTTTGTAAAATGGCGTAAATAGGATTCCCCATTAGATTTATATCGATCAACTAGAAATCCTGGAAGACCATTATTCCAAACTGTTGCATACTGTGTAGGCGCCTCAAGGTCACCATATTTATTCAAAAATGCAAAAATTTGTTTTTTTGCCAAACTTTTATCAACAACATTCGGGTCTATTTGAAAGCGTAACACACGGATCTTAATTCCTGAGGCTTCATAAGTACGAACCTCATATTTGTTATCTTCTATAGCCTCGCTCACTAACTTAGCCTTTTTAGGAATACGATAACTGAAATTGTCCCAATGTTTAACATGGCTATAATTATCCAGCCTAGATAGAGTCTCAATAGATGGGATAATATAATTACTCATTACCACTTCAGCAAATTTATCTTGGTATGGATCATTCACATCCCCGCCACCAAGATACGTAATACCATACGTCGTTTTCGTCTTACTTGGTGTAAACTCTGTGTACATTACATGTGTCTTGGCTTTAAGGATTTTCCAAGATGCATTTTCTAAGCCTGGATATGTATAGATACCTTCATTATGCATACGTTTACTAAATTCTTTACCATGTGGTGGCCCCACCATTAAGATACTTGTAAAACCACGAACTACAAATAACGGGCCGTCACTCGATTTAGATTCAACCGTATCTCCCCGCAAGCTAATAGTTGGTACAGATAAACGGATATTATTTCTTCCTTCATGAAGTAAGATCACAGTAGATTGTGAGAACTCTGCTAGCTTATAAGGCTTAACAATATCTGGTTTTGCCTTAAAAATCTTATAGTTATCTGCTTTCGGTTTCTCCTCTAAGCTCTGTACTTCCACTCTAAAGGCTTCAGCTTCTTTTTGGGCATTTTCATTAATATGGGAATAATTTTCGTAAGCATTGTCAGGAATGCTTGCATCTGTACCAGGCACAGGTGGTTGTCCGGCTGGTACTTCGATCTGTACAGCGCTTACATTTATGGTGAAAGCAGCTAGTGCAGCCATGATAATCAAACTTTTACGTAACATAAAATCCTCTCTTGTCTCTCAAATTACAACAAAATAAGCACAACCTTATTAGCATAAGTATACTATGCAAACAAGACTGTGCCTATGATATTTGCTTTTTGTGAAACAAATAAAAACGAGCTACTAATCAAATAGTAGCTCATTTTTTAGTATATTTTAAGTATGAAATAGACTAATAGTTTACCAGTGGAATGCTTAACACAGTGGAGACGACAATTAAGATATACACCACAAGACATAGTTTTAACAAAAACAGTAAACTGCCAAATAGGATTTTATAAATAGGTGATTCGTGTTTCTTAGATCGTATCCAATCTTTAATTTCATAGTATATTTTGGGCTTACTAAAAGCTAGTGGTAATCGTTTACACCATAGAACAAGCCACAGGATACAACATATGTTACCAAATAGAAAGAATAAAAACAGGCCAAAATGCTCCACTGAATATACTTTTAATACATAGATGTCATAGAGTAGCTGAGTAAACGTCTCTACAAAGTTAATCCATAGATAGACAAGATAAGCCTTAAGCAAAAGCACTAATATAATTTTTAAGTATTGGTGTTTACTCATTGATGCTCTCCTATCTAATACCATAAAAACTTTAAAACTAAATTTCTTATTGATTCAACAGCTTAACCCACTCCATATACCAAGGAATAAATATAGGGCCACTTTCTAGTTTCTCTTTATAGCTTCCATCTTCTCTCCATTGTGGGCCTTTTCTGAGTTTGGCCGCATCATCTAAGCCTACATATTCAATCATATCTCTCCATTGTTTATGCGTGTAAGATGTTTTATTTTCATCATAATTAATACGATAACTGTAAAAGTACACAGAATCTTTCACCACATGACGGAGATAAGACTCTCCTTTAGGCTTGTAAGAATCGATCAAAGAGCCTGCGATTCCATTATTCCATACGACTGCATATTGTGTAGGTGTTTCTAAATCATTATACTTTCTCAAAAAAGATAATATTGAACTCTTGATGACCGTCCCATCTCGTTTTTCACCCAATATGGAAGTACGTACTACACGTATCTTGGAACCTGTATCCTCATAGGTTCTCACATCATATTGACTATTCTCTACAGCCTCACTCACTAGCTTTGCAGTCTTAGGAACGCGATAACTAAAGTTTCCCCAATGCTCAACACGACTATAAGTATCTAATCCAGACAAGGATTCTATGGATGGAATAATATAATTACTCATCACAACTTCCGGTGATTTATCTTGATACGGATCTTCCGTATTAACCCAACCGCCATAAGTAATCCCATAGGTAGTCTTTGAATCATTCAGTGTAAACTCCGTATACATTACACGGGCATTGTTGGACATTAGCTTCCAGGATGCATTTTTCAAGCCTGGATACGTATATTTCCCTTCACTTTCAACATATTTATTGAGCTCTTTACCATGTGGTGGGCCTACTACTAAAAATGAACTAAGGCTTCGTACAGCATATAGCGGCCCAGTTCCAGACTTAGACTCTACAGTATCTCCACGAAAGCTAATGTTTGGTACGGATAATCGAATATTCTTATCCCCTTCATGAATCAATACAACGGTAGACTGAGAATAATTTGCTAACTCCAATGCCTTAGCCAAACCAGGGCGTTCTCGATACAACTTATCCATCCCAGATGTAGGATTTACAGGTTGTGATTTTATAAATTCACTATAATCCTCTGCATTCTGCTCCGCTACTTCATTAACATGACGATAATTCTCATACGCATTAGCAGGAATACTCGCGTCTGCCCCAGGCATAGGCGGTTGTCCGGCTGGCACTTCGATCTGTACAGCACTTACATTTATGGTGAAAGCAGCTGCCAATGCCATCATGATTACACTTTTACGTAGCATAAAACCCTCTCATTTTCTTCTCTCACATTACAACAAAATAAGCACAACCTTATTAGCATAAGTATACTATGCAAACAAGACTGTGCCTATGATTAATAATTTTATAATTTAGTGTATAGGATATATCTCTAATTAATATTTATAATATTTATCTTTAATTAGTATGTATGAGGTTTATCTTAATTTGACGATATATATCTTTATCCCTATAATATAAGTAGATAGTCAGACGAGTCGTACCGTCAGGCGCATCTCTAAAACAGAAAATCTTGAGAAATGGCCTTTCAGTTATCGAATCATCTAAGATAACGAAGGGCTATTTGTCTTTTGTGAGACAAATAAGCGCTACAAGTGCTCCACTAATAAAAGCCAAGCTATTTTTAAATATGAATAGCTTGGCTTTTGCATTATGCAAATAAGTTAAGAATATATCAGAAATCTAATATGAATGTTTAGGAGCTTTTAAGAACTAACGAAGTATCAGTCCAGCAATCACAAGTAGAATCGGAACTAATATAGCAAAAGCCGAAATAAAACAAACTATAACAACAATAGTACCATACGTTACTACACATAACTTTATAAAAAAATCCATAAAATTATATACACACATACCCACGGTAGATTGTTCTTTTAAAGAAATGAACCAAGCTTTTACTCTATAATATAGATTAGGTTTATCAAATGCTGGATATAACTTTTCATACCATAAAATTACCCATGGTAAAGCCCAAATATTCCCAAAGCATAGTATCAATACAGGAAGATAATCTCTTAATGAGTACGCTTCTAATACATATCGATCGTACAGTAATGTATAAATCCCCCAAATAGAGGTTCCCCAAATAAGTACAAGTATGAGTTTTAACAAGAGCCCCAAAACAAGTTTAGTGTTCCATCTGAGTCTATCTACTGCTTTAACCATTTTAGTACTTTTCATAAGCTATCACGGCTCATCATCGTAGGCCACACCATAGGCCTTCTGATAGATTATATTCGCTATTGTATATCGTTCCATTCCAAATTGAGGCGGTAGTATCATTGCTTCTAAGTGTTCTTGTTGAAGTCGTTGTCTGCGTGTTCTTCCTTCATTATTAAAAGCAATACCACCGTTAACGGTCCCTATAATACCAGGGTTTTCTTGTTTTGCACGCCAAATAGAGATATACGGTGTGTTAGCACCTTGTTGTAAGCCTTTTTCATGAATGGTAATCAAATGGCGCAAGGATCTCTCTAGGTCATAATCATATTGCAAGTGAATGCCTTGAATGAGATTTGATGCAGGCATTAAGACGTAAACAGTCGCTTCCACACGTCGATGACCATCGGGTGCGTCCACAGTTTTAATGGAACTGAGGTCTAAGTATTTTCCATCTCCTCGACCAGAATCAACGGTTGAATCGATATGCTGATAATGCTCTGCATTTAATAACTCAGCTTGTGATACGGCTTGACCTTTCATGGGTAATACGAGGCAGACTAATATCCATAGTGAAAGTAAATATATGCGTTTCATCGTCCACCTCACGGTACCACAATATCATCAAAATGCTGTTGATACACGGACATAAACATAGCATCCGCTATATCATACATAATAGTGTTATTACGATTAAGTGGGAACTTACGAGTATCATTCACATAATGCATTGGCTTCGTCGCCCCATCAAAGGTATACTTCGCCACATCTACCTCTGTCATAGCCAAACCAGACTTACTTTCACTAGCCTCAATCAAAGCCATCATAGATGGACTCGGATTCATTATACGAGACGAATGAATAAGGGTCGCTAACGAATAGTTAGTATCATAATCCACGGTGAGCTGTCTCTCATCGATAGTAGATTGATAAGACGTATCCATCACAACATAGTAGGTCCCGCGCAGGGAATACTGTGGCGGTGCATAGCGAAGGGCCTCAATAGAATACGTATTCAAATAGATATACAAGCCACCACTCTCCATGGAACCATTCATCGATCGTGTATGAACCAACTTAAACTGTGGTGACGTCTTCAACTCCTGATAGGTGATTGCCTCTGTAGGCATGGTGAAAGCTAGCAACACAAGAGCTAGCATCAAAATACGTTGAATCATAAAAACCTCTCTCAAAAAATGAATCTTATCTCTCAATAAAATAAGCACAACCTTATTAGCATAAGTATACTATGCAAACAAGGTCGTGCCTATAATTAATAATTTTATAATTTAGTATGTATAGACTTCATATATATTTAGTATTTATAGGGTTTATCTCCATTTGACGATATATATCTTTATCCCTATAATATAAGTAGATAGTCAGACGAGTCGTACCGTCAGGCGCATCTCTAAAAGCAAAGAATCTTGAGAAATGGCCTTTCAGTTATCTAGTTACACTAGGCAACGGAGGGCTATTTGTCTTTTGTAAGACAAATAAGCGCTATTAATGCCCCAAAAGCAATAACAACCGTTATTACCTGTAATAAGAGCATGATTATTTCATAATCACTCATAGGCTTATCCCTCCCTTCGATGACGAAGAGAGGCCCAACCTCGTCTAACTATCCTATAATTATTATATAGCGAACTAATATACGATACAATAAGGAACGAATAATAGAGATATACAGATAAATATATAGAAAAAAGCCCGTTACTGACGGGCTTTTTTAGTTCCTAATATATATACATTCTCCAATGTAGCAAGAAACTCCTCTTTGTATTTTCCCCAGTTTTTATGGATAATTAAACTATACTTGATATATGCACCTCAAGTAGTAAGGGTGATTTAGTATGTGTCTCTAACTAGTTTGTAGTTTAGGAGGTGGCATATGGACTCTTTAACTATTATATGGGTTATTGTTTGTGCCTATTTATTACTGAATTTATTGGTCGGCGTGTATTGTCATATTCGTGTAAAAGATAGTACTGACTATCTACTCGCAGGTCGTCGTATCGGGGTTCTTATGACGGCAGGCACGTTAGCTGCTACAGAAATCGGTGGTGGGAGTACCGTTGGTGTAGCTGCAAAAGCATATGGTTCTTGGGGTTTATCTGCAGGTTGGTACGTAGTCTCTGCAGGGATTGGGGTTATTCTCGTTGCTTTCATCGCACCGCTTTTGCGTCGTGCTATGGCAACAACAGTGCCGGAGATCATCGGTCGTCGCTTCGGTGGCTCTAGCCATCTCATTACGTCTATTCTCTCTATGCTCGCAACCATTACCCTAGCAGGCGTACAGATTACAGCGACAGCAACCATTATTAGCGTTCTTACCGGGCTTTCAACAGAACTCGCTATCCTCATCTGCGGCGCGGTACTCGTAATTTACACCATGTCCGGCGGTATGTGGAGCGTAACGATGACAGACGTTATCCACTTCTTCGTTCTCGTTGGGGGCTTCTCCATCGCCGTGCCGTTCGTACTCCATAATGTGGGTGGTTGGGAATCGGTAGTAGCAAAATTACCACCTGAACAGCTCGGCTTTACTAAGGTTGGTTGGAAAACCATCATCGGCCTCATTATCATGTACTTCATGACCTTCTCCACCGGCCAAGAGTCCGTACAACGGTACTTCGCTGCGAAGGATGAAAAAACAGCCGTTCTCGGCTCCATCATTTGTGGTATTATCATGGCTCTATTCGCCTTCATTCCTGCGGTTTTAGGCCTCGTAGCATTGGCTGAGTTCCCGAACATCGAAGCGAACAATGCGGTGGCAACGGTTGCCCTTAACCTCATGCCTCCAGTAATGGCGGGCTTCGTTATGGCAGCTGTCGTATCAGCGACACTTTCATCAGGCGCAGGCGACCTATTAGGCGCCGCTACTGTATTTACCAAGGATATTGTAGAACATCATTTTGGTAAAAGCCTCACTGATGCACAGCTCACAAATTACAGCCGTCTATGCGTGCTATTCCTCGGCATTATCGCCATCGTTATCTCCCTCGTAAGCAAAGCCATCATTCCGATGCTCGTATTTGCTTTCACCATGAGATCCGCTGGCCCATTCGCCGCATTCCTACTAGGCCTCACTTGGAAAAATGCAACAGCTGGCGCTGGTATTTGGTCCATCGTGCTCGGCTCTATCGCAGGCGTGTACTGGGAGTTCGTTGGCAATCCATACGGCATTATGTCTATCATCTTTGGTTCCATCGTCAGCCTCATCGTCTTTGTGGCTGTGGTGTTCATTGAAAGATCCATGGGTAAACCACCGGCTCCACCGGCTATACCTGATGATTTAAAAGAATAATGTAAAAGAACGTTCTAAAAGAGTTCTCTAAAGGAAAAACTCCTATCGGTTAAACCAATAGGAGTTTTTCTTATATTACAACCACATCATCAAATGGTGTGCCATATACATGTTCATCACAATTTGACGATATATCATAACCTTACTATAATATAGGTAGATAGTCAGGCGAGTGGAAACGTCGGGCGCATCTCGAAAATCAAAATACTTAGGAAATGGCCTTTCTGTTTACTTAGCTACCATGCGGTAACGGAGGGCTATTTGCTTTTTGTAAGGCAAATAAGGGCTACCAGTGCTCCAAAAGCAATGACAACAGCCAGTACTTGTAAAAGGAGCATGATTATTTCATAATCACTCATAGGCTTATCCCTCCCTTCGATGACGAAGAGAGGCCCAACCTCGTCTAACTATCCTAATGTTATTATATAGCGAACTAATATGCGATACAATAAGGAACGAATAATAGGAATGTATAGATAAATACAAAACTCCTATCGGTTAACCAATAGGAGTTTTTCTTATTTTCCCGCTACATCATCGAATTGTACGCCATACACACGTTCATACAGACGGTTCGCCAAGAGGTATCCTGCAAAACCAAATTCTACAGGGGCCATTGCCATTCGTCTATCTCTTGCTTCGCTTTGTGTATCATACCGGTTCCCATCTATATGATACTCTTTAAAATCAATAATACTAGAGGCAATCCCTGCATTCTTTTGTTTAACCAACCATAAGTCTTTATACGATTCCAACTGATAGGACTCTAGTTGATGAGCCTCTAGCTTTTTTATGAGATTTGCAAAGGACTGCTTTGTATCAAAGGTGTATAGAACCTGCTTTTCCTGAATCATGTCACCAGCAGGCATGAGCACATACTGTGTGAGTGTAATTTGTTTGGTTCCATTCGGCCCGTTAGAGGCCTTGATAGAGTCCTTATCTATAAAGGTGCCATCACCATTGCCGCTTTCACCAAAGCCATGAAGTATTTCAAAGCGGTTCGTATTTTGTAGTTCTTGCATGGACATGCTGTGCGCGGGCACCACACAAGACAGCGCCAACGCCATTGCTATATATAATACTTTCATCATGGGCCTCATTTCACCACCACATCCTCAAAATGCATACGATACGCTTCATAGAATAATGTATCTGCTATATCGTAACGCGTCGTATTCGGTGCCATGCGCAAAATAGCACGAGTCGAGGCTTTCACCTGAACCGGCAGCGACTGTCCATCAAAGGAGAATTTCCCCAATGGTTCCTCAGTGCCCGTCATACCTGTTTTCGTCTGTGCCGCATCAATAACCGTCGTCAACGAAGCACCCGCCTGTTTCGCGCGATATACCTGACTTGCAAGCGATAAACGCGTATCATAAGACACAACCCAAGAATCACTAAAAATGACATGTTTCCACGGCGACTGATACGCATTGTACACGGTGGCCTTGATCTTATACATAGGCGGCGCGTACTCTAGCACCTCAATAGAGCTCATGTCTAAATACCACGTAGTATGCTCATCTGCATTGGGAACATCAGGCGTTACCTCAGCAACCACCTTAAACTGCGGTGATGACTTGAGCTCCTGTATCGAAATCGCTTGGCTAGGCATGGTGAAAGCTAGCGTCAGCGCCATCATCACTAAAAATCGTTTTAACATATATCTCTCCTAGAGCCTCATAAATTAGTACGAAAACTATATTTATTATACAGCATATGTAAGCTCAAATATCTATATAAAACCAATATAACGGTACTCATTTATCATAATTTGACGATATATAATTTTGTCCCTATAATATAAGAAGATAGTCAGACGAGTAGCTACGTCAGGCTCATCTCGGAAAACATAAAATTTTGAGAAATGGCCTTTTCGTTTTATACTAATCTCCAGATTAGTGGAAATGAAGGGCTATTTGTCATTCGATACAATAAGGAACGAATAATAGAAATATATAGATAAATACAGTAAAGACCGCACCTAAAAGTGCGGCCTTTTTCCTATTTCTTTAATCTTTTATTACTGTCGTATCTCAGTTGCTTGGCATTTCCGAAGTCTAAGTATTCCATTATATTACGTAGTTCAATATGATTATACTTAGTTTTACCATCTTCATAGGCAAGTGAAATATAGTATTCATATTTACCATCTGTTATCAGTTGGAAAATACGAGATTTCTTACCTGGATTATATTGCTCCAAAAGATAAGAAGGAACACCATTATTCCATATTAAGGCTGCTTGAAGAGGTATATCTTTTACTAATATTGGATTCTTTTTATAGAAAAAGTGTTTTAAAACAGTCTGAGTATATAACTGTATAGGCACCGCTTTATCTGCTAAGGCACTACGTGCAACAATGAGTTTCATACCGTCTCCAACATACACGCGACCTTGAAAGTTATCACTTTTTTCTTCTCTATCTGACATCATACCCTTAGGTAGTCGATAGGTTAGATTATCCCACGTAACAGTATCACTAGTTTTATCTAGATCATCTAGTGTCTGCATAGAAGGAATTACAAAATTAGCCATTGTAGATTCTAGATTTTTTGTAATGGGCTGATTCTTATTGCCTAGGATTGCCATATACATCTGATTTGGGTATTGATCAAAAGCAACAGCTGCATACATTATAGGTAGATTCCCATTCACATATTGCTCTCTTATTCCCCAATAGCCTTTACTAATGCCCGGATACATAAATTCCCCTTTACGTTGAGCATTTCTATTAAATCCTGAATCTTCAAATCCTTCATTAGCACCTACTAGCCCAGCAATAACATTGTGTTCAAAAACATACGAGCCTTTACCCTTTTTATTTAAGTCCTCAAAATAACTTTCTACCACGGAAATAGGCAATGTCACTTTAGCCTTATAGTCACCTTCGTGCAATAAAATTACCGTAGATTCATGCGTAATTAAATCCAAATACTTCGCATAGGCTTTTTTTAATTGCTCTGCCTGCTCTGCGGTACCTTTCTTCTCAAGAACCTCTCCATCAATCCGCTTATTATACTCTTCCATTTTCTTAAGGTGATCAGCAGTAGTAATATTACGAGTCTTATCATAACGATAGTTCTGATATGCAGTATCCGGAATACTTGCGTCGGCCCCTGGTACAGGCGGTTGCCCTTCAGGAACCGTATACTGCGCCGCATTAATAGGCATGGTGAAAGCTAGGGCTACAACCAATCCTAACATAGTACTTTTTAGTTTCATACAACACCTCTCAAACAATAATAGACACGTTCTCTCATTAGTATAAGTATACTATAACCTAGAGAGCGTGCCTATTATTGAGCCTTTTATAGTTCACATATTCTATTATTGATGTATTGTATTTGCTTCTAATATCAATTTAATTCCAATATGAACAACGAAGCACCATTTAGAATTAGTGAATAAGCAAAATCGCAATTGTACTTGTAATGAATGTAACGATGACAGGTACGCTTGTACGTTTTACAAGATCGAAGCTAGAGATATTTGCAATACCTGCTACGGCGATCATAACAGCACTGATTGGGCTAAGCAGACGGCCTACGCTAGCCGCATTTTGCATACCAAGAAGGATTGTTGTCGCATTGCCACCTAAATCAGCTGCAAAGTTAGGCACTAGTGGAGCAAATGCGAACATAGATGCAACACCAGAACCCATTACAATACTTAAACCTGTAATAATTGTAGATACGATTACACCTACTACATCAGCAGAGATAGCAAGACCTTGGATAGCAGCAACGAATTCTTTTACGATTCCTAGGGAAGTCAAACCGAAAGCGAATGTTTCACCCGCAACGATCAATGTTACAGTGTTGGCAAATTGGTCACCCATACCTTTGAAGAATGTTTGGATGCTCGCCGCCATTTTACGGAAATCGCGATGACGGATAAGTTCGCAGCCCATAGCGATGAATAAGCTAAGGAACATGGCAAGGTTTACATTCATTTTAACACCTTGAATACCATAATCGCTGAAACCAAGGATAAAGATTAATGGTAATAATGGCAAGAAGATATATGGTAATGGACCTACTTCAAGTTCATCAGATTTATGAGACTCAACGTATTCCGCAGGAACATGACCAGACTTTTTATCCAAGTATTTTTGCCATACGAAGTGAGCAATAGCCGCCATCAAGCCACAGATAATATATACTTTTAACTGATACCCAACAAAGTATTCATGAACAGGCATGTTTACAGTTTTGGATACGAGTAATGTAGTAGCAGAGGCAGGACCGATGTCGAGTAAGTGACCTGTAGCAACGGCTGCTGCAGCGCCTACAGGGCTAACGCCTAAGCGCACAAGGATTGGGAAGATAGTTACCATCATGAGCATTGCAAGGCCAGACGCACTTGGAATAACTAATGACATGAACATATTAAGGATAAATGTAAGGGCCATTACTAGGTACGCGGATTTCATTTTACCAAGTGGTTTAATAGCCGTTACAACGAGGCGAGAGCTGGCACCGATGTGGTCCATGTACTTCGCAAAACCAGTACAAGTCATAATCATAAGGCCTAGGTTAGCCGCATCTTTGGCAGTAGTAATATTAATAAATTCAAAAGCATCAAAGAAAAGAACCCCTGTGGCCTTTTTCGCTTCTACGAAGGATGTTGTATAGCCTAACAAATAAGCTGCGAACATCATAATGAGACCGCCCAATAACAATACGGTTTGCGCTTTAAACTTCTTAATAACCAGCGTTCCCGTTATGACAATAACCAATAAACAAACTAACAAATTCATACATATTCCCTCCATTCACAACACAATACTTAGAAGTTTTCCTTTGCGTGTTTGAAATCCTCTTTGATTTTTTCTAACAAACCCGGTGTTTCAAGGATTTCTTCTACAGATAAAGCAATGCCCTTTGCGCCATACATGATAGCATCCTCTGCGAGTTGGCTCTTACCATTATCTAACCATTCTTGAGAATGACTCGTCACGCCCTTGCCTACGAATTTCACGCGTAAGCAAGCCCCTGGCACGCGGAACGTAACGCTAGAGAAATCGGTGGATCCCGTCACCTTGCGAGGCTCAGAAATCTCTGGGGCCCCTACCTTTTCTGCATTTTTTAAAAGTATATCGTTCAAGGTTTGTACATTGACTTTGTTGTCGTACGACTTAACCTCTTCCCATTCCATGGTAGCGCCCACCTGTAACGCTGCCCCTTGAGCTACATTTTTCACGCGCTCCACAATCTCATCGAGACGAATGCGACTAGAAGAACGAATATACCATTGGGTACATGCATAATCAGGCACGATGTTCGCTGCCTTGCCGCCGTCAGTGATGATACCGTGCATACGAACCTCAGTTGGCATGTGCTCACGCAAGTACTCCATGCCGTTGAAGAACAACAATACCGCATCTAACGCACTGATACCCTTCTCTGGCGCAATCGCCGCGTGAGCAGACTTGCCGTGGAACTTGATATTCACAAGATTTAGCGCCAAGGACTTGCCATCTACCGTCGTCGTATCGCTGCCGTGCATCATGAAAGCAAGATCTAAATCATCAAACACGCCTTCGCGAGCCATAACGAGCTTTCCGCTAGCCGTCTCCTCTGCAGGCGTACCGTACACAACTAATGTACAAGGTGCTTGCAACGTTCGTTTCAAGGCAATCGCTGCCGTACAAATAGATGGACCTTGTAGATTATGTCCACACGCATGACCCAAACCTTCAAGGGCATCGTACTCGCAAAGTAGGCCAATCTTAGGGCCGCCACCATTTACGTGGTACACAGCTCTAAAGGCAGTCTTAAGTCCACTCACCTCGCGGTCTACAGTGAACCCTTCCTTCTCCAACAAATTCGTCAACAACTCATGGGCCTGGAACTCTTCGTTCCCGAGCTCAGGATGATCGAAAATGAAATCATTCAACTCCTTCATGGGCTGTCTTAATGATTCGATTTCTTGTAAAAGCTGACTCATTTCTACCTCCAACATACACACTATAAAAACATAAATTTATATACCTACCAATACAAGCCTTATGAAACCCGTATCTAATAACCTATTTTATTTATCTATCTTTCTATTTATTTGTCGATTAATGTACTAATAATTGTTCCGTATAATGGAACACTATTCCATTTAATAGGTAAAAATAAATTTATAAGGTCGCTCCCATTTGTTTAGAAATGGTTTGACCTAATGCTATCATGACAGCTAGATACTCTTTGACACGGTCTTCTGTATAGTCCCCTATAGGACCAGAGATGGTCATCACCGCCTCTAGCTTATTGCCAAAGGAGAAGATAGGCACTGCGATGGATGCCGCATCAGGTACACGACTACCTCGTGTTACCACATATCCATCACGACGAATTTGGGAGCTTTCACCAGCACTCATATCAGTATCCTTGAAATCCCCTAGATAGGCCCCAAAAATCTTGCCGGCCGCCCCTTTAAAGATAGGGTACACCGTGCCGATCTTGATGTCATGACGCAATGGCTTGTCCGCCGCAACACGCTCGATGCAGATGCGATAATCTCCTTGCGCCAAGAACAAATTCACGGACTGCTGCAACTGATCCCGAATGGCCACCATATACGGCTGCGCAATGGCACGCACATCCAAAGACGTAAGAAAGGACTTTGCCATGGGCAAAACACCCCAAGACAACTGATACTTCTTCAGCCCATTGCACTCAACCCAATGATGGGCCGCAAAGGTTTTGAGCAACCGATGAACCGTCGTCTTCGGCAATGCCGTCGCATTTGCTAACTCAGTCACACCAAGCGGGCCCGACTCTAACAACCTGAGTATCTCAATACCACGCTCTATTGATTGAACCATATTCATATCCAAAGAAACGCACTAGCACACTCTGAGCTAATACATTTCGCTATTCTATTAAAACTAATAACAATATACGTAATTTATTTGATTGCACCCTATACCTCTCAACGACATAAAGTGCATTTAACTCATTATAAATATAACAATAACACATTCATGAAGAATTTAAAAATAACTATGATGCATAGATACGGGGAGAAGAAATAAAACTCATAAAAAAAAGCACTACCTATAAAAATAAGATAGTGCATATCTGACCCCAATGAGAGATATTTAATTTAACATAAAAAAGTAAGAGAAATGATTGAATTAGTTTTTAATCGTGAGTTTCTGTCCCCATCTGGGGATTGTTCAATTTAACCCTGTCACTAAAACAGCAGATATTTACTGATTCTAAAATATAAAAAACGGCGGAGATTATAAACGGTAAAGGCTATTGCAATACAAAAAACAAATCACAGTTACTTGTGGTATGTTAGGAGCGTTTCAATACCGTAAACGATAGGTACTGTTACAACCTGTAGAGTGGAATAAAACACATACAGGTTTAAAGTTTCAATACCGTAAACGGTAAGCACTATTCCCATATCACTTTCGCTTTAGCTTCACTTTGTTCAAGTACTTGCAATGTGTGTACTTCATCGTCGATTTGTTCCTCTGTTGCCTCTCACTCTGCGACGTATACCGTAAATGATAAACGTTGTTGCAACTAAGATTAAACAAGGGTATATCAAATTCAATAAAAACCAGTTTCAATACCGTAAACGATAGGTGCTGTTGCAATACTGCTACCTCTAAGAGAACAGTTGTAGACCTTTCAAAATTGTTTCAATACCGTGAATGGTAAGTTCTATTACAACATTTGAAAAAGATCTCGTGCATTATGCATGGAATCATGCGTTTCAATACCGTAAACGGTAAGCTACTGTTGCAACGAAAATAGTTTCGTTGGTGGTGATAAATCTAAGGCAGTTGGGTTTCAATACCGTAAACAGTAAGCGCTGTTGCAACTCACACGTTGGGCGGCTATCAGTTATCAAATGCTCATTGAGTTTCAATACCGTAAACGGTAAGCACTGTTGCAACGCAGTAACTCACCCATGTACTCCTAAGTTCATGTTAGTTTCAATACCGTAAACGGTAAGCACTGTTGCAACGAATTGAGCGGTTTTGACCTTGTAGTACCTGAAGGTGTGTTTCAATACCGTAAACGGTAAGCACTGTTGCAACTTTCTATACTCAAAGAATACAGTGACATTGTTTGTAAGTTTCAATACCGTGATCGGTAAGCACTGTTGCAACCCAGCACAACATTTCATTAATCTGTTAAATAGCAGATAGTTTCAATACCGTGAACGGTAAGCACTGTTGCAACGCTCAAAGCATTGCGTCCAAAAAACACGCCAAATGCTAAACAGTTTCAATACCGTGAACGGTAAGCACTGTTGCAACAAGAATGAAGGTTTGTTTGTGTTCGCTACAGAAAGCGAGTTTCAATACCGTGAACGGTAAGCACTGTTGCAACTGAAAAGGCTGCTGCCCTAACTTCCGTTACATTTCGAGTTTCAATATCGTGAACGGTAAGCACTGTTGCAACAGCGGGTCTTAGAAGGCCAGTATTTATGGGGCTTAGATTTAGGTTTTGGAAAACCTCACACCGTAAACGGTCAGTTTGGGCTCCCATTAAATCAGAAATGCCGTTGAGCATAGGTAAATACTGGTAGTAAATGATTTTTCTAAGGTTACAGTAATTATAAGGTTTTTCAGATTTTGCGTCAATATTCAATTCATTTTATCTTCATTATGTTTTAACGAGGTAGGTTATATTAATGTTCTAATATGTTCTATTCTTATTATACTCCAAAAAGAGAAAGCCACCTAACAAAGTGCTAGATGGCTTTTACATAGACTAGTAAACTAATAGCCTAATAGATTACTAATCAAATATATAGGTCATATATTTACTTAAGTTTTGTTTGTATTCTTCTATGGTGTCATATGTTACGGTATTTTCTTTGATCCAGTCTTTAAGTATCAGTTCTGGAACTCCAAAGTTAGAGTCTTCATCGGATTTCCAAATTCCACCGTTATCTTCTTCGTAATGTTGCCAGGATGCTTTAGAGAACATGGCCAAATTGTATGCTTTATGGTACTCTTCTTTGGCTAAGTCTAGATGACCCAATGTTTCATTAATTTGAGCCATTATATAGTACTCGAACAAAGGCCACTTATAGTCACTAGGGGCATCGTCAAGTTCGCATCCCACTTCAGTAATGGCAGCAGTTATTTCTCGCTTATATCGTTCTGCTCGTTGAGTATCTCCAAAGCGAATAGCGAGCTTAACCATATATTTAGTACATAATGCATAATAGTCTACGCCAAACAAATAGGATATTTTGTCTGGTTTTTCCCATAGACTAGCCATTTCATTCCAAAGTTCTTTATCAATATGGTCTAAGTGGAACGTATATAGAGCTTTCAACCATAAATAAAAATCCTTATTGGAATAGTTGGCATGAACCCCATCTTCGCTAAGGTCTAATAGAGCATGCATTTGCCCGTAATAGTCAAAGTCTAAATCAAATACCGATGGATACATCTCTTTAATGTAACGCTCATAACCGAGTCTATTCTTTGTTTCCACATAATAGTGTAATAATACATACCGTAAACTATCGATACTAAAGGCATGTTCAGGATTTTCGCCCCCCATAAGAATAGGATCTAAGTATTGGCTATGTCTAACAGGGTCTTTTTCTTGCATATCCATTAGATCTTTAAATATTGTATCTGCATTTTCATTGCCTGTGAAAGCATATGCTAATGCACGATACCACTGGGATATACGAGATAGTTTAACTACATACTCAACTTGCCACGTATCGGTAGTCGAGATTTGAACCTTAGCTAACTTTTCATCTAATTTATCCACAATAGGTATGATAGCGGCATACATATATTTATTAAGAGCTACACAACATGCATCAATCATGCAGTAAAATGTACAGCATAGGCGTGAGTCTAATGTCAGAACAGTAGCTAAATCCTGGTACTTATAAACATCGCTGCCATCGCCACCTTGTTTACAGATACCTTCAACAATTGACTGTATAGAACTGCCATAATTTATTATAAAATCAAGGTATGACTGACGTTGGTCGGGTTTCGGATACAACGGAATATTCAACCGGTCCCTTGTAAGGTCATTTACAAGTCGATCGAGCAAAGGTCCAATATGATAATCTTTCACATACCCTATAACTCCATCATTATAGGATGGCACCTCTTCCTGTAACAGACGTTGTAGCTGTGAATATTGATTTCTTGAATAGATATCTAACAATTTATCTACCCAAATATTCCATTCATCATAAACAGCTATTTTTGAGCAGTCACTAATAAAAATAAAATGCTTATACAAGCTTTCACAAATATCAGAGAAGAACGTATCCTTAGTTAAATTTGCTAGCTGCTCACTTTCGGTATTACCTTCCATACCTTGTACCATATAAGCTCCTAATGCATCAGCGATTAATAAGAACTCTGATTTAATCAACGTAGGCTCGTTCATTGTATATGTATTAGGAATAGATGAAACAGACACGGTCTCCGGCATAGAAGCATGTTCAACATCCTCCAATATTTGTTGCACAGTTGTAACAGATAAAGGTGTATCAATATGATCCACGCCCGTCATATAGCCGTAAAGTCCATCTGTTGAAAAGAATCTATTTAGAAAATATCGAAGCATATGGTCGTGTATATACTGAGCCTCGTCCTTAGGTAATCTATGCTTTTTGAACAGCATCTTACGACCTCTGTAGCTTTTATACATCGGATACACCCTATACGACCCTTTACGCGGTTTAGATAGTAATGCTTCACCATCATAGGTGCCTTGCTTAATAAACTCTGGCAAACAGCTAATAACCTCTGTCCGAAGTTCCCCAATCGGTTTTCCAAAATCATTACAAAGTGCTTTTACAAAGGCTCGAATACGTTGCCGCTCTAACGCAAGGTCCTCACGAGCGGCCTTTACCTCCTCTGAATTATCCTCTAAAAAAGGAATCATAGGGAAATTGTACTCCAAAGCAAGCAAAAATGTCGTTGTTTCCTTTCCTTCTATAGGTGGAAACAACGATGGTCGTATAGCATTAAATATACCTGTTGTACTTAAGGTTAAAAATCTCATAAATCCTCCCTGTCCGTAATAGTACATAATAACAAACTCTCTTTATTCAAACTGTTTAACATATAACAACTAGTGCCTCGATTATTAAATCCTGTTTCTTTAACTCTTTATTTCTTTATTTACTACCACCCTATGCAACTGCTTTCGCTTCAACAGCCATTACGGTTATACCTAGCTTTCGCAGATGGTTAATAACCTCAGGATTGTCTTCGTGAAAGCATAGTTCCTCTGGTTCACAGTCAAAGAGCACACAGAAATCTTGCACCGCATGGGATATATCGTTCTCTGTTTTATTGCTAAAGCGTATCGCCCTATAATCAGTGACCATATGGTGTCTTAACAACATGCGGATCCGTTCAGGATTAGCCGCTGTCCATAAGGCACATCGTTCACTGCCATATGTACTGAGCACACGAGCTACAGAGTCATTTAACCGAGACATATCCAAGTGGCTTTCTACATACGCCTGTTTTAGGGTAGCCATATGAACTAAGTCATACTCTGACAGCTGGGGATACCATTCCTGTACGATTTCACCGGTGATGCGTGGCACGACCTTACGAGGTTCTAATGCCATACATGCCAAAGCGTGTACATAACCAGCTGTATTTAATTCGTCGGTAAAAACCAATGTATTATCTACATCTACAATATGAAACATAAGAACCTCCTTTAGTCATATACCGATCAAAATAGTTTTTGCTGTGCCTCTAGCGCAGGATTTACAAGGCTTGCTAGGTCATCCACCGTTACCGATGCATACCCTGCAGTACCTATTCCCTCTGGATTTGTCACCAGTTGTCGCGCTTTTTGTTGTGAAAGCAAGCTACGGTTTAGTTTCATCTCTAACACTTCGCCGTCTGTTGTTTCATCGTACATAGCACAGGCCAGATGTCCGTAAGAATGTGCTTTTCCCATAGCATGACGGGACCCACTATCTCCATCACGGCCTTCATAGCTTGCGATGAGTACTACAGCCTTAGCGAATAATGCTTGCAACCGATCTCGCTCCACATAGCGGTTTATAACTTCATGACGACTGCGGGGACCATTGTAATATTCAGAAATAACGAGGCCCCCTTCTTCTACAATTCGATGAGCCATCTCGCGATGGGCTACTGGCGAAATCGCATCTAATGGTGAAGGCAAGATGGCAATCGTTTTTCCACCGCAATCCATACAAACCGTATGCCCAATGGCATCACAACCTTTTGCAAGGCCGCTCACGATATGCTGACCGCGCTGTACTAATCGGTCAACAATCTTGCTTTCACGAGCAATGATATCCTCATTCGGCGTTGTATAACCAATGACTGCTACATTACGATTTAAGTCGCTCAACAGAGACAAATCCCCCTTGTAAAACAAGAGATAGGGACGATCGCCCTTAGGGGCGCTTTCATTAATAACTGGAAAATCCGCATCAAAGCAGCATACCGCACCATCCATCCAGTCCATGTCATCTACTGCAACGGATAGTTCATGCACTACATCATCGATGTTGGGAATGTCACTCATCATGGCGAGGAATTCATCCTCTGTTTTCCACGTATCGTGAAAGCTCTTTCTCGTTGTAATGCGACTCGTCGTATTATGGACGGCCCAGATTTTTAAAGCTATCGGTGAAATGTTCATATTATGCCCCTTTTCTATAAGAAGAACGACGGTAGGTGTATGCTACAGCGTAGAATATAACACGAGCTGCGCCCGCATCATACAACGCTTGAATACAATCCTCATCAACGTTCACTGTTTTCGTATAAATATCATCAATCAAAATAACCGTTTTGCCTCGAACTGCGTTGCTATCAATATGACAAGTATCATTCGTAATCCCTACATAGGGCTCGCTACCGCAATTATCAAAGCCTGGTAAAAATTTATGAATATGTGTTGTCTTCGTATCTGTGTGCCGCGTAATACATCCAATGCCATCAGTGATACCTGAATATCCATTGGCCTGTAGGATTCTGACACATTCTTGCACCGCATCGCGGAAGCCTAACTGATTAGGTGACATAATTGCTTTAGATCTTGGTACAACGGCAACCACCGCCTCCTCAAGGCCTTCCGCTTTCATGATATCCGGTATATCCCTTCTCACTCTATCATACACTTCCTGACGGGCAGATTTTAGGACACTAGGACAATAATTATTTAATGTATTTTTTAAGGTATTAAGAAAATCGGGATTTCCCGGCTCACGATAGCCCAAATACAAATCATGGTAATAACCAACACAATCTCGACATAAATGTGCATTACTAGATAAGGTAAAACGTTTAATCAACTGTTCCATAAGATCCTCCATGTATACAAACTATATAATTATTGTTAAATCTGGGGGACGAGCATCACTAAATTTCAATCCGTCAAAAACGACCTCATACCTTAGGGAGGCAATATATGTAAAGAGGAGAAATTTTTATTTGAAAAGGAGAATTATCACTATTATTTAAAGGAGGTAAAAATGATTACGTGATACCTCACCCCTCAGGCTTAACTTGTGTGTTCATTATACGGATTATGGAGCGATACAGATAATCAAAAAAACTAGGAACAAAAAAGAGACCTCAAAGACATCTGTAACAGATGCCTCTAAGGCCTCTTTGATTGATAGTAACTATATTTGAACTCCAATTGAGTTCAGTTGTATTAGCTATAAACTCTATTTATTTTGTAATGTCACATGTACTTGGCCAAGACCTTGGCTAGATAATCGACCAATCCCACAATGCTGACCAAAAAGTGCCAAAACAGTGATAAGTTGATTTTCTTCTTCTGTAAGATTAGATATATCAAAGATAAATTTACCTACAAAGCCAGTAAGTCCTCGGTCACGGCCATAGAATACTTGTTTTGTATGCCCTTCCCAATACTTAAGGATAACCTTGTTAGCAACGGCTCTAATCAACTCCTTATCCAGAAAGCCCTTCATATCTCCAGCATTCCATTTATCTATGATTGAAGCAAAAATAAGACTTGATGTAGGAAATGTTATCTCCCCATGTGTCCCATTAAAGGATGTAGGCATCATAAACTTAAAAGTAATGCGTTTCGGTTGTTTTGCAGAAAGGCGTCGGCTAATGAGTTCCAACTCATTATCTACCTTCAAAGGTAAATTGAAAGGTGTTCTATAATGAATACCTATAGATGCAGTACGTAAACGCCCCAAAATAACCTCTAATCCCTTAGGTATACGTTCTAGTAAGCCCCATAACTCACTATGCCATACAGAAATATGTAAGTATAAGATATCTCCACGTCGAATGGAGTTATCTTGATGATGCTCTTTCAAGGATAACTGTACTGTAAAAGGTTTTATCCCTTCCATATCATGCCACCATGTAGCCTCATCTACATCTATATGACTCAGAATAGAGAAAAACGCTGCATGTAGGTATCGCCCAGGAAAGACAGGTAATCTATCTCTATTCTGAGCCTCTAAAACAATAGTAACTGTTCCAAGCATTATTTAGACCATTTTTCAATGAAAAATTCTGGTGTATCTAGCTTGCTACGGTATGTAATACGAGGATCCATTTTATTATTCTTAATAGTCATCATAGAAGTACCTTCACTCCAGTTTTTAGCCGCATTTGGACCATTAGCAATATTCCAATCTAACATCATGAATAAATCATCTAACATAGCCTTATAAGAGGATACATTAGAACCTAGTACATTATCTCTATACCGAGTGAAGGCGTCTACATACTCACTAATCGTAGTTGTGCTATCTCCAGCATTCCAAGTATCATCCCTGAATAGGCTACCATATCGTTCTTTACTATTAAAAACAGTTACAGCTGTCTCTAGTTTAATACTACCAAATCCGATAGATTTACCCATACCAAGTTTATAGTATGTACGACGAGTACCACCAGAGTAATGATCTAAATTTAAGGACATCAATAATGCACCAAGCTCAACGCTGCTCAAACGCTCGAAATAGATACGGCTTTTGAAGGTAACACCGGTATCGACTGGACGAATTTTACGAGTACCTTTAATAGCTTTTTCTGAATCTGTACGAGTCCAAGCTTTTGCTTTAGCTAATGGCTGATGCCAATACATTTTATAACCCCGAATAGAAGCATTTTTATGATCCCAATGATTATAAGTATAGTGATCATCTACATCTTGCTCCAAATATAATTGGAAAGATGTTGGGTTTGGTCCCATTAATGGATGAGGATAGTCAGACTGACACATCCTCACAGGGCCCACAATATGTGCATCGGAGAAAGATAAGCGCCCAGCCCAATCATTACCATGACCAAATACACTATCACAAAGATCCACACCTTTATTATATTTCTCTAATGTAGTTGGTAAGTGGTCACTAATTTTCAAATCATAGGCAATGCGATAGAAACGACCATGACCAAAATGCTTTACAACACCATCTTTTTCAAAGAAGAAACATGGTACTACAAACTTAACATCATTACAACGAGTATAATTCTTCGCTTCAACACCAGATTTACCGACTTTTGTATTCAATAAGTATAATGTACCGCGGTTTTTATCGTCTTTATAACTATCAATACATTCTTGAGAAATCTGTATACGATTATCTTCAAAATTACCAGGTCGATTAATACGCATATAAGACATTTTAGAGTTCATTCTACCAGTATGGATATTTACATACCGTTCCGTCCAATCAATAGAAGCTCTATTTCTCTTCTTCTGCATTTCATAATCACTAGAATAAGATATTTTTCTAGATTTACTAGGCACAGCATAATATTTATTATCTACAGTCTGAATGATAAATCCTGGTGTCGCTTTTGTAGCAGGCTTCTTTTCACCTTTACCATTCTTTTCTTCCCCTACCATACGAGAAGTATAGTAATCTTTAAGGGATGTAATAGAACTAGCAAAATCACGGAAATACAGATGTCTATCTTCAAAATCACCTAAACCTGAATCATGTTGGTATGGTCTAAAGCTACTAGCTGTAACAATCTTAAAAATTTGTTTTACCATACCTTTAAGGCTCGCCCCTGGAATTATAGGATTATCTTGGCCTCCATAAAATTCAAGCGGTGTATTCTCATTTTGTTTAGAAGGGCCACCAATGAATAATGGTGTTTCAGTAGTAATCGTAAGGTCGATATATCCTGTATGTGTGTCAGCTTGTTGTACATGATCGCAATATGCTTCTAACACATCTTTTGTAACCCCTTCAAAGTAACCATTATAAAACTCAGCTGGAATTACATGCTCTGGCAACCGCACAAAGTTATACGCTGCACTTGCTGGCTTAGTCGGATATTGGTTGCTCTTACTACTCTTACCACTATTTCGATTATTATTTGGATTATTATTTGAATTATTATGATTATGAGAAGAAGATTTTTGGGGACTATTCTTTTTACTTTGTTGTGCTATATAATCCTGGCCATTAACTTTTTCTAGACGAGCACGACTAGCCTTCTCTCTATCTGCCATCGTTTTTGCCATACTAGACCTCCTTAGCTTCAATTTTGACATATCGATAATCTGTATAGCTCGCTTGATGATTATCTAAATAGCCAATGTAATTACGAGTCGTTAAATAGCAGTATTGTTTTGTAGTTGACACAGGGATAATTTGTGAAAGTTTACGGCCTGTATCAACTAGGCTTGTAAAGCCTTCTACTCGGTTCAGCTGCGTACGACCGGCATCAACTTCACCAATCATACGAGAGGAGGAATCAACGTATGTTACAGGCTCACCAGCTGCATCATTAATATAGCGGTACACAATCTCATCATGTTGTACGGTGAGATGCAATTCTTCTGTTTCATTAAAGATACGCATATCTTGTAGATATGCTAAGTCTACATCAGTTGTTCCATCAGAAAATTGGAACCCACCTTGCTTGTAATAACCCCATTTAACTTCATGGACAGACCAAGTAATTACTAATCCATCTTGTTTCATCTGTTCTTTTGCTACAGCTAGTACGTTCACATTAGCTGTAGGACCACATGTGCCGCAAGTACGTGTATATACACCTTCATGGCTATGTAATTGTTTACTCATGAGCGCCCTCCTTAGCTAACATTGTATCTTCTGTAGATTGATGTAACGCTTGAACCAAAGCTTCAAGTTTAATGGCTTCACCCTCTGTAACCTTACCAGTACTATCGATACCATAGCTTTTACCATGATATTGAACAGTAACAGAGTTGCCTTTAATACGGCCATAACCGATTGTACGATTAGCGCCCAACGTAATTTGTCCTGTCATGAGATCTTTTACAAGGAGTAGCGCAAGGCCCGCTTCACTATCACTACAGTCTTTAATAATCATACGTAATGGGAATACTAACTGTTTACCTTTCCCCTTACGTACTGGATGGTCTTGGAATAAAGCCCCATTCATAGCACCACCTGTGAAACGATCCACGCGAATACGGGGTTGTTCCTCTTGGGTAAAGGATTTATCAAAGTATACTTCATCTACCATGACACGACCTTTACGGCTTTCATTTGTTTTCTCAATGCTATAGCCAAAGAGTGCATCTACCGCTTGATTGCTACGGCCTAATGCCTGTAATATACGGCTACAATGGTGACATAGTACACCTTTAATGGATGTGCCTGGAATAAAGAGCGCTACAGACTTATCCTCCCAAGCCTCCTCAAAGATAGATTTAATAAGAACTGTATCTTCTAAGTAGCACTCCATATCGATAACAAGATCTTTATCGGCAACCATACGTCGCTCAGGAATAGCAACAGATGTACCAGCTTTGCGTAATAACCACGCTTTTACATGATCTGGCTTAGTGAAATCATAATGCACCAAAGAAATATCTTTACATGCTACACGGCCTAAACCATTCACCGTACGAGCACCAATAGAGATACCGTTTTTAAGTAGATTCGCTAACGCTACAAGAGCTCGCTCAATTTTATCCACTTCATTTTTGTGACATTGACGGATTACACAATCGATACGCAACTGACCAGTCGCACCAGATTCGATAACTTCAAAGTCATATTTAGCGCCATCTTCAGTAACACCACGCACATCGTCTATACGAATACCATCACGAACGACAATATTTGTATTATCTAATGGAATATCATTAATCTGTAATGCACTTTGTGTACCTTTATCATCAATTGATCCAAACAATACATCTTCTGAAATAGGTTCAAAACCTTGAATCGCTTGGCGTAATACACCAGCTAAGGATGTGCCAGGAATGAATGGCTGACCATCGTGATAGGTTACTACAACATCATCTACCGTATCATTTAAAATATCATTACTAACACCAGCTCGAATAACGAGAGGGCTTATGAGTTTGACAGTACCAGTTAGAGTGTACCGCCCAATTACACTTGCAGAGTTTAACATACGACGGTCCTCCTTACTTAATCTTTCTAATATGTCTAAAGAAATATGTCCAATATTCGTAGGCTACTACATTTGAAACTTTTTGTTTATCAAAGCCTACCATATCAACTAATTCAGTAGGAATTTCGTAATATGTACCACTCTCACCAGATTTTGCCAAACAAGCCGCTACTAATGTAGGCGCATCAAAATCGATAATATACTCCATCAAGTTAACAGATTTTGTTTCACTGCGCGTATAGGCATGCTCTAAATGGAATACACGTAAGTTCTTTTCGATAACTCTTGGCTCATTCTTCTTTTGGCCTTCTTCCCTTTTATCTACCAAGAATTGTTGTAATTTCTTATGACCAGTTTCATGATTTGTACCAAGTTCAGTTAATAGTACAGATGCAAAATGTTTAGATACACCGGCTCTAGTCATGGTCCGTTTAATATAAGTATCTACATCGTGAGCAGCACGCAATCGAGCATTTACAATAACTTGCTTTTCCAATACTTTTTTTGCAATATCTTGTGTATGAGTATGTAAAGATTTGAGCTTAGGTGCTTCTGGCGAACCTAGATTCACCATCTTGAACTCACCAGGAGTCCACAAACGACCTTGACCATAGCCCTCTTGAAGGCGTGTGCCCATACCGTTATACAAAATATGTTGTAATGTATTTAGATTCTCTTGAGACCAACCAGATGCCTTTACAAGCTCTACGATACTACCAGCAGCTGCAGATACTTCAGCACTACTACGAACACCCCAAATACTATTAAAGCTTTGCTCCTCTTGGTAAGAGGCAAATACAGCGCCTACAGAGATATCTGTGCCAAGCGGTTGTACTGCATGTGCCACTACATGACCAATAGATTCATTACCTAATACTAATGGCGTATGAAGTCGCACATATACAGAATTACCACTGGTTACCAGCATTGGAACAGCAGTAATATCACCAATTTCAACGAGGCAGTGACCATATTCAGTACGACGAGATCGACCAATATGACAATCTAACTGTTTAGGGAATTGACGAACAAACTCCTCTAATGCTGCTTTAGGCCCCACTACAGAACCAACGAACACTTGATTTGGCTCAAGATATTCATAGTTAAAAATATTGCCATCTTTACTGCGACCTTGTACACGTTCTTGTTCTAAGGAACGAGACATATGCAATTTAATAGCCGTTTCAATTTGTACAGGGCTGCATTCTTTATCATCTACAACGACAAAACCTTTAACACCCTTAAAGCCTAAAAGATCTTTACCTGTGTAGAGGTCCACTACAGCATCACTAGCATAGCCGTCTGCATTTTTGTTCTTTTGTAAGCTTAATGGTGCTGGGAAAGACGTACCTTTTGGCGTATCTTTATAGGCCGCAACAAAGCGTAAGTCACCATAGAATAACTTCATAAAATCTTGGTTTTTATGAGCTTCTCTACCAAGTTTATGAGAAGAAATAAACTGGGATGCAAAAAGGCCACGCAATACTCGACCATCAATGAAGCCACGCGTAGATGTTAATACACCTGCTGTGGAGGAGTTCGCAATAAGTGTTGGGGATTTAACGGTAATCGTAATATTTACTTGTTCCATAATGCACCCCCTAAAGTTTCTAAATCAAAAGATATATCATCAATTGTGCATTCCACTTGACCAAAACCACGGTTACGTTTGCCACCAATGCCAGTCAAATTACGTACGGCACATGCTAAAATCAATCGTTCTGTTTCTGTCATATCTTCCACACCGATTTGACCACTGAATTCAAGCCCTCTATTGAGAACACGAGAGTTATGTAATGTACCCTCGCGGGCTATACCTGTTACTTGATCGATAGATGTGTAATAACGCATAGATGTGTACTCTTTAAGAACCCGTTCCTTCGTAAATACTTCAGGGTATCTCTCTTCAAGCGCTGCTAATTCATTAGCTACCACATCATAATCAGCAATGGTTAAATTAGAAATAGACAATCTAGGATTATCCTCCACACCTTCAAGGCGATTAAACAATACCTTTACATCATCAATGGTAAATGTATTCAAACCTGCAGCGCACATTATTTCAGCTACTTCAAGGGCACTTTCATATAAAACACCACGCACACGTTTAGCCGGAATAAAAGGAATTCCATAACAATCATGAACGATGGTACTGTCCGTATTCACATCGCCTTGACCGGACATAAGCATTGTTGGCGACAATAATTTAATAGTTAATGTGTACATACTTACTCCAATCCAGGCAAAATATAATCCATTAATTCTATAGCATCTATATATGGTGTGCGCATTTTGCCATCTACTTTAACCCATAATGATTCTTTAAAAGCGTCCCAGCCAGATACTTCAGGCATAGATTGTTTTGTATGTTGCAATTGTTCAAGGAATACAGTCCACATATGTTCATTGTCTTGCAATACAGAACGTAATTCTTTTACCTTATTCTGAGCCATCACACGGCCATCCTTAAATTGTTGAGTACACTCTAAGAGTTGACATAAACCTTCACGTTCAGCTTCGTATATTTTCCCCTTTTCATATACACGATATGGCCCATAGTGCATATTACCTGCTAAGCTACTATATTCACTAGCAAAAAACTGCTCTAATGTAGGAGCGGTTTCACCATGAAGGAAGGCAAAATCCATCCAACAAGATTCGCTCACTTCATTATCTTTATTATATGTACGCATTTTAGACTTTGCGCTATCACATAATTGTTCTGCCATCTGATATCCTCTAAAGAAAGGATATGACGTAGGAATTATGGCAATGCCTGCACAAGAGGAAATAGACAGACCATTCTTATCACTCAAGAGTTCTTGCATTAAATAGTGAGCTGCTTGCACGGCAATGCGAGCATTACAAACAAAGGTAATATCGTCCCCACCAACAATGATTGGTCGGATTGGCAACATTTTATTTTTTAATTCAAGATTCTTAGTAAGAACATCATATTTATCAATAATCCATTGTATTAGAGATTTGAAACTTTCCAAGGTCTTAGTTGCTACCTTTTCAGATAGTGCACTACGTTCTTCTAGTCCATCACAACTAATAAATCTAGCCCCCATATTATTACCATCAATATGGACGATAGCGATGTCATTAATACCAGTTTTACTTTTTTCAGTCGATTTGTTCTGACCTAATTCATCAAATTCTACTGGAAATACCCATTCGATATCCTCAGTACCAAATAAATCTTTTTTTAGACGTGTATTAGCTGCTTCAAAGGCATTAAATTTAGAGATAAACGATGTGGATACCAATCGTTTCCCATCATCAAAGTTTATAACTGTATCAGCGGTATCACCACTATAATCACAAATAGCAGTTAAACCGGTATTAGCAGGTCGTAATATCGGATTTAATGTATATTGGTTATTTTTCAATTGCTTAAACAATTGATGTTCATCTATACTAAACTGATCCTTTTCAAGTGTAATTGGACCTGTTGTTACTCCCACCTTGAGACCTGGATATTGAGTCAATACTTGGGATGTAAAATTCTTAATGATATCCTCAATCATATTTACATGATCATTATCAATAAGAATCAACGCCTTACCACCGCCAATATAGGCAACATATACAGGTGTTGGAATGGATGTAATACTATCACGTCTTATTTTCCAAGATGTAATATCAGCTCCAGGTTCGAATTTTAAGATAATATCTTTACACAATACATCCTCAAACAATCGATCCACAATATACGAAGCCCCAACATTAGCTTTCAGTTTATTGTTTGCAAATATGTACTTTTGAATCGATTGTACATCAAATAAAATAGCATTTACTTGCATATACTCACTCCTTAACTACAAACAGCAATTATTAACGACTATACTCCCGAAATTGGACAAACTGAAAGTCAATCCTTTTTTCGTTTATGCCATTATGATAAAACTCTTCTACAACACGTTCGCTAGTGGCTGCTAATACAGTTATTTCTGCGGCCAGTAGCCGCTCTACTAGAGCATGACAATAAACAAATTCTCCTTGGCATAATACAGCAGAGGGATGCAATGCAATAATACGACCTGCATACGCTTGAGCTAACTCTAGTACCTCTGAGGAGGATGCTTGTGGATCAACACTAGGAAACGGTAAGTCCAAAATATCTCCATATTCACATGCCGCAGTCAATTGAGCATGCGACCAATATTGTGAAAGGTGATTGGTATGATTGATAAACATAAGCACTCCTCTCTATATTAGTTTATGTCAATACGAATTCATTATATCTTCATCTTAAATAATAGCAAAACCTAAGAAAAAAATCACTTATAAGTATACGATTTATGAAAGATTTTTCATTTTTTATACTTCATATATAATTACATATACTAAATGGGCTAATAGCACATACAAAAATGTGAATCAGCCCATCATTATTAAGATATATTTTCACAATCATGTTTAGGTATATGTACCTCTATTGCTTGAAGATACGCCATAAAAGATTGAACCTCTCGTTGTATCCACTTTCGTGGTGTTACGTTATCAAGACGAGTAACCTCAGTATCCATATATTCTTCATAAAGCTTAATCCATTTCTTGTTAGCCGATTTAGATAAAAAATACCCTTGTTCTGATATATCAAAATCTTCAAGACTTAACATATGACGATTCAATAGCTTTAATACAAATCGATCAATTATATCTTGTCTAAAGATATCCATTACATCATACACAAAGCTATCCTTTCTATTATTTGTACTATGTAGCACACCAATACGTACATCTAAGCCTACTGCTAATAAAGAGACTCTTACTTCACGTTCTAAAAAGGAATAGCCATAACTTAAAATTGCATTTACCGGATCCGTACTTGGATATCGGTTTCTTCCAGTGAACTGCCATGGTTCAGATAATAAAAAACCAAATACAGAAAAATAAGTTCTAGATGCAAGTCCCTCTATACCACGTAATGTTTCTACCTTCTTTGTTCTATCTACGCGTTTTAGCAAGGCATGCAAGGTATGATTTATGGCCTTAAAATTTGAAATCTCTCTACTTTTCTTATATTGGTTTAATAAGGAAATTTGCCCTTTAATCTTATGTTTAACTATATACTTTGCACCACTTAAGGCAAATTCTTTATTCTGAAAGCATTCTACTTGCCACAACAAGCGTTGCAATATTATATGCTCATCACCCAAAGTTTCTACGAGTTGATACTTATGATCCACAAATTGAATAAGAGATCCTTGTTTCACTAGAGAAAACATAACTTGTGTAGAAATCTGTATGGTTCTCCCCAATACTAGACTACCTACTGTTGCCATAGGAATTTCTTTAATGATAGCATGGTCCTTTTCTAAAACTAATAAGCCTCCATTTTGTCCTATTGATACGCCTGGAGTCATTACATATAAAGTTTCTAACATCACAATCTCCTTCAAAAGTTAAACAATTAATATCTTATCCGCTTCTAATGGAATCGTTTCATTACACCATATAGGTGTCTTGGCGGTATCTGAGATAGAGACGATAAGAAGACGCTTTGTTTCATCACATCTAGTTAATATCTCAAGTTTTTTCGCAATCGACTCTACCTTTACATGTGCATGTACACATAAAAATACACTATATTGGACACGGTAACAAAAGGACTCTAAATATTTAACTACCTTATTTCTAGTTTTAGTATCAGAAATATCATAAGAAATAAGATACCTCATCAAAACCTCCTATACCTATTTAATCCCTATCATTATCGCCTGTAAGGGCATCAAAAATTACAAGTAATAAAACACCTAAGAAAAACATAGCTACAAATCCAGTCATCTTTAATACTCCTTTTCTAAACAACAATCATAGAGGCTGGTCTTTCACCATAATCATTAACCTCTTTATTTCCAGGCATAAGAGTCAAACCAACTTTCACCAAAAGCATAATCTTAGCCAGCATTGGTACAAAAAGTGCAATAATAGCAGCCGTGATATAAAAAACAGCTAGATAGGTTGGCCCGTTTAAATCATGAATACGACGAGAGGCAATCGCTAATTCACGAACAACAGAATACCCCATAATCAGCCAACCTAACATCCAGAAAATTTTTGATACATAAGCTAAACTAATACAAAGACCACCAATATAGCCAATACCAAATATCATCATTAAATTCATAAAATAAGATCGCCGATTCATACGTCCGGACAAGTACAACATTGATTTCAATTCTTGCTGTAAATTTTCCATACTGCCTCCTTAACGATGTTCACCAAAGTCAGCCAATAAAGCCAAAAGTAACATTAACATAAAAAAGCCCATACTAGACCTCCTGTATAACAACACTTGTTTTGTTGACTACATTATATGAGGTTTAGCACGAGCAAAATAATCAGAAAAACTAGGAAACAAAAAACCACGGCAAATGCCGTGGTTTTTATTAATCTTACTATATTTAGTTTTTCTTATAATACCATAAACGGTAAGTTCTGTTGCAACAAGAAGCAATTATCGAAAATGTAGATATGAAAAAGTTTCAATACCGTATACGGTGGGCGCTGTTGCAACTATATATAACCGATTTTAACGGCTTTAAAGCTGTTCCGTTTCAATACCGTAAATGGTAAATGCCGTTGCAACTTTAACTAAAGGAGGAGACCAACATGGCTCAATTTAAGCTTCAATACTGCAAAACGGTTGGTGGTGTTGCAACATGAAGAAGAACTTCGCAACTGTTTCGATTATAACAGGTTTCAATACCGTAAACGGTAAATGCTGTTGCAACATTTAACAAAGGTTACAAAGTAGTAGCAAAAGAGCAGTTTCAATACCGTAAACGGTTGGTGCTGTTGCAACTTAGAAATTTTCAGTCATCAAAATTTCAATCCATTTGTGTGTCAATACCGTAAACAGTAAACACTATTTCCAGATCAACCTCGTTTTACCTTCATTACGTTCAGGTAAGAATTTGTGGGCCTCATCATCGTACTGCTGCCTCGCGTCCTTCCATACGTAAATATACAAGTCGTATTAGCCCCCTTAAAAACAAGCTAATAATTCTGGTATTTTCTTGTCTCAATACCATAAACGATAAGTGCTGTTGCAACCTATGCAAAACGCCCTGAAACAGCATCTAGTCGTGCGTTTCAATACCGTAAACGGTAAGTGCTGTTGCAACTGAAACATTTCTTTACACTGTAAACGTTGTTCGCCCTGAGTTTCAATACCGTAAACGGTAGGTGTTGTTGCAACCTAGGCACAGTACTAAATATCAACGGCTATAATTATGTTGTAGCGTTTCAATACCGTAAACGGTAGGTGTTGTTGCAACTATGTGTTAAATATGCAAAAGCATTGGGATATGATATTCCGTTTCAATACCGTAAACGGTAAGGACTATTACCTCATTAGTTTTGTTTTACCTTCACTTCGTTCAGGCACTTGAGATGTGCGGACCTCATCGTCGCTTTGCTCCTCTGCTGTCTCGCACCCTTCGGCGCATACCGTAAACGGTAGGTGCTGTTGCAACTAGCAAAGAAGCTGGCATCCAATTGCGTATCACTCGTCAGTTTCAATACCGTAAACGGTAAGGACTATTACCTCATTAGTTTTGTTTTACCTTCACTTCGTTCAGGCACTTGAGATGTGCGGACCTCATCGTCGCTTTGCTCCTCTGCTGTCTCGCACCCTTCGGCGCATACCGTAAACGGTAGGTGCTGTTGCAACTAGCAAAGAAGCTGGCATCCAATTGCGTATCACTCGTCAGTTTCAATACCGTAAACGGTAAGGACTATTACCTCATTAGTTTTGTTTTACCTTCACTTCGTTCAGGCACTTGAGATGTGCGGACCTCATCGTCGCTTTGCTCCTCTGCTGTCTCGCACCCTTCGGCGCATACCGTAAACGGTAGGTGCTGTTGCAACTCTGGTATGGTTGTAGAAAACCGCGACAATTTAGACAAGTTTCAATACCGTAAACGGTAGGTGCTGTTGCAACGGTTATCAATATTTCAATGCAATCCCTTCCAATATAGAAGTTTCAATACCGTAAACGGTAGGTGCTGTTGCAACTAATTAGTATTTAAGGGCGTTAGATAAATGATTATTGTTTCAATACCGTAAACGGTAGGTGCTGTTGCAACAGCGAGTCTTAGAAGTCCAGTATTCATGAGGCTTAAAATAGGTTTTGGAAAACCTTATACCGTAAACGGTCAAATTATATTCCCATCAGATCAAAAGTATCGATCAATATAGATAAATACTGGTGGTAAATGATTTTTCTAAGATTACAGTAATTATAAGGGTTTTATGAAATTACGTCAATATAAGGGGCGGTTTTCCATGAGGTCTATCTTTCACAAATTACTATCTTTTGTGAAAATCTGTCCTGCATCTATTACCTTGATAGGCTCTTTAAACTCAATTACCAAAGATGTATTCGGCACTTCATCGGTCTATTCACAAACTATAATTTAATCATATGAGGAAAATAGTAATACAAAAAGAATCAATAAAACTAAAAAACAAAAACTTATCCAGCTAAAAGTCTATGAAGCCCCGTTTCCGTATTAATAACATGAAAATCTATATAAATTTAATATAATTTGGTATATTATTCATGTAAGGTTCATTTAGAGATTAGAGTTAGGAGATTATTATGGAGCATCATATTTATTTAACATTTTTAAGTGCCATATATGCCGGTGACAAATTTAATCGAGATAAAGTAGAAAAAACTGTTATTAATCCTGAATTAACGGCACCTTTCAACATCATTCTACAAACTAGCGAATCAGCCTTAAAATATTTGCTTAATATTAAAAATAAAGAAACTCCAGGTTTTATATTAGAAAAAACTTATTTTTTCACTACACCAGAAGTGACTAACACAAAGGTTGCAGACCTAAACAAAACTACCCTCAATATATTTGAAGAACAAATTAAAACATACACATCAAATGTTGTACCACATTTTGATTTTGATACATCTAAAACATATATTGAATGTAAAAATATTGATGATATAAATAATCTAAAAGATAGTATTATCGATATGTCTACAGCTATTATGAAATATTATAACGCTCAACCACCTGAGGATACTGTTATATTACACGTTGATTTAACAGGTGGACCTCGTACTGCCATTATGCTTATGATTGCAATCATTCGGCTAGTTGCATTTCAAGGTATTCAAATTGGTTCTATTCTCTATGCAAACCTTTATGTAAGTGAAAACAATACAAAACGTGATGAAATATTAGTTTATGAAGGGAACTCCATCTATAATATTTATGATATGATTACAGGATTCGCTGAATTTAATCAGTTTGGTAGTGTAAATACCTTAAAAACATATATAGAAACACTACCAACACCAGATACTCATATCAAGCAATTATTATCTGCCATGAGTGACTTTTCAGAGGCCATTCGTTTGTCTAGCCGAGGGATGTTCCAAACCGCTATGGAAGATATTAACTCAGTCCTAACAGAACTCGAAATATCAAAACAAACGTCTCATCTTAACAACAAAAATGATCATAAAAACTTTGAATTTGAAGCACTAAAATTAATGAGCAATAAAATTCAAAGCACATATAAACCAGTAATGGATGATAAAGAAGACGATTTAATATATATTGATTGGTGTATCCAAAATGGTTATCTACAACAGGCATTAGCATTATTCTCTGAATTTATACCTCGTGTTATATTAAAATCACAAATAATCTCCTTAAACAACACAATCTTCACTGCCAAAACTGATGTTAACGGGCATGCATCTACCAAAAACTTCAACAAAATTAATGAACTAACAGGCCCTCTATTCGAAGAAATTAAGGAAATCTCTGACTCTATCATAAATAAAATAATAGAATGTTTTCGTATATATCTAAGTAATAGCTTGAGAAAAGAAGCTCATCGTGTTAGAACGCAACTATCTGTTAATTCTCCTATAAGACGAGAATTAACAGATTTTCCAAAGCTAGAGCTTCAATTATTAAATGAGATCAATACTATAATTATGGAAGAAAAAGAAAAAAAACCTCTAGAATATTTAAATTATATGACATATAACAATGATAATAATAATCTTCCAAGTCAACTTCTACAAATTATGAGTAACCTAGCGCTTTCAGGAAAAGCTATCTTACAAATCAATCAATTGCCATTAGAATTTAGAAAGTATTTACTAGCTTTTTTACAAAATCAATTAGAATTAGATAAAGATATTCCCACTGACTTAATTATAATGAACCAACAATATGAGATAGAATTTACTGATTCCAAAAAGCTCTATTTAGTGCGAAATGCTTTTTTTAAAATCTTTAATAATCCTAACGCTAAAGATATTTTCACATATTTATTTAGGAATCTTATCACTTATCAATATCCACTTAATTTATTTCCAAATTCTCTATGTAATGTAAATGGACTTATTCTACATCCAATTTTGAAAAAACATCATGACTTAATTCCAAAAATAGTTACTATATTAAATCTATATAGGATACTCAAAGCAAGTCGTAATGATACCGCCCATGCTAGGGAAAATAAACGTGGTTTATTTAAAAAAAGTACTGATATACAAGAACAAATAAAGCTTTGTTTAAAAGAGATTCGTTATATAAGAGACTTTATGTCTAGAAATACAAAACTATAATCAATAATATATAAATGGCAAATACCTTTTAAAACTTGAATGGTATTTGCCATTATTTTAATTATTTACTCAATCGTCTCGCTTGTTCAACACATTTCCGTATTTCTCTACGTAATTCCTTTGAGGTTGTATACTTGCATTGTGCCTCTTTATTAGCATGATTCGTATCATTCCGTGCTTTTTTAATTTCAAAATACTGATCCATAAATTCTAATGTATCAATAATTGATTTTTCATCTACATGAGGAATAAATACACCTGGAATATCAAATAAAGGCATTTCTAATTTATTATGAGGATATTTTGCAATAAGCTCTTTAGTATATGTGATATGCCATTCTTCGAGATCTGGAAACTTATAATATATTAAATTTTTATATTTGCCTTGTTTATAGTCAGTCTTACCATTTTCATTCTTAATTAGGAATACATCTAAAATGGCATTACATACAGTGTTATACGCAAAAGAACTTGACTGACGCATAGAGATCAAACCATTTTCTCGATCACAAATAATATACTCGCTAAACTTGTTGCCCTTACTAATTTCAGAAATAATATGTTTTCGCAATGACTCCAATATATCATTAACCCTTATAATTTTACTTGCATCTTTAAGGATATCCTTCAAAAAATGTATTAATTCAAGCAAGGAAAACTGTGTAGTATCATTTTCATCTTGGCAATACAAGGTGTATCTATACTCATTTAAATATTTTTCACAATTTTCTATCAGTTTAGTAGTCATAGTATTAGTAAATATATTTAAACGTTCTTTTTGCTGTACTATGTCCTTTTCTATAACACGAATTCGTCGTTTCTCATTAGCAATCTTTTCTATGTATCTATTAATTTCTTTAGATACATTTAGTGCAATACACGCTTTTTCTTTATCAATAATCGATAATAGCCTATCACCTTTCTTACGATTAATCGTATTAAATAATTGCATAGATAGTGCTCTGATATCTTTATCAATATTCTTTTTATTCTCTTTCTGACTTTTATAGTATTGATAAAATTCTGTTTGGTTACATGAAATGATACCTTTATTCACTGCATATTCTGGCACATATTCGTAAAATAGGGTTAAAGCTTGTTGCAGATAATCATGGTCTAAACACCAGTCAATGTAGGCTAGCTCATCAGAGCTATTCTTTCTATGTTGTTCCAACAATGTAGCATATGATTCTTCAATAGGTTCTTTTAAAAGTGTTACCAAATCTTGTTCAAAGTCTTTATTATTAGATAGTTTATTAGTTGTATCACTCACCAAAGCTAAACTTTCATCTAACCGTTTAATAGATGTTTCAAAGGATCCACGACTGGAGATATTAATAGCTTCGGAAAAACTATCCATGGCCGACAATAATTCATGAATGGCTATAATAGATGTATTGTCATCCTTATCACTTATAGCATCTGAGTCACTATTATCCATTTCATTAGGCTTAAAGTGAGCATTCAATTTTTTAGCACTACCAAATAATTTAAATTCCTCAAAACCTGCCACGATATCAAACAGATTATAGATATCTAATACACGATGAACCGTAATTTGATCTGATTCATTTTTAATATTTTTATAGCTAGAATAATACATATCTGCTACAACAATTCCGTGGTACGCCATCATCCGACTAATGACCAACAAAATCATCGCTGCATTACGAGGCCCTCCAGTAGTATCCATATACAAACATATCTTATCTTTAGTCATATCAATACTAGATTTGAATTCAAGGATACGCTTTGATACATCGATAATACTTTCTTTGATTAAATCTATATCATCTAGATTTCCCCCACAAGAAACCGGAACAAGACTATGTTCTAGCGCATCTACATCTTGTCCTTGTTGTTTGTAAAAGTTCGCCATTCTTGATTTAAAAATATCGTATGATGACTGCTCACCATTTTTTCCCGTCTTAACAGCATCTGTACAAATCAAAAATATCTTATCAAAAGATAAATTAGCCTTCCATGTATGATATAAGATATATTTCAGCGCAGATTCGTTAGTCGTGATAATATCCCGTATTGAATCATCTATATCTTCATTAATAAGACGCTTAGGCTCCTGATTATTTACAGGACTCAAAAATGTTAAAAATAGATTATGTATTGCCATACTAACTTCCCCTACCCAATACTCCATTATCAAAACAAACTTTAATACGTTAGACTTACTACGATATTTTCCTTACATTTTATATTGTATCATGTTATATTCATAATTAAGAATATCTTTGTATAGTTGGGGCTATATATGAGTAAGGGAGATAATTATGGCTACAAGTACTAACTATTTAAACGATCTCGCTAGCATGCGTCAATTTATTCGTAGCTTAACCTTTGGTAATCACAATAGAGGGAAAGCCAATGTACGTGGTATCAAGGGAAGCCAACATGACGATATCATACGTCGCCTTGATTATTTTGATATTATGCGCCATATCTATACGCAACGAATTGGCAAAGCAAGTATTCATCATTTAGAAAAAAATGATTTTATAGATGGATATAACTACTTAAATAATTTATATGAATTATATGCTGCTGTTCCAGAACAAATCTATGTACAATTATGTATTTTAGCTGGCCTAACAGAAAGTGATGATATAACACTTACCACCTTAACTAATAACTTAGGCCTATCTGATTATGGCAATCTCTACGAAGAATTACTAAAAATACTTCATAAACAGAGAAATAAACAATCTCAAAAAGAAAAGGTTATGGATCAGCAATATATTAAACGCCAAGTTAAAACCTTAGAAATATTAGGAGTCATAGAAAAAAAGGAGCGTAGTAAAGGATATTTATATTCTATAAAAAATACTATTCTTGATAGTTTAACTAAGCAGCAGCTCGAAGAGCTTGCTATGGCTGTATTCTTTTATACTAATGTATCTCTCACATCAGCAACAGGTCACATATTACTCCAAAAAATTATGTATCTGATCACTGGGCTTTCACTTAAACAACAACAAGAGTCCATAATGTACGGGTTTAATAATACTTACTTTACATTCAAAGATAATAATCCTAACAATGTCATCGATGGAGATATATTCTATCCTTTAGCAGATGCTTTACATCGCCATAAAAAAGTAAGACTCACATTCTATGAACCAGGTAAACCAAAGGAAGTTGTTACTCCATTGGCAGTAGAAACATATTATGGAGAAAATAAAAATATACTTCATAGTATTAACAATGGACACCTGCAAATAAATCGTATTGACCGCATCAAATCATTAGAGGTAACGAAATACAACAGTTCTGATTTTATACAAACTCCAGCACCTTTAAAAAGTAATTATAATAGCTGTATCCTTCATTTCTTGACACTTCCAGGATATGAACCTCTATACAATCAATTCATACGACAGTTTAAATCACTTATAAACATATTAAACACGACTAGTGAATATATTGAATTACAATTAACATCAATAGATATTTTGCAATGGCTTCCTCTACTACGTAGTTACTTACCTTATATCCACATCATATCTAGTGACAAACCAAGTATAAAGCAGAGGTTCTACAGTAACCTATGTGCTTCTTTAGAAAAAGAATTTAAAGAACCAGAAGGTTATAAAATCAAGCAAAAAGACAATCCATTTCTTATACCAAAAGAAAATAGTGGTGCAAAAAAGGGACTACAAAAACAAGCCTCTAAAAGAGACACCGATATAAATGGTATTTATGTCTCTTCAGTCCTTAACGATATTAATGCCATTACCTTTACGACACAATACCAAATTCAACTCGATTTGATAAATGGAGTCTCCTATACAAAACAAGATATCGAGGATTTAATCAATCACCGTAGGCTACTAACAACAGAAATATATAAAAAATCATTGCCCAATGATAAGTACGAACTAGACTTAGCCAATATACTAATAAAACCAAGCAATGATGGCAAGCACGTCGAATCGATTCTATCTGATTTGCCTCTGATTATTATGTCTGATGCAGAACGATTGTTTCTAAAAGACCTTATAAATGATGACCGGGCGAATTGGTTGCTTTCACCAGAACTATGTCAACAATTAGACAATGAGCTAAAAAATATCAATACTACATTCCCTGATGGGACATGGAGAAAAGTTCCTACAATGACAGATGATACACCAATTAATATGGATACTATCAAGCAGTGTTTAGTAGCAATACAACAGAATGTACGTATTATACTAAACGATAAAGAAATCTCTCCATGCAGATTAGAGTATTCTGTAGGAAGTAACGGATATACACTCATCGCCTATGATCATGTTTCACAAACATTCCTCAACATTTCCCTTCAAGATATTGCCAATATCTCGATATTAGATATACCGAGATTAGAAGATTTAGAAACGATTTACACCACCTATAGAAATGAGTCTAAACAAACCCTTATATTCAAGCTCCATGACTTAAATAACGCAGTTGATCGTTGCTTTAATTACTTTAGTAATTATACGATTCAAACAAAAGATATAGCTGCTAAGGAATTCACAATAGAGGTAAATTATCTTCCGTTTCAAGAAGAGGATATTTTGCGTAACTTACTAAAATTAGGTTGTGCCATACGGATTGTCGATGAATCTCCATTGCGTGAAAAACTTGAAATAATTTATAAAACAGCACTTAGCCATTCTCCTATCAACGAATCTAACGCTTGATACTATATATTACAAAAGAGCACAGCCCCTCAATTTAACGTGAGGGGCTGTGCTCTCATTATGTAAAATTATCGGTTCATATATGTCATGTCGTGCTGAATATCTACACCAGCAGATATCAATAACTCCCTATAGTAGGCCGCTTTATTAATGTCATTTACAGTTTCATAGAAACGTATCAAACCGTATATCATACTATGTTCGATTGGTAATCCTGTATTATCCACAGAATCCATGATCTGTTGACGCCATACGATAGCAATCGGATTACATTTAGCTTGCAATGCAATGAGAGACAAGTAGGTATAAATCAACTCCCACGGATGGCTATTGACCAACGTCGACTCACGTATTCTTTTTTCTGCTTGCTCTAATCGTTTAACCATATCTGCATCTATATCATCTTTATACAAAATAAATAAGGCTTTCACAAATACAAATAAGGCAAAGGCCATAGACTGAAGCCCTTTATCTTCTTTTGTAAGAGATACAATATAGGATAATTGTTCACTTAATGTATTTCGGCCACCAAAGTACTCAGATGCTAGCGCCTCATAATCACTACGATTACCTGACTCGATATAATAGTGCAATAAATACGACATCGTGCGATATGCGTCTGTAGAATGAGAATCAAAAATCTCTAAAGCTTTTTTGAAAGCTTCTTCCGCTTCAGATTGATTTAGATATGCATATACTTGACCTAATTGGCTATAAGCTTGCCCTAAACTAATTGAACCCACAGATGGACCAAGTAACTCTATACGTAGTGATTGGATGCGTTCTTCCATATCAACTATAGATAAGGCTAATTCTAAGGCATCTTTATAGCCATAACAATCTATAAGACTTACCACGCGTCGCTTCAACGTTAATAAATAATTCTCAATTGGTACATATCGAGACAGCTCTTGGCATTTATTAAAACAATGCAATGCCATGGAACTATTACCAACATGGTTAAAAGCAGTCATTCCCGTATCATAAAATGCATATGCAATATCACTAGCTAATAAATCTAGGCATTCCAAATTGTGAACTAGTTCTTCCAGATGTTCAAACATATATGCCAATTTATCTGCATTACAGTTCACACGTTCAGAATAATATGCTAAATCCTGAATGGCTCGTTCTATCCCACGAACGTCTGATTCTCCATGAATCAATTCCTCAATATGAGGGAACCATTCCGTCTGATAATAATCAGTAAATTGACTTGCTTCATGCCTACCATCATATAATGTTTCTAACGTCACCACATAATTCTGACGTTGATACTCAGTCATTGCTTTTTCAAATACACTATCTATGTCATCATAAACAAATAGAAGATTTGGAACAGATCCATTCAATTCGTTTGTTAACGCTCTTATAGCATCAAAGCGACTACCATCAGAAACTAAGGTGTGTAATTTCCCATAGTAACTAAAATGACCACACAAGAAATTAGCTAAATATAAGAATGCATATTTCTCTGTTTCTTTATAGTCCTGTATATCATAATTAATAGATAGCGTCTTAAATTGCTTAACATCCATATATAATCGATTATAATCAATAGATCTTCTATCTAAGGCAGCACGGTAATTAAAATCATTAGTAACTTGAAAATATACCTTATGTGGATCAGGTTTGCGTCCACGTGGAAATTGGTATTCTTTATAACCTAATGCACGAAACTCTTCAATTTTAATTAGGTTTTGTTCACTAACCTCTGTTATACGCGTTGGTAAATTGAACTCTATGCGGTCTACGTCTAAATTATACGGATTGTGAAAGACTAATCTAGATACTATCGCATCTGCCATGTGCCAATACAAATTACTGCCTACACCGTCATTCATCAGTAACCCTGTTTGCTCATCTGTGAATATACGTTTCCCCTGTTTGCTCTTAAGCATAACGGCAATAGAATAAAATCCTTTTCTAGGCGGTATATTTCCTATTGATTTCCCCTGATACGTACCATTCTTAAAAAATTCAGGTAATGCTGCAGAAATTGCAGACTTATATATAGCCTTTTCCTTAACTAAAACCGTTTTCTTCGCAGCATAGGGATGTTCTTTCGACTCCCCGCCACCTTCGAGTTTTAAGTCTAGTGTATTAAGTTCATTAATCTCATTTTTAGAAATAAACAGACCTTTCTCAGAAACCATGCCCTTAGTTTTACTATAAAATGCCTCTGGATAAGAAACGCCTTTATCCTCAGCAATTATCCTAAAAAATCCATCTAAACGCTGCCTCTCAAAATTGGCATCCTGCGGATCATCCATATCGTTATATACTATGCCCGCAATAAATTGAACATTCTGTCTATCATCATTTTTAAGTCCAAGAAAATTAAAATCCCCGTACTCATCGATTGCAATGGTAATCATACTATAGCCCCTATTTACTAACTATCCCTTTACTACATATATACTAACTATTATTACCTATTTTATCATCTAATCTTCATAAACAAAACTAAAAGAGCTTAATTGTACACTATCATACAATCAAGCTCTTTTAATATTATTATAGATAATCAGATTTATATTTAATGACACCGTATACTAACTGTCCTAAAACATAACTATGCCCCAAGCCTGCATACGACGTCCCCATTCTGTTTGAGGAGGCATAAAACCTAACATATATTCACCTACTTTCTAAAATATAATATCTTAATCTTCACCATAAAGATTTATAAAATATTATATAAATATAATTTTGCACAGTATACAAACACAAAATATTAGCAATCCACATAATGAACTATATTCTGCATATAAATCCAACTAAACTATATGATCATTATATGGGAAAACTTAATACACCGATAATCAAAAATACTAAGACACAAAACCCCGAGTGAATCAAAAAATACACTCGGGGTTTTATGTTAAATATAAAATTTCAATACCGTAAACGGTACGTGTTGTTGCAACAGAAACAACGTTACGAAGAACAAGCTGCAATTGCAATTGAGTTTCAATACCGTAAACGGTAAGTAGAACTCTTTCGTTTTACCTTCACTTCGTTCAGGCACTTGCAATGTGTGGACCTCATCGTCGCTCTGCTCCTCTGCTGCCTCACACTCTGCGGCGCATACCGTAAACGGTAAGCGCTGTTGCAACGCAAATTACAATATGACCCAGATACATATAGATTCGTAGGTTTCAATACCGTAAACGGTAAGCGCTGTTGCAACCAATTAAAAGCAGAACTGGAAAAGTTGCGTCAGAATTAGTTTCAATACCGTAAACGGTAATCACTGTTGCAACGGCTAACGACAAAACTCCAACTGACGTAATCATACAGTTTCAATACTGTAAACAGTAATTACAACCCTTTCGTTTTACCTTCACTTTTTTCAAGTACTTGAGAAGTGCGGATCTCATCGTCGCTTTGCTCCTCTACAGCGTATACCGTAAGCAGTAAGCGCTATTGTAACACAGACAGTCGTATTGACACAACAGGAATACATAACGCGTTTCAATACCGTAAACGGTAGGTGCTGTTGCAACTTAATATGTGTGTTATTGCAGTATATGAAAGTGGTTTGTTTCAATACCGTAAACGGTAAGTGCTGTTGCAACTAAATGTAATCACCGCGATCACAATGGTCAATCTACGTTTCAATACCGTAAACGGTAAATACCATTCCTTTATCACTTTCGTTTTACCTTCACTTCGTTCAGGTACTTGCAATGTGTGGGTCTCATCGTTGCTTTGCTCCTCTGCTACCTCACACTCTTCGGCGCATGCCGTAAATGGTAAGCGCTATTACAACCCAAAATATGCGAACTTCATGCCACCTACAATGAGGGTTTCAATACCATAAACGGTAGGAACTATTGCAACGGAAATAAAAATGATTACTACAACTTATGTTTATACGTTTCAATACTGTAAACAGTAAGCACTGTTGCAACTAAATGTAATCACCGCGATCACAATAGTCAATCTACGTTTCAATATCGTAAACGGTAAATACTATTCCTTTATCACCTTTGTTTTACCTTCACTTCGTTCAGGTACTTGCAATGTGTGGGTCTCATCGTCGCTTTGCTCCTCTGCTACCTCACACTATGTGGCGCATACCGTAAACGGTAAGCACTGTTGCAACACAGACAGTCATATTGACACAACAGGAATACATAACGCGTTTCAATACCGTAAACGGTAAGCGCTGTTGCAACATCAATGGTAGTCAATTATACGACGTAGCTCTAGAAGCGTTTCAATACCGTAAACGGTAAGTGCTGTTGCAACGAAAAAATTCAGGTTGAGTATAATGGCACTGTCGAGTTTCAATACCGTAAACGGTAAGTGCTGTTGCAACGTACAAGCAGCCGAGCAATATTACAAGATGTCAGGTAGTTTCAATACCGTAAACGGTAAGTGCTGTTGCAACGTATGCAACAATTGCTATGTCTGCAGCATCGTTGCGGAGTTTCAATACCGTAAACGGTAGGTGCTATTCCTTTATCACTTTCGTTTTACCTTCACTTTGTTCAGGTACTTGAGATGTGCGGACCTCATCGTCGCTTCGCTCCTCTGCTGCCTCGCACCCTTCTGCGCATACCGTAAATGGTAAGCCTTTTCCTTATCTCCCTCGTTTTACCTTTACTTCGTTCAGGTACTTACAATGTGTGGGCCTCATCGTCGCTCTGCTCCTCTGCTGCCTCACACTCTGCGGCGCATACCGTAAACGGTAAGCACTGTTGCAACTATGATTGTAACTAAGGATGATTTAGAAAATTTCTCGTTTCAATACCATAAACGGTAAGCGCTGTTGCAACCCTACAGTTGAAGAAACGACACAGGATTCTTCTATGTTTCAATACCGTAAACGGTAAACGCTGTTGCAACGAATCTATTATTGAAAAAGTTGTAGATACTAGCGAGTTTCAATACCGTAAACGGTAAGCGCTGTTGCAACATGTGAAGACAAATATGAAGCTGCTAAAAATAACGGCGTTTCAATACCGTAAACGGTAGGTGCTGTTACAACGTAAAAAAAACTAAAACTGATAAATTTTTTGTTGCGTTTCAATACCGTAAACGGTAGGTACTGTTACAACGCACAAAACAAAATCTTAAAACCGCAAAAATGAGATTAGTTTCAATACCGTAAACGGTAGGTGCTGTTACAACATAAATACTAACTCATTCTTTATATAAGAGCTATATATAATATGTTTCAATACCGTAAACGGTAGGTGCTGTTACAACACAATTAAAAGTGGTGGCAACGATATCAATAGCTCTGTACTGTTTCAATACCGTAAACGGTAGGTGCTGTTACAACGCTATTGATAACTTTGTATCTGAATTCTCTTCTTTAGGTTTCAATACCGTAAACGGTAGGTGCTGTTACAACAGCGGGACTTAGAAATCCAGTATTCATGGGGCTGTAAAATAGGTTTTGGAAAACCTCATACCGTAAACGGTCTAGTTGTGCTCCCATTAAGGCGAAAAAGCCTACAAATATAGATAAATACTGGTGGTAAATGTTTTTTCTAAGATTATAGTTATTATAAGGGTTTTCAAATTTTACGTCAATATAGCGCCACTTTTTCTTTCATTTAATTTTCATCTAAAATCCTTCTAAAAATATGTAATAATTTTTCTTAACTTTCAGCTATCTGCACTCAATTACTCATAATAAAAGGCCTATTCATATGACATCATACAAATAGGCCTATTATATATCATTGTTTATTATTTTTTTCAAATGCTACTCCTCAAAGCAAACATGTACTAAACCTAAAGTTACTAAAGGCAACATGGTTAACACCTCCTATAATTAATCTTCCAATAATAAACACATCATAATTGTTACAGCAAAACCAGCAAATGGATACATAAAGATCACCTCCTTTTAAAATTAACTATTATCGATTACGAGTGGATCGTGCAGCTTGGTATATAGTAAGCCCCAATGTGGCCCCTGCTGCAAAACCTTCCCATGCGGATACTGCCGCTGCAACTGCGAATAATGGTAACATAATTGTTCCTCCTTAGTTTAAAAACATTAATATAGTGTAAATAAATACTTAATATATAAGCGCCTAAGTAAATTCCTTCAAGCATAACTAGAATCATGTGAATGGAACTAAACTCATTGGCTACATCTTTATTATATGAAAGTAGTTAATGTAGATGTATTCAAAAAAACTAAGACGTAAATTATTAAAGAAAAACTTTTATTGATATAAAAAATAGAGCCCCACATCATATGTGAGGCCCTATTCTTCTGAAAAGCTTCTTATATTTAATTATTCGTAACATTAAGAATCCAATGAATCCAAGCACGCACAGTACCAGCTCGACGTTCATATGTAGACTGGCTATACGGTAATCCTGTTTCCGGATTAATAACACCAGCTTGTTTCATAAATTCCGCAATCTCACGATCAGTAATTCTCTTGTTAGATTTACAGTAAGCCTTATATGTTAAATTAAAACTTTTATAAGATAAAATAGCTTCAATTAATTTTAGCTGACGTTGTTTATAGGACATAGAAAATAAGGAGTTCCCTAATTTTGTTAATGTATAACAATCATGTCCATCCATATCGAGTGATTTTTCTGCAAGGCCTAGATACTTTGCTGCAGCTAGATAATATAAAGATTGACGTTCATCGAAAGAATACTCATCTGTAATAAAGTTCTTTTCCATATCATTAATATAAAGTAATTCACACATATTAATTATACGTTCAAAGGAATTTGCCTGAGGAAATGGAATGTCAGGCTCCTTATTAAGATGTACTTTTTTCAATACCTTTTGTACATCTTCTTTCGAAATATGCGTATCTTCTAAACAATATCGTTTATGTTTCACTAATTCTAATGAATTATAATGTTGTAATTCTTTAAATCTATATTCATAGAGATAAAAAATACTATTACTATAAATTAGAAATACTGGACGTACTGGCTTTCCAGCCATTTTCTGATGCCAAGTTCGGAAAGGATAGTATAACTGACGAATCAAAAAGTTTTCTGTCAGATCTCGTTTTGCTTCCATTAAAGCAAGACTATGAACACCCTCATAAGCCGCATCAATTTCAATTTGTGAATTTTCTACTGTTACAGTTGGTTCTTTATCAGTTACATCTTTACTAACAACATCCGCATAAAAAGCAAATGATTCGGAACTCATGCGACCAGAAACGGTAGGTAATAAACTTTCGTCTTCTAAAAAGTCCGCAAAAATACCGGATATATAGGCCATATTCAAAGCCTTACTTTCACTATTAATAGATGTTACATCTAAGCTTTTAATATGTTCAGGAGGTCTTAAATAGGTAATCTCTGAAGTATCCGATTCAAAGTTATGATACGCATTTATATGTGAGATATAATAATCACCGCGCGTAATTGGTAGAATTGATAAATTATTTTCTTCAAACAAATCTGGTCGAGCATCAGAATGATCGAATTTAACAGCTAATCGTGCTTCTTGAAACTCTCCGATTTGCTTAGCAGAAATTATAAAGTATCCCTTATCCTTAATCGCATCTAGAATATGATGCTTATCGTTCAACTTAGTCCATGTTATATCTATTTTTCGTTTCTTTTTACTTTTACTCATAATTTCTAACTACAACCTCATCGACACAGCCACGTTTTGAGCCTACAGAGTTAATAGCACGTTTTGCAGGAACAATAGTAATATTGAAATCACTATAAATATCTTGTATAAATTCCGTAGCAGAGTTTGAAAGCATAAATTTTATGCCCGCCGCATCAAGTTGACGGCAACAGTCTCGTAAAGCAATTTGATCCTCTCTACTAAACCCACCTGCATTATAGCCAGTAAAACTTGCCGTTACCGATATCGGATCATATGGAGGATCCAAATAAACAAAACTATCTTCTGGTAAACCTTGAACAGCTTCAGAGTAGCTCGTATTTAATATTGTTACGTCTGCAGTATTAAAATATTCATGTACCGCACGTAGTGTACTTTCATTAACAATATTAGGATTTTTATAACGACCAAAAGGTGTGTTAAATTCACCAGCGCTATTCACACGATACAATCCGTTATAACAAGTTTTATTCAAGAATATAACACGTGCAGCCTTATCAATATCTGTTAACTGATTATAAAGTTCTGCATTACGGTCCCAACTTCGCACATCATAAAAGCATTCTTTTGTATTTTCAAACTGTGCTAACCGTTTTATCAATGCATCTACATCATCCTTAATAGCGCGATAAACCCCTATTAACTCGCTATTAATATCATTTATGATTGCTTTCTTTGGTTGCAGTGCAAATAATACAGCACCACCACCAATAAATGGTTCACAATAGGTAGTATATGTTTCTGGAAATAACGGCATCAATCGTTCTAACAACTGACGTTTACCGCCTACCCACTTCACCACTGGTGACGCTAAGTCTATCTTACTCATGCATGCAACCCCTTTCTAAATACTCTTATTATTGTAACCTAAATGAGCAAATAAAATCTATAAATTTATGAGACTACATTATACAAACAAAATAAGAGGTTGTAACAGAGTACGGTCTTCCCGCATTCTTGCTACAACCTCTTATTAAGAGTAAAACATTATTTGTAGTGTCTTAATGATAACCTTTTATTTATTTCTCCCGTATTTTGTTTTCCCTATAAATTCTCCTCCTTTTTCTCTCCCCTATTACTTCATCTCCCCCTACTTATTCTTCTCTTCCCCCCTAACAGTCTTATCTTGTTAGGTCTCTCCAGGCGATAAATAGTTCGGCCACGACTTGTGGGTTTTGGCTGAGTTTGATGCGGGCTAGCATTTTGCGCACGTAGTTGCAGTGTTCTAGCATGGCTTCATTCAACTTGTGTTTCACGTGGTGTGGGGCTTGGTACACCAAGATAGGTTTAAAGTCGCCCACGTGAATGTAGCTCGTATCTGGATCAGGACCATCGGTGACGATGTATTGATAAGGTATCGCCACGTTAAAGAGTCCGTATACCACGTCCTTGCCAATAGGGCGTCGACATTTAATATGACCAAAGGTCAGATGCGGGCCATAGGTCTTAGGCGCTGTATAGCTGCTGCGCCGACCATCGCTGGTCATGATGTAATTCGGTCTCAACCCTTCTTGTAAGGCCAGCTCTCGCAAGATGGTACGAATTGGCAGATGTACCAATTCTTGACGGCCGTCTACGAAATAGCACATCGTGCTGTCACCGCCGCCAGGTTCATAGGTAGGAATAAAACAAACAATATGATTCTTCGGATTCGTATAGATCATATCCAAATTCTCTCCCTTAGATAGCCAAGTGGCCACCGCTACTGGTACTTCATTACATGTCATCATAGGAATTCTCTCCCCTCAACTTAGGAACATTCCTTTCAACAATACAATGAACACGTGTTCTGTGAAAGCAGATTCGCATGCTTTAATCTGCTGTTGGTTTAATTGTATATCACACTGTATAATTTGTAAATATATACACAAAACTATAGAAATTTATGTAAAATTAAAGACTTTATGATCTTGTAAAAGTAATATATACCTATATGTGTCATTATTTTCTCATTTAAATTGAGAATTGCATATTTTATGTATATCTGTTAATCGCGATTAACGTAATTATGCAAGAATCAGAATATAAATAAGAAATTAAATTATATTAACACATATCATCCTGATACAAACTTGACTCTAATAGACTAAAACTCATATGTTTACAGTACACATTCTAATCGCTTCAGAGTTCTAAGAGTCTCATACATGTATAACGTTAATTAGTACATAACGCTAATTAGCATCTAACTCTAATACGTGGACATCTCTAAAACATGTATATCTCTAATGAATGTATAGGCTTATTCCATTCGTATCTAGTGCACTCGTATCTTATTAAAGTCCGTCGTTAAGTATCTACGCAGCTTCCGCAGGGCTCGTTCATGGCGGCGTTGGATAGCTTGCCGACTACAGTTCAATTCTTCGCTGACGGATACGAGGCTTTTACAATCACCGTACACGCGGCGCAATAGGTCTTGTTGATCTGGAGATAATCTGCCAAGAGCCCATACGAGGCGAGCCCGTAGTCGTTGCTCCTCATCGGCTGTCATAATCATGTCTGCTATATTTTCTCCCGATGAGAAGATATCCATACCAACCGTTACCTCGCCATCATCGGTGATGCGGTCTGGTATATGAATCTCACGATGATTACGCAACCGCTCCCGCTTCCAATACCGCATGTAACCATACCTAACACCAGCTTTCACAAAGCCAGGGAACGGTACGGAACCTTTTAGATCAAAGCTATAAATCGACTCTAAAAGGATGGCCCACAGATAACTCTCTAAGTCTTCACGGAACTCACGGTTCCCCGTCTTATTCGTATAGTGTAAGATGAGTGGCCGATACCTGCGACAGAGCTCGATTTGAGCCGCATCATGGCGCAGCTCATCAGCGGACCAAGGCTGGTACCCAACGGTCTGAATCCGCATATTCGGATTTTGACAAATCGACACGAGGCTCTTATCTGATAAAGACGTTAAGACCTGATGACCACAGATAAGAGTCTGTAATTTCAACTCCTCCGGCACCTTGTACTCTGGTTCCTTAGGCGGTATCGTTTCAGATTCTAGTTCATTAGAAGAAGGTCTCTTAGATAGTACTTCTTTGGAAAATGTTCCCTTTGAAGATATCTCCTCAGATTGTAAGCTTGCAGTTTTAATACAGGTTCGTTGTACTAACGGTTCTTCGTTTGTGTATAACATAAATCCCCTTTCCTGCCATGGCATAGCGCTTATCTACACAATAGCGCGGAATGGGGATTTTGACAAATTGGCAATTCTTTAGAATTCCTACATATTCGGTTACAAGCTAGCATTAATTTCTATCCATTAAAAGACATAACTATACACCTAAATAGGTAATTGCTGAAAATAATACAAAAAAGACACCACAGAGGAAAGGTGGTGTCTTTTTTAGAGGAATTAGTACTACCATTGGGTAATAGTACGTAAGTTACGATTACTGATATACGTTAGGCGTAACGTATTCTGATGTTACAAGTAACTTTACAGGTAATCGTATTTTAAATTGTCTGATTACATTGCAATACAGGAGGCTTCCACAAAGTCTTTCAATTGTGGTTTTACGTAGGTTTGGTACACGTCTGCACCATTGCCACGGACGATGTCGCCCCAGTATTTATACACATAGCGGTACCAGAAATGGAACATGCTATTGGTAAAGTGGTAGTCAGCGTATTTCGCTGGTCCACGGCTATTCGCTTGAATACGACCTACGAGGCCCATGGCCATCAAGTCGTTTAAGCGAGATGTAAAGGTGCCGCTTTTAATTTGGCTCGCTTGCAACAGCTCCACATAATATGGTCTCTCTAGTGTAGCAAGGCCAGATAGGATCGCATTAGCACCTGTTATATTTTTCATATCTCGATGTAAGATATGCTGCGTTTCTTCAAAGAGTGCGCCCGATACGGAGAAGAACAAATTAATGATATTCGTATCGATGCTTTCACCATTATCAAAGTACTGCACATAGGCAGGCAAACCACCTGTTACGGCGAATACGGTACGCAAGTCATCCTTAGCATAGTGAAGGCCCAAAGATTTCATGTCCACCAAGGAGAACGGTTTCACCTCGAAATATTCCGACACATAGGGACCAATCAAGCTGCGATCGCCAATGATGCGGCCATCGAGCTGTTCTAATCCATTCGCCATCAAGATGATATTCAAATGGCTCGTTTCTTTATAAGAATCTAACAAATCGCGCAAGTAGATAGGGAACTGAGGTACAGCCTCCACCAAGGAAGGATAATCATCAATCACCACAGTCTGAGGCATTTTTACACTGCTTTCAAATAGCCCCTCAAAGGCCTCTTGCAAGCTAGTGATCGGTTCGAATTTATCCTGCCCATCAGCAGGAACAAAACGTGCCTCAAGAGCTCGATTCATATCGGCTACATGGATTGCTTCATTAGCCATGCGACCTGCCAAGTATAGCGCCTTATGACGGCGTACAAGCTGGGAAGCCACATAGGATTTACCACTGCGATGCGGACCATACACAACACATAGACTCATTTGACCCATCGCAATACGGGACTGGATACTCTCAATAATTTCAGCACGTCCCACAAAATTCATATACTCTCACCTCCAACATTCTATGGAGACTATTATATCATAAATTTAAAACAAATTTAAACTTATTTTCATATTATTAACATGACTTTTGATTATGTTAAATTTTTTACGCATAAAATGCACTTATTTAATGGTTTACTTTTTACTCATACATTTGTGAAAGTTCCCATATTTACTACATTCTATACAGTTGCATCCCTAATACGACAATACAGAGGAAAGTATAAAAAAAGACGTGCCTATCTAGGATAAGCACGTCATGTGTATATGTTTATATGTATATGTTTATATGTATATGTATATGTATATCTATATGTATATGTAATAGTTTTGTTTATGGACGATACCTGCGAGGGCGTTCCTAACATTATTGTTGCATTTGCGTTTGCATCTTCATGAGCAAAATATGCTTAACCGCATCATTAAGGCGATCATTCGTAATCGTTCCGTTTGCCACGGCTTGAGTTAATGCACGATGGACTTCATCAATGTGAACGGTGTCGGCATCAAGGAGAACGAGGTCACTGCCTGCTACGATGGATGCTACCGCAAAGTCCCCTATTTTTTGGTTTGCTTGCAAAGCACCTACATCGACACGGTCTGTCATAACCACCCCATTATAACCAAGCTCATGTCGTAACCAGTCCGTAATGATTGCTTTAGAAGTGCTAGCCAAGTGAGCATTGTCGATAGCTGGAATTTGTACATGACTCATAACGAGCATGTACGTATTCGCCGTCGTCTGTGTAATGAGGCGTTTGAATACAGCTACATCCGTAGTGTTGAGATATGCTTTCGCATCATTAGCTGTCTCAAAGGATGCATCGCCGAGGCTCACCGTTGGGAAGTAGTTGTAACCAAACCACATTTTGTTGATTTGGTACCGCTCCGCCATGGCAAGGTCCATATGGCCTGCCCAAGTAGGGTCAGATGTATAGGACACATTAGGAACCCCAAGATTCGCATTCGGCCCGATGACAAGGTTGAATCCCATGTCGTGCATTTCAATAGCCGAACGGGTCGCCAAATTGATGATTCGTTCCATCGGCAGTTGGCCCCAACGATTGGGCTCTGGCAAGCGCAAGAAACTTTCATTAGAACGCAACACCTTATCCCGATTGATCGCGATATAAGGCGTCACCATGCTCGCCGTCGTAGCCGTTTGCATGATGTCGTTTGTGAAAGCTTTCACTTGGTTTTTATTATTTAGATTTTCATTGGTTAGCATAACGCCGCTCACACGGTATTTCCTGATGACGTCCTTTTGGGACTGTCCTACCGTGCTGCCATGAAGGCTAATCATCATCAGCTGGCCTATCTTGTCCTCTTGAGACATAGCCCCGAGCCAGGTATTTACCTTCTCAGGGACAGGCTTGTCTGATTGCATAACGGCTCGGTACGACACAGTTCGTACCTCTTCCTGCTCTGCCTGACTCTCATGCTGGCATCCTGCAGTGCCGATGGCGGCGACGATCAAGGCCATGCCACATAGGGCACGCCGCAAAAACAAGTTCATCTCTCCACAAAACTCCTTGTCATACTCTCTTACATGTTACTTTTCTATATATTATACACTATATAATTCATCTTTTCCTCATGTGAAAGCTAGTTTTCTATATCAATTTATCATAATAAAGTTATAAAGTAACAGTAACAATTAATATACGAGGCAATCCATTGATATGAAATAACTATGATAGTACATACAGTCACAATATCGTGTCTTATGAGATCCATACATATAACATATACAAAACTATAAGAAGGTTATACATAAAAATCCTACGAATCGCATGTAAGGTGACACTTAGTAGTCAATATCTACATAAGTATCAAGTCACTCATGACCCGTAGGATTTATTTCTGTTCAGTTAGTTACCCATATACCAGTCTAACTATACTAATGTATCGATGTATTCATCGCCGAAATACATTTGAAACGACTTGTACTGAGTAAATTAGCTAATTTGTAATGCTATTAGCCCTTATATTTAGGGGATGTTGGGCATGTTTCAGGCGTTACGTCTTTGCGATCACCAAGAACCGCGCTGCGGTCTGTGTAATGTGTATGCAAAAGTTCGTGTGCCTTATGGCCCAATGGTTCGCCTAAGAAGTCTTTGTACAATGCTTGGATTTCTGGGTTTTCATAAGAAGCAACCCATTTGTAGTTAGCATCAGCTTCATAAAGACCACCGATACGAGCTTCCTTAGTTTTCACAGCTTGTGGCAATTTAGTGCGCGGTTGACCGCCGCCACCAATACAGCCGCCTGGGCACGCCATAACTTCGATGAAGTCATAGTGTTTGTCGCTGTCTTTCAACGCATTAAGGAAGTCACGTGTATTTTTACCGCCATGCACTACAGCAACGGATAAGGTTACATCATCACCTAATTGAACAGTAGCCTCTTTAACGCCTTCCATACCACGAACGTCTTCGAGGTGAGTCAAAGCATATGGAGGTGGCTCTTTGTCAGTAATGAGCTTGTACGCTGTACGCATAGCCGCTTCCATAACACCACCAGTGTTACCGAAGATGATAGATGCGCCAGTTTCCATACCGATTAAGTCATCGAATTGGGATTCTTCAATCGCATTGAAGTCGAGGTTTTCCTCTTGGATCCAACGGATGAACTCACGTGTGGTAATGGAAATATCTGTATCCATGCCAAGGGATTCGTCATTATGGTAACGAGCCGCTGCATTTTCTTCTTCTCGTTTTGTTTCTGCTTTTTTAGCCGTACAAGGGTTTACAGATACAGATACGATGTTGCTAGGATTAATGCCTTTTTTCTCAGCAAAGTATGTTTTAATCATAGCCGCTTCCATAGCGATACAAGAACGTGTGGAAGACAAGTTAGGAATCAATTCAGGGAAGTAGATTTCCGCAAAGCGTACCCACGCTGGGCAGCAGCTTGTGAACTGAGGAATTTGACCGCCGTTTTTAAGGCGTTCTACAAGCTCAGATGCTTCTTCCATGATTGTTAAGTCTGCACCGAAGTTAGTATCTACTACATAGTCTGCACCTAATGCGCGCAAAGCACCAACCATTTTACCTTCAAGGAATGTACCTGGTTCGTAGCCAAAGCCTTCACCAATAGCTACACGAACAGCTGGAGCTGTTTGGATAACCACGATTTTTTCAGGATCTGCAAGAGCTGCTTTCACCTTTTCAAGCTCGGATTTAGCATGCATGGAGTCGAATGGACATGCAGCCGCACATTGACCACAGTGGATACATACAGGCACGTCGCCGTTTGCATCGAGATCATAGTAGTCGAGTACGCTCATTACGTCCGCACAAGCGCGACGGCATAACGTACAGTTTTTACACTTGGAAATGTCGTGATAAATGGATGGATTGTCGAGCGCAATCGGCACACGTTTATCGATAAATTCGTATTGAGACATGAGGACCTCCTCTAACAAACTAAAACTATCAAACCTTTTGGGAAATATCGGCCAAACTACGGAGCACTGTGCTCAAGGCGTACTCCCACATCTTACCTTTAGTATACGCTATAGTGAAAGTTTATACTATGTAGAAATGTTACACTTTTGTACAAAATTATGGTCCATCATCCCTCTCTAGATAACATAATATTGCCCATGACATTATGAATAACATTCTACATGACATTGCGGGTGAGTATATTTCAATAAGATAGAAATTACATAAATGCGTAATAATATTCCCATTGTAACACGAATGGGTAAATAATTCACCATTTTTTCGGGAATTAAAACAACAGAAAAATACACGTCAATCTAAATAAAAGAAAAACGCACATCAATTTAAATAAAAGAAAAAACGCACGTCCTCTAACGAGAACGTGCGTATGTGAAGCTTTCACAAAGAATCATAACCCTCGAAGGATCAGATTATTTGTCACCCCAGATAAGTGTGTACACAGCATATGCAGGAGTGCCTTGTTCAACCTTACGGCTAGACTTATTAGGTTGTTCTTCTTTCACAACATAACCTTGTGGGTTATAAAGAGTTACCTTAACGTCTTTTACTTCGCGTTTTTTGTGGTTGAACTCTTCAGTTACGATATAGTGGTAACCTTCGTAGTCCATAGCTTTGATGTCCAAAGTAGCTTTTTTGTCATCTTTTTTAACGGAATCGTTATCGATGGACCAAGTGATACCATTGCTATCAGTACCAACAGTATACCAATTTGCCGCATCAACACTACCAATACCACCAATGAATAAAGCGCCTGCTGCCAAAACAGCTGCCAATGTTTTTTTCATATTTTTACCTCTCGAATTAAATACAAGAATATGAAATCTAGTATATTCGATAAAACTAAATATTTTATGAAAGACAAATGTGCTCAATTATTAGAATATCTATTCCAAACATTAAGACTTCACATAATAGGTAGACCGTCCCCCTCCTTTACGTTGAATATGGCCATCCTTCACAAGGGTACGTATAGTGCCTTCAATGGAACTATCACTGAGATTTGGACACCATTCTCTAATATCTTGCTTTGTAAAAGCCCCTAAATGTCTATCGATAGCTGCTTTCACCTGATCCATTGCTGAACCACTATTTGCCAGTATAGAACTGCGGTCCTCAAAGTCATGATACGCGGCTAACAGCATTTGTAACCAATAGCGAATAAACGATATCGGGCAGGAACTTTCATCATACCAAGTATCACTAGACTCGCGTAAAGCAGCATAATACATATCCTTATGTCTTGCAATCTTAGCCTCTAACGATACATATTTACCTACCATAAAGCCGCTACGGTACAACAATAATGTCGTTAACAAACGGCTCATGCGTCCATTCCCATCATTAAATGGGTGAATACATAAGAAATCATGTATAAAAATAGGAATGGCTAAGAGTGGCTCCACCTCTCCATTACCTACAACACGATTATATTCAGCACAAATCTTATCGAGGGCCTCTGCTGTCTCATAGGGTGCTAGGGGAGTAAATAACACCTCGGTCCGTCCATCGGGATAGGTAGCACTAATATAATTCTGTACACTCTTTAACTGTCCACCACGGGCATTGAACTGGTAATTATACAAAATCTTGTGTAACTGCAAAATATGATTGCGAGACAAAGATATGGAATCATAACTTTCATGGATAACATTTAAGGCATCACGATACCCCATAATCTCCTGCTCATCCCTATTTCGAGGCGTAGTCTTATCAGCTACCAACTGCCGAAGGCGCGTACTCGTCGTCATAATCCCTTCAATCGCATTCGACGCCTCTGTACTCTGCACCTTTGCCAACTCTACAAGAGAATCTAGTATAGCAGGACTCTGTGAAAGCAAAACCTCCTCCTTGCCATTCGCCCGGTAAATCCCTGCTATAAGACTTAAAATATCCATATCCCACGATAAAGACTGAATCCGACCATACTCAAAACGACGCATACACACACCTCCATTCGATTCTAATCCCTTATACATAAAATTATTCCCTTAAATTATACCATAAAATAAGGGAATAAATAATTTGGATACATTTAATTATACATGCAGAAAGGGTTCTATCTCTTTGAGACCGACTTAGGTCACTATGGAGGTCGATGAGAGATAGAACCCTTTCTACTAGTAGAGGAAATTTACCAAATCAAGTGATACACGCGATCTAGATTACTTCCGTCTTGTATTTGTACTTTTGTATTTGCCAATGTTTCAGAACCAATCATATAGCCTTGTGGGTTATATGTAGCAACATCAATGAGCTGTACTGTTTTATCAGCACGGTTGAATGTCATTGTATAAATGGAGTGATCTCCATTTGGATCTACAATCTTCAAGCGCAATGTAGCACGAGCATCGTTTTTATCAACAGAGTCATTGTCGATATAGCCAGTACGACCATATTGATCCGTATCAAGAGCATACCAACTTTCAGCATGAGACACGCCCACACCAGCACTGAATAATAACCCGGCTACCGCTAAACAGGCAAACCATTTTTTCATAACTATTCTCTCCTGACTATAAAATTCAAATAACTATGCAATCTGCATACCATAAATTCCCTACGCCTTCATTATAACACCATAATTGCATATTACTAATAAAAACTCTATAAACTGCATAATTAATATAAATCTATTAAGGACGATGTGCCGAGTCCTATGGGCTTTGATAATATAACGTATTTGATGACTGATATTCGCGCTGTAAGGTCAACAAAACATAGAAAGCCCCGAACTGTTCTGAAAACGACTTCGGTCACTATGGAGGCTTTCAGGATAGTTCGGGGCCAAATACGTTCTGAGTATCTAAATAAACAGAGCGAATATAAGCTTCTATTAAATTGTTGGATTATTTACCCCATAGGGCCTTCATAACTTCCGCACCCATAGTATCATCTTCAATTTTTGTAGGTTTTTGTGCTTCTTTGCTGGACAATAACGCTACGCCTGCAGCGCTGTATACTGTTGTATCAAGTTCTGTCCATGTTTTTTCTTTACGGTCAATGCGTACTGTGTAGATGTATGTGAAACCTTCTACATTGTTAATTTTAACAAGTACTGTAGCCGCATCATCTGTTTTGTATACAGATGCATTATCGATGAACCATGCTGCATCATCAGCATCAGCATCGATATAGTACCAATCAGCAGCACTAGCTTGACCAAAGCCGCCTAAGAATAAAACCCCTGCTGCAAACATAGCAGCTAACCATTTTTTCATATCTAAACTCCTTAACGCTAGAGACGACCATCTAAGATGGCCGCCCATAGTTTCTTACATATACTATTAATACAAATTATTCTGCTTCTTCGTCTTCGATTTCAGCACCTGGAATAACAGCAATACTAGCTACTTTATCACCTTCGTCGAGATTTTGTGTTTTCACACCAGAAATAGCTTTGCCCTTCTTCACAGCAATATCGTTCATGTTGAAGCGGATGATTTTGCCTTGTTCAGAGATAAGCATAACTTCATCATCGTTATGAACTACTTCTACGGCAACTACGTCGCCTGTTTTGTTCGTAATCTTGAAGTTCTTAGAGCCTTTACCACCGCGTTTTTGCAATGTGTAAGCTTCCGCATCATTGCGTTTACCGAAACCTTCTTCGGAGATTGTAAACACTTGTGCTTCGCTTTCATCAGCATTAAGAACACCAGCGCCTACTACTACGTCGCCGGTATTAAGTTTAATACCACGCACACCGTGAGCCGCACGTTTCATGAGACGTACGTCGCTTTCACTGAAACGAATAGCGATACCCAATTTAGTACCGATCAAGATATCTTGATTGCCAGTCGTTACGCTAACGGAAATCAAGCGATCCCCTTCGTCGAGGTTGATAGCGTTGAGACCAGAACGACGGATGTTGCGATATTCTTCGATAGCTGTACGTTTTACAACGCCGAACTCAGTAACCATGAATAAGTTTACATCTTCATGGATACGTTCAAGGTCAATCATAGTTGTAACGGATTCGCCGACAGCAAGTGGCAATACATTAACCATAGCGGTACCGCGAGAGTTACGGGAACCTGCTTCTGGCACTTCGTATGCTTTGAGGCGATATGTACGGCCAGTGGACGTGAAGAACAACAATGTATTATGCGTACGAACATGCATAATTTGCGTTACATAATCGTCTTCCTTCGTCTTCATGCCGATAACGCCAGCGCCACCTTTATGTTGGTTGCGATATACGTTCGCGTTCATGCGTTTGATATAACCTTGTTTAGTCAAGGTAATAACCATCTCTTCGTCAGCGATGAGGTCTTCTACATCAAGGTCGGACGTATCGATAGTGATTTCAGAACGACGAGGGTCGCCGTATTTCTTCTTCATATCTTCTAGTTCTTCTTTGATGATTTGACGTTGACGCGCTTCGCTAGCCAAGATAGCTTTCAAATCTTCGATCAATGCCAACAATTCCTTGTATTCCTCTTCGATTTTTTCGCGTTCCAAGCCTGTTAAACGGCGTAGACGCATGTCGAGGATGGCTACTGCTTGTTTTTCTGAAAGCCCGAATTTTTGCATCAATGCGTTACGCGCGATTTCGTCAGTTTGGGAACTGCGGATTGTAGCGATAACTTCATCGATGTGGTCGAGAGCAATCAACAAGCCTTCCAAGATGTGAGCACGTGCTTCTGCTTTGTTAAGCTCGAATTGTGTACGGCGTACGATAACATCGAGGCGATGATCTAAGTAGTAACCCAATACTTCTTTCAAATTCAATACGCGAGGATGACCATCCACGAGGGCTAACATAATCACGCCGAAAGATTCTTGAAGTTGAGTGTGTTTATATAATTTGTTAAGAACGATATCTGGTTGCACATCAGCGCGCAATTCGATAACGATGCGCATACCTTGACGGTCAGATTCGTCGCGAAGTGCTGTGATACCATCGATTACCTTGTCGCGGCTCAAGTTCGCAATTGTTTCAATAACGCGAGCCTTGTTAACTTGGTATGGAATCTCAGTCACTACGATTTTATGCTTGCCCTTCGCCATTTCTTCAATGGTTGCACGAGCGCGCATTTTTACGCTACCACGACCTGTGGAGTACGCTTTTTTAATACCTTCCCGGCCCAAAATGAGCGCCCCTGTCGGGAAGTCTGGACCTTTGATTTGTGTCATCAATTCTTCCACAGTTACATCTGGGTTATCGATGAGCATTGTAAGGCCATTACATACTTCGTTAAGGTTGTGCGGTGGAATATTTGTCGCCATCCCTACGGCGATACCGCTGGAACCATTGATGAGAAGATTTGGGATCTTCGCTGGCAATACTGTTGGTTCTTGCAAGCTTTCATCATAGTTCGGCATGAAATCAACAGTTTCCTTGTCGATATCAGCGAGCATTTCTTGAGTAATTTTTGCCATACGTACTTCAGTATAACGCATCGCAGCGGCACTATCGCCGTCGATGGAACCAAAGTTACCGTGGCCGTCTACCAAGAGGTAGCGCGTATTGAAATCTTGCGCCAAACGTACAGTCGCGTCGTAAACAGAAATATCACCATGTGGATGATACTTACCGAGTACGTCACCGACGATACGAGCTGATTTCTTGTACGGTTTATTTGGCGTCATACCTGTTTCGTGCATCGCGTACAAAATACGACGATGAACTGGTTTCAAGCCATCGCGCACATCTGGAAGAGCACGCATTACGATTACGGACATCGCATAATCGATATAGGCGTTCTTCATTTCTTTATCAATCTGAACGGGATGAATATTCCCGTGGGACCATTGTTGGTCTGCCACAATCTCACCTCATTTTACTAACACTTATTATAATACATCATAATATTATAGCATTTTTAAGGGGTTAACGCTATAAATCCTTCATTATTAACTATGTTCTTTCACAAACTTATCAAAATCAGAAATTACTTTCTGTTGTGCATTAAACGCTTTATATTCCCTAACAGCTTTCTTCTGTGCTTGTGTCATAGAAATAAGTCCTTTGTTTGTTAGGATTTGATACTCATTAAAGTCTAAAAACTTATCTACACTTTCAATAAAAGCTTTCATAGTAAATGTTTCATGTCGTTCAATAATACGTTCTATATAATCGAAAAATGAGGATACCGTTCGCTCAAGTTGTTCAATCTTTTCAACAGATAAATAATTTTTTGCTACGATTACATCCTTCTTATAAATCCGCCCTTCCGGTCCAGATTCCCACGTAGTCAATCCCATATGATCCTTTGTAGCATCTGCATGACTATGAATGATCTCTGCAGCAGTTTGACCAGTAATAGCATAATGAAACTTATTCTGTATCGTTCCAAAAAATTCTCTAGTAATAGGTGATTGTGCATCATAATCGATTGCACACGCAGCAAATATATCTGTCACTTGTTGATATATACGACGTTCACTAGCACGAATTGAACGGACTCTTCGTAACAATTCTTTAAAATAATCTTGCCCAAAAGTACGTCCATTTTTTAACATATTATCATCCAGAGCAAATCCTTTGATAATATATTCCCGTAAAACGCCTGTTGCCCAAATCCGGAATTGAGTTGCCTTTTTACTATTCACTCGATAACCTACCGCAATAATAGCATCGAGATTATAAAAATTAGTTTGATAAATTTTACCATCTTCAGCAGTTGTTTCCATTTTGGAAATAACTGCTGATATAACTAGTTCTCCACTTTCAAATATATTCTTCAGATGCTTACTAATAGCAGGTATATTAACATCAAATAGTTTTGCCATATCTTTTTGTGTCATCCAAAATGTTTCATCTTTAAATAGTACATTCGTAGAAACAGATTCATTCTCTGCTTGATATACAATAACATTTCCTGTAATTGCATTTTCTAAAGATGTCATAGAATTCTCCTCTATATTTAATATTTATATCCTATTGAACACTTATAACTATCTCTATCCCTTATTTAGTGCCCCGCATGCTTTATCATATGATCTAAAATACTAACAAAGTCTCGTTCTACGGCAGAAGTATCATTACCAGTACTGCCAATGCCTGTTAGCATAGTTTCTTTCCAGTCATTTCTTGCCATATACCTAAAACCTATCAAATACTCAGCTTTTGTTTTATCCGCTTCCCCTTTTGGTAAATAGTAAATACCAACGCTTCTGTCAGCACGAGGATGTAACAGTGCTGGATTATCTTGCGGTTTATACTCGCTATATATAAATTTCATAAAGGTTAGAATATCTTCACCCTTTACAGACTTATCTACAAAGATAATTTCATTGGATCTAAATAGAGATATCTGATTAGTACCTGCTACACGTGTTGCTTCAGATTTCTTTAGCTTTAAAACTTCCTCATGTGTGGCCATCCGCAGACCATGTTGCTTAGCACGCTCCACCAAAGCAGCGTTCAAATGAATTAAATACTCTTGTGAATAGGCAAAATTAGCATTCGTGTATCTTTCACCACCTGGAACCGGCAAGGTTGGGCGTTGCACTACAGAATTCGTAGTGAAAGTAAAACCGTTGCTTTCATCATAAAAGACATACACATTCCGCTGGAACGGTTTTTCCTGTTCCAATACAGAGGACTGGAGAACAAGGTTAGGATGAACAACAGCGAACTCCTTTTCCACGCTAGACTTGATATCCTCTGGCGTCGCAGGATCACCATTTTCCGTGGTCCACACAAAAGAACAACCGCTCAATAAAAATGTACAAATACACACAACAACTAATGATATATACCTAATCAACTGCTTCATAGATACACCTCTCCCTGACCTATTTTCCTCGCACAGCCTGTTGTATTTCCCGATCAACAACGGTAATTATGTCTTGTTCAATCTGCTCAGAACTCTTATCTTGATAACCAACACCACTCATTAAGGTATCTCGCCAATCTTCCCGCCCTCTAATTTTAAAACTTATTAGGTACAGAGCCTTGCTCTTGTCTGTTTCACCATTTGGTAAATAGTAAAAGCTAACCTTACGGCCATACACGCTACTTACTAAGGTTTCGTCACCATTAGGTTTATATAGAGAATATATGTCTCTTAACATACCTACGACACCTGCGCCATTAGATGTTTGATTAAGAAATATAAAATCCCCTTCCTCAAACAAAGGCGCTGTACTATTACCCTCTAGACGCATAATCTTAGCATCCATTAGCGCTTTGCGCTCCTCATTATTAGCTACCTGAAATCTATACTTTGCAGCAAGCAGTGCTACCTCACTATTCAAACGATCTAAATAAGCCTCTGCATACCTATACTCTGCGTTCGTAACCCTTTGACCACCAGGAATAGGCAACTGAGGAACCTCAACAGAAGCACGCGCAGTAAAGACAATACCATTATTCTCATCAAAAAACGTATATTCATAGTGCTTATAAGGCTTTGTAGTAACAACCTCAGAAGCCTGCAACACTAGACGAGGATGATACGACGCAAAACGCTTCTCAACCATTGCCTTTACATCATCCGGCGTATACGGCTCAGCATCGAGCGTCGTTAACCGAGAAGAAGTACAACCACTCGATACAACACTACAAATGCACACCAAAACCAACAACACAAACCTAAACAACCTCATATACCAAACTGCCCCTCTCTCCTTTTCTCCCATTCATATCAAGTATTTCTATCAAATATACAGACACAATTATTGATAACATCAGCTGATTGTTGATACTCTACTTCACACCCTTTCCCCATCAGGGGCCTCGCCCCATGCGAAAGGAAAAGTGCTTTTGTTGTTGGGACTAGTCCACATATAGGGTTGTAAAAAAGTTAGACACTTATGAATGAGCGACTTAGGTCACTATGGAGCGAAGGAATAAGTGTCTAACTTTTTTAACTAGTAAACCACTATGTGACGGGGCCCCAACAACAATCACTTAACTAATTAAGCATATAGCCCTCGCGCCCCATCAATAATAATTACCTATTAATTAGTTCGTCCAGCATATTCATACGATAATCCTCCACTACATCCATAAAGGATTGATTGTGTATTGGATTTTCCGTCATCCCAAATAGGTGGCTTTTGCAGTCACAGTCAGAGCAGCCAAATTTAAGTACGTCCCATTCGGCAACGCCACGGACCGCATCAGCGAGAGCGCATTCCGCATCAGCCCAGCTAGTTCGTATCGGAAGACCTGCAATCATTTCGCAGTGACCGCGGAAGTAGTCTAGATGCCAGTGCATTTTCTTGCGTTTTCGTTTATGTCGCTCAATGCGTTTCGTTAAGTTCGCCTTCGCAGAGCCTACATACATATAGTATCCAGATTTGAAATGCATCATCCCTTTAGAACCAACCTCAAGGTCCAGGTCGTGGTCCAGGTGCATGACCATCACATACACGCCGCTATCGTGAGCCTCTGTGTCGAGGATGGTGCTCGGATAGGAACATTCTCGTGTTACAGTGGGCATGGTAAAAGTCTCATCCCAGGTCACAGCAACGGCTTTCCAATCTAGAGATGGAGCTACCTCTTTAAAAGTACGAGCAAATTCCAAATCTGTATGGTAGTCCGGCAAGAACCACTGCGCTCTATCCCATTGTACGAGGAATAGAACCCCTGTGTGGTAGCCTTCGTTTTGCAATTCTTTCAAATGTAGTAAATGCTTGCGCCCTCGTTCTGTAATGGCATCAGGGAACATGGCACCGGTCTTAGAGAATAGCGTACAAGACTTAACCTCTAACAAGAACTCCTCACCTTTATCATTGGTGAGAAGCAAGTCAAAACGTGATGATGTACCGTGTAGTTTAACTGTATATTCACGTCGTACAACGCGCCACTCTTCCCATCCAGGGATGAGTTTATTTTCAATCAAATGCTGTGCTACATCGTTACTATAGTTGGTATCGAGCATAATCACGACGCCATCGCGCTCGATGCCGACAACACGATATTTCGTTTTCGCATCAGGCTTATCGTGAGGCACGATATACATCGTTACACCTGTAAATAAGAGCTCCCACATACGGCCTGGATTTGGCAAATGAGCGAGAACGCTTTCACCATTTAAATCTAAGGTCACCACAAAACGGTTCGGGCGACCTGTATATTTCGCTTTTAAAATTGTATCGTAAAGGACCTTCATTGTATCTCCTATATCAATAATATTCTATATGTCTATTATACGCTATTTTGTTACAGGATGAGAGTCCTACGTATTGTACTTTGAAAGTCCTTACAAATTGCATGGTGAATGCCCTAAGAAAAGACTAAGAAGTACCACCTTACATATTTACAAAATCTGAATTAATAATTCACCACAGTTACAGGATCATTGTTGCGATATTTCCGATTACTGTGTGGAAAGTCTCGTTCTACCAAATTCTGTAGTGCTTCTTCTAATAACGTCCAAAAAGCATCAGAATCTTCCGTTGGTATACCAAGAACAATGGAGTTTCCTTTGGAATAGGTAATACATGTAGAAGTTATGTTATCAATAATTGGCAAAAACACAATAATTACGCCACAGGCTGCTAGCATGTCCTTGAGAGGCTCTTTCACACCGATTAAAGGTTCGCTAGAAAGATCCTTAATTTTTGGTATAAATTTTCTTAGTAACTCCGCATCGTAAGGATTTACCTCTACAAAACGGGCCCTTCCTTTCGTGATCTGTACTAGTGTATAAATCGCACTCTTTTTATCAGGCTCCATATCCTTAATATTTTCATATACTAAGGGCATAACCATGTCATTAGCTACATTTTTTAAAGAAGCTACCTCAAAAAACTTCTGTAAATTATTGACCTGCTCAGCTGCCTTTTTCGTTTCTGGCACGATACCCAAACGTGCAAGCTTAGCATAACCAAAAGGCTTAGCGAAATTAATTTCTTCATCAATGGAGTTCTCATATTCTACTTTCAAGATAGATTCTCTATATGCAGCTTCTAAACCATTCCAAAAACTAGCCTCTACACCAAATACCCGCTCAAGACGCATTGCCACATCTTGAGTTAGTGGCACCTCTCCATTAATAAGCTTACTAATGTGTTTTTCACTCATATCCATTCGTGTAGCTAATTCTTTTTGCGTCATATGCCTATCTTCTAAAACCTCTTTTATAGTCATACCTGGTGGTATCGCTATAAAAGTATTACTTCTATAAATTTTCATATTTTTTACACTCCTTATCAATGATAATCAACAATTTCTTGGATTTCTACAATATCTACAGTATTACCATATTGAGTAAAAATTAAGCGGTATGGATGGATTAAATCCATAGCATATTGTCCTAATCGATCTCCGTATAAAGGATGGCATCTTCCTAATCGCAAAATAATTAATGTTTCAATAGATGTAGCTTGAGTAATTTGTTGTAACCGTTCATATAGTTTTACTGTCATTTTAAGATTATATTTTTTCTGTGCTACATTAATATCTGTACATATCTTACGTATCTTATTATTCTTATATCGTATATCCAATATGTCACCGACTCTCTCAAATCATAGTGAATGGTTGATACAATATAAATGGCCATTTATAATAATTTACCTAGTAGGTTAATTCTATTATACCTTTTCAAATACAAATGTAAATAAATAATTTACCAATTGGGTAAATTTAATAACACTATGTAGTATCAAAAATCATGTATGCTATTAATAATTAATATTGAAATTTTTCATTTTTGTAGCTTAGGTTACATTATTACGTGTTAAAATAGTTTATACTAGGAACATCAGGTCAGTATTTAATACCCGTACTGATCGTTACGCCGGGTTTTGATGAGGCATCGCCTAGTTGATCTCATCACGCTGTTCGTATACGTGCGAAGCTTTCACAAAACCCAACGGCGTATATTTTTTACAAACAAAGAATCACATAGATTAACTAAGTAGTTTTAGCCACTATTCTCCGCAGAGAGGGCTCGAGAAAGGATTTAACATGGCACAAATTGCAGCAAATTTACAACGCATTAAAAACGGTCAACGCCGTTATGCAATTACACCTCGCGTTCCTGCAGGTTTCATTCAACCTGAACAATTACAAAAATATATCGACGTAGCTAATGAGTTCGGCGCCGTTCTTAAATTGACTGGCAGCCAACGCATTATGATTACGAATTTAAAAGCAGAAGACGTAGATAAAGCTTGGGAAATGCTCGGCATGGAGCCAGCGTACACTGTATCTAATCGCGTGCGCAGCGTAAAAATCTGTCCAGGTACTACATTCTGTAAACGTGCTAAACAAGATAGCGTACATCTTGGCATGCAAATCGAGCGCAAATATTTGTCTCAAGAAATGCCAAGCAAAATGAAAATCGGCGTGTCCGGTTGTCTTAACTCTTGTACTGAAAGCCGCATGAAAGATGTGGGTATTATCGGTACTGTAGAGGGCTGGAATGTATACGCTGGCGGTAGCGGCGGTGCTCATCCACGCATCGGCGACCTCATCGCTGAAGTAACAACTGAAAAAGAAGCTCTTGCATTAGTAGATCGTATCATTGCATACTATAAAGAAAATGCACAAATCGAGCGCATGGGCGAATTCATTGACCGCATTGGTTTAGAGGCTTTTAAAGCAGCTGTATTAGGCGACCTTGAAGGTGCTCCAGCTGAAAGCAACTCCGACGAACCAGCTGTGTTCTTGCCTGGTCATGGTAACGATCCTGAACCAGAAGCACCACGCCTCGAAGAAGGTGCCCCTATTACACCAGATACAATCATTCGTGATATCGTAGATACATATCCAAATGTTGTACCTGTGTTACAAAGCATCGGCATGGGTTGCCTTGGTTGCCCATCTTCTACGGCTGAACCATTATGGCAAGCTGCAGAAATTCACGGTGTTAATGTATACGATTTAGTTCAAAAATTAGAAACAGCACGAAAAGGAGCTTAATATGTCCGCATTCTTAGGTCACATCCATTATTGGTTATACCGTAAAATTCAATTGCTCGTTGAGCGTGAAAACTTGATTTTAGAGAAAACAACTAAGGTTGTTGATGATTTGGCAGAGGAATTGCACTCCATCTCCGTAGATACTTACGGCGAGCCAATCAACCCAAGTATTCCATTAGAAAACATCATCGACCATGGCAATATCCATGGCTGGTTGTCCAACCAAATTAACATCGCATCTGTTCGCGAAGCGGCTTTCATCAAAGATTTGCTCGACACTAACTCCGGCGACGAAGCGGTAAACGTAGTAACAGCTATTCTTGATGCGTTTGCTGTACAAGGCCAAGCATGTGGCGTTGTGGCGCAAGACAATCTTGAGGAACACACTGCACCAGCGATTTACAATGCGTTGCAAAACTTCTACGTAAATGGTATGCCTTGCGATGGTGGTGACCAAGTTGTTTCTGAAAGTCCTGACGAATTCACATGGGTTGGCGATCACAGATTACAAGCAGGCTACTGGCGTACGGCAGGCGTTGATCCTAAGTTCATGGCACTTGCGTACCAAACATGGTTCGAAGCCTTTGTAAAAGCGGTAGATCCTAACTTTGAACTTGTAACGACTGAAGAAAACGGCACACGTTTGTATTCCATTCGTAAAAAATAATTAATGACTATCTGATTCATCAATGACTATCTAATCTCAGATATATGTACTAAAAACGAGCGTAAATTACGCTCGTTTTTTATGTCTAATAGTTGATATATAATTAATTTAGTAGAGAGCATAAATCCCTTTCTATTTATAGGCAACTAACGTTTCTACCCTATTCATTCTATGATTTATGTGAGAAATTTTGAATTTTCTATATATTTTACAAAACTGTAGCTATAGGCACAGCATTGATAAGCAATATCATTTATAATATAAGCATAAGGTAATTACATAAGTTCATTTAATTAAGTGATGGCGTCAGCTTTCAAAACATAAAAAGCTAGAATTAGGAGGTCTATTATGGCAGGCACAGTTAATCAAGAATTAGGTTTATTATTCCAAGGTCCTAACTATGTAATCGTAAAAAAAGGCGGCAAAGCTGGTGAACAAGTTGAAAAACACAATCACCCAGAAGCAAACGTCATTTTTACAGTAGTAAAAGGTAAAGTACAAGTATTCCTTAACGAAACTGAAGAACACGTACTTGTACCAGGCCAAGTATTAGAATTCAACGGCGACAACTACATCCAAGCAACACTTGTAGAAGACAGCGAATTCGTAGTAAACCTTATTCATAAACCAGAATAAATACTAACAGAACCTACAAACACTATTAGAAAAGGCGGTTAATCGTAATTGATTAACCGCCTTTTTGTATTACTTAAATTCTGTAGTGCTTACATTTTATAGCGCCTACATTTTTAGAGCTTATATTTTGGAGAAATTAAAAGGAATTATAGATTGTAAAGTCGCATACGTCAAAGCGTTTTGTATGGCCTGGAGCAGGTACGCAATCTGGATGAGGATAACCGATTGGGAATATCGCTACAGGAATGATATTATCCGGCAAGTTATATGCGTCTCGTACTTTAGCTGGATCAAAATGAGCAATCCAAGTTGTTCCTAAGCCTATATCTGCCACGGTAAACATGAGGTGAGAACCTACAATACTTGCGCCTACAACGCCCATATCCGCATCATCATATTCCCGTTTCCAACTCACTGCATTATCATAACAAACAATAATTGCCAACGGTGCATTGAAGTGGCCATTAGTGCAGTCTTTTAGTTTTTTAAGACTATCTGTCGTATTCAGCACAAGTAAGCGTTGCGGCTGATAATTATGAGCCGTAGGTGCTAATCTCACTGCCTCTAACAAGATATCTAACTTCTCTTGCTCAACAGGCTTCGTATCAAATTTTCGTACTGAATACCGCTCTGTGGCTAATGCTTTAAAATCTTTCATTAGATCTCACTCCTTATTTGAAATAAGCTAATCTATTTTAAAGAAAACACCTATATACTACTTATAATATATTAATTCGCTATTATAGCTCTTCTTTTACTACTTGAACAACTTCACTAAAATCTTCTGAAAGGGCATCAAATTCTTGGTCAGAATATAAAAAATAACCTTCTAAACCTCTATGAATAATCGCATTTACTGTTGGGTGAAACTCCTCATCTGTGGCATCAATAACGAATTGCGTCATTTGATAAGCTACTTCCGCTGAATAAGTAAGTTTATCAATACCAATATGAACCATCAAGGCTTGGACATCCTCTGGTGTAAGAGACTCCTTTTGAGCCGTCCCATTTACCATTCCAAAAATATATGCTGCCGCTAACTGTCTATCAAGCTCATCCTCTATCGTAACTAAACTAAGGAATGTATCGACCATTTCCATAACTTCATTCACAATACTATCTTTCATAATAAATCCTTTCTAGAATGGCTTACACATTATCACAAGCAATAGCTATTGGATATAAAACTGACAAGTCTCTCTCCTTAGTTTACGTGATAATATAAATGTAACCTACAATATCTTATCTCTATACAGACTACTTCTGTTAATATATTTCTCTATCTTACTATAAAAGTCCTTTAAATCCAAAAGCCCCTTATCTGAAACCAGATAAGGGGCCATTTCATATTATTTTTTAGCCGGTATTATTTTTTAAGACGGCTAATTACTTCGTTAGTAATGTTTTCGATTTTGCTGTTAGCGTCAGCCGCACGGATTGTGTATGGATCATCCAATACTACATCCATTTTTTTCTCAACACGAATAGTTTCAACTGCATTGTGAATTGCTTGCATCATAGGTTGAGCAATTTTGTTGATTTCATCGTTTTCTTTTTGAAGCAATGGAGCTACGGATTTATTGAATTCAGCTTCTGCTTGAGTTTGATCTTGAATTTTTTCAATTTCTTGTACTTTTTTCTCAATTTGTGGACGGTATTGAGCGTCTACTTGTTGCATTTTCATATCTAATGCACCATAGCCAGGGTAGCTATTTACTACTTGGCTCATATTTACTAAGCCAATGTTAGCAGCACTTGCTACTGCAGCAGTAGCAGACATAGCACCAACGATAGCTAAGGTAGTTAATTTTTTAGATAATTTCATCTGAAATCCTCCTCGAAATAAAAGTGTCACTATACAATCCAATAGTGTACTATTTTTACTATAACAAATCTCGCTAACTTTCACAAGACTATGTTACATAGCATAATAAAGCCCTATGAAATGCTTATGAAAGTCTATAGAAGTTAAAATAATACCCACAAGTATACTCTGAAGCTATAATAGCAGTCGCTACGGACATATTCAGAGCACACATGTGGGTATTACGGCTTTCACCTAGTATTTATAATTCGACATCGAATTATTGTTCATCATTCAAATAAATGTATTTATCGGATTTCAATTTGGACACGAGGTCAGGCACCAAACCGATAAGACGATCGAAGCTGCTGCTGTAAGGGTTGCCTTTAATATTGAACAACTCAATGCGTTCGCCTTTAATAACGAGGATAGCGCTTGGTTCCATTTTGGCACCGCCGCCACCGCCGCCACATTCGTGGTTTTTGTTAGCCGTGTTGTGGTTTGTACCAGTACCAAAACCAAATGTTACGTCTACGAATGGAACAAGTGTAGTATCACCGATTTGCACAGCTTCGCCTACTACAGTTTCCACTTTAATCATATTTTTGAATTTCTCGAATAGGACTTCCAAATTCTCTTTTACATTACTGTTCTCCATCACAGTACCTCCGCTTTTTGTGAAAGTATCATTGCTATGTTAGCTCATGTACTTAGTTGACTTAATATATCCTTACGCTGTTTGACCTTGTTCGGCTTTCAGCTTTTCTAACTGCTTAGCTTCCTTCCGTTTAACCCAGAAGACGCGAGCACTTTCGCCCAATAGGGAACGCATTGGTTTAGATAGCAAGAATCTTGTACCATGCCAAGCCATGACAGCTAAAATGATGCGCCCTTTAATATGACCACTACCTTCACCGGCCCAATTTACATAATCGAGCTCGATGTTCTCAGCTTGTTCAGGCCAAATGCTGTACAGCATAGATGCGATAATCCCCATACTATATGGGTCACCGATACCAAATCGACCTTCTATGGCCACATCGCGTGGTTTAGAGTGGTCATAGCATCGCTTCGAAACAAGGAATAGCTGGTGCCATAATTCTGTATTTTGAACATGTTTCATGAACCAGAATGTAGGAATTTTAGACTTAAATGATGCTACCGGATCATTTGGATCTGGCTTTGCAAAACGACTTTTCACAGTTGTTTTGATATCATTCACCTTCGTAAATACCTTTTCCTTGATAGAACCGTCACTGTTGAAAGTAACGCGGCTCACTGTTTCGTCATCGCTTTTAATATGGGATGTTGGATCTTGCTGAATGGAGTCATACCGATCAGCACGAGCCTGTGCATCCATATCCTTAGAAACTTGTTCAGGACGTTCAATGCGTTCATTTGGGTTTTCAGATCTACCAGCCCCTGGTGATTCTTCATCACCAAAGGTAGCGTCAGAACGTTGAGAGCTCTTCAAATCTTCAAAGCTAGTACCACTAGAGCTTGCAGAAGGGCCTTGTCCACCCCCTTGCATCGCCTTAGCAAAGGCCTCTGCTTGTGACATATCATCGTCTTCGTCCACAACTTTTTGGTATTCTTCGTCTACACGATTTTCAAGCCATTCTTCATAGTCTTTCACAGGACCAATCTTGAGCATGCCCAAAATATATAATTCCTTAAAAAATGGTTTGTCCTGCAAATATGCTAGATGCAGTGAAAATACACGCCACAGCCATTTGACGCGCACCTCGCCTCGATATGGCGAGCGTCCGTTAACTTCGATGCTATATGTGATTGGTGTCAGTAGGATAATCAAGATGAGTGCTGCAATGATGGCCACAATAACGAGGGCCACAATAGCCACTGTACTCAACCACATCACCTCCTTAGGTGTACCTATGATTAGTTTTCAATACCTTTTCGAGCCATTACGCCTTGAAGGTAGTAATGTTTAACCTCTTTCATTTCCGTTACAAGGTCTGCCTCGTCGATTAACTCTTGAGGAGCCCCACGGCCTGTGAATACAAGTTCCGTTTCTGGATGACGAGCATCGAGCAACGCCTTTGTTTTATCCCATGTAATGAGTTCAAAGAAGAGCGCCATGTTGTATTCATCAAGAACGACGAGATCGTACTCCCCACTGCTAATAGCAGCCAGTGCACGTTCGTAGCCTTTTTCAATGAGTGCCACATAGTCTTTTGGCGGATTGCCAGATTCAAAGACAACGACTTCATCGCCCCATTTAGCGAGTTCATCCTTGCTTTTCATCCCTTCTTTGATGATAAAGAATGGCTTACCCACGGTTTCTAAGGTTAAATTCTGTAAGGTAGGTAAAATAGTATGTTCACTATATACTTTAGATTTCATAAATTGCAAAAAGAGGACTTTCTTGCCAGCACCGATGGCACGGATAGCTAGACCGATAGCAGCGGTCGTTTTGCCCTTGCCTTCGCCGGTATAAACTTGTACATAGGCCTTCATAGATATACCTCCGTTCATATACTTTTATTTTACAATATATATATGCAAAAATAAAGAAAAAGAACTTGCTATTAGTGCATTTGCACGCATAACAAGTTCTTTTTCCTATGAATTATGTTGTATGTTACATATATTCTGTTTTAGATTACCTTTAGCATAATTGATCTTACGTATATTGTAATGAGTTTAACGTATATGATAATCAAGGTTTCTAGTTGCTAATTGGCAAGAAAATCATAGGGTCTGTAGGAGATCCATTGAGGCGTACCTCATAGTGAACATGGGCACCTGTACTTTTACCTGTACTACCCATCAAGGCAATTGTTTGGCCTTGTTTTACGCTCATCCCGACCGTTACCAATACAGCACTATTATGGCCATACCGTGTTACGAAGCCATTGCCATGGTCGATTTCAACGAGGTTACCGTAACCACCCTCTGTATAACCCGCAAAGGTTACAACGCCAGCAGCGGTAGCCACGATTGGTGTACCATAGTCATCTGCGATATCTACCCCTTCATGGAACGCACCGATTGCGCCCGTTACAGGATCCACACGGCTACCAAATGGAGAGGTAATAACGCCCTTGCTCGGCCAGATGCTTGGTGTTGTATTATTCGTAACACCACCAGAGCCAGCGGAGAAGTTGATGGATTGCATAGCCATAAGGTCTTGCGCACCACCATCGCGAAGGATATTACGCATTGTATAGAAACTAACTAACAATTTTTGTGCATCCTTGTCCATTTTGGATAGACGCGCTGATAATTGTGCCGCCGTCAGCGTCTTTACTTCGCTTTCATCAGCGGCTGGCTGCTTTGGGTCGCTACCGTCCCCGCCACCTTGAGATGGTGTGCCAGATTCAGCGCCCTTAAGCATTTGCTTATTCTCTTCGCTAATTTGATTTAAGTTTTGGATTTTCTTATCTAGAACATCTGTCTTTTGTTGTAATAATTTCAGCTGTTCCGATTGCAATTGTGTCTGTTGACGTAATTGCACTACCTCGGCTTGACGCACAATGCCCCAAATGCCGAGAACCAACGCCACGATGATTACGATAGAGCCTACAATGGCTGCTATTTTCGCCTGCTTGGTTGTTAATGTCAATATGCAGTTGTCACCATTTCTTTCAACTTTGTTTGAAATAAATGCCGGTACTTTCAATACAAACCTTCCTTATTTAGAAACGATGGCGCTCGTTAACGCTTCCTCATTGGTGCGTTCGCCCAACGCTTCGTTCAAACTCTCTAATTCTTCTTGTGAAAGACTTACGAGACTTTTACCTTTCACAATGGGTTTACTAAAAATACGGGATTCATTACGACCATAAATACTGGAGATACAGATGCCGTTATTGTTGCCGTCAAGCAATGTAAGCGCAAAGGACAAATCATTACCGATATTTTCAAAGGCATTATATTTAATAAAGCCAATTTTTTGTATCGTATTGCTTTGAATATTGCGGATCGCCGCTTGCTCAGTCATCATAGTCTCAAGACCCTTTGCAGCATCGCGAATTTCGCTAACCTCTACAGATAATTTACGTTCTAGGCTCGCACCATTATCCCCTTGCATAAAGAAATCGTATTTCTTTTTAAGGCTCCCTAAGCGAATGTGTAAGATGACACAATACACTAACAACGCTATAACAAGGACGATGGTTGCCATGCCAATCCACGGTTGAATCGATTCGAACATGTATATTCCTTCCTATACAATCATTCAAACTCCAACACTTAATTATACCATTCTTATTGTGAAAGTTAAATGACTGCATACAATTTAATTTAATATATCTAATATAGATAACGATACCTATATAGTAATTTATATAAAAGTATGTAATGCTGTATCTCAATACATGTATTAGATACATATTACAATACTATTTATTAGCCCTCTAATTCGTCAACAAATGGGCTTATCGCTCGTTCTAGTATACCATGTAGAGCGGCTATGAGTACACCGTAATTTACGATTGGTGTGCCTTGTACAACGGCACATTCAATGCGTCGTAACACCTCACGGCGTGTGAGCATACAAGCACCACAGTGGATGATTAAATCATACTGAGATACGTCTTTTGGGAAGGCTCCCCCACTCGTGAATTCTAGCTGTAAATCTGTATGACCTTGCTTCTTAAGAAGATTAGGAATTTTTACGGTCCCAATATCATCACATTGACGGCGATGTGTACAGCCTTCGCTGATGAGCACCTTAGAACCTGGTTTCAAATTCTTAATGGCCTTTACACCAGCTACTAAGTCTTGTAATTTTCCTTTAAAGCGAGCCATCAAAATGGAGAACGATGTTAATGGAATGGTATCTGGTGTTAACTCATCAACTCGATCAAAGGCTTGAGAGTCACAGATAACCATCTTAGGTGGGTTCTTAAGAGAGTTGATCATAGCCGGTAATTCTTCTGTTTGGCACACTAACGCTAAGCCTTTGTAATCTAGAATTTCTCGAATCGTTTGTACCTGTGGCAAGATAAGACGGCCCTTTGGTGCTGCACTATCAATAGGACACACAAGAATTATGGCATCCCCCTCTTCTACTAAGCCTTGTAATAGAGTTTGATCACCTTCTACATCAAGCGGTGTTAAACCACCCAACAAATCGAGTAATTCTAAACGTTTAGCTTTAGATGTAAAATCAGCAGAACCAATGACAGTAGCTAATTCAGATAATCTCTTATGAGTTTCTATATAAGTAGATGCATCTGTTTTATTTTCTATGTTGTTTACTTTATCATTTTCTTTGTCAATTTCTGCGTTGATTTCATTTATAAACAATGCAATAGGCACATTGTTTTGTTTTAAAAGCCCTAGCCAATGCATATCATCAGCAGTTGGTTCTTCATCGGTACGAAGTACATAGACAGCGAGGTTAATCTTCTTCACAACCTCTTCTGTTTTCTCCATCCGCAATGTACCTAATTCAGTTGTATCGTCTATACCAGCTGTATCGGTAATCACTACAGGTCCTAGTGGTAAAATCTCCATAGATTTGCTCACAGGATCTGTCGTTGTCCCTGCCACCTCAGATACGAGGGATACAGGCTGATCCGTTAACATATTAATCAATGTAGACTTACCAGCATTACAACGACCAAAAAAGCCAATATGCACGCGGTTTGCTTTAGGTGTTTGTTCCATAGTCTATCCTTGTTACTTAACATAACAGTAAAAGCGCAGCCCGTAGACTACGCTTTCACCGTGGATTGTAAATTGTATTTACATTATACAGAATTGTTATCGATTTGTCATTACTAAATTTACATAATTCGATATCAAATTTAGTATACCTATTATGATATTTAATTAAAAATCCACTATATATAGTAATTACATAGTAATAAAGAGTATATAGTTATGCATTACTATTGCTATTGCTATTGCTATTGCTATTGCTATTGCTATTGCTATTGCTATTGCTAAGCAATTATACTCTAAATTCTACAGTTTCCGTATCATCTGTACGCTCTTGACCATCCATATAAGCAATGAGTCGTTCTAATTCTGCTTCAGAAGAGAAGGCAATTTCAATCTTACCTTGTACCTTTTTACCAGCGCGGAACTTAATGTTTACAGGGGATCCTAAGCTTAATTTTAAACGGTCCATAAGAGCACGTACCTCAGCAGTACTTTGCGGCTTAGCAGTCTTTGCCTTAGGCGTTTTATTTTGCATAGACTTAACAAGAGCCTCTGCTTGACGTGCACTTAATTCCCCCTCTTTAATGCGTTCAGCAGCTTCCATTTGTTGAGCTGCACTACGCAATGCCAACAATGGACGAGCTTGACCTACTGTTAAGTCACCTTCGATTAGATCTTTTTGTACAGAATCACATAATTTCAACAAACGAACCATGTTTGCAATATAAGAACGGCTGCGACCTAGACGAGCAGAAATCATTTCTTGTGTTTGTTTGTAAGTATCCATTAAACCTTGATATGCCAAAGCTTCTTCAATAGGATCTAAGCCTTCACGTTGTAAATTTTCAACGAGGGCTACTTCTGTCATTTCTTCTGTATTATATTTCTTTACAACAACTGGTACTGTCTCTAAGCCTGCAATAATAGCAGCACGGTAACGACGTTCACCAGCTACAATTTGGTATTTATTCTTTTGTTTACGTACTACAATTGGTTGGAAAATACCAAGATTTTTAATAGACTCAGCTAATGTGGCTAAACTATCTTCATCAAAGCTTTTACGAGGTTGATCTACATTTGGAACTAATTCGGAAATTGGTAATTCGTGAATCTCCTTTTCAGGTAACACAGACTCTACAGTGTCCACCTTCATTAAGTTTCCAAGGCCCTTCCCCAAGCCAGATGATTTACTTTTCTTACTTTTAACTTCTCTAGGCATAACTAACCTCTCTCACCTTACATATAGTGGCTATATTAATTAATAACACTCAATTATTTAATAGCCAATGCATTAATTCTACTAATCTCAGACATTTGTTTAACTAAACACTTAGTCATTTAGCTCTTTCAGCTATATATAACCATTTATTTAGCTTTTGATGCTTTAATTACTTCTTTAGCTAATTTAGTATATACATCAGCACCCTTAGATTTTGGATCATATACGATAATTGGTTCACCATAACTTGGCGCTTCGCTAAGACGTACATTACGAGGGATAATAGTCTTATATACTTTATTGCCAAAGAATTTTTTCACTTCATCAGCAACCTGAATAGATAAATTTGTACGACCATCAAACATAGTTAACAAAACACCTTCAATTTCAAGGTCTTTATTAGATGTTTGTTGCACAATTGTTATGGTTTTTACAAGTTGACTAACCCCTTCTAATGCGTAAAATTCACTTTGAATCGGAATTAAAACGCTATCTGCTGCTGTAAAAGCATTTAATGTTAGCAAACCAAGGGATGGCGGGCAGTCAATAATAATAAAATCGTATTCATCACGTACTGGTGCCAATGCTTTTTTCAACATTGTTTCACGTGAAACAACGGAAACGAGTTCCACTTCTGCACCAGCTAATTGAATCGTTGCAGGCGCTACAAATAGCTTTTTAAGCATTGTAGGCTGAACAATATCAGCAATAGGTTCACCATCGATTAGAACATCATGTACACAGAGTTCTAAATCATCTTTTTCAATGCCTAAACCAGAACTAGCATTACCTTGTGGATCTAAATCAACAAGCAATACTTTCTTACCAGCATCAGCCAAACAAGCACTCAAATTTACGGATGTTGTTGTTTTACCAACACCGCCTTTTTGATTAGTAATAGCTATAACTTTGCCCACTTAATTCACCTCACATGTTCGTTCAAAATATTTCTTTTTAATTATAACATAAAACAACGATAATTACGGTAATTACAAATCAAATTCTAGAAAAATATCTATAATTTCATCTATCATACACATTATTTTAAAAATTATATAGTTTACATCAGCAAACAAAATGGGTTTAATGCATTTTTCTTTAAACTTTAGAATTAGTTTCCTTGATTGTTTCACGTGAAACAATTTAATTTTTCAGAAATGTGTGAGTTAAAACTCATACATAAATGTTTCACGTGAAACATTTATAGATAATCAAAATTTTGTAGTTACTCAAAACGTAAATTTATAGTTGTTCAATACATATTTTAACATAAATTTTTTATAGTAAAAAAATAGAGTTGGTATATAAATATATACCAACTTATAATTTTTACACATATTTTTTCACACAGTTTTATTTTGAAATAACTAAGCTAAAAAAATTACAACCCAACTAATCTAAAATATATAACTAACCTAAAAATTCAATCCGCTAATTGAAATAGTTAAGCTAATAAAAATAATTCAATTGTTTCACGTGAAACAATTAGAATGAAAATAATAAGATCATCAAGTAAATATAATAGATATAATTTATAAAATGCTTAAAACAACAGTGCTAATAACTTTTAGGATTAAAATATAATTTGATATAGCTTTAAGTTATATCAATACACTACTAAATTATATGAGAATACAGGTCCTATATGCTTTGACAGGCATTATCGATATCTATATACTATTAATAGATAGTAATAATATTTATGGACGTAAAATAGATAAATCTTGAGATTAATCTAATCTATAAACAATATACTAAAGATTAAGTACACGCTCTACGGATACGCAGAGCTTTTTATTTTGAAAAGGAGGCGTTTCCATGCCCATTTATAACGGAATGCTTCCTGCCATCGATAAAGCAGAAGTAAAACGATACGCAGGACTTCGTCATGCAGAGGATTTTCCTCAACAATATGTAGACGAAGCATGTAAGGAAATCCAGTTATTAGCTACACCTAAAGGTGTATATCAAGAATATGATTATGATGCAGAAACAAAAACAATTTTGAGCAATCCACCGCTTAAAATTGAAGGTTCCATCATTGAAAAACATCTTGAAAAGTCTACAAAAGTTTATGTATTAGGCGTAACAGTAGGTGAAGATGTAGAGGTCCGCAGTGAACAGTTATTTAAACAAGGTAATTACACTGTAGGTTTATTACTTGATGCAGCAGCTACAACAGCTGTAGAACAAGTAGCTGATCAAGTAAATGAAGTTATCAATACCATCGCTAAAAAACAAGGTTATAAACCAACATGGCGCTTTAGCCCTGGTTACGGCAACTGGCCACTAGAAATTCAGCCACAATTAGCTAAAATCATCAAAACAGAGATGATTGGCTTACAAGTAACAGAAAACTATTTATTGTTTCCACGTAAGTCCGTAACAGCTATCATTGGTTTAATGCCAGCTGACGAAGATATTAATACAAAACGTGGTTGCACATCTTGTTCCCAAAAGGATTGTGCATCTCGTAAATTACCAGAAAAGGCATCTGTAACCACTGATAACGAAGGAGAAGAGGGCTGTAGCAAAACAACAGCTGAAGTCTCTGGTATCGCTATGAAAGGCCAACCAACAGAATAATGTTTCACGTGAAACATTTTAAATTTTAGGATGATAAAGGAAGATGTTTATGTATATATTTGACGGTGCTATGGGCACAATGCTTCAAGCGGCAGGTTTAGAAGAGGGCTATTGTCCAGAATTATTTAACGTAGAAAAACCAGAAGTAGTAAAGAATATTCACGCTCAATACTTACAACATGGCAGTGATGTTATTACTACAAATACATTCGGTGCTTGTGGTCTTAAGTTAGAAGATTACGACTTACAAGATCGCGTAAGAGAAATCAATATTGCAGCCGTAAAAGTAGCAAAAGAGGCTATCGCAGAGGTTAAACCATCTGCTCGTGTAGCTGGTTCTATGGGTCCTACAGGTCGTTTCTTGCAACCATTAGGCAATATGAGCTTTGACTCTATTTACGATACATATCGTGAACAAGCAGATGCATTGATCGAAGGTGGCGTAGATTTCATTATCATTGAAACTATCATCGACGTACAAGAAATGCGTGCCGCTTTATTAGCATCTCTTGACGCTCGTGAAGCAGCAGGGAAAACAAAAGAAGATGTACAAATTATTTGTCAGTTTTCTTTCAGTGAAGACGGCCGTACCATTACAGGTACACCGCCAGCAGTTGCAACTACTATCGTAGAAGCAATGGGTGCTGATATCATTGGTATCAACTGTTCTCTTGGACCTGAACAAATCACACCACTTATTGAGGAAATCGCTAGTGTTACAAACTTGCCAATTAGCTGCCAACCAAATGCAGGCATGCCTCAATTAATTAATAAACAAACTGTATTCCCACTTACAGCAGAAGAAATGGGTCCATTGATGCTTCCAATCGTAGATGCAGGTGCAACCTATGTAGGTGGTTGCTGTGGTACAACACCAGCTCATATTCAATCTATTTCCGACGCTGTGAAAGCACATACACCTAAAGAGCGTGCTCATATTGAACCTAAAACAATCATTACGAGCCGTACTAAATTGTTAGAATTAGGTCACAATACAAAACCTCTTATCATTGGCGAACGTATCAACCCTACAGGCCGTAAAGTTCTTGCTCAAGAGTTACGCGATGGCTCTTTCATCCGCGTAAAACGCGATGCTTTGGACCAAGTAGAAGCGGGTGCAGACATCCTCGACGTAAACATGGGCGTAGCTGGTATGGACCAAACTCCATTAATGGAACGTGCTATCTTCGAATTATCCATGCTCGTTGAAACTCCATTGTCCATCGACACATTGGATCCAGCAGCTATGGAAGTAGCTCTTAAAAACTACCCAGGTCGCGCTCTTATCAACTCCGTAAATGGGGAAGAGGAGTCCATCACTCACGTTATGCCTTTGGCTAAACGCTATGGTGCAGCTTTACTTTGCTTGCCAATCTGCAGTGGTGATTTGCCTGAAAAAGCAGAGGACCGCGTTGCTTTAGCTGAAAGCATCGTAAATCGCGCTTATGGTTATGGTCTTCAACCACATGACTTATTACTTGATCCATTGGTATTAACACTTGCCAGCGGTGAAGATAGTGCACGTCAAACATTGCGTACATTACAGTTATACAAAGAGAAATTTGGCTTCCCAACAGTAATGGGCTTGTCCAATATTTCCTTCGGTATGCCTCAACGTCCTTACTTGAACGGCCAATTCTTAACAATGGCTCTTGCTTGTGGCTTAACAACACCAATTATGAATCCATTAAACTATCCAGCTAAAAAAGCGTTCGTATCTAGTACAACACTATTAGGCTGGGACCCAGGTTCTGCAGAGTTCATCAAAGAATACGGCTACGAAGATGAAACAAGTGCTCCTGGTAATGCTGCTCCAAAAGGTCCTGAAAAGAAATCCTTCGACAGCAATGATCCTTTAGCGAATATCCGTGCTTGTGTAGAACAAGGCGAAAAAGAAGCTATTGTTGACCTTGTGAAAAAAGCGTTGGCTGACGGCATGGACCCATTAGATATTACGAAAAAAGGCTTATCTGAAGCGATGAATGTAGTAGGGGATAAATTTGGTTCTGGTAAATTATTCTTGCCACAAGTAATGCTCGCTGCCGAAACAATGCAAGCTGCTTTCAACACTATTAAAGAAATCATTCCTGCTAGTGAAAGCTTGGATAAAGGTACAGTCGTTGTGGCAACCGTTAAAGGCGATATCCATGATTTAGGTAAAAATATCGTAGCAGCCTTACTTGAAAACAATGGTTACAAAATTGTCGATCTTGGCAAGGACGTTGACCCAGAAGTTATCGTTCAAGCGATTAAAGACAATAAGGCAGCTCTCGTTGGTATTTGTTCCTTGATGACTACAACAATGCCTCAAATCGACAATACTATCGCTGCTATCCGCGCTGCAGGCCTTAAAACTAAGGTCATGGTTGGTGGTGCCGTAGTTTCTCAAGACTACGCAGACCAAGCGGGCGCAGACATCTACGCTAAAGACGGTATCGCTGCCGTTAACCACGCAAATGATTACTTTGAAACATTAGAAAAATAATTTCTAATTTACATGACACAAAACAAGGTGAAAGCTCATCTTAAAAACTTATTTTGATGGTGAAAACCACTTAATAGAGTAAACAAGATTAGCTTTCACCATATGTATAGATCAAGAGGTACATGATGACATTAAGAGAGAAACATCAACAAGGGAAGTTCACCATCACTGTTGAATTAGACCCTCCAAAGAGCAGTTCTGCTCAAAAAGTTTTCGACCAAGCAGCGCGTTTAAAGGGTAAGGTTGACGCTATCAACATCGCTGATAGCCCTATGTCCAAAATGCGTATGAGCCCAATTTCCTTGTCTTATTTGTTACAACACAATAAAGATATCGAAACTATCTTCCACCTTACATGCCGCGACCGTAACATCATCGGCTTACAATCCGAATTACTTGGTGCTGCAGCACTTGGCGTAAATAATATCTTAACCCTTACTGGTGACAAACCAGATAATGGGGACCATCCATTTGCACAATCCGTATTTGAAGTAGACTGCATGGGCTTACTTAACATCGCTAAAACTTTGAATTCTGGCAAAGACTTAGCAGGTAATGACTTAGACGAGCCTACAAACTTCTACATCGGTGCTACTGGTAACCCTGGTGCGCCAGATTTAGAAATTGAACGTCAAAAATTGGCTGCTAAAATTAAAAATGGTGCGCATTTCGTACAAACACAACCAATTTACGATTTAGAACAAGCAAAACGCTACATCGATAAAATGTCTGAGTTCGATGTGCCTATTATGCTCGGTTTAATTCCACTTAAAAGCTTCAAAATGGCCACATATCTACACGAAAAAGTGCCTGGGATCAACCTTACACAAGAAATCCTAGACCGCGTAGAAAAGGGCGGTAAAGAAGCGGGTACAGAAATCGCTATCGAAACATTGGAACAAATCAAAAAAATCGCTGCAGGCGTACATATTATGCCTTTAAACGATATCGATACAACATTACATATCATTGATCACATATAAGTCATTATAAGATTATCATAGAACACCTTTCCCACGGCCTCCATAGTAACCCTAAGTCGTCCTTATGGAAAGGTGTTCTATCTATCTTTGTATACGACTTATATAGTGAACAAAATATATAATCCTGTTGTAAACGATATCCTTAAATAGACCAGGGAAGATAGGAAAAAGAGGATGCAAATCTAAGATTTGCATCCTCTTTTGTATAGGCAATTATTTTCTATTATCCGCTATTGCGTAATAGAACTATTAAATTACACTAGCGGCTTGTCTTTAATTTCTTTTGGTTTACGTGGGTATTGTTTAGGTGTTTTACCTGTTTTCTTAATGTACAGGATTGCTCGTTTATCATCCAAAGTTGGAAGTGTAACAGTACGTACTTCTTCAATCTTAGCTTTCAATGTGCTAAGGGCTTTATTGGATTCTCCCACTTCTTCTTCGTAGATGGCGCCTTTTAAAGCAATAACGTAGCCACCTTCTTTTACATATGGTACAGTCCATTCTAACAGAATAGGTAATCTCGCTACTGCACGGCTCGTAGCAATATCGAAGCTTTCACGGTAATCTTGATGACTAAGATCCTCTGCACGGCCATGTAAAGTAGTACAGTTCGTCAATTGTAGCTCATCCATAATGGATTCAAGGAATGTAAGACGTTTTTTCAAAGAATCAAACAACGTAACCTTTAGACTACGGTCGTAGATGGCCAATGGAATGCCCGGGAAACCAGCTCCAGTACCAACGTCGATAATGGACATACCAGATTTAATGATATGTGGGTCATAGCAGGAGAGGGAGTCGATCATGTGTTTAACCACAACCTCTTTCATGTCTGTAATACCCGTGAGGTTGAGATATTTATTTGTTTCAATCATGCGCGCATAATACACGTAGAAGTCTTTTGCTTGCTCTTCAGTACACGGCAAACCAAATTGGCTCATTTGCTCCATCATATATGAAACAAATTCAGACTCAGGTGCAATAGGCACATCGTATTTTTCTTTCATAAGTACTCCTAATGAATTATCCGATATTTATATGATAGTGAAAGTAATAGACACATAGTTAGAAAATCCCATGTCATATGGTAGATCATATAAACAAATCCAGGTAATTAACAATATATAAGTTATAAGAATAGTATTTCTTATTTCAACCCCTGTAAAACTCAAAAATTTGCGTTCTACGCCGTTTTTAATCTATTTTATATAAGTTTATATATGAAAACTAATAAAACGACCATATAAGCGAAATATTTAAGTCATTTTTCTTTATATTATAGCATATTCTCAATTAATTCTCATTTAAATAGATATATTTCCTAAAAACACCATCTGAACATAGAGTAGGAGTGGTATTAATCAACTATTATCATTTAAATAACAATATTGAGAAATCGGTCCATCTTTTTAACCTACATTTCAATCTGATATCAAGTTTTCAAATCCTTATCCTATTTTAATGTAAATCAAAATTTCATTACCATCCAATCGATCAATCATTGTAAACCTATTTTGTTAACCTTTTACCTCATCTTTTTCAATTTTATTATTCATCTTTTCACCGCAGTTTATTTCTAATTTATCACCATGAACTTTTCTTCACTTATAGATTGTTTTGTCTATTCTGAATGTACACCTAATGTATTCTCCTGGTGTACATATTTTAATCATAGAATACTATGTATTTTATAAATATTCATATAAATATACAAACATTTACTTATATAGAATTCTTTTACATCTATTAAAAATAAAACTTGCGAATAAACTTATTTATGGATACACTACCATTAATAGGGAGGTGGTACCCATGAAACAAAAATTTATGTGGATATTATTTAAAATGGGCCTATCATTATTTACTCCAGACTATATGAGCCAAGGTCGTGAAATCGATGAGCATCAAGAACGGGAAGCCTTATAACTAAAAAAGCTAGCTAATATAATTAGCTAGCTTTTTCTATGTAATCACATATTTTATTTGCTTCGATTGTATTGTTCTAGTTGGATCAACAGCACAGATACGTCCGCTGGGGATACGCCAGAGATACGGCTTGCTTGGCCGATGGAGTGAGGGCGGATTTTGTTAAGCTTTTGTTGAGCTTCAAGGGAAATGCCCTTAATTTGTGTATAGTCCCATTCTTTTGGAAGAATTTTTTCTTCTAGCTTGCGAACCTTATCGACTTGGTCCATTTGCTTTTTGATATAACCTTCGTAGGTAATGGAGATATCAACAGCTTCTTCTACGTCAGGAGTATAGCGTTTTAAACCAAATGCATCGGCTACGATAGCATAGGAGAGTTCATTACGTTTTACTAAATCATAAGCGTGAATACCTGTTCTAATAGGTGCTGTACCTAAACTTTCAAGCAAAGCTTGTGTTTCCTTAGATGGATTTACAGGTGTATTTCGTAACATATCCATTGCTTCTTCGATAGCAGCTTTCTTAGCTGTAAATTTAGCCCAACGATCGTCTTTTACAAGACCGATAGCACGGCCTTTTTCAGTAAGACGCATATCTGCATTGTCTTGGCGAAGTAATAGACGGTATTCGCTGCGGCTCGTCATCATACGGTACGGTTCGTTTGTACCTTTTGTTACGAGATCATCGATGAGAACACCGATATACGCTTCAGAGCGAGCAAGAATAAATGGTTCTTTGCCTTCAAGCCACAATGCTGCATTAATACCAGCCATGAGACCTTGAGCAGCCGCTTCTTCATAGCCAGATGTACCATTGGCTTGACCAGCAGAGTAGAGGCCTTCAATATGTTTCACTTGAAGGGCTGATGTCAATTGTGTTGGGTTCAAGCAATCGTATTCAATAGCATACGCAGGGCGCATGATTTCTACATTTTCTAAACCAGGAATAGTACGAAGGAACGCATATTGTACGTCCATAGGAAGGGACGTACTCATACCTTGTACATACATTTCGTTTGTGCCTGTACCTTCTGGTTCTACGAATAATTGATGCCGTTCTTTATCGGCAAAGCGCACCACTTTATCTTCGATAGAAGGGCAATAACGAGGGCCTACGCCTTCAATCTTACCGCTATACATTGGAGCGCGGTGAATATTGCTTGTAATAATTTCGTGCGTTTCTTTATTAGTATAGGTCAACCAACATACATCTTCATTGCGGTTGATCCATTCATCCATGAAGGAGAAGGAGTGATGATGTGTATCGCCTTCTTGAACCTCCATATTTTCAAGGTTAAGAGTGCGTTTATCAACACGAGCTGGCGTACCAGTCTTAAAGCGCATCAACTCAATGCCATTGTCTAGCAAGGATTGAGAGAAGTGTTCCGCTACGCGTTGACCATTTGGGCCACCTACGTAGTCGATGTCGCCGATGAGGATTTTACCTTTCAAATAGGTACCTGTACAAAGAACGACAGCTTTAGCACCATAGAACTCACCAAGCTCTGTAACGATACCTGTTACCTTGCCATCCTCAACCTTAAGCTCCGTCACCATGATTTGCTTAACATTGAGGTTCTCTGTATTTTCAATGGTTTGTTTCATCAAATGTTGGTATTTGATTTTATCCGATTGGCAGCGCAAGGAATGAACGGCAGGGCCTTTACCCATATTGAGCATACGCATTTGAATAGCCGTAGCATCCGCGTTGATACCCATTTGACCGCCTAAGGCGTCAAGCTCATAAACAAGATGGCTTTTACCAGGACCGCCAACGGCAGGGTTACATGGCATAAGCGCAATATTATCTAAACTGATGGTCGCCATCAACGTGCGATGACCCATGCGGGCAGCGGCGAGGGCCGCCTCACAACCAGCATGACCACCACCGATGACGATGACATCATAATTATCTACTGTGTACATATGAATTTCCTTATAATTATTACTTATTTTGAAAGTTATTTACCAAGACAAAATCTACTAAATAGTTCGTCGATCATGCTTTCACGGATGGTGTCGCCTGTGATGTCGCCTAGTAGTTCCCAGGCGCTGCGCAGGTCGGTAGCTACAAAGTCTACTGGCATGCCCATGTCGATGGAGGAGAGAGCTTGTTCGACTTGTGCCTTCGCTTGTTCCATGAGGCTGATGTGGCGCACGTTACTGATCATGGCGCTGTTGTCTTGTTTTACGCGACCGCCGTAAACGAGTTCTTGCACCCATTTGGAGAGAACTGCAGAGCCTTCGCCTTCTTTGGCACTGATGCGTTCGATAGCCGTAAAGTTTCCGTGTTCTTTAATATTTTCGTCTGTAACGACTTGTGCCACGTCAGACTTATTGAGGAGTACGATGGTGTTCAAACCGCTCACAGAGGTCAAAATTTCGATTTCTTCAGTAGTTAAAGGAGTAGACCCGTCGATAACGCAGAGTACGATGTCTGCTTTATTGATATAATCGCGAGCACGCTCCACACCGAGGGCTTCCACCGTATCTTGTGTATCGCGGATACCTGCTGTATCGATGAGGCGCAAGGAAATGCCTTCAACGGTCATATATTCTTCAATACTGTCCCGCGTCGTACCAGGGATATCTGTTACGATAGCGCGATTTTCACGCAAGAGAGCATTCATCAAGCTCGATTTACCCGCATTCGGACGGCCTACAATAACCGTTGTAATACCGTCGCGAATGAGGCGACCTGTGTTCGCTGTGGATAATAGATCATCCATAGCTTTCAAAATAGGCTCAAGCTGCTCACGAACCTCTTGGCTCGTTACGTCCTCAATATCCTCTTCCGGATAATCGATGGTTACCTCTAAATGAGCAATCATAGCGATAAGCTGTTCACGCACATCTTTCACAAAAGACGAAACGGTCCCATCGAGCTGCGATACAGCGAGAGAGAGGGAGTCCTCCGTTTTTGCTTCAATAATATCAATGATCGCCTCTGCTTGAGTGAGGTCGATGCGTCCGTTCATAAAGGCGCGCTTCGTAAATTCGCCGGCTTCAGCCATACGCACATCGTGATTTACAAGCAATTTCAAGATTTGTCGAACCGGCACAATACCGCCGTGACATTGAATTTCTACCACGTCTTCTGCGGTGTAAGAATGAGGGCCTTTCATTAATAATACAAGAACCTCGTCGATGGTCTTGTTCGTTGCAGGATCCACAATGGTCCCGTATTGTATCGTTCTGTTTTGGCGGTCCATCAAAGGAACGGTGCCAGCGCTCTTGAACAGGCTATTTACAATAGGAAAACTATCCTTGCCGCTGACCCGAATAATACCAACCCCGCCGATGCCGGGCGGCGTCGCAATGGCCGCTATTGTATCATCTATATACATACATATCTCCGTATTTCGATTATCTAGTATTTGCTTTTGTATATGTTCTTCGCCTGTGAAAGTTAAACTAAACTAATCTTTGCATGCGAAGATTAACTTAGGTTAGCTTTCACCATAACCTAAAGAATAAAGGGGGCAGCCCTCAAGCAACCGAGAATATCAGTTACTTGAAAGCTGCACCACTATATTATTTTTTGTACGTAATCACAACGTGACGGAACGGTTCGTCCCCTTCACTGTTAGTAACAACGTTTTTATCCCCTTGAAGGGCAGTGTGAATGATTTTACGTTCAAAAGCATTCATCGGTTCTAAGGAAACCTTTTGACGGTTGCGTTTCACCTTAGAAGCCAAGCGTTTCGCGAGATTCACCAATGTTTCTTCTCGACGAGAACGGTAATTTTCCACATCTACAACGATGTGGCAGTGGCCAGATACATCCTTGTGTGCCACGAGATTTGTTAAGTATTGAATAGCATCCAATGTTTGACCATGTTTGCCAATCAAAATACCTAAATCTTCGCCGTGCACTTGGAATGTAATCTTATCTTTAGTCATCATTTTTTCGATAACTACAGTGAGGCCCATTTGTGTAAACATATCATCGAGGAATTGTTTACCTTTTTCAGCAATTTCTTGTTGATCTTCTTTTGAAAGTTCCTTTTTAGAAGGTTTTTCTACAACATCACCTTCAGAAGTTTCAACTGCTGTATCTTGTACTTCTGTTTCACTTGTTGCTACCGGCTTGGAAGCAACAGCTACAGATTGTTCTTCTACATGAGCTACTTCTTCTTGCGTAGCAGTTTTAGCTACAGATGTGAAGAATAAGCGAACAACTGCTGGTTTACGACCAATGCCCAAGAAGCCATTAGAAGGTTGTTCCAAGACTTTAGTTTCTACCAATTCTTGGCCTTCTGCAGCCAATTGAGCTACGCCTTTGGCAATGGCATCTTCAATGGTTTTAGCAGATACATCGATAAATTCCATAGTGTCTCCTATTTCTTAGCTTCTAAGCTTTTGTAAATGAAATGTTGTTGCACAAATTGGAATACATTGGATACGATCCAGTAAATAACTAAGCCAGATGGGAAGTTAAGAGAGATGTAACCAATGAATAAAGGCATAAAGATTGTCATAATCTTTTGTTGTTGCGCAGCAGCACCAGTTGCACCGCTACTAGTTTGCTTGGACATAATCCATGTAGATAATGCACTCAATACTGGCAAAATATACATTGGATCTGGTTCGCCAAGACTAGGAAGCCATAAGAATTGTACATAGTTTTGATCGTATGGATAGCCTTGCAAAGCATAGAAGATAGCGATCAAGAATGGCATTTGCACCAATAGAGGCAAACAACCAGCCAATGGGTTAACGCCCATTTCTTTGTACAATGCACCCATTTCCGCTTGAAGTTTTGCAGGATCGTTTTTGTATTTATCTTGCAATTCTTTCATGCGAGGCTGTAACTCTTGCATAGCCTTCATGGATTTGATTTGTTTTACAGTAAGTGGTGCCAAAACCGCTTTAATAACGATTGTTAAAAGGATAATAGCCACACCGTAGCTTGGATAGCCTACCATTTGAGTTAATTGGAACGCATAGGTTACCAATGTAGTCATCAATTCAACGATAGGGTGGAATATACTACTTAAGAATTCCATTGTTTCTCCTTTTTCTTACAGTCCGAAACCGTCCTTTGCGCATCTATATATCGTTATGGTATGGTCTAAATTTCATCCATACAGATGCTCAGGTATTTCCAAAACTGTGCTAGATGTTTTTTGTGAAAGTTGCTTTCACAGAACGCATCCAGCCTAATCAAAAATAGATTAAGGTACTGGGTCATAGCCACCCTTGTGGAAAGGATGGCAGCGAAGAATGCGTTTTAAACCCATCCAGCTACCTTTCAAAGGACCATATTTTTCGATGGCCTGCAAAGTATATGTGGAACATGTCGGATAATAACGGCAACATCCAGGTTTTAAGGGAGATATGGCAAGCTGATAGAACCTAATTAAAAGTCGTAAAAGCGTAGTTATACAGCGTTTCATGGAAACCTCCATATACACAAAAAAGGACCAAAGCCTCTAACTTGTGGTCCTATTTATTATTTTGTATCAACAATTTGCTTTTTCGCAAGAGATACAAAATTTCCTTTTCCGCTTTTTCGTAGGTAGCGTTTTTCAGAGGGCCACGTCCAACAATTACGATATGATACCCTTCGCGTATGGAATGTTGATTGAGGCGATACACCTCTTTCATGAGCCGTCTAGCTCGGTTGCGCTCAACAGCACAACCAACCTTTTTGCCGGTTACAAAACCAATGCGCGTAGATTGCTTCGCCACGGGCATACGATAGAGTACACACATACGGCCTACTTCGTATTTTCCGTGCTTATACACAAGGCGATATTCATTATTGTGCGTCAGTCGTCTTGCTTTATCGAGGCAATAATCCATATGCATTGTCCTTAAGTCCTAAGAATAGAAAAACTTGGCAGCAGCGCCAAGTTTTTTCTCCTGCCTAACAGCTATTATATTATGCAGATAAGCGTTTTCTGCCTTTTGCACGTCTTCTTTTTAAAACGAGACGGCCACCGATAGTTTTCATGCGTTCACGGAAACCATGGGTACGTTTTCTCCAAAGAGTATTTGGTTGGTAAGTACGTTTCATTAGTAAAACACCTCCTCGTCATTTGTATTGTTTTACTTATACCATAACAGGGTAATTATAGAGTTAAAACGTAAATTTGTCAATATAATAAAGGCATTCTGCTTGTGAGTTCTTGTATTTCTGTAATAATTCTATCACACATTTCATCCAGTAATTGATGTTACGTTTCCAGGGGGAGGAATATAGGGCTCCTTCATCGCTCCATACTAACCGTAAAGTCGCTCAAAAGGACCCTATATTCCCTCCCTAAGACAA
>OAQX01000011.1_pt1 | contig 169136 bp, 148 predicted proteins | sample 1475521 | NCBI WGS metagenome assembly OAQX01 (sample SAMEA3360657, study PRJEB22359) | human gut metagenome | biome: ENVO:urban biome; feature: ENVO:human-associated habitat; material: ENVO:feces | place: Bangladesh | collected 2011 | reverse complement strand
AATCGCTTTTACGCTGCCAGGATCAGATTCCAATTTATCAAGATCCGCATGGCGTGGCATTGTGAACGGATGGTGCATTGCAACATAACGTTTTTCATCTTCGTTATATTCGAACATAGGGAAATCAGTTACCCATGTGAATGCCAATTTATCTTGGTCAATCATGTTCATTCGGCGTGCCATTTCAAGGCGCAATTCACCTAATGCACGTGCCACAGTGGCAGGTTTATCAGCAATCATCAATACAAGGTCGCCACCTTTAGCGCCCATTTTTTCACCGATATTGCGGATTGTATCTTCACCTAAGAACTTCATGATTTGAGACTTGATGGACCCATCTTCATTGAAGCAAGCCCATGCAAGACCTTTTGCACCGTAACGGTTTACATATTCAACGAGGTCATCAAGTTCACGACGTGGAATACCAGCATCGCCAGGTACAACGATACCTTTAACTACACCACCGTTATCGATTACAGAGCGGAATACTTTAAATTCTGTATCTTTTACAAGATCAGTTACATCAGTAAAGGCCATGTCGAAGCGAAGGTCTGGTTTATCAGAACCGTATTTATCCATTGCTTCATCCCATGTAATACGAGGCATAGGCAATGGAATTTCTTTGCCCAATGTAGTTTTGAATACATGAGCAATCATTTCTTCAAGCATGGAGTAAATGTCTTCTTCATCTACGAAGGACATTTCCAAGTCGAGCTGAGTGAACTCAGGTTGACGGTCTGCACGCAAATCTTCATCGCGGAAGCAACGAACGATTTGGAAATATTTTTCATAACCAGCAACCATCAAGATTTGTTTGAAAATTTGTGGAGATTGTGGCAATGCATAGAATGTACCAGCATTTACACGAGAAGGTACTAAATAGTCACGAGCGCCTTCTGGTGTAGATTTAGTAAGCATTGGAGTTTCAATTTCCAAGAAATCGCGGCTATCGAAGAAGTCGCGCATTGCTTTCGTTACTTTGTGACGCAAAATCAAGTTGCGTTGCATTTCTGGACGACGCAAGTCAAGGTAACGATATTTCAAACGAATATTTTCATCTACATCGATATCATCTTGGATATAGAATGGAGGAGTTTTAGCAGAGTTCAATACGCGCAACTCTTCACAGTACATTTCGTATGCACCTGTAGGAAGGTTTGGATTAATAGCTGCTTCATCACGTTTTGTAATTTTACCACGTACGCAAAGTACATATTCGTTACGAACATCCTCTGCTTTGTGGAAAGATTCTACGTTATGGTCTGGAGACGCTACTACTTGTACTACGCCAGAACGATCGCGTAGATCCAAGAAAATCAAACCACCGTGGTCACGACGGCGTTCTACCCAACCACATAATACGACCTCTTTACCTACCTCTTGTTCAGAGATGGTGCCACAACCGTGCGTACGGTGTAAGCCTTGCATTGTTTCCATTCTAATTGTCATCCTTTCACCAAAGAAGTTATACGTTCAGAAACTGTATCAAGTGGTACAGTTTCTTGTTCACTAGTTTCCATGAATCGGATTATGGCTTCCCCACGAGCCAATTCATCATCACCCAATATGATAACATATTTTGCATTAATTTTGTTAGCATATTTTAATTGTGCCTTCATACTCTTGCCCTGTCCGTCCATTTCAACGGTTACATATGCATCATGTAATGCTTGGCAAATTTTGAAAGCCTCTACCTTAGCCGCATCACCGAGAGCCACCACAAATGCAGATGGTTCACCAGTTGGTTCAGGCAACAAGTTTTGTTTTTCAAGGGCTAATAACAAACGTTCCATGCCCATGGCAAAGCCAATTGCTGGCGTATGAGGACCATCAAGTTCCTCTACAAGGCCATCGTAACGACCACCACCTGCTACGGCACTTTGTGCGCCTAATGGAGTGTATTGCACTTCGAATGCTGTCTTCGTGTAATAATCAAGACCACGTACAAGTCGAGGATTTAATGTATATTGCACGTTAGCAGCCGTTAAATATGTCTTCAATTCTTCAAAGTGATCATGACACTCTTCACATAAATGTTCGTGAATTTCAGGAGCACCTACGGACAATGATTTACATGTTTCATTTTTGCAATCCAAGATACGCAACGGATTTTTATATAAACGTTCTTGGCAATCGCTACATAATTGTTCTTTTTTAGGTTCAAAAAATTCAATTAATTTTTCACGATATACAGGGCGGCATGTTGGGCAACCTACAGAGTTCACCTCTACATTGAGATCTTTAAGGCCAAAGTCTTTCAACAATTGTACAACCATGCAGATAACTTCACTATCTACAACTGGAGATTGAGAGCCTAGTACCTCTGCACCAAATTGGTGGAATTGACGGTAACGCCCCGCTTGTGGTTTATCATGACGGAACATAGGTCCCATGTAATACCATTTTGTAAGGCCTTCTTTACCATATACTTTATTTTCTAAGTATGCACGTACAGCAGATGCGGTATTTTCAGGGCGCAATGTGAAGCTAGAGCCACCGTCATCGCCTGTAGTAAATGTATACATTTCCTTTTGTACTACATCTGTAGTTTCACCAATACCGCGTAAGAATAATTTAGTATCTTCAAAGGCAGGTGTGCGAATTTCATTGAACCCGTACACCTTACAAATTTCACGCATACGTTGTTCAATATAGTGCCAATTTATCATTTGTTCTGGCAAAAAGTCTTGTGTACCTCTTGGTTTTCTAATAGCCATTACACAACCTCCCAAAATTTTTTACAAATTCTATGTCGTTTCTCTAATAGTGCATCTATCGTTGCGTGGTAAACATCAACATCCTTTGGCATGTGCTGTTTCAATTGACGATATTCAGGGGCGCGCATCCACTTAGATGAACTGCCAGGTCCCATGGATAGAATACTTTGTCGCTCTTCCATGATCTGAATATTATATTCGCACGCTTTACCGGGCAAGGTATAGCCAATATTCTCTAACTGCCCTCTCATATATTGTTGGCGATATAGATAATATGGCACATAGCCAGCTGCTTCAAGACACTCTTTACCATATTGTACCATTTCTGCTACAAGATGTTCTTCAGGAATATCATCTTGCATATTTAAATCATACAATGGGCTACCACGTTTTAATGCTAACGTATGAATTGTAACATTTTCCGGCAAATTTTGACATACGTAATCCATATTCTCTATCATGTTTTGCATCGTTTGATGCGGTAAGCCTGCAATAAAATCCATATTTACCGCTAGAGATGTATTTGCTTTTACATATTGTAACAGTTCATCAATATCATGTGCACTATGCCCGCGCCCAATACGACGTAAAATATCATCTTGCATCGTTTGGGGATTAATGCTGATACGATTTACACCTAGTTCTAACATAGACCGTAGTTTTGTGGGATTCACAGAATCTGGACGCCCTGCCTCTACGGTAAACTCATGACCCGCTGGCACAAGTATAGACAACTGTTTTAAAACTTGGTGAAAGTCTTCATCGCCTAATACCGTCGGTGTACCGCCACCCATATAGAGGGTATCTACCGATAAGCCATATGAAGTAACCATAGATTTCATATCCGAAATGTCGTGGCCTAAAGCTGTTAAGAATTGACTTTTATCAGTGTAATCCTGATAAAGACCATAAGGAAACGAGCAGTACACACAACGAGTATCACAGAAAGGAATACCACAATAGAGACTCACCTTTTTATCGTCTGTATTAGCTAAAAATGGACGTTGATATTCACCGATAGCCCCCAAGGTTGCAAGCTTTTCCATAGACACAGAAAACTCGTCCCTAATGTGACGAGTTGCTGCGTGGACAGAGCCATATGTATCTATATATTTATGTAGTAGCTTTGTAGGGCGCACACCGACCATAGTTCCCCATGGAGCATCGGCTGGCAAACCTTGATATTCACGCAAATAGCGCAATAAGGCTTGACCAATTTGACGACGACCCATAGATGAAATATCACCGTCAAAAGTTTTTACGGTCTCCCCAATGGTTACAGTCAAACGATATAAACCGTCTACCTCTATCGCCTCTAGAAGAACGTCTGGATTAACCTTATCAGAGAATAAACCAGCAGCACCACAGTTATGGGCTACTACGGAGCCAAGTGGTAATGGCCCCGTATATAGATATCCATTAAGCATGGTGATGAGCCATACGTTCTAATTTTTCAAGTTCTGCTTCAGTCATATGATTTTGGCAATCGCTGCAGTAACCATATACTTTCAATTGATGGTCAATAGTGCGGAAGTTCAATTTTTTAGCGATGATAGACTCTAATGTTTCAAGCATATCGTCTTCGAACTCAGACACTTTACCACATTTCACGCAAATCAAATGATGATGGAAATGAGCGAACTCTTCATCATTTAATTCGTAACGGTTACGACCATCACCGAAATCAAGACGTTTTAACAAATCAAGTTCAGTGAATAGATCAAGTGTTCTGTAAATAGTAGCTAAGCCGATATCAGGAGCTACTTCTTTTACAAGTACATATACATCTTCAGCGCTCAAATGGTTTTCATCAGCATCGATGAAGGCTTGTAAAATTGTTTGACGTTGTGTAGTCAATTTGTATTTTTTATCTTTAATGCGTTCTTTTAATTTCTCTAATGTTGTGTTCATGATAACTATCCCCTTTACTTCTTACAAAACTTTTATAAAACCTACGCCCCAACGAATGGGTTGTATTGTTTTTCATAACCTATATTTGTTTCTGGTCCATGACCAGGATATACCATTGTATTATCAGGCAATTGATAAAGCTGAGTTTTAATGGATTCCATTAATGTTTCATAAGAGCCATTTGGAAAATCTGTACGACCTACGGAATCTCTAAAGAGAGTATCCCCTACAAATACAAGACCTTCCATGTAATAACATACCCCACCTGGCGTATGCCCCGGTGTTTCAAGCACTTCTAAATCAATAGCACCACAGGTAATATGATCACCTTGTTTAACCTCAATAATGTCAGCCTTTACCATAATCGGTGTTGGATTACTATAAGCGCTGAGATTGAGTTCAGGATCTGACAGATACGGTATATCGCCCTTTTGAATATATACAGGCACATGATATGTATCTACAATCTCTTGAATACCACCAATATGGTCACCATGACCATGGGTTAGCAAAACAGCCTTTGGTTTCAAGTCATGCTTCTTTAGAGACTCTAATACTTCCGGCGTCGCAGGATCAATGATGAAAGCTTCTCCTACCGCTTTATCGCCTATGACATAGCAATTAGTCCCCAGTGGACCTAATGGCATGCGCATAAGCACTAATTGTTGTTCACTCATTAAGCCCCTCCTTTACTACGCTGTACTGTATATACTTCACGAATACGGCGCAACTTAGTCATAACAAAATCAAGTTGTGAAATATCACGGATATCAACAACTACATTGATACTTACAGTTTTAGTATCTTCTTGAACCTTAGCATTGATGTTTGTAATGGTGATTTTCAATTCTGAAAGTACCGCCATAACCTCCATCAACAGTCCATTTCGATCGTATGCTTGAATATCGATACCTACATGGAAGGATTCACCAGAGGAACCATCCCAAGAAACTTCAATCATACGTTCTAAATCTTCTGGCGTATGGCCAAGGCTCGTACAATCGGAGCGATGGATTGATACACCACGACCACGTGTGATGTAACCGATGATATCATCACCAGGAACTGGGCTACAGCACTTCGCCATACGTACCATGACACCAGCTTCCCCTTTTACGAGAACGCCCGTACCATTCTTGGTCGTTTTTGGCCCTTGCGCTTTTAACTTCTCAATGATTTGTTCAGTGCTGCGCTTAGACTCTTCTGCTTCTTTAGATTTTTTATAGAGTTCAATTAAGCGTAAGAGCACGGTGCTGACAGGAATGCCACCATAGCCACAAGCTGCAAACATCTCTTCTTCAGTGCCAGCTTTAAGCTGTTTTGTAACTTGTTGGAGGCGATTATCAGCGATCAATTCTTTCCAACTATAGTTCAATCGTTTTGCTTCTTTTTCAAGCGCTTCTAGGCCTTTTTCGATGTTTTCAGCCTTATTTTCACGCTTGAACCAGTTGCGAATTTTGCTCTTACTTTCAGAAGAGCCTACGATATTAAGCCAATCAAGACTTGGACGACCTGTTTTAGATGTAATAATATCTACAATATCGCCATTTTGTAGGGTGTAATCTAGCGGTACAATTTTTCCGTTTACCTTAGCCCCTACACAGCGATGACCTACATCGGTATGAACGCGGTACGCAAAATCAAGTGGAACCGAACCGATAGGCAATTTAACAACATCGCCTTTTGGTGTGAATACAAATACCTCACCAGAGAAAACGTCTAGTTTTAACGCATTAACCAGCTCTGTTGGATTACTTGTATCTTGCCATTCAAGGACTTGGCGTAACCAGGCAACCTTTTGGTCGAAATCCTTATCGCCATTTTTATTGCCTTCTTTATAGCGCCAGTGAGCAGCAACACCATACTCAGATACACGGTGCATTTCCCATGTACGAATTTGGATTTCTACAGGTTGCCCCATGGTACCGATAACCGTTGTATGCAAGGATTGATACATATTAGATTTCGGCATGGAAATGTAATCCTTGAAACGATATGGCAATGGTTTCCACAAGCTATGCGCAATACCAAGTACGGCGTAGCAATCTGGAATCGTATCAACGATAACGCGAACAGCAAGCAAGTCGTAAATTTGAGATAAATCACGGTTATCCTTTTTCATCTTCTTGTAAATACTGTAGAAGTGTTTTGGACGACCTTTGATATCTGCCTTAATATGAGCTTCCCCTAACGCTTTTGTAAGTTGGCTCATCGTATCATTTACAATGTCCTCACGAGCTTGGCGTTTTTGTTTCATTTGATCTACAAGATCATAATATTTTTCCGGCTCTAAATAGCGGAATGATAAATCTTCTAGTTCCCATTTCACATTGAAGATACCAAGGCGATGTGCTAAAGGCGCAAAGATTTCTAATGTTTCCTTGGCAATGCGCTTTTGTTTGTCACTGCGCATATGCTTTAAGGTACGCATATTATGTAAGCGGTCACCTAATTTAATAACAACGACGCGCACATCCTTCGCCATAGCCAAAATCATCTTCCGATAATTTTCCATTTGGCGATCTTCTTTTGTTTCATATTGGAACTGGTTTAGTTTCGTTACACCATCAACGAGGAAAGCCACCTCAGAGCCAAACATGTTCTCCAAGTCTTCCTTTGAATACGATGTATCTTCCACCACATCATGCATAAGTGCAGCCATAAGCGTAATATGGTCGATTTGTAAGTGTGCCAAAATTTCAGCTACTGCTAGTGGATGCATGATATATGGCTCACCAGAAGCTCTCAATTGACCTTCATGAGCCTTATCAGCAAGTTCAAAAGCCTTCAATACTTGGTTACACTCATCATCTGTTAAATAGGTATGGATATATTCCATAAATTCAGCTAAAGCTTTTTCTTTGTTAAATGTACCTTGCTCAACCAAAGCTTTGCCTTCTTCATTTACAGTTGTCATGGTGTCACCTCCTATACACTATAGGTAAGAAATGTTACGGATGTGACAAGATCTAATTTTCCTTCAACGGCATTCCATCTTAGCATTAATTGACCATCATCACTTGTATATTCTTCTATGATACCCAACTCCTTAAAAACATCTAAGGATGTAAGGGCACTACGATTATTTTGATCTGCCGGCTTGCGGCGCAAAATTTCTTGTTCCACATTGTAAACCGATTGACTACGACCACGCATAGCTTGTTTTACTATGACATACATTTGTCTAAGCCCTTCTGTTGAAAGTGTAATAGGCTCTTCGCTCAGCGGTTCAATAGCTTGGATCATAAGCTGTGGAGAAACCATCCCTTGCCATTCATTCTTTTGTAAGGAAAAGGCTACTTTTACCACAGTTCCAACAAATATGGTTTTAAACAAATCGGGACGATTCCAAGCAATAGCATCTAACGTACCATTTGAGGTTTCTAAAATCACCTTACAATGATTTTTTAACTGCCCCATAAGCATAATATCTTGTACCGTTGCTTCCATTACGGCAAAGACCGGCGTACTATTGGCCATACCATAAGGCTCAAGGGCTGATACGCGGTCGATGATATCCACATCGATATCATCAACAGGTAGTTCCGCATCAATAGCAACGACAGGAATGTATTCTTCTGGTGTTACATGCTCTTTACAATATGCCGTTAAGCGGTCTCGTAGTTCATCTATCCGACTTGCATCAATACTAAAGCCAGCTGCTGCAGCATGTCCACCAAACTGTAGTAACACATCTTCACAGGACTTGAGTGCATCGTAGATATTAAAGCCATCAATACTGCGACAGGAGCCTTTACCAACGCCATCATGAATACTGATCACTAAGGTTGGTTTATAAAACTCCTCAACTAAACGGGAGGCCACAATACCGATAACACCAGGATGCCAGTCTTCACCAGCCACAACAGTTACATAATCTGCTTTATGACCTTGATTAGCTACATCGATGCGAGCAAGTTCATGAATATTCCTCTCCAGTTCTTGGCGTTCACGATTCGTTTCGTTTAATTCCTCTGCAATGGCCTCTGCTATATCCACATCATCGGTGACGAGTAATTCAACGGCACGCGTTGCATGTGTTACACGACCAGCTGCGTTAAGGCGAGGTGCTAAGGTAAAACCAATGTGACCAGATGTTATAGTTCGCTCATGTAGACCCGCTACATCGATGAGCTTTTTTATGCCTAAATTAGGCTGGCTATTCATCTTCTCTAGGCCTGCTTTTACAATGATGCGGTTCTCACCCACCAAAGGCACTACATCTGCCACAGTACCAAGCGCAACGATATCTAAATCATCTAAATACCATTCACCATGCTTTGTAAGCCACAAGGCTTGGCATAATTTAAAGGCAACCCCAACGCCGGATAAGTTTTTGTCCTTATAAGGACAATCCTTTTGCTTGTGATTAATAACAGCCTTTGCTCGTGGAATTAAATCTGGTGCCGTATGATGATCCGTAATAATCATATCAATACGGTCATGTACAGCCTCTACAATATCGTAAGAGCTAATACCGCAGTCTACGGTAATAACTAGAGCTGTCCCCCGCTCTATGAGGTGCTCTAAAGCCTCTAAATTGAGTCCATATCCTTCGCTTTGACGCTCTGGTATGTAATAGGTAACATCGGCACCTAGTTTCTTTAAAAATCGGTAGAGCACAGATGTGGCAGTAATACCGTCTACATCATAATCGCCATAAATAACGATTGGTTTATGTTTTTCAATTGTCTCCTGAACTAGCGAAACAGCTACATCCATATCTTTTAATGTGAATGGATCTAACAAATCAGACAAAGAGCCTTGTAAAAATTTTCGCCCTTCGTCAACATCTATGTGGCGATTTACCATTAATTTTGCCACAATAGGATTTACACCAAGTTCACGGATTAAGATATTTTCTTGTTCTTTGTCGCTTGTAGAAATGCGCCAACGTTTTTTCTTAATCATCATATCCCTCAGTAGTTTATAATCAATATTATTATAATAATTTAACGTATTATCATTATCATTTTTATTTATTATACATCAAAAAGTGAATAAAATAAACTATTTTATATATTTTATTCTCATTTAAGCTTTGTGTTTTTCTCAACAAAAAAGAACCTCCCATTATCAATAGGAGGTTCTAGATCAGTGAATTACTTAGAACCGGAAGTCTCGTTCGCCGTCTTTCATCTGTGCAATATAAGCTTTCGCTTTATCTTTAACTAAGTCATTTTTGATATTTTCTAACTGTTGTTCAATAACCTTAGCGCCATGAGCTTTAGTCTTTTCATCACCATAATCCATGATATATTCGTTTAATGTCATCAATGCATTTGGTTGGCAACAGTTGTGGATTTGACCGGATTTAGCAAGGGCCATGAATCTGTCCCCTGTTCTACCTGCACGATAGCATGCAGTACAGAAGCTTGGTACATAGCCAAGGTCTAATAGCCAATCTACAATTTCATCTAATGTACGTGTATCACTACGATCAAATTGAGCAGAATTATCTTCTGGTTTTTCTTCTTCTTTGTAGCCACCTACGCTAGTACGAGAGCCACCACTAATTTGGGAGATACCTAATGCCAAGCCGCGTTCACGCATAGATTGGCTTTCACGGGTGGACATAATCATACCTGTATACGGTGTGGATACGCGAATAAGAGCAACGATTTTCTCAAATATATCGTCAGGTACAGCATTACTGAAATCATCTACATCAATATCATCAGCTGGACAAATACGAGGTACAGAAATTGTATGTGGACCTACACCAAATACAGCCTCTAAGTGTTCAGCATGCATTAATAAGCCTACAAAATCGTATTTATAGTGTTCTAAACCATATAAAACACCGATGCCTACATCATCAATACCACCTTGCATAGCGCGGTCCATCGCCTCTGTATGGTAGGCGTAGTCGCTCTTAGGGCCTGTTGGATGGAGTGCTTCGTAGTTTTCTTTATTGTACGTTTCTTGGAATAATGTATATGTACCAATGCCAGCTTCATGTAATTTCTTGTAATCCTCAACAGAGCAAGCTGCAATATTTACGTTTACACGGCGAATTTCGCCATTTTTATTTTTAATACTGTAAATAGTTTTAATGGATTCCAAAATATACTCAAGCGGATTATTGAGTGGATCTTCACCAGACTCAATTACAATACGCTTATGGCCCATTGCTTCTAAAGCGATAACCTCTTCTCTAATTTGGTCTTGAGTCAACTTTTTACGTTTAATATCGCGGTTTTTAGAATGGTAAGGACAATATACACAACCATTAATACAATAGTTAGACAAATATAATGGTGCAAATAGAACGATACGATCACCGTAAATGGCTTTCTTGATTTCTTTCGCTAAAGCATAAAGCTTTTCCTTATATTCAGGTAACGGACATTCTAATAGAACAGCTGCCTCTCTATGGTTTAACCCTTTAAATGTAGCAGCCTTTGCTAAAATAGCATCTAACAACTCCCGATTTTCCTTGTTTTCCTCTGCGTAAGCAAGGGTATCAAGGATTTCCTGATGGGAAATAAATTCCTCCGCCTTTGGAGATTTTACATCATACATAGTACTTACCTCAAATCTTTCTAGTGGCAATGCCACCCCTCTTTAGGTTTATGAAAGTATATGACAACCAGTCTTCTGGTATTTCACTGATACTGTACTTAGTATACCACTATTCCTACTAAAAAACATAGGAATTTAACACACAATAAAATAAAAGGTTGCTAGCTCATAAGAGGAGGCAACCTTTCTAGTATGGGTATTTCTAATTCATATCGATTATCTATATCGAATATGACTAAAATGTATATCAGTATTTTAGTTGATTAGATTCGCCTAGAAGCAACAAAAAATCCCTAGTGGAAACCACTAGGGATTAATAGTCTTTGTAAAATTAAGCTTCTACAGGGTATACGCTAACTTTACGGTTATAACGACCAGCACGTTCAAATGCTACTTTACCAGGCACAAGTGCGAATAAAGTGTCATCTTTACCGATACCTACGTTAGTACCAGGGTGGAAGTGAGTACCACGTTGACGAACGATGATATTACCGCTCTTTACGATGGAACCATCATGGCATTTAACACCAAGACGTTTAGATTCACTGTCACGACCGTTACGAGTACTGGACACACCTTTTTTATGTGCGAACAATTGCAAATCAAAAGTAAACATTAAGTTCACCTCCTATATTTCGTGTATTTGGACAAACTCTGGATATTGACGGCTAATTTCCTTTAAACCAAGGATCATAGTCCCCAGAATATCCTGTCCACTCTGGTTAATCGTACCAGAGAGAACCATATCACATTGACCTTCGCTATTCGTATAGTCCCCTTCTTGCTGAGCAATTTGGGTAAGTCCTAACATTGCCGTTGCCGATAAGGCAGACACTGCAGCACATACGATATCGAAGCCATGATCATCATATCCTGCATGACCGGACATGTGACAACCAATTACTTGACCATCACCATTCCGCTGGATTCCGATGGAAACCATAATTAAGCTTGGATAGATTCAATACGAACTTTTGTGAACGGTTGACGATGGCCTTGACGACGACGGTAGTTGGATTTAGCTTTGTATTTGAATACTAAGATTTTTTTACCTTTACCATGCTCAAGAACTGTACCTGTAACTTTTGCACCGTTTACAAGAGGAGCGCCAACTTTAACGTCGCCGTCATTCACTACAGTCAAAACTTCTTCGAATGTAACGGATTCGTTAGCAGCTGCTTCCAATTTTTCGATAGTAATTACATCGCCTTCAGCAACGCGATATTGTTTACCACCAGTTTTAATAATTGCGTACATGAGAACACCTCCTTGTTATCGAACTCGCTGAATTCGGTATCCCGACCCGAACATCGGTCGGGCGTTTAAACCTGCTTCACGCGGATTGCAAAGTTCAGTAAACCGAACTAATACTGATATAGTATATCGTATTTACCTATCCATGTCAAACAAAATCCACCATAAATAGCTCAGTTTACGATACTTTCATATATATACAAACCTCTAAAATTCTCCGATAATACCGAGGTGTTGTAAAAGTATTTTTGTACCGATGAGGATCAATACACCCCCACCTAATATGTCTGCATATTTTCCCACGAACTGGCCCATAAATTTGCCTAGATACACGCCTATAAGAGAAATACCAAAGGTAATGACCCCTATCATAGTGGAGGCTTCCCATACATTAATAGGTAAAAAGGCAAAGGTTAAACCTACTGCCATGGCATCAAGGCTAGTTGCGACGGAAAGCATTATCATTTCCCAAGCACCTAAGAATTGCTTATCATCGTCTTCTTCATCGTCATCACTGAGTCCTTCTCGAATCATAGCAATCCCTAAATAGCCAAGAAGGCCAAAGATAATCCAATGATCCCATTCAGCTATGACATCGATAAACTGGCGCCCAATGAGCCACCCAATAACAGGCATGAGAAACTGGAATAACCCGAATAAGAATGCTAATGTCACCTTTCGTCCATCTTCACCTACCGGCATGGATAAACCTTTACCAATAGATACACCAAAGGCGTCCATGGCTAAGCCAACACTAATTAATATAATTTCAAATACAGACACGATACTCACCTATAATAAACTACTTACTTATTCTGCTACAGCCATCAAGGAATAGCCTTCACGGCTAATTTGTGGATTAACCACAATAGAAATTTTACGGCCTATAGAGTCGCCTAATTCTTCAAGAACAGCCTTTGTTAAATATTGGGCTACCTCTGGATGAACTTCGATTTCTAGGTTCGATTTAATTCGCCCCGACTTAAATAACTCACGGATACGTCGAATGATCTGCATATATACAGTTCTGCCCGATAACATGTAACCAGTACCACCACATTGAGGGCATGTATCAAACATCAAGGTTTGCAAACCTTGACGAGCACGCTTCCGCGTCATTTCCACTAAACCGAGGGAGCTAATACCACATACGACGGTTTTCATCTTATCTAACTTAGCTTGTGCGCTCAATAGTTGTAGCAACTCTTGTTGATGCGACTTATCCTTCATATCGATAAAATCGACGACGATAATGCCACCAATATCTCGTAGCCGCAGTTGACGACAAATTTCTTTTGCCGCCTCTTTATTGACTGTGAAAGCTAAATCTTCTAGCTTATTAGACTTACCTGTGTAATGGGCCGAGTTCACATCGAATACGGTAAGCGCCTCTGTATGGTCGATACGGATAGAGCCACCAGAAGGAAGATTGATATCACGAGAGATAAGATCCTCTAATTGAGGTTCAATGTGATTGGCTTTAAAAATAGGTGTGCTGCCACGGTGACGTGTCACTTTAATTTGTTGTGATGTTGGGCCATGACCTAAGAGATCCAATAATCGAGATTCCCCCATATCGGAATCAACGATAATTTCCTCTACATTACGGTGTGCATAATCTCGTACAAGGCGGAACCAAAAATCCGCATCACTATACAGATCAGTACCACTCTTAGCCACCTTAAAGCGCTTCAACACATGTTGCCATGTACGCCATAGATATTCCATATCACGGCCGATTTCATCAGCACTAGCCTTAGCAGCCGCAGTACGAATGATAAATCCACAGCCTTCCTGTACATAAGGTGCTGCTAATTCTTGTAATTTAGAACGCACTGCTTCATCAGTAATCTTCTTAGAAATATGCATGCCTTCAGAATATGGTAAAAGCACCATAAAACGTCCTGCCAAGCTCACATCAGCTGTAACACGAGCGCCTTTACCGAGCATCTCCTCTTTTACCACTTGTACAAGAATTTGTTGCCCCACAGATAGGCGAGGTAAGATTTTCTGTTCTTTCCCTTGTTGAAGGTTTAAGTACGCATTTTGAGAACCCCCAATATCAACGAAAGCCGCTTGCATACCGTTCAACACGTTCTTTACGGACCCTTTGTACATATGATTTGCCATATGGCTCTCATCGGTACGTTCTAACACAAAATCTATTAACTGACCTGCTTCATCTACAACAGCCATGCGAATTTCTTCACGCATAACATTGACCAAAATTTTATGCATCCTATCCCTCCCTTCATTGTTATTCGAATCATGAAATAGTCGATACCCTACTTACAATATAAAATCTATTGCTAAAAAGCTATCAATGTAAGCTATCAAAAATAATACTAATTAAATATATCAATATCTAAAAGTAATCCGATAGTAACGGAATATTAATAATTAATTTCTAATGGAGTATGACGACCTTCTTCGTTTTCCACCATAATCGCTTTACGATGAATTTCATAGCCACTTGTAATAGGCCAGTTATATTGGTCCTTACCAAGGTTCCACACTTCACTAGGTTTAATAGTACCTTGCGGATAAATACCGATGCCCATTGTAAGAGTAACTTTACCATCTTTCACAGATGCAACGATTGGTTCCTTTACAAATTCTTTTACATCGATGATACGTGTTTTCTTCGGTGTTACCTTTTCGTAAGAAATTTCCGGAGCCTCATTAAAAGGTTTTAGTAACGCATCCCAATCGGCATTTTCATCCGTTACAGGGCCTGTAACTTCATAGATGGCAAAGTTACAAATAGCCATCATCTTTTTAACCTTGTCAGGCATCTCTTTACCATCTAATACTTCAAGACCTGGAGGTGCTACACGATTCAAACGTTCCATAATGGATTCCAAGGAATCTTCTTCAAGAACATCCATATCGATATATTCAGCTGCCGCTGTTACACCAAGCGCCAATGCAGAGGAAAAGCTAATTTTCATATGAGGATTAAACCCTTCTGAAAAGGCCATTTTTATTTCAGCACGACGAATCATACGCTCCACAGCTTGTGTATAATCAAGGTGCGACAAGAATCGTAATTCTTCGCCCTTATTTAAGGCCAAACGTAATTTTTTCAACTCTGCCACCCTCCTTATAGTCAATAATTGCAGTATTAAGCTCTGGACATACATTACAGCCTTTACATGGACCGCGACGGCAATCACTTGTAAGGTTTGCCTCTACCGCTTGTTCCCACTCCCGTTTTAAGAATGCTTTACTTACAGTGCAATCTAAATGGTCCCAAGGTAATGGTTCATCAAAGTCACGTGTACGTCTTGCAAAATATGCTGGATCCAAACCACAATCTGCAAAGGCTTTTAACCAAGTTTCATAGTTAAAGTACTCAGTCCAACCATCAAATTTACAACCTGCTTCCCATGCTTTCACAAGAACTTTAGATAATCTACGGTCCCCACGAGCAAAAGCAGCCTCCATATAGCCAGTATAGCCATCATGGTAATGATAAGAAATATTACGGTTATTGATGAGAGATTTTAAATACCGTTGCTTACGATGGATTTCCTCTACATCTTGTTGACCGTACCATTGGTATGGAGAATGTGTTTTTGGTACGAAGAAGGATACACTGACTGTTACAGAACCATTGCGTTTCCCTGTAATATCTCGATGTAAATCGAGCACCTTGTACGCAAGATCAGCAATACCTGCCAAGTCTTCGTCTGTCTCAGTTGGAAGGCCCATCATGAAGTATAATTTAACTGTATTCCAGCCGGATTTAAAGGCATTTGTACATGCTGCCAACAAGTCGTCTTCACTAACACCTTTATTGATAACATCGCGCATGCGCTGTGTACCAGCTTCAGGAGCAAAGGTAAGACCACTCTTACGAACTTGTTGCACCTTTTTCGCAATATCGATGGAGAAGCTATCAATACGCAAGGATGGCAAGCTTACACTCACTTGTTTATCTTTGAACTCTTCCATGAGCATATCTACTAGTTCAGGTAACTTAGAATAGTCCGCAGAGCTCAAGCTCATTAAAGAGATTTCATTATAACCAGTATTAGCAATCGTATCTTTAGCAATTTGTAACAAACGTTCCGGAGTCTTTTCACGAACGGGACGATATAGCATACCAGCTTGGCAGAAACGACAACCACGTGTACAACCACGGAATAATTCAAGTACTGCACGGTCATGAACTATATCCAAGAACGGTACAACAGGTTTTGTTGGGTAGAAAACATTTTCCACATCTTCAACAATGCGTTTTTCAACAGCTGCAGGCACGTCTTCAAAACGCGGTGTTATGGATTTAAAATCGCCTTGCTCTGTATATTCCACATCGTATAGAGCTGGACAATAGGTACCAGGGATTTGAGCCACTTTACGCAAGAATGCTTCCTTACCACCTGGGAATCCTTTTGCCTTTTCAGCCTTATAGAGATCGATGAATTCATCGCCCCATTCTTCGGACTCACCAAGAGAGACAATATCAAAGAAATCGGCAATAGGCTCTACATTAAATGCACATGGGCCCCCGCACACAAGTAATGGAAAATCCATATCACGGTCTTTAGCGTACATTGGAATACCAGCCAAATCGAGCATGTTTAAGATATTAGTAAAGCTCATCTCATATTGAAGTGTAAATGCCAACACATCAAAATCTTTGATAGGCGTACGAGTTTCCAAAGAGAACAAAGGAATATTCCGCTTGCGCATTTCCTCTTCCATATCGTGCCACGGAGCAAATACACGTTCCGCTGCTGCATCTTCACGACGGTTTACAAGACCATATAAAATTTTGATACCCAAATGGCTCATAGCCACTTCGTATACATCTGGAAAAGCTAATGCCATTGTTACATCAACAGTACTGTGATCTTTTACGATACTATTATATTCACCGCCCGTATAACGAGCAGGCTTTTGGACATGTTGTAACCATGACGTATCTAATTGAATCATACATCCTCCGTCTTTTCTGAAAGACTTCTTTCACAATCAATCCTAAAAATAGGGTTTTAAAAAATATATTTCGTCCGTTGCATAGCAATATTTAACAAAATACCGATACTCAACATATTAGTAGTCAACGCACTGACACCATAGCTAAGGAATGGTAATGGAATACCTGTAACAGGCATAATACCAATAGTCATACCTACATTAACGAGTACCTCGAAGGTAAACATGGTAGCAATCCCCGTAGCTAGTAACATACCAAAATTATCATTACACATATAGGCTACTTTAATGCTCCGATAAATGAGCATAAAGAGCAAGAACAATACAATGATACAACCTACAAAACCAAATTCTTCACCAATAACGGAGAAAATAAAATCCGTATGGTTTTCTGGTAAGAAGTTCAACTGACTTTGGGTCCCATTAAAGATACCTTTGCCAAAAATCAAACCTGAACCAATGGCAATCTTAGACTGAATAATATGATAGCCTGATCCAAATGGATCAATATCTGGATTTAAAAATACGAGAATACGTTGTTTTTGGTATTCCTTCAGTACAAACCAACCCAAAGGCATCAATAATAAACCAGTGCCAGCAATAATTTTAATGAGTCTTGTTCTAATACCAGAAATAAATAACATGCCCACAAAAATTGCAATATATACAAGAGATGTACCTAGGTCAGGCTGTAAGAATACGAGTGCAATAGGTACCCCAACGTATAATACAGGCAATATTAGTGATTTAAATGTATCTAACTTGCCAATACGAGGCTCTAGCATTTTAGCCATACAAATAATCATGAGCAATTTAGAAAACTCTGATGGCTGAATCGTAATAGGCCCCAATTGAATCCATCGTTGAGCCCCCAATGCAGAGGTACCAACGGCCATAACGGCAATTAACATCAAAAGGGTAATGGCGTAAATGATATTACCCCAATCCTTTAGACGATGGTAGTTAAGAAACTGCATACCTATCACAACGGCCACATTAGCTAAGAAAAATATAAGTTGTTTTACTACTAAACTACCAAATCCAATAGGCTCTTGGTTAACATGGGTTGCACTGCCAATGGCTGCTAAACCAATACAAACAAGTAAGAAAGTACATATGATAATAGCCCAGTCGCTATCGTTCCATAGTTTCCGCCACATCATATCACCTATTTCAATTTACGACGGCGCCACAAGCTTTGCTTACCTTGCACTAATAAGCGCTGAGTAGTCCATCCACCGCGATTAATATAGAGAACATTATTCGAGTCTTCAAAGATAGACTCACCAGCTGTAGCAAGTGTAGGTGTACCTTGTTTTTCTGTAGTAGCCTTTTTCTTCGCTACATAAGCATCAAATTGCTTTTGTACATCATAATCTTCCCAGCAATCCCCAGTTACAACATAGTCTACAAGAGGGGCTAATACGTTGCGGAATTCATGAGAAGCCAGGTCTAACAGATGTCCATCTTGTGTATAGGTTAACACATCTTCATCATAAGGAATCATAGCCCCTACATATTCGGCGCGAAGAACTTCTAGCATATCATATAAGTCTATGTCTTCACCATCTATAGGCACTGCATTAAATGCAATAGCAAAATCACGAATATTATGTTCCTCACACACTTGAATCATGCGAGCACCATTACGTAAAGATACCCACAACGGATGTGTTACAACAATACAGCGATTTACCAAGTCTAAAATAGACTCTATGCCCTTACCAATACCGGCTGGAGCATCAATCAAAATATAATCATATACATCACAAAGTCGACGAACTAATTTCTTATACTTCTTACGACCTATATCTTCCCAGCGCGCACTTTGACTAGCTGGTAAGAAATCTAGATTTTCTGCAATTGATACGATAGCATCATCTGTATATTCTTTATCTTCACTCGCATCTAGTGCATCATAGATGATTTCATCTGCCACACCTAACACAAGATCCAAATCGCGCAATCCAAAGTCCCCATCACAGAGCAATACGCGGTGCCCTGCATGACTTAAGGCTGCACCCAAGCATGCAGTGACAGTCGTTTTACCTACGCCACCCTTGCCGGATACAACACCAATGATTTCGCCCATACTAATCCTTTCTTGGTTGCCCACTTGTTACTGCATTCTCAGGTTTTTGCCCATTAGCCGTAGTCCCTACAGTTGCAGTATTTTTATTACTTTTAGTATTTGTATCATTCGTTTTCTTATTCAATGACACATTGAAATATGCAGCTAACACATCTCGTACGATTGGGCCTGCAGAACCTGCACCAAAGCTACCTTGTTCAACGAGTGCAACCACAACAATTTGCGGTTTATCATATGGTGCATAGGCTACGAACCAGCCATGATCTCGGCCATGTGCATTTTCCGCAGTACCAGTCTTACCCGCTACATTTATAGGGAAGCCTTTGAATAAATCCCCTGCGGTACCGCCCTCATTCGTTACATCACGCAAACCTTCTCGAATGAGATCCATAATATTTTTAGGAACTGGTAGAATCCCTAATTTATCAGGTCCAAAAATTTCTTTTGGAGTGCCATCTTTATTATCAATGCGGCTTACTACATACGGTCTATATTTAATGCCTCCATTAGCTACTTCACTGAGCATTACGGCCATTTGTAATGGCGTAACCAATGTGAAAGATTGACCAATTGCGGCATCAAAGGTTTCCCCTAAGTACCAATCTTCATCATATATTTTTCGTTTATACTCAGGGCTTGCCATGATACCAGCAGCCTCACCCGGTAAATTAATGCCAGTCTTTTCACCAATACCAAAATACGCAGCATATTTATCGAGATTTTCTATGCCTACACGATTACCCATTTCATAGAAGTAAACGTTATCTGACTTAGCAAGCGCTCTGTTGAAGTTAAGCCATCCTAATGCTTCACCTTCTGCATTTCGTTTATCGATCAGCCAGTGTTTACCACTATCAAAGATCATCTCTTCAGGAGTAACCTTTTTAAGATCTAATGCGGCTGTACCAGTAATAATCTTAAACGGTGAACCTGGAGGATATTCACCAGAAATAACCTTATTATCAAAAGGATGGTTTTTATCCGTATTTAACTGATTCCATTGAGCTGTTGTAATCCCTTTAGCAAACCAGTTTGGATTGAATTCAGGAGCGCTGACCATAGCTAAAATAGCTCCTGTATTAGGATCCATAGCCACCACTGCTGCCCCTTGTGCGGGAATACCTTGAGCACGCAACTGATTAAGCTGATTCTTAACGGCCTCTTCAGCAGCCTTTTGAAGATTTACATCGATGGTTAAATGAATATTAGCACCAGGTACTGTATGTTTTCTATCGACCTCAGCTACGGGACGACCTGTAGCATCAACTTCAACCTGCTTACCACCATCGGTACCACGCAAGATAGAATCATATAATTTCTCAAGTCCAGAACGACCTAGGATAGTACCACCACTTACCAGTGTATTAGGATCTTGCTGTTTTAGCTCTTCTAATTCCTCTTCACTCACTTCACCAACATAACCAAATAGTTGAGAAGCCATCGTTTCATATGGATAGTATCGAAGTGGCTCCACATCAATCGTTACCCCCGGTAATTCATGTCGATGCTCTTCAATGGTTGTTACTACGTCCATTGAAATATCATTAGCGATACGTATTGGCTCATAGCCATACTTATGATCATTAACCTTCTTTGTAATATCTTCAGGCTTCATTTTTAATAAAGCTGCTAATTTAGCAACTTCACCATCATCCAAAGCCTTTCCTGTAGGCATGATGGATATTGTATAAGCAGGTCTAGAGCCTACAAGAATTTGACCATTGCGATCATACATAATACCTCGTGCCGCAGTCATCGGTACCATACGCAGGCGGTTACCTTCCGCCTTAGCTTGATAATACCCGCCAGCCAAGATTTGTAGCATAAATAAACGCAATGCTAATACTATGAATATGCCCGCTACAATGTAAAAGAGTACATCAAAGCGACTCGTTTTTCTTCGTTTATAGAGGCTTTCAAGCACTCTTTCACCCCCTTACCAAATTATTACCAAATATAATCTTGTTGTTCATCCTTACGCCACAACAATCCATGTACGATAGCGGCAAATACACCGTTCCAAAACAGTACAGGTATAACCATATGCCACATATATAAGCCAATATGCAAATCCCCACCACTAGCCAAGATCATAAGGCTACGGATAAAACCATCCAGTAAGGTACATATAGCTACAATAGCACTAGACCAATACCAACGTTCTTCATAGAGTCTATGTTTTACAGCAGATAATAGGTAAACCACAAGAACGTAAGGGAATAAATGGAGCCCAAAGAAATTAGATATCAACACATCATGGACGATACCACCGATAACAGCGGCCATTATCCCCATACGACGCCCTTTAAAAAGAGTGACCATAACAATGATGGTCAAGATTAAATTGGGTAACCAATTCGTATGAAAAATAGCAGGCAATAATTGAGCCTGTATAAAATATATTAAGAATCCACAGAGGACTAAAGCTAGACGCGTCATGGTTTAACGGCCCCCTTTGCCCCTTCCACTTGATCTCGTTGTGTTTGAGGTACAAGCTTAGGCTCAAGCCCTGGTTTTTGTGGTGCACTAACAGAAGATGATGTAAGAACAAACACCTCTTCTAAACGGTAAAAGTCTACACTAGGTGTGATAACGGCATTCTTAACAAAGCCTTCTGTATCATTTTCGATAGACTGTACATTGCCAACAGGTAATCCTTTTGGATAGATACCACCGTACCCAGAGGTTATTAATTTATCCCCTACTAATACATCGCCATCACGGGCAATATTTACCATAGATGGTGTACGAGGTGAATCTCCATCCCCCTTTACAACACCAGACAGACGAGATTCAGGACGCTGTACGATCACACCAATTGCACTACGTGGATCAAGAATGGTTTGTACACGAGAGGAATGAGGGTACACATCGGTAATAAAACCAACTACCCCACTTGGTACAACGACAGCCATATTGACGGCCATCCCTTCTTCACTGCCCTTATCGATAGTGAAAGTATTTGTCCATGTACCGTAATCCTTTGTTATAATGCCTGCTAATGTCATGGAGAATTCTGGATGACTACTCTTATAGTTGAGAAGTTGGCGAAGTCGAATATTTTCTGCCACTACCTCATCATAGTTAACTACCTTTTGTTCTAAGGCAGCTTTACGAGATGCTTCCTCATCACTTTCAATAGTTGCAGAAATAGCATTGTTGAGCACTGTAAAGCCAGTTTGCACACCATCAAGTAAACGGGCAGATCCATAAGCAAACGGTGTTGTAATGCCTTCAAGAGTAACAGTAACAAAAGGAATACTAGTTCGTTGTTTCCATGCAAATCCGAGCAAAGCCAATAGGATACAGCTAATGACAACGACGATAATTAACTTTTTATCTGACTGTATCATATTAGTCTTGGCCCTTTCTATTTTTAGAATTTACAATAAATCGCGATAAGCTCACTAAGTCCGATGAAGCCCCATTAAGGCCCACAACAACTTTCGTCTCAGGTGCATCGGGAACGTGTACAGGCACACCTAATTCGCCTCCAATACGCTCTGCCAAGCCAGACAATTGCGCTGTACCACCAGTGAGGTAGATTCCATATTGCATAATATCAGCTACAATTTCAGGTTCAGCAGAACGAATCATTTGTTTTAATTCATCCAAAAGGCCTCCGATACAGTCATTAACCACTTGGTATACTTCAGACTGATGAATGACACAACGTCTACCTAAACCATTCATCATATCACGGCCCTGAAAGGCATATTCCGCATCTTCTAAAGGTGCCATAGCAGTACCTACAGTATGCTTAATATCCTCTATAATTTCATCTGAAACGATGACACCAAAACACTCGCGTACATATCGTAGCAACGCATTATTGATATCTGAACCACCAAAGCGTATGGTTTTACTATCTACAATACCGCCCAATGAAACAATGCCCATATCTACAGTGCCACCACCAATATCAATGACCATGGATCCACGAGCTTCAAAGATAGGTGCACCGCAACCAATAGCTGCAGCTACAGGACGTTCAATTAGAAATACTTCGCGGGCTCCCGCCTGAATAACAGCATCCATCATAGCTCTTTGTTCAACATCAGTCATCCCGCACGGAACACCAACAAGAACTCGAGCACGACGCAATGCATTAGATACCTTATTCAGAAAATAATTAAGCATCGTATGCATAACGCGATAATCCACAATAAAGCCATCTTTCAACGGTGTCAAAGGTCGCCACATATCTGGCATACGCAATACAAGGCGAGCAGCTTCATCCCCAACGGCTACTACTTTTTCTTGTTTCGTATCAGTAGCTATAATAGATGGCTCGCTTATAACGGTTCCTCGCGTCCCCCCCATGAGGCGCGTCTGTATGGACCCAATATCTATACTTACATCTTTTCCTAGAGTAGGTAAAATGGAACTCATAGTAAAATCTCCTTCATTACATCATCATTCCATTTTACCACATATAATGCGACTTTTTCTATTAATATCAAGGCTTTTACCATTGTTAAAAGCACAGAAAATGCATAATTCAAGTACCCTTAAGTCATACATAATTTACACACTCACAAGTGATACATTACAAAGCCACCTATAGGTCGAACAAAATAGAAAAAGCACTCATATCATGATGCATTCTCTATTTACTAGATATATTAAAGAATGCCTCATTATGAGTGCTTATTTACTGATACAACAAATTAAAAAGCTATTATTATAGGCTTTTAAAACTAATCATATAAGGATAACTTAACTGAGTTTACCGATTTCACTAAGGCTAGTAAATTCATTATCACCTATGACAATATGATCTAACACGGGTATCCCCATAAACTGACCTGCGCTGACAAATAGCTTAGTTACTCGTATATCTTCATCACTAGGCCGGCTATCACCAGATGGATGATTATGTATTAAGATAATGGCCGCCGCATTACAAGCTATGGCCTTCTTAAAAACAGCACGCTGCTCTACAAGGCTAGATACTAGGCCGCCATTAGAGATATGCTCTAACTGAATTAACTTATTTCGAGACGTCAACATAGCCGCCCACACATGCTCTACCTCTTCGTGGCGCAAACGCTCCATTACATATTGAGCTATAACAAAGGGTTGAGAAAAATCTTCGTAAGTTTCCTTGATTTTAAGTTCACCCAACCGCCGCCCCATCTCAAGAGCTGCACATAAGGTTACCGCTTTATCTGTACCAATACCCTTGATTTTAACAAGTTCTTCAACGGTCATTCGATTTAAACCATATATGCCATCATCAAAGGATTGTACGATATCGCTAGCTAAGGAAATAGCGGACTGCCCCTTTACCCCTGTTCGCAATAAAATAGCTAATAGCTCCTCCATCGCCATATGGGATGGCCCTAGGGTAAGAAACTTCTCTCGCGGACGTTGAAACGGCAACATGTCTTTTACACTTACTGTTGGTACTTCCATAGAATCTCTCCATTCAAATAGATAACACCATCTATCAATCAAGCAACCAACACATCTACTCTCTTTATATATTACTTGCACAGCACAGCACAGCACAGCACAGCACAGCACAGCCAATTATAACACTATCACTATAAAACGATAGTATTATTTAGCACCTAATGCTTTACATAGTTCATCATATACATGCTCAACAGGCAAGCCAACCACATTGGTATAAGAGCCTTCAATCTTCTCTACCCATAAAGCGCCTTTCCCTTGTATACCATAGGCTCCAGCTTTATCCATAGGCTCACCACTTGCAATATAGGATTCAATTTCAAAAGGAGCTAACTTTTTAAAATATACCTTTGTTTCATTATGAAAAACTATTTCCTGATTTTTAATGAGTAAGGCTACCCCCGTAATAACAGAATGAATTTGGCCTGATAAACGTTCTAGCATATGACGGGCCTCAGCCTCATCATGAGGTTTACCTAATACTTGATTATCTAGCACGACAATGGTATCCGCGCCTAGCACAATACTACCTTCAGGGACGTCTACAGCAGCGCGAGCTTTACCTAAAGCCTGTGCTTTTACCATTTCAATGGGATCATCATATCCAGCATTAGCCTCTTCATAGGCGCTCGATACGACAATATGATCAATGCCAACTTGTGTTAACAATTCAGCTCTTCGCGGTGATTGGCTCGCCAAATATAATCCAGCCATTTGCACTCCTTTACGGTATAAGAATTTTAGTTAATTTAACTATTTCATTAATAAGACTAACTAGCATAGCTCAGAAAATATAAATCACAAACTATAAATCAGAATATTGATAAATTAAACAGTAATATCTGGGCCATCCTTTTCAGGGGTAGTTAACTTTTTATAGTACTCTTGTACATCTTCTCCATGTTTTACCGCATCAGCACGGACTGCAGCATAGAATACAATATCTGCTTGCGGTACACGGATACGCCCTGGTACATGTTCCTCTAAGATTTCAAAGAATTTATCATCAGCTTTCAGTAAAAGGCGACCATTTTGGACCTTATCCCCCTTTACAATCGCATACACTAGAGACCAGATAGGACGCGGATCAGAAGTGGAACATTTTCTGTATTTATATCGATATTTAATATTCGTCAATAATTCACGTTCAAACTTGAATACACCATCAATCATATCGTAATCTACTTCAAAATGGCGTTTTCTAAAGATAGAAGACTCTTCAATGACCAACTTTTTGTCTGTCAAAATGTAGGTATATCGGCTAACCGCCTGTTTCACAATTACGATGATAGCCATAATTTCAATAAAGTATTCAGCTATTAGCACAGTATGCAAATTAATACTGCGATATGTAGTGTATGCTACACCGCACAATAATAGAATGACAAAACATAACACTAACCACTCTGCACTTTTAGCACGCTGAGATTTTTCTTCATATAATACCGTCATATGTTACCCCTTAAAAAAACTACTACTTTATAACTATACATTCTATTATAAGGTATTCTAAGTATAAAAACTACAAAAACCCCGTCTATACATAAGATATAGACGGGGTTTTATGACTCTATTAGTCACCTAGTTCAGATACGAACTATATTATTTTAAGGATGCTGTAATACGTTGAGTATCGCGAGCAATCATGATTTCTTCGTTTGTAGGGATTACGAAGATTTTAACTTTGGAGCCTTCAGCACTGATTTCTTGTTCTTTACCGCGGATGTTATTGCGTTCAGAGTCAATGCGAGTACCCAAGTATTCCAAACCGTTGCAGATTGCGTCACGGTTACCGATACCGTTTTCGCCAATACCAGCTGTGAATACGATAGCGTCAACACCACCCATAACTGCTGCGAACGCACCAATTACGCGGCGAACTTTGTAATGGAACATGTTCAATGCTAATTGAGCACGTTTGTTACCATTAGCTGCTGCTTCTTCGATAACACGGAAGTCATTGGACACGCCGGAAATACCAAGTACGCCGGATTTTTTGTTCATTACAGTGTCAACTTCTTCGTAGTTCATGCCAGTTTTGTTCATCAAGAATGGAACGATAGCTGGGTCAATATCACCAGTACGAGTACCCATGATCAAACCGGACAATGGAGTGAAGCCCATTGTAGTATCGATGGAACGACCACCTTTGATAGCGGAAACGGAAGAACCATTACCCAAATGACATGTGATGATGCGAAGATCAGACATGTGTTTACCCATCAATTCAGCGCAACGTTGTGCAACGTATTTATGGGATGTACCATGGAAACCATAACGACGGATACCATAGTCTTCATAGTATTCGTAAGGAAGCGCATACATGTAAGCTTCTTTAGGCATTGTTTGGTGGAATGCAGTATCGAATACAGCTACTTGTGGTACGTTTGGCATGATAGCTTGGCAAGCTTCAATACCTTGGATGTTTGGTGGGTTATGCAATGGAGCCAATGCGCAGCATTCTTCTAATGCTTCCATAACAGCTGGAGTGATCAATACGGAGTCAGCGAATTTTTCACCGCCATGTACTACACGGTGACCAACAGCGTCGATTTCGTCCATGGATTTAATTACACCATATTCAGCATCAACTAAAATATCAAGCAAAATGCGAAGAGCTTCTTTGTGGTTCAAAATTGGTTCAACGCGTTCTAATTTATCTGCGTTAGGACGTTTATGAGTGAAGATAGCATCTTGATCACCAATCTTCTCAAAAAGACCTTTTGCCAATTCTGTTTCAGTTGTCATATCAAGTAATTGATACTTCAAGGAAGAACTACCGCAGTTAACTACTAATACGTTCATCGATTAACCCTCTTTCTGTTGTGTAACTTGAATCTTGTTTTGAATTTCTTTGCTGATATCAGCACCTACCTGATCCTTTTCAGGATATTGGTAGACTATATTCCACAATACGCCATGATCTAAGAATACGTATTGAGAAATTCTAAATGTTTGTCCTTGTGATGTAATAGTGACATCAAGCTTTTTAGCAGATGCCCCTTCTAATGCTACGGACTCTTCTTTGATGGTCGCGCCTACTTTAGTAAATTCAGACTTACTGTGATTAATAAACTCATCTACCGTAGGTAATGGTTTATTTTCACCAGCCCGTAAAGCATTAACCTCAATTACCATATGTTCTGTAACAGATCCATAAATATCAATTGGATACCCATCATCAGACATATTTTTTGTGCTTTTACCCATTTCATAAGGCAACGCAATGGTAATTTCAGATTGACCAGCACGGATAACTTGATGGCCAAAACTATATGTATCCATTACATTTGTAGAGCCACATCCCGCCATTGCTAGTAGCGCAGCACCGAGCAGAGCCCCTTGTAATGTACGTTTCCAATTTTGTTTCATCATATACCTCACATCAATTCAGCATTTACAGTTAATTATAGCCTATAGAACAAATAAAATCTACAATAAACTTTAGTTTTACGTATATTTTTACGTCTATTTCTTCACCATATCCCCTCTTAAGTTCAAAATTTATTTACAGCACCTCTATGCTTTGTTACACTAACACTAATGAAAGGAGTCACTATGAAAACTATCGGTATTATTTGCGAATATAATCCATTTCACAATGGACATGCACACCAACTACATACGTTAGCTTCAGAATACCCTGATGCATTGCGCATCTGTATTATGAGTGGCTCCTTTGTACAACGTGGTGAGCCGGCCCTATTCTCTAAATTCGATCGTGCTCGTTGGGCCATTCTTGGCGGTGCAGATGTTGTTATCGAACTGCCTACACTCTATTCCTTAGGCAGTGCACAACTATTCGGGACCGGTGCGGTTCGGTTAATCCAGGCTTTATCTATCGACACCCTTTCTTTTGGTTCTGAAACAACAGATCTAGATCAACTCATTCTTACTGCTAAACGTATGGATTGTGAAAGTACCCAAAATGAGTTACGTAGTTATTTAAAGGAAGGCATGTCTTATGGAACGGCCTTCCGTAAAGCATTAGGCTCTGAAATGCTTAGCACCCCGAATGCCTTATTAGGACTAGAATATATACGAGCTGGATTAAAATATCACCCACATTTAGCGTATATTCCTATTCAGCGTACATCTAATCACCATAACCAAACTATCAATCAAGAGTTGCCATCAGGCACAGCGGTACGACAACTCATTACAACGACGAACTCCATAGATATGTGTTCAGCACTTCAAGCTGCTATTCCAACGCCTATTCTAGATGATATGATTCATAGAATTGCAAGCGGTCACTATGTCGATTACAGTCGATACCATGATATGGTCCATATGTTGAGTCGCCGCATTTTGGCAAGTGAATTAGAACGATTCGTTGATTTCACAGAAGGTATTGAACACTTATGGTTGAAAGCAGCTCAACAGCCTACATGGGAATCTGCTATTAATCAAATAAAATCCAAGCGCTACACCTATGCACGATTACAACGAATGGGTGCATACCTCACCTTAGGAATTACAAAAAACTTGATAAACATCGCTATGGACGAAGGCCCTCAATACGCTAGATTGCTAGCCTTCAATGACAGAGGTCGACAATGGCTTCGAACTAAATATGATATTCCACTCATTCAGAAATGGGCTAAAGCACCTACGCAACTCAACAATATTGGACAAACTATGCATCATATCGATACGCTAGCAACAGATATACAAGCCTTATGTTTCTATAACGAAGCAAAACGTTTAGGCCATACAGACTATACATATACACCGCAATACATCAAATAAGTAGCTTAACTTTGTCTTATATATTTAGATTTAGTTGTATCTTTAAATTTCTTTCTATAATGTATCTCATATAACCAGACTCGTAGAGCTTAGTTCATATAAATAAATCTAAATATACAATAAAGGGGTTACAATACAGGTTATTCCTGTATTGTAACCCCTTCTTCGCCATCTAAATCAGTTACCGCAACGCGTACACTTTCAAGATGTGACGTAGGAATATTTTTACCTACATAGTCTGCTCGAATTGGTAACTCCCGATGACCACGGTCAACAAGGACCGCTAATTGAATAGATTTAGGTCTACCAGATGTCATCAATGCATTTAAGGCTGCACGAATAGTACGCCCTGTGTAGAGCACATCATCAACGAGGATAATTGTTTTCTCTGTAGTATCAATCGTACATGGTTCGCCCTCTTTTTGACGAGCATCACGATCATCACGATACATAGCAACATTGAGTGATTCACATTCAATACGAATACCTTCAATGCGTTCGATTTCGGCCTGCAAACGTTTTGCCAAAATAACACCACGTCGTTCAATGCCTACAATAAGAGCATTAGATAAGCCTTTATTATGTTCTAGGATTTCGTGACTAATACGACGAATCGCGCGCATAATAGCATCTTGATCCATCAATAAGCGTTTCTTTTCCATATATACGCCCTTATAGCACAGAGTTCTCTATGCCCCTTTACAAATATAGTTAGAAGATTATTTAGTAAACCACAATATAAGACAGTTATTTCATTTGCATGTATTTACGTTTGTCTACGTTTGTCTACGTTTCTTTACATTTCGTTTGATTTCTTTTCATTTTTTCGCTTATTTACGCTTATCTTCTCGATATGTCTTGGCAAACTCTAAACATGCTTTGAAGTCATCTGGAATCGGTGCTTCAAAATACATAGCTTCACCTGTAATAGGATGTTTTACATCTAGAGATTTAGAATGTAATGCTTGCCCTTCAATAGGGAAATCCATACGACGGTAACCATAGAATGGATCATTAACGACAGGATGTCCAATATGAGCAAAATGTACACGAATTTGATGTGTTCGACCAGTCTCTAAATTACATTCCACCAAAGTTTGATGTCCAAAACGTTCAACAACAGTAAAGTGAGTAACTGCATCCTTACTATTTTCAAAAACAACCGCCATTTTCATACGATCCTTAGGATGTCTTCCAATAGGCGCCTTAATTGTGCCCTTCTCTTCTACAATATTACCTTGTACCAAAGCTAAGTACGTCCGTTTAGCAGAATGCTCTTTTACCTGCTCAGCTAACCCAATATGGGCTGCATCATTCTTAGCCGCCATCATAACCCCAGATGTATCCTTATCTAGACGATGAACAATACCAGGTCTTATTTCACCATTAATACCGGATAAATCTTTGCAATGATATAACAATGCATTAACAAGTGTGCCAGAATAATTGCCTACTGCAGGGTGAACAACCATGCCACGTGGCTTATTTACGATAATAATATCATGATCTTCGTACAATACATCTAAAGGAATATCTTCCGCCTTTACCTCTACCGATTCAGGCTCTGGTACCTCTACATGAACAACTGTGTTTGGAGTAAGTCTAAGATTTGCCTTGCCAACCTTATTACCAACAGTAACGTGACCACCCTTTATTAAACTTTGAATATAGCTACGAGACCCTTCCATTTGTTCTGTTAAAAACACATCAAGTCTCATGCCGTCTTGCTCAGCACTTACAATATATTCGTTCATCCTCTACCTCTCTATGAGTTAAGTATAATGAGTAATTAATATTTAACATCATATATTAATTAATCATTTACCATCATATACTAGTTAATCATTTATCATCATATGCTAGTTAATTATTTATCATCATCTTTTAATGTAAATAAATAGTAGACTACTAAAGCTACGCCTACACAGATACCAATATCAGCAACATTAAAAATAGGCCATATACGGAAATCAAAAAAATCAACAACGCCATGAAGCATGTAACGATCGATACCATTACCAATGGCACCAGATACTAATAAAGCAGATCCAATCTGCAACGTCCACGGACCTTTTGATAAGCGCTTCCAATAATACGCACAAGCACCTAGCAAAATAACAGCGACCAATAAGAAGAACCATCGCTGGTTAGCTAGCATACCGAATGCAGCACCACGATTAATAATATATGTTAAATGAAATACATTAGGAATAACTGGTAATGATTCACCTAACATAAAATGATTCATAATGTAATATTTAGTCCATTGATCTAACAGTAACCATAGGATTAGTATAATATAAAACAAGATGTACTCCCTTACTATAATATATATCTTAATAGTCCTATTATACTAAGTTAACCAAATTTAGGCAAAATAAAAAGCCCCTCAATGAGGGGCGATTTAATTTGTGATTACTCAGCGGAAATTACAGATACTGGGCAAACGGATTCGCAAGAACCGCAATCGATGCAAGTATCGTTGATTTCGTATTTAGTTTCGCCTTCAGAAATAGCAGAAACTGGGCAAACAGATGCGCAAGAACCACATTTAATGCAACCATCAGCAATAACTCTCATAATTAGGACCTCCATAAAAATATAGATCAGAACTTTTTATTATCATTTAGAAAGGCACTTGCCTCAACTTATGTTCTCATTATCACACAGTTCTTTTTGAAAGTCAAATGAAAATGATAAAAAACTGTATATATTTTTGCATATTACTTTTTCATTTTTATCATACAAAGCCTATGTTTATAGGTATTTTGATATTACTTTTCATTTAATTAATTGAATATGATATTCAACAAATGAGAATGTTGTAATTATCAATTTTATAAAATCCTAATCATTATAATAGGAATTTAATTATCAATATTTATTATCATAAAAACTATTTTTTTATTACAACAGATTTAACGCTTATCTATATTTTAATCTAACATATAAACTTCACTCTAAAAAAGGCCGAATCATACGATTCGACCTCATTTATATTTATAAAGTAAAGTAATATCTTTACTATTATTCACTATATAACAATAATACTATTTTTTTCTTATAGCACTTAGAAAGATGTTAAGAATGTTAGTGTACCTAAAATAACGCCTGCAAGGTTTGGTACGATTAAAATATAATCACGTTTAGGTGATTTTGTCCAACCATATAATACCCAGATCAAACAGGATACTGCTGCAAATAATGGTTGCCATGGTTGACTAGGTTGACCATGAAGATTAGCAATTATTTGTGGGATATAGGCTAAAAATACAAATACACCAATAAATGCACCAATAGAACCAACTAACATGTTAAATCTTTCTTTTGTCATAGATGACCTCCTTATTCAACATTACGTTATTATATCTTACACAATATACTATATCATATTTTTTTCGATGTAGTCAATTGTGTAAAATTAATCATGCAAATTAGTTTAATTCATATTGCTTTTGATTACACTTATATGTAATCTATATTAAAATCATATAGGCTAAAATCATAAAAAACGAGGCCGAATCTTACGATTCGACCTCGTATGTGCTTTATAGTAGAGTAACCTATCCCCTATTATTTACCAGGGAAGAATGGCCATACCATTGGAATGATAATTAAGCTTACTACGAAGCAAACTAAAATCAATGGAACGCCGGCTTTTACATAGTCTGTAAATTTGTATTGACCAGGGCCAAGTACTAATGTATTTGGAGGTGTACCTACAGGTGTACCGAATGCACAAGATGCAGAAACGCCGATAGCCATCAATACAGCATGAGGGTCAGCCCCCATACCTTGGGCAATGGAGATACCGATAGGAGCCAATAATGCACAAGATGCTGTGTTAGACATAAATTGAGTCATAACACAAGACAATGCGAATAATACTGCTGTCGCAAAGTAAGGGCTAGGATCAGAACCCATAACACCGATTACTGCATTAGCAATCATTTTGCCTGCACCAGATTGGTCAAGTGCAGTTGCTACTGGCATCATACCAGCAAATAAGAAGATTGTTACCCAGTCAATGGATGTGTAAGCTTGTTTTTCGTTCAAGCAACCAGTTAATACGCAAAGCATTGCGCCAATAACTGCAACCATGCTCAATGGTAAGTTGATACCATAATCTTTTAGGAAGTCACCTAAAATCATAGCAATGATTACACCTAAAAGAATAAGACCAGAGTATAATTGTTTCTTAGGATCGTTAGAAATATCTTCAGCAGCTACTTCTTGTTCAACGTCGCCAGCATCTTGAATTTCATGTTTAGGCAATAAATGTTTACCAATAAGCATCATGAATGCGATTGTGGCAACAGTCAAAGGAATACCGATCCAAGCAAATTCGAAGAAACCAAATGGTTGTTCACCAAATTTAGTTAATGTACCACTTACAATAATGTTTGGAGGTGTACCAACCATTGTAATGATACCACCGATACCTGCAGCAAATGCTAAAGGCATCAATTGGCGAGATGCAGGAATCTTAGCAACAGAACAGATACCAACAACTACAGGAAGTAAAGCAGCTGTTGTACCAGTGTTAGATAAGAATGCGGACATAGTTGCTGTAACAACCATGATTGCTAGCATTAAGCCATTTTCGCTAGTACCAGCATGAGATACTACTGTTTCCCCAATTTTTTGAGCTAAACCAGTGTAGAACAATGCTGCACCAACAACGAACATGCCAGCAAACAACACAACTGTACTATCAGATAAACCAGAGAATACAACCTTAGGAGTAATAATACCCATAAGGCCAAGTGTAATAGCGCCGCCTAAAGAAGTAATAGCTAAAGGAATAATTTCCGTAACAAATAAAACAGCCATGACTGCGAGGACGATTAAGGTTTGTTCTGCAGTACCCATACATCATCATCTCCCTTCAGAGAAATGCACTGATATAGTTATAAGAGGTATAAAATATAACCTACGATACCAATGGCGGAAGCCATCAAAAAAGTAATCCCATATCCCTCTCTTGTTTTAGGATACCCAAAGAATAAGGTTTCACCTAAAAATCCTCGGCGATTAAACCAAGTATATTTAGTTCTGCGTTGAAACCATTTAGCTTTGCCTTCAACACCGATAATCAGTGCCGTAATAAAAAATACAATAAATGCCCAAATAAAACAAATCAGTATTTTTAATTCTATAGATAACAAGTGACCACCTCTACTAAATTTAAAGCACTAGAAGGTTATTGTGTGAATTCTTGTATCACCTAATGACCGATCTGAAAAGCATTTATTGCAAATATACCCTATTTATGCATGAATACATAGATTTGAAGGGTTTTTTTATTCACCAATAGGTGTACCTAATTAGGCACACCTTGGTGAATAATTATTAACTTACTAGTGGTTGGACAACATAGCAAGCATTGTACCTGCTGCTACTGCTGTACCAATAACGCCAGCTACGTTCGGACCCATAGCATGCATGAGCAAGAAGTTACCTGGGTTAGCTTTCGCACCTACAACTTGAGATACGCGAGCAGCCATTGGAACCGCGGATACACCAGCAGAACCAATAAGTGGATTTGTTTTACCACCATCTACTAAGTTCATCAATTTACCGAATAATACGCCACCAGCAGTACCACCGATGAATGCAACTAAACCTAAGCAAATGATAAGGAGTGTTTGTATGCTTAAGAAGTGTTCCGCACTCATTGTTAAACCAGTACCAGTTGCCAAGAAGATTGTAACAGTATTGATCAACGCATTTTGAGATGTATCGGACAAACGATCAGTTACGCCAGATTCACGGAACAAGTTACCTAACATCAACATACCTAAAAGGGATGTAATGGAAGGAAGCAATAAGGAAATGAAGATCGTACTAACAATTGGGAATACGATTTTTTCAAAACGTGTAACTTCACGCAATTGTTCCATAACAATTTCGCGTTCTTTTTGCGTAGTGAATAATTTCATTACAGGTGGTTGAATCAACGGTACCAAGGACATATAGGAATATGCGGCAACCGCGATAGCACCTAATAAATGAGGAGCTAGCTTAGTAGCTAAGTAAATGGATGTAGGACCGTCAGCACCACCGATGATACCGATAGCAGCTGCTTCTTGAGCTGTGAAGCCAAGCATCATTGCGCCACCTAAAGCAACGAATACGCCGATTTGAGCAGCAGCACCTAAAAGCAATGTTTTAGGATTAGCAATGAGTGGACCAAAGTCAGTCATTGCACCTACACCAAGGAAAATTAAAGGTGGGAAGATTTCTTGGGAGATACCTGCGCTAATAAGTGCCATAACGCCTTCTTCGAAACCATTACGAGGAATATTAGCAAGTACACAACCAAACGCAATCGGACCCAACAATAAAGGTTCAAACTCTTTAGCAAATGCCAAATACAATAGGATCAAACCTACAAGAATCATAATAGCATTGCCTGTTGTAAATGCGAGGAACCCGCTATCATTAATAACGGATTGAATCGCAACAGCAAAAGCCTCCATATGCGTTCCCCTTTCACAAATATAAAATTGTTATATGACGCGGCTCTGCCGCGCCACACACAACTTGGTATTAACCAAGAACAACCATGTCGTCGCCAGTGGATACAGTTTGGTTAGCAGCTACGCGAACTTCAGAAACTACAGCATCATGAGGAGCTGCGATTTCGTTTTGCATTTTCATAGCTTCAAGGATCAACAAAGTTTCGCCTTTTTTAACTGCTTGACCAGCGGATACTGCTACAGATAAGATTTTACCAGGCATTGGAGCTTTTACAGTTTCAGCACCTGCTGGAACTGGAGCTGCTGCTGCAGCTGGAGCTGGAGCTGGTGCAGGAGCTGCTTTAGGAGCTGCTGCTGGAGCTGCTTTAGGAGCTGCTGCAGGAGCTGCACCTTTTACTTCATTAACTTCTACATCATATGCTGTGCCGTTTACTGTAATGTTGAATTTTTTCATTTTAAATTCCTCCAAAATGTGTAGTGTCTACACAATACTTATAAATTTTCTTTACACATATAAATTGGATAATCTATTTGATTATCTAACTGCCAATAATCTTATCGATTACCGCGCAAACGTCCTTCCATTTTCCAATTATAGCTTACGATTGGACGGATATGCGCGATTTGATCAGCGGAATAACCCATTGCCGCTAATGCACCAACGATTACTGCTACTACATCTTGAGATGGAGCTTTACCGTTAGTTGTTGTAGCATTGCTCATTACAAATGCCTCCTAAAATATTATTAACCTCTACCGCTTAAACGACCTTCCAAGCGCCATTTAGCACTGGTTGCTGTAGGTCGAATAGATGCAATTTGTTCAGATGAATACCCCATCGCCACAATGGCACCTACGATAGCTGCTACTACTTCACCTTCATTTTGAGCAGATGCATTTGGTGCAGCCACCGGTGTAGCTGCGGGAGCCGCAACAGGTGCACTTGGTGGTACGTCTTTTTTCTTCTTGGTAGGATCAATCAAATGAACGATTTCCATCAAAATACCTAAAAGAATCAACACAACAAATACAACTGTCATATTAATGGCCATGATTAACCAAGGATTGGTAGTAACTGCTTGTCCTTCCATAATCATTCCCCTTTCTAAAAAAATAGTAAAGAAAGGTATCTCCCAAATTCGATGATCTTGTTATCGAATCGAATTATAATGGAATATTACCATGTTTCTTTGGAGCACGGTTTTCGCGTTTGCTTGCAAGCATAGCCAAAGCGTTGATAACTGCTGGACGAGTTTGTTTTGGTTCGATTACAACATCTACGAAGCCACGTTCTGCAGCTTTGTATGGAGTTGCGAACTCTTCTACGTATTTAGCTGTTTTAGCGTCTTTGTCTTCATCTTTCTTGAAGATAATGTTAGCTGCACCAGCAGGACCCATTACAGCGATTTCGGATGTAGGCCAAGCGTATACTTGGTCAGCGCCCAAATCTTGGGAACACATAGCGAGGTAAGAACCGCCGTATGCTTTACGAGTGATAACAGTGATTTTTGGTACTGTAGCTTCAGAGTAAGCATACAACATTTTAGCACCGTGACGAATGATACCGCCCCATTCTTGATTTGTGCCAGGCAAGAAACCAGGAACGTCAACGAAGTTAACGATTGGAATATTGAAAGCATCACAGAAACGGATGAAACGGGAAGATTTGTCGGATGCATTGATGTCCAAGCAACCAGCCATTACTTTTGGTTGGTTAGCAATGATACCAACGGATTGACCGTCAAAACGTGCGAAACAAGTGATAATGTTTGTAGCATAGAATGGTTGTACTTCATAGTATTCGCCATTATCTACAGTAGCTGCGATAACATCTTTCATGTCGTATGGCATGTTACTGTTATCAGGCAACAAGCTGTTCAAGCCTTCGTCTTCGCGAGTTGGATCATCGCCAGTGTCTACTAATGGAGCATCTTCCATGTTATTGGATGGCAAGAAGCCTAATAAGTAGCGAATTTGAGCGATGCAATCATCTTCGTCTTCAGCTGCAAAGTGAGCAACACCAGATACGGAGTTGTGAGCCATTGCACCACCAAGGTCTTCAGCTGTTACTTCTTCACCAGTTACAGATTTGATAACTGCAGGACCAGTGATGAACATTTGAGATGTGTGTTTAACCATGTAGATGAAGTCAGTCAATGCTGGAGAATATACAGCACCGCCTGCGCATGGACCCATGATTACGGATATTTGTGGAATAACGCCAGATGCATTTGTATTTTCAAAGAAAATTTTACCGTAACCAGCAAGAGCATCTACAGCTTCTTGAATACGAGCACCGCCGGAATCATTGATACCAATGATAGGAGCACCCATTTTCATTGCTAAACGTTGTACTTTAACGATTTTAGCAGCATGCATTTCACCAAGGGAACCACCTTCTACAGTGAAATCTTGTGCGAATGCATATACTAAACGACCGTCAATAGTACCATAACCAGTTACTACACCTTCGCCTGGTAATTCTTTCTTGTCTTGACCGAAGTTAACACAACGATGTTTAACAAATTGATCAAGTTCAACGAAAGAGTTATCATCGAACAATTTAGCCAAACGTTCACGAGCAGTCATTTTACCTTGAGCATGTTGTTTCTCAACGCGTTTTTCACCGCCACCAGCTTTAACTTTAGCTAGTTTTTCGTGCAATAACTCGATTTTTTCTTGCACTGTTGCCATTATAGCACCTCCAAATAAAACTTGTTACAGTATCATTTTATTTCATTAATAATTAAAGTTCAAGCATGCATACATATTTAATATATAACTCATGATTATATGAATATGTATATCTATTACTCATACATAATGATGTGAATTGGATACTGTATTATTTCATACGTTGACATAATTCAAGCAATACGCCGCCTGTTGCTTTTGGATGTAAGAAAGCAATGGAGGAACCGCCTGCACCGTAACGAGGTTTTTCGTCAATCATACGAACGCCTTTAGCCATCAAATCAGCAATAGCATTTTCAATATTATCAACGCGCAATGCAACGTGTTGGATACCATCACGACCGCCATTTTTTTCGATGAATTTACCAATAGGGCCATCTGGAGTTGTAGTTTCTAAGAATTCAAGTTCAGCATCGCCACATGGGAAGAAGGATACTTTTACTTTTTGTTCTTCAACCACTTCATCTTCAGGAAGATGTTCAATACCCAATGCATTTTTATAGAATTCTTTAGTTGCTGCTAAATCATTAACACCAATACCGATGTGATCCACTTGTAATACTTTAAAAGCCATTTCGATTATCTCCTTTATAAGGCTAAATCTCTAATGCTATGTAGTCGCCGTCTACTTTAGCACGCTTGTCATTACGCCGTTAACAACTGTGTATGGATCGCTTTCGCGTTCATTAACAGCTGCCACTTGGCTATTAAATTCGTCGCTTGTAACGATTTTGTCAGCTACATAACGACCAATTTGTTCATTAATCATTGCGATGATTTCATCACGAGTACGTTCTGCCCGACGAGATTCCAATTCACCAGAATCTTCAAGATACTCAAAATGTTCATCTAAAGCGTCGATGAGTTCATCTACGCCTTGGTCTTTACTAGCAATTGTGCGCTTAATCGGTGGGCGCCATTTTACTTCACGAGAGTCTAGGTCAAGCATCATTTCAATTTCTACATTCAAACGATCACAACCATCTCGGTCAGCTTTATTGATAGCAAATACATCGCCAATTTCAAGAATACCTGCCTTGATAGCTTGGATATCATCACCGAGACCAGGAACAAGTACAACCAATGTAGTATCTGCATTTTTTACGATATCTACTTCAGATTGACCTACACCTACTGTTTCAATGATTACTAAATCCATGCCAAAGGCATCCATGAGTTTTACAACGTCTGCAGTCTTTTTGGACAAACCACCAAGACTACCACGCGTGCCCATGCTTCGAATAAATACATTTTCATTTAATGTCAAATCATTCATTCGAATACGGTCCCCCAAGATAGCACCACCAGAGAATGGGCTAGTTGGGTCGATGGCAACGATGCCGATTTTCTTACCTTGATCTAGATAATGTTTAACAACTTTATCTGTCAACGTACTTTTACCAGCACCAGGGGCCCCAGTAATACCGAGAATACGTGCATTCCCTGTTTTAGGGTAAATAGCCTTCATAATATCAATGGCATTATCATACTCGTTTTCTACAGCTGTTATGGACCGTGCTAAGGCTAGTCGAGAACCTTCGAAAAGTTCTTTAACTAAATCCACTCGCCTCACCACCTATCTTAGAATATGGGAATAGAGGGGAGCCAACTATTCAGTTGTGCTCCTCTCTTGCCCAATTAATTATTTAACGTTTTCGTTGATGAATTTAACGATATCGCCAGTTGGTGTACCAGGTGTGAATACTTCTGCTACGCCAGCTTTTTTCAAGCCAGGGATATCAGCGTCAGGAATAACGCCACCACCGATTACAAGTACATCGCCCATGCCTTTTTCTTTCAAAAGTTCAACAATTTTAGGGAACAATGTGTTATGAGCACCAGAAAGAAGGGATAATGCAACTACATTAACGTCTTCAGAAAGAGCTGCTTCAACGATTTGTTCTGGAGTTTGACGAAGACCTGTGTAGATTACTTCGAAACCAGCATCGCGAAGTGCGCGTGCTACTACTTTTGCACCACGGTCATGACCATCAAGACCTGGTTTTGCTACGATTACTCTAATACGTTTTTCTGCCATGATTAATTACCTCCGAAATTAGCCGATATTATAATGTGGAATGAGCTTCGTATTCACCGAATACTTCGCGCAATACATTACAAATTTCACCCAAAGTAGCATATGTTTTAACTGCATCAAGAATTAATGGCATCAAGTTAACGTTTTCATCAGCTGCACCAGCTTTAAGAGCTGCTAATGCTTTATCAACTGCTGCTTGATCGCGGTTAGCGCGAACTGCTTGAGTTTTCTTGGATTGGTTAACACCAACGGAAGCGTCTACGCGAAGTAAGTCTTTTGGAGCTTCTTCTTCAACTTGGAATTTGTTTACGCCAACGATTGTGCGCAAGCCAGATTCAACTTCCATTTGCCATTTGTAAGCGGATTCTTGAATTTCTTTTTGGATGTAGCCTTTTTCGATTGCTACTACAGCGCCGCCCATTTCATCAATTTTCTTGATGTATGCCATAGCTTCGTCATAGATAGCGTTAGTCATAGCTTCTACATAGTAGGAACCGCCCAATGGGTCAACTACGTCAGCCAAACCAGATTCGTAAGCCACGATTTGTTGTGTACGAAGAGCTACTTGTACAGATGCTTCTGTAGGAAGAGCCAACGCTTCGTCACGGGAGTTTGTATGTAAGGATTGAGTACCGCCCATTACAGCAGCTGCAGTTTGAAGAGCAACACGAACGATGTTGTTATCAACTTGTTGTGCAGTCAACATGGAACCAGCTGTTTGAGTATGTACACGAAGCATCATGGATTTTGGTTTTTTAGCACCAAAACGTTCTTTCATGATTGTTGCCCATAAACGGCGGGATGCACGGAATTTAGCAACTTCTTCAAGTACGTTGTTATGAGCATTCCAGAAGAAGGAAAGACGACCAGCAAATGTATCAACATCAAGACCAGCTTTCAAAGCTGCTTCTACGTATGCGATACCATCAGCAATTGTGAATGCGATTTCTTGAGCTGCTGTGGAACCTGCTTCACGGATGTGGTAACCGGAGATGGAAATTGTGTTCCATTTTGGAACGTTTTGAGAACAATATTCGAAGATATTAGTGATCAAACGCATGGATGGTTTTGGTGGGAAAATGTAAGTACCACGAGCTGCGTATTCTTTCAAAATATCATTTTGAATTGTACCTTTCAATTCTGTGGAAGGTACGCCTTGTTTTTCAGCTACTGCGATATACATTGCCAACAAAACAGATGCTGGAGCGTTGATTGTCATGGATGTGGATACTTTACCAAGGTCGATGCCGTCGAACAAGATTTCCATATCTGCCAAGGAGTCAATCGCTACACCTACTTTACCAACTTCGCCTTCTGCAACTGCATCGTCGGAGTCGTAACCGATTTGTGTAGGTAAGTCGAATGCGCAGGAAAGACCAGTTGCACCAGACTCGATTAAGTAGCGGTAACGTTTGTTAGATTCTTCTGCTGTAGCGAAGCCTGCATACATACGCATTGTCCAGAAACGACCACGGTACATAGTAGGTTGTACGCCACGAGTGTAAGGGAATTCGCCAGGCATACCCAAATCACGTTCATAGTCAAAACCTTCGATATCAACTGGTGTGTATACACGGTTGTATTTTAAATTTTGACGTTCTGGAGTTTTTGCACTTTTTTCGTCACAAAGTTTGTTGTACTCAGCAATTTGGGCTTTTAAGTTTTCGTAAGCCATGTTTTCATCATCCTCCTAAAAAAACAGGTTATTTTTTCATGCTTCCAGTTTCTGTGAAGCGTTTATGCCAAGAAAGAGCTTCGTCAAGCAACATAGGTGTATGGGCATTCTTTGTTGCAGCTAATGCTTTTTCTAGGTATTCAGTTAACATAGGTTTGTAGTCTGGGTGAGCACATTTTTCAATGATCAAACGAGCTCTTTCCACTGGGCTCAAACCACGGCAGTCAGCAACACCTTGTTCTGTACAGAAAATCATAGTGTCATGTTCTGGGTGATCCACATGGGATACATATGGAACGATAGAACTGATGTCGCCATTTTTAGCAACGGAGTTAGTGCAGAAAATAGTGAGATATGCACTACGTGCAAAGTCACCAGAACCACCAACACCATTCATCATTTTGCTACCCATAATATGAGTAGAGTTTACATTGCCAAAAATATCAAATTCGATAGCGGTATTCATGGCAATGACACCAATACGACGAGCAATACCAGGGTTATTGGAAATTTCTTGCGGACGAAGAATAATTTTTTTGCGGTATTCATCGATGTTCGCATAGAAACGTTTCAACCCATCTGGAGAAGGACTTAATGCAGTACCGGAACATACAGTTACTTTACCTGCATCGATCAAGTCAAACATACCATCTTGGATTACTTCAGTATAGATGGACAAATCTGTGAATGGGCCTTTTGCAAGACCACTGATTACAGCATTTGCTACGGAACCTACACCAGATTGTAATGGAAGCAAGTTTTTAGGTAAACGACCTTCTGCAATTTCTTGTTCGAAGAATTCGATAAGGTGTTGACTCATTGCTTTTGCATCATCATCGATAGGTGCCAAAGGTCTTGTTGTATCAGGAACATCACAAGGTACTACTGCAACAATTTTACTTGGGTCACAAGGAATTGCTTCAGTACCAATACGATCACCAGGTGTTTCCAATGGAATTGGTTTACGATGTGGTGGATCGAGTGGTTCATAGATATCATGCATACCTACCAAGGAAAGTGGTTGGGATACGTTTACTTCTACGATAACCTTTTTAGCTTGGCTCACAAATGTTGGAGAGTTACCAACAGATGTTGTAGGTACTAAAGAGCCGTCTTCATTGATTTGACAAACTTCTACGATAGCTACGTCTAAATCACCAAAGAAACCATAGCGAACATTTTGTGCCATTGTGCTTAAATGCATATCAATGTATTTAACATCACCGCTATTTAAGGCTTTACGTGTATCCTTATTTGTTTGATAAGGGAAACGACGATTGATGCCGTTAGCACGAGTTAACGCACCGTCAGCTTCATCACCTACGGAAGCACCTGTCCACAAATCAATTTTGAATGGTTCTTTTTCCATTCTTTCTGCCAATGCCAATGGTACTGCTTTTGCATAACCAGAAGGAGTAAAGCCGGAAATACCAACTTTATCGTTAGGGTTAATCAAAAGAGCTGCATCATAAGCAGTGACAATTTTACCTTGGAGGGCCGCACATTTAACGCGGTCTTTGATGTCTATCACCATTACCATCTCCTTTAAGAGTAACATTGTATAAACGACAGTTTGATCTCTTGGTCGTTCCTTAAACCGACTTCATCGTAGTCCACATGCAATGTATTGTCAACTTATATGACTAAAATGTATTTTTTATCACACTTTATATAGCATTATGATTAAAATGCATAGATTTTCATACTTTCACATAAGTTTTATTCACATCGCTATAACTCACAGGAATTATCGATTTATGGCATATATTGATGTTTTTCAATTAAATCGAACTCTCTCTATACAATATATAGACCCTTTTCAATATAAAATAACATCCCATATACAAGAACTAGACCATACACCTCCCTATAAAGATACAACGATATGCAAAAAACCGGCTTTCAAATGCCAACGATAATGTTCAATTATGTCTAACATTAGAAAACCGGTTATACTACTTAATACGTACCTACCCAAGGTATGTATTAATTATACCATATTATGAAATTATATATCTACCATAAAACATGCTAATTATACAAGATATTACAATTATGCAGATTTATCAGCAGACAACTGAACTTTTACAAAAGCTCCTACCCAGCCAAATAACTGCCAAAACACGATGGTTACTTGATGACTATATAGCTCAAAGTCAGATAAGCCGCTAAATAAAACACCTATAGCTAGCGCCCCTACACCAATTTGTGCAGCTTGACGGAATATATCCCCTTTAAGTCTTATAGATGTAATAACATGACCAATAATAACTGCTAGGAATGATATCAATCCTGGAATACCTGTTTCAGCTAATATATTGAGATACAAATTATGAGCATGATACATCAAGACGTGAGGTCCTTGAATATAATAGTTATAATCTGGATATACTAAGTAAAATGTATTCCACCCAATACCAAAGATTGGGTTTTCACGTACGATATACATGGTACTATCCCATAAAGCCCATCGAAGATCAGCTGATGTATCATGACCTTGGAATATGGACCATAGTCTCGAGGCGATTTCACCATCATAAAAGTACAAGATAATCGGCACTACTAATAGGGATAAGAATAATCTTCGCTCTACGAAGATAGCCCAGTAAAGGATCATGGCCGCAAAGCTAATCCAAATGCCTCTAGAATAGGTTAATAGCATCGTTAAGAACAATATAATCCCTATAACGAGCATTGTAACAACTTCACGAGTACGATTTTCTTTCATATATACCAAGATATAGCTGATACATACGCTGAGTACCATCAATAGATAAGCGCCCAATAAATTAGGGTTTTGTAATGTAGATGACATGCGTCGCATCAATTTTGGGAACTGTGCTGCATCTACCCACTCTTTTATATGAATATTAGGAACAAATACATATTGATAAGCACCTATGATACACACTAGTACAGCAGTACCTAGTAAGGCTCGAAGAAAATAATTCCACTGTTTAGGTGTTTGAATGTATGTGCGAACTAGATAATACATGCCTCCGCTGGCTACGATTTGATAAAACCAACTTTGAATTGACCAATCCCAATTTTCTGATACTAGTGCAGATATGCCAGTCCATACTACAAATATCATAACGGACCACGATAAATAGCCCGTTGGTAAGCTTAGTGATTTACTAGATATCAAATCATATAAAGCAAGCCCTATCGCTAGCCACAGAAGTACATCCCCCACCATAGGTTGTAATGGCATAGCAATCACCACACCATAAATTAGACGCTCAATATAGAACGTGATTCTCTTCTGATTAGGAATAAGTGAGAGTTCCATAGGCTCACCTTAGTGACTCATCTCATGGTTAAACCACTGACGAGCATCTCCTAAAATATATAAAGAACCACAAACAGCTATAATATCACCATTCTTTGTATGCTTATAGGCTAAAGCCAATGCGTCTTCAACAGAATCAGCTGTTTGAGCTACGGCTTTTGGAACAATGTGACGTATTTTTTCAACTAAAACCTCTGGCACTTCTGTTCTATCTGTTGGTGCAGGTACTACAAGAACCGTATCCCCTGCCTTAACTACTTCACGAATAATAGCATCTTGATTTTTATCTTTAAGAATTGCCATCACAATCGTTTTTGGGGCGTCCTTAAATAGCTCACCATAGGTCATACTGAAGGATTCTGCTCCAGCTGCATTATGCGCACCGTCAAAGATAAAGGTGCGATCTAAGCCCCGCTTAACTTCAAAACGCCCTGCCCACGTAGTACGGGCAAAGCCTTCGCGCATCGTTTCTTCACTGATGCTCTTATCTTCTTTCATCAATAAACGTACAGCCATCAATGCACATGCGAGATTTACAGATTGATGAATACCGGCCATTGTCGTAAATAACATAGCAGGAGCGGCATCATTAGTACTCACAGTAATCATTTGACCACCTGTTACGGCACTACGGCTATCGATACCAAAATCTTTATTGAAAGCATATACTTTAGCATGCTTCTCTTTAGCCACTTCTTCAATAATACGAAGAGGCGCATCCTGTGCTGCTGTTACAACAGGGACTTTGGATTTAATAATCCCCGCCTTGTGACGTGCAATCTCCTCGACAGTATCACCACAGTAGGCTTGATGATCGATTGTTACATTGGTAATAACAGATACTTTTGGAGTCACGATATTTGTGGAGTCTAGTAATCCACCTAAGCCAACTTCTACCACTGCATAGTCTACAGCTTGATCTTTGAAGAACAAAAAGGCTGCAGCCGTTAAAATTTCAAATTGCGTTGGTGCTTCTATGCCATTACTAATGATAGTATCAACGGCCACTTTTACACGGCTAATTAATTCACCGAAGGCTTCCTCCGTAATATTTCCATCATTGATTTGAATTCGCTCCGTATAGGATTGAAGGTGAGGCGATGTAAATCGCCCCACCCGTAATCCACTTGTAAACAGTGCGTAGGAAATATATGAGGTAACCGAGCCCTTACCATTCGTCCCTGTAACATGAACAATTTTATAGTCCTCTTGTGGATTCCCTAAGGCTTCCATAAGCGCTGTAATTCGTTCAAGGCCAGGCTTAATACCGAATGAAGATGCCTGTTCTAAATAGGCTAAGGCCTCTTGATATGTCATATAAACCTCCTATTATAAGGTTTCAAGGAACGCTTCACGTTCCAATAACGCTTGTTGTTTTTGTTTATATTCTTCTAACTTTTCTTTTTCTTTTGCTACTACAGCTTCAGGAGCTTTTGCTAGGAAGCCTTGGTTAGACAATTTGCCTTCCAAACGAGAAATTTCTTTTTCCATTTGGATTTTTTCCTTTGCAATACGCTCTCTTTCTTTTTCGCCATCGATTAAGTCTTTAAGCAAGAGATATACTTCCATACCATTTACAACTGTTACAGTCGCATTTTCTGGTTTTGGATCATCCGCACCAAGAATAGTTACCTTCTCAGCCCAAGCTAATGTTACGAAGTAATCACTATGATCGGCTACAGTTTGAGCCAATGCTTCATCTGTTGGCGCCACAATAACCTCAGCTTTTTTACCTAAAGGCACATTCATTTCAGCACGCATGTTACGAATACCTTTGATGGCATCCATCATAACTTCCATTTGACGTGCTGCACCTTCAAGATTATCAAACTTCAATGCTTCTGGCCATTTAGTGACAACGATGCTATCTCCTTCATGAGGCAAGTGTTGCCAAATGTGTTCTGTTACGAACGGCATGAATGGATGTAATAATTCAAGCATGTGACGCAAGATTGTTACGAGTAAGTATTGAACTGTACGACGATCGCGTTCATTACCTTCATTATATAAACGAGGTTTAGCTAACTCAATATACCAGTCACAGTATGTATTCCAAATGAAGTCATATACGGAGCTTGCCGCTTCACCAAGTTCAAATTTATCTAGGTTAGAAGTTACACTTTGTACTGTTTCATTGTACTTTTGAACAATCCATTGGTCTGCTAATGTCAAATCATCTGCTGTTGGAACGAAGCTTTCATCATAATTTGTAAGATTCATCAATACAAATTTAGATGCATTCCAAATCTTATTAGCAAAGTTACGATTTGCTTCAACGCGTTCCATATAGAAGCGCATATCGTTACCAGGTGTATTGCCAGTTACGAGAGTAAAGCGCAATGCATCAGCACCATATTGGTCGATCACTTCAAGAGGGTTAATGCCATTACCCAAGGATTTACTCATTTTACGGCCTTGACTATCACGAACTAGACCATGAATAAATACATGTTTAAATGGAATTTCATGTTCAAATTCAAGAGCCATGAAAATCATACGAGCAACCCAGAAGAAGATGATATCGTAACCAGTTACAAGAACACTTGTTGGATACCATTGTTTAAGTTCTGGTGTTTGCTCAGGCCAGCCCATAGTAGCAAATGGCCATAAGCCAGAGCTAAACCATGTATCAAGAACGTCTGGATCTTGTGTTACATGACCATGACAATGAGGACATTCAGTGATGTCTTCACGGCTTACGATTGTTTCGCCGCAGTCATCACAGTACCATGCAGGAATGCGATGGCCCCACCACAATTGACGGGAAATGGTCCAGTCTCGGATGTTTTCAAGCCAGTTTACATAAGTTTTTGTAAAACGTTCAGGAACAAACTCTACTTCATGGTCTTTAACAACCTTAAGAGCTGGCTCTGCTAATGGTTTCATATCTACAAACCATTGTTTAGATACCATTGGTTCGATAATTGTATTACAACGGGAGCAATGACCTACTGCATGGTCATGGTCATCGATTTTTTCAAGTAAGCCTAATTCTTTGAGTTCTGCTACTACTTGTTTACGAGCTTCTTCACGAGTCATGCCATTGAACTTACCAGCACCTTCATTCATTGTGGCATCATTATTCATAACAACGATGGATTCCAAATTATGACGTTGGCCCATTTCAAAGTCATTAGGGTCATGAGCAGGTGTAATTTTTACACAGCCTGTACCGAAGCTAGCATCTACATAGTCATCGGCAATAACAGGAATTTCTCGATTAACAAATGGTAAAATCAATGTTTTGCCGATGAGGTCTTTATAACGATCATCATCAGGATTTACTGCTACGGCTACGTCACCGAACATTGTTTCTGGACGAGTTGTAGCAACAATTACAAAGCGATTTTCTTCACCCTTTACAGGATATTTAATATGCCATAAGTGGCCATGTTCATCTTCATGTTCAACTTCAACATCAGATAAAGCAGTAGCACAACGAGGGCACCAGTTGATAATACGTTCACCACGATAGATTAAACCTTTTTCATAAAGGCTTACGAATACTTCACGCACTGCATGATAGTATCCTTCATCTAATGTAAAACGTTCGCGGGACCAGTCACAAGATGCGCCTAAGCTACGGATTTGTTTTACAATAGTATCACCGTATTCTTTTTTCCATTCCCATACGCGTTCTACAAATTTTTCACGGCCTAAATCATAGCGAGATTTACCCTCTTCTTTAGCGAGCATCTCTTCTACCTTGATTTGTGTAGCAATACCAGCGTGGTCAGTGCCAGGCATCCACAATACATTGTAGCCTTGCATACGTTTGAAACGGATGAGAATATCTTGCAATGTATTATCTAAAGCATGGCCCATGTGCAACATACCAGTTACATTAGGAGGCGGCAATACGATACTAAATGGTTCTTTATTTGTGTCTACTTCTTCGTGAAAGTATCCTTGGTTTTCCCAATAAGAATACCATTTCCCTTCTATTTCACCGGGGTTATAAGTGGTTAAATTTTCGTAGGTTTTCATCGTTCCTCCTAAATAAACTCCTTAGCGCTTCATAATCTTAGCCAATACAAATAGGCTCGTTTCATATAGCAATATCATAGGCAATGCAATCATCGTTTGAGAGAACATATCCGGTGTTGGTGAAATGACAGCACCTATGATAAAGGATATAAGAATAAATATCTTTCGCTTCGTTTTTAAAAAACGCGATGTAATTAAGTTGAAATATCCCAAGATGATTAAAATCAACGGCAACTCAAAGATAAATCCAAAGGGTAGTACAAAGGATAATACAAAGTCCATGTACTGACCAATGGAAAATAGCGGTTGTAATTCGTCTGTAGCAAAGCCCATAAAGAACTTAACGGCTGCAGGTAGCACGAGAAAATAAGAAAATACAATACCGATGCCAAATAGTCCTATGGCAACCGGTAAAATCCAGTTAGATAACTGCTTTTCTCGTACAGTAAGGGCTGGCTTAACAAATAGCCAAATCTGATGCAATATAATAGGCGCCCCTATAATAAGACCACCTACTATAGACACCTTCATATATGTAAAGAAGGCTTCAGTTGGTTTCATATAATAAAGCTTACCAGCTGGTTTTAGGAGTATTTCCAATAAAAAGTCTACATAATAATAAGAAATACAAGTTCCTATAACAACTGCAACAGCCATTATAATCAGACGCTTTCGCAATTCAGATAGATGGCCCACAAGGGATAGTTCCCGAGCTTCGTCCATCATTTTCTGTTCCATCTCAGTATAAATAGGTTCATCTTCTGGTTCCTCAGGAACCCGCTGATTTGCCACCTTATACCGCTCTTGCTCAGCCTTTAATTCAGCTTCGCGACGCTTTTGACGAACTACACTATCAAAAGAAGGTTTTTGTATGGGATATTCGAAGTCCGGTTTTGGTTCGAATGGTTCCATATTATACCTTTCTATCAGCTAAATTTTCTACTGCCATCACAAGGAATTCCTTGCCTGGGAAATCGCGTACAGCATCAAGTGCCGCCAAAGCATCTTTACAATATTGATCAGCTACAGCTAATGTATTATCAATACCACCTTGACTGATAACATAGTCGATAATAGCCTGCTCATCACCGCCATTATTTAAGGCCTTAATGTCTGCAAGCAGTTTATCTTTATTATCATCATTGACGATGCTTAACAACGGATATGTCAATAAACCTTCGCGAAGATCATTCCCCACTGGTTTACCAGTCGTCTCTGTTGTTTCACGATAATCCATAATATCATCAGTAATTTGGAAGGCCATGCCCAACGCATGACCATATTTTTTCAACTCAACGATTTCAGATTCGCTCCAGCCCCCTAATAGGCCACCCAATTCCATACAGCCTTCCATAAAGTCTGCTGTTTTCTTCTGGGTCTTGGTCATATAACGCTCAATACCTTGATCAATGCGATATACATCTTCCATTTGCATGAACTCGCCTTCCACAAGGCAAGTAATAATATGGGAGAAAACCTGTAAATACTTCATATTAGGCATTTCAGACACGATTTGAAATGCTTTAGCAAATAAATAGTCCCCACTAAGGATGGCTACCTTATTGCCTTTGTGCATATGAATCGTTTCTTCACCGCGACGAATTTCAGCTTGATCTAATACATCATCGTGAATCAGTGTCGCTAAATGAAGCATTTCTACAGCTTCAGCAATTCTAATACGCTGACGTTCTACAGATGTACCTGCATTAGCAATCAATAAACATAATTGCGCACGCAAGCGCTTGCCACCTGCAGCAGATAATGGTCGAATCAGTGCATTAAAGTCTTCTGCACCTGTATTAAAAGATGATGCAAGAGACTCTTCCACACCCTCTAAATCTAGAGCGATGCGTTCCATAATCTCTAATTCATTGGTTTGACTCATGCTTCATCTCCTACTAGAACTTTATTGATGCGTTGTTGTAAAAGCTCACGGCCTGTATGCTTCAAAGAGCTATACAGAATTGGCGGCGTTGCAGTTGGGTACATTTCCTTAATAATCGCTAAATTAGCAGACTTTTCTTTAGCTGTTAATTTATCGACCTTAGTCACTACGATTTGTAATGGTACACCAGCTTCAACGAGCCAGTCATAAGCGACCTTATCGATAGGCATCTCTGGATGACGACCATCAATTAATAAACATAACAACATCAATCGTTCAGAATGTAAAATATAATCGGCAATAAAGGAAGACCACAAATTGCGGTTTCCTTTATTTGTCTTTGCAAATCCATACCCAGGAAGGTCAACGAGGAACCAATGATAACGGCGCTCCTCTGTTTCAGAAATATCCTCTTTTGACTCCACATCAAAATAGTTTATCGTCTTTGTCTTACCTGGTTGACCACTAACGAGGGCTAACCCACGATAATTACACAACGAGTTAATCAACGAAGATTTGCCCACATTAGAGCGTCCGATGAAAGCAATTTCTACAGTATCCCCTTCAGGATATTGATCCGCCTTCACACAGGAAGTATTATATTTTGCTGCTATAATACGAGGCCCCTTCGGTTCTTTTCGTGTATATTGTGGTTTTGGGCCCATTTGTTTAGTGGATTTTTTCTTTTTTTGCATTACACAAGTGCCTTTGCTAATACTTCATCCATTGTCTTAACTGGCGTAATAATGAGACCTTCTTTTACAATGTCAGGCAATTCTACAATATCCTTTTCATTGCCTTTCGGAATCAATACTTCTTTAATGCCATTAGACAAGGCTGCCAATAACTTTTCTTTTAAACCGCCGATTGGTAATACACGGCCACGCAATGTAATTTCACCAGTCATGGCAATATCAGAACGAACCTTGCGGTTTGTTAAGATAGATACCATAGCCAATGTCATTGTAATACCTGCAGAAGGGCCATCCTTAGGTGTTGCACCTTCAGGCAAGTGAACGTGAATATCAAGTTTCTTATAGAAATCGTCTTCGATTTTTAAGGCTTTTGCATTGTGGCGAATATAGCTCATCGCAGCTTGACCAGACTCTTGCATAACCTTACCTAAGCTACCAGTTAATGCAAGTTTACCTGTACCATTCATAGTAGTTGCTTCACATGGCAATACAACACCACCTACAGAAGTCCACGCTAAACCATTTACATAGCCAATTTGCGGTTTCTTTTCACGCTCTTGGTCAACAAAGATTGGAGCGCCCAAGAATTCGTGAAGATTTTTTGTCGTTACTTTCGGTGCATCTCCACCTTCTTCAACGACTTTATAAGCAATTTTACGACAAATCTTAGCAATTGTTTTTTCCAAGGTACGGACACCCGCTTCACGAGTATATTCGGAAACTACCTTTTTCAACACTGCATCAGATAATTTAACCTTATAATCTTCAAGACCATTTTTCTTGATTTGTTTAGGTACTAAATAGCGCTTAGCAATCTCTAACTTCTCTTGTTCCATATAGCTAGATAACTCGATGATTTCCATACGATCTAACAATGGACCAGGAATATTGGATGCAACGTTAGCCGTTGTAATCCAGAATACTTCAGAGAAATCGAATGGTACTTCGATAAAGTGATCGCTGAATGTACTATTTTGTTCTGGATCCAATACCTCTAACAATGCAGAGGATGGATCACCTTTATAGTCAGATGCTAATTTATCAATTTCATCCAATAAGAATACAGGATTCTTAGTGCCTACATTCTTAAGACCTTGAATCATACGACCTGGCAATGCGCCAATATACGTACGACGATGGCCACGAATTTCGGCTTCATCGCGAACACCACCTAAGGATGCACGGATAAACTTGCGGTTCATCGCTTTAGCAATAGACGTAGCCAAGGATGTTTTACCAACCCCTGGTGGGCCTACTAAGCAAAGAATAGAACCACTATTCTTACCAGTTAACTTACGAACAGCCAAGAATTCAAGGATACGTTTCTTAACCTTTTCAAGGCCATAATGATCCGCCTCAAGCATAGCATGAGCTTCCTTGATATCCAAGCGATCCTCAGTTAATTCATTCCAAGGTAACGCCAATACCCAATCTAGGTAATTGCGCAAAATTGTTGCTTCTGGCATCAATTGTGGCATGCGGCTATAACGAGAAATTTCTTTATCGATACGTTCATGTACATCTTCGCTAAGGTTAAGTGCTTTTAATTTAACACGTAACTCTTCAGCTTCTTCCTCTGGATCCCCTTTGTCACCCAATTCATCGTGGATAACACGGATTTTTTCGCGCAAGAAATATTCTTTTTGCGCTTTTTCCATAGATTGACGTACTTGATTATTAATGGAGTTTTCCAAATCAGAGATTTGTAATTCCATATTCAAAATGCCTACAATCATATTTAAACGACGAGCTACAGATAACTCTTCAAGTAACTCTTGGCGTTTAGTGTTATTAATAGGCAATAAGAACGCAACTTGATCAGCCAATTCGCATGGGTCGCGTAACTCCATTACGCGCGTAACGCCTTCATCTGTAACAGATTTAGCCTCTTCAGCCCATTCGCCAAATTTAGACTGAACCAAACGACGATACGCTTCTAGCTCAACATCGTCTTCAAATTCGGAGGCTACCCGTTCGTAGTCCCCTACATAGTACGGATCCATACTTGTAATATTCATTACGCGAATACGTGTAATGCCCTCTACAAGAACACGTACAATACCACCTGGTAAGCGTAACATTTGCTTAATTTTTACTAATGTACCCATTTGGGCTAAGTCATGAACAGTTGGCGCATCAACAGCATCATCCTTTTGGCTGACAACTGCTAAAATGCGATTCTCGTTCATTGCGGCTTCCACCGCTTTAATGGATTTGTCTCGACCGATATCGAGGTGAATCACGATATTCGGATATACAACCATGCCTCTAAGAGGTACAGTTGGAATCCCAACTTCGAGTAAATTCATACTTCCTCCAGGTATTTATATTATGAAAAGAAACTCATTCCTACACAGAAATGAGTTTCTTCGAATTACGATTTCAACTGGATGTCTTGGTCTGCCTCATTTTTGAGTATAGGTTCACCTGTGCTCAACACGGATTCACGATTTACTATGCACTTAGCTACTTCCGGCATGGAAGGAACCTCAAACATAACGCGTTTCATCACCTTTTCAATGATAGCACGCAAACCACGAGCACCTGTTTTTCGCTGTAATGCTTCATCAGCGATTTCTTCTAATGCATCTTCAGTGAAAGTTAACTCTACACCATCAAGGGATAGAATTTTTTCATATTGTTTTGTTAATGCATTTTTAGGCTTTGTCAAAATTTGAATCAATGCCTCTCTGTCCAATTGATCCAATGTTACCATAACAGGTAAACGACCAATGAATTCTGGAATTAAACCAAATTTCAATAAATCTTCAGGTACAACATCTTTTAAGATAGCTGATACATTGCGTTCTTCTTTGCGTTGTACGTCTGCACCAAAACCAAGGGTTTTCTTAGCGGTACGCTTAGTAATAACCTTGTCCATACCATCAAATGCACCACCACAAATAAAGAGAATATTTGTAGTGTCGATTTGAAGCATTTCTTGATTTGGATGCTTTCTGCCACCTTGAGGTGGAACAGAAGCTACGGTACCCTCTAAGATTTTAAGCAATGCTTGTTGTACACCTTCGCCAGACACGTCACGTGTAATGGAAGGGTTCTCAGACTTACGAGCAATCTTATCGATTTCATCGATATAGATAATGCCACGTTCAGCCCGAGCTATATCATAATCTGCAGCTTGGATAATTTTAAGTAAGATATTTTCCACATCTTCCCCAACATAACCAGCTTCAGTTAAGCTTGTAGCATCTGCAATAGCAAATGGTACTTCTAGCATTTTCGCTAAGGTTTGAGCCAATAGTGTTTTACCACTACCAGTAGGACCAATGAATAAAACATTAGCCTTTTGTAATTCTACATCATCAACTACATTATCTGTTTGTAAACGTTTGTAGTGATTATATACAGCCACGGCTAAAGAGATTTTAGCATCATCTTGACCAATAACATATTCGTCAAGATGAGCTTTAATATCTCTCGGCGTTGGCAATTCTTTTAAGTTGAAGTCGTCCGCCTCTACGTCACCTAACTCATCAGCGATGATACGTTCACATACTTCAACGCATTCATCACAAATATATACGTTAGGACCCGCTACTAATTTGCGGACTTCTTCGCTTGTGCGTCCACAAAAACTGCAGCGCATAGTGTCTTTATCTTTTGCCAAGGGGCGCCTCCATTACTTGCTTTCTACAGGTTCTCTTGTGAGTACCTCATCGATTAAGCCGTATTCAACGGCATCCTGAGCACTCATGAAGTTATCGCGATCTGTATCGCGAGCTACTACTTCAATATCTTGTCCACTGCGAGAAGCTAAGATACCATTTAACTCTTCACGCATGCGAAGAATCTCACGGGCATGGATTTCAATTTCAGATGCTTGCCCTTGTACACCACCTAATGGTTGGTGAATCATAACGCGTGCATGAGGTAACGCATAGCGTTTACCTTTAGTGCCTGCCGTTAAAAGCACAGCACCCATGCTCGCCGCAGAGCCTACACAAATGGTAGACACATCTGGTTTGATATATTGCATCGTATCATAAATAGCCATGCCGGCAGTTACAACACCGCCGGGGCTATTAATGTACAAATGGATATCCTTATCAGGATCCTCTGCTTCTAGGAATAGCATTTGCGCAATAACCGCATTAGCCACATTATCATCGATGGGACCACCAAGGAAGATAATGCGATCCTTTAACAAGCGAGAGTAAATATCATAGGAACGCTCGCCGCGTTCACTTTGTTCAACTACGATTGGTACATACATGTATTCACCTTTTCATGTACCTAGTTGAGCAAACTATTATTCAGCCGCTTCAGCGCCTTTTGCATTATCAATAATGAATCGAGCTGCTTTTTTGCGAGCTACAGAGCCTGCCAACATAGCTACACGACCTTCTTTTGCAATAATATCCCAAACTTCTTTAGGATCTGCCCCAAAGTTTTGAGCCATAATGAAGATTTCACGGTTCATGTCGTCTGGAGTTACTTCGATACCTTCAGCAGTTGCGATAGCGTCTAATACTAAATCAGCGCGTACATTTTCAGCTGCGGAATCTTTGTATTCAGAACGTAAATCTTCGATAGTTTTGTTGGAGAATTTCAAGTAGTCATCAAGTTTCAAGCCGCGGCCTTCCATGTTCATAGCCAATTCTTGAATCATTTGTTCTACACGATCTTCGATCATTACTTCTGGTATTTCTACAGTTGCGTTTTTAACAGCTGTTTGAATCAAGTCAGCATTGTAAGTATCGATTGCGCGACGGGAAGCTTCTTCTTCCATTTTTGCGCGAAGATCTTTTTTCAATTCTTCAATAGTTTCGTAAGAGCTTGCTTCTTTTGCGAACTCATCGTTCAATTCAGGCAACTCTTTACGTTTGATGTCATGGATATGAGTTTTGAATTCTGCTTCTTTACCAGCAAGTTCTGCTACGAAGTAGTCTTCAGGGAATGTTACTTTTACAGTTACATCATCACCAGCTTTAGCGCCGATCAATTGATCTTCGAAGCCAGGAATGAAGCTACCAGAACCGATTTGTAATGGGTAGGATTTACCTTCACCACCATCGAATGGTTTACCGTCAACGGAACCAGCGAAGTCGATTACTGCGAAATCGTCTTTTTGAATTGTAGCGCCTTCTTCAGCAACAACCATTTTCGCTTGTTGTTCACGAATGTTGTTCAATTGTTCTTCAATTTGTTCATCAGTTACTGTAGCGTCTTGTTTTTCTGCTTCTAAGCCTTTGTAATCGCCAAGTTTAACTTCAGGGCGTTTAGTTACAGTAGCTTTGAAAATCAAGTCTTTACCTTCTTCGAATTGTTCGCGTTCGATTTCTGGTTCAGATACTGGAACGATATCGTTTTCACGAAGTGCAGCACTGTAGTTTTGGCTAGCCAATACTTCGAATGCTTCTTCCAAGATAGCGTCTTTGCCGAAGTTCATTTCTAAAATACGGCGAGGCGCATGGCCTTTACGGAAGCCAGGAATGTTTACTTGACCTGCAATGCGTTTTACAGCTTGTTTAATGCCTTTATCTACTTCTGCTGCAGGTACTTCAATAGTTAACGTTACTACGTGTTGATCAACAGGATTTACAGTTGCTTTCATTTAAAATATGTCCTCCTCGAAGGGCAATACGCCCAAATTTCTGTAGTATATTATGCACTCCTAATAATAACATAAATGCAAGGTCAATGCAATTCTTCTCAATTTACACTAAAAGACCACCCCAAAACGGGTGGTCTTTATATGTATTACATAATTATGCGAATTAGTTATCTTTAGCGATCAATTTGATGATGTCACGGCGAGATAAGATACCAATCAAATGGTAATCCTTGTCTACTACAGGAACATTCTTTAAATGTTGATCAAGCATAACAGATACAATTTCTTCTACATCTTTATCCGGTGTAGTTGTAATTACTTCTTCAGTCATCAACTCATGAACATGAGATGCTAACAATTTTTTAAATTGAGCATTATATTCGCCAATGCCATTGTAATAGATACTAGCACCTAATACATTTACATAGTGAGGTACATGAGGACGTACTTTTTTGTAAAGCAAATCGCCTTCAGAAATAATACCTAATAATTTATTGTTGTCATCCACTACGGAAACAGCTGTTAAATTATATTTTACCAACAAATCAGCTACATCAGAAATTGGCGCATCTTTGCCAACAGTAACAGGGTATTTATTCATTACTTCTTGGATTTTCATAGTGAATTCCTCCTTACAAATACATCTTGCTTTATTATACTATTCGACATAATATAATAAAACTCCTTTTTTTATAAGAACATTATATAAATAATTTGTAAGTCTATTCTAATAGTGTTTCTTATACTGATACTAAATCAATCTACCCTCATCATAATTATATTATTTATTCAAGCGATACGAACTATTGAAATTAAATACATCACCAATGATATGGTTCATTTCGATTAATTTTAGACGCCCTATAAATTTGCTCTACTAGCAGCAAGCGCACCATTTGATGGGTAAATGTCATAGGACTAAAGGATAATTTATAATTCACAGACTTGCGCAACTCATCACTTACGCCAAAAGCACCGCCAACGATGAACGCCATATCACTTATACCATCGACTTCTAGTTTAGCTATTGTTTTAGCTAACTCTTCAGAGGACATCGTTTTACCATACACATCAAGCAAAACGGTATAGGCATTCTTAGGAACCGCTTTTAATAAACGCTCCCCTTCTTCTACAACGACTTGTTTGCGATCCGCATCACTTGGTTTATCTCCAATTTTACTTTCATTTAGTTCTGTAATCGTAATGCCCCCGTATGGACGCATACGTTTTACAAATTCCGCTACCCCATCGCGTAAGTAAGCATCTTTTAACTTGCCAATACAAACTACATAAAATCTCATACTCTACCTCTTTACAGATTGCATAGACACAATTTCATTAGGTTGTCCATGTTGCAATTTCATTTCCGGTCCAATGCGAACACCTCCATCTACGAGCATTTGTCCTATCGTTTGCGTAACAAGGACGGCATTATTGTTGTTTTCAGAACGATGGGCCAAAATAACTTGCATAAAGTCAGGACGCTTCATCATGAGTAAAGCTCGGGCAGCCATTTCATTGCTTAAATGACCTTCATCACTAGCAACACGTTGTTTTAAAAATGGTTGATAAGGACCAAAGCGCAGCATATGAGGGTCATAATTGGCTTCTAGTACTAATAGAGTTGTATCATCCATACGATGTAAGATACTATCAGAAATTACACCCGTATCGGTAACGACAGTAGCCTTATCTTTTCCAGCAAATACATTAATACCTATTGGATCAGCCGCATCATGACTAACGCCAAATGACTCGACTACAAGATTGCCAAGAGAGAGGCTACCCTTAGTCAATTCGATTAATTGGTTTTTTGGCACAATTAACTTATCTTGAATTTCACGCCACGTCCCTTGTTTCGTATACACAGGGATATCAAAACGTTTCAACAATTGTTGAAGCCCTGCAATATGATCACTATGTTCATGACTGATAAAAATGCCCTCTACCTGTGCCATATCGATATGCAATTCTTTTAAACCATTGACGATGCGCCGGCAACTAATGCCCACATCGTGCAATATGACGGAGTTCCCTTTTTTTATTACTGTACAATTGCCTTTGCTACCACTAGCAAGAACATGGACCTCCAACGGTGAGGATTCACTCATCAAAACACTCCATATACTAAATCATAATTTTTTACATATGTCTGTGAAAGTCAATCTATTATCACTTTCACTAACACAATCATTAATTGGTTTCAGATAATTCACTCAAGCGTTCTACAAAGTATGACATATTAGCTTCAATATCTGGTCCACGGCGGAACATGTCACCACCAACGAGGAACATCGTATCATTTCCATACAACTCTACCAGTTCATTAAGCCGAGCATCTGTTACACCTCCACCCGGTGCTGGACAGGCGGCTTTCATCAATCCAAATGGATGTTTAATATAAGAGGAAATTCTCTTACATTGATCTTCTGTGAAAGTAAAACGTCCACCATAGGATACAAAGATAGGCATATCTGCACCAAAGATACGTGGTAACAGTCCCAATTGTAAATAATCGGCAATACCAGATACACCAGGGCTCACAAAGCCACCAGAGTAAGCAGGATGATGAATGATTGGTAAGCCTAACTTTTCATCACTTGCTAATTTATGAAGCCATCCAAAGCCCACAAGCCCGGAAGCCACCATAAGAGCTGTAGCACCTGCTTCTTTTGCAAAATAAGCTCGCTCTATTACGTCTGTACCATCACCAGACACATTAGCTGCATATAATGTATGTGTACCATGGGCTTCATTCATTTCACGCACCACGGCAGCACATCGTTGTACACGATCTTTAAATTGAGAGAATGACTGATTAGAAATACCGTGGTCATCTTTAATAACATCTGCCCCACCACGTGTATAAGCACCGCACATACGAGCGAGCTCTTTATTCGGTGTTCCCATAGGTTTTACTACAGCCTGAATCATAGGGCGCGTTGGCGTTTCAACCAATTGACGAAGCCCTTGCAAGCCAAATCGAGGGCCTTTAAATACATCATATAAAGTTGGACAGAGTTCAATATCAACTACCCAAATATGTGGTTGTAACGATGAGTTGCCAAAGACTACGTTTAAGAATTGCGTTGCTTCTAGCGCTGTTGTATCTATCAGGTATGAAATACGAGCCACATAGTAATGAGCGGGATTAATCGTAACATTAGGCATAACTCCAACATTGGCGTATGTGGAGTCAGTACCCATAGGTTCAAGTGATTCTAATCTACCAGTGACAGTGCCTTTAATATACGGATCCGTAACAAACTCATAAGGAAACTCTATGGTTTGTTCTACCTGAACAGCCCAGGCAATGGCTTTTGCCTCTTCATACGAACTTGCTTCTATTCGATACGTAACTATAAATCGCTCGTCTTTCATAATGCGTCTCCTTTGCAATAATATTATTTAATTATATACCAAAGTAGTACACGATTCCATACAAAAAAGGCCCCACTCTAAAACTAGAGTGAGGCCTTTTTGAAAGAGCGAAAACATGTATATAGATTTTTACCTATATAAACAAGGTTTCTACCGTGAGAGACAATACATGCAATCGTATGAGAATTAACTAATTTAACTATATCTTATTGATAGAAATGTTTAGGATAACCTTTGAATCGTGTGAAGTGACGATATTTACGTGTTGCACGGTTAGGTTCATTAACTGTTTTGTAACCGAAGCCGTTGAATACAACGTTCAAAAGAACGGCTACGATACTACCAGCTGTGATACCAGATTTCAAAAGAATTTGTGCCCAAGCTGGGAAGTGTGCATAGATTTGAGGCGCTGCCAATGGAATCATGGATACCCCAATACTAATTGCTACGAGCATCAAATTGTAGTTACCATCGAAGCTAACTTTACCAAGGGAGCGAATACCGCTGGCAATAATCATACCAAACATTGCGATACCTGCACCGCCTAATACAGCATTAGGGATACAAGCTACAATAGCTGCTAACTTAGGGAATAAACCTAATAAAATCAAGATTACACCAGATGCGGCTACAACGAAGCGACTTTTTACGCGTGTTACAGCGATAAGACCAACGTTTTGAGCGAATGCAGTGTAAGGGAAGCTATTAAGGATACCACCGATTAAAGTAGATAAACCATCAGCGCGAAGCACTGCAGCTAACTCTTTTTGACCGATAGGTTTATCAACGATTTCACCAACCGCAATACTATCACCTGTTGTTTCTACCATAACTACAAGCATTACAATAATCATAGAAATAATAGAAGCAAAATCAAAGGTAGGAAGGCCAAAGTAGAATGGGGTTACAACGGAAATCCATTGAGAGCGACCTACTTCAGAGAAGTCAGTAATACCACAAATCATAGCTAGAGCAGTACCGAGGATAAGCCCTACCAAGATAGCCAGATTACCAAGGAATCCTTTACCAAATCGATATGTCAAAATAACGAGAATAAATGTAGCTACACCAAGAGCTATGTATAGTGGATCGCCGAAGTTTTTATTACCTACGCCACCACCCATCCAGTTAACGGCTACTGGCATCAAGTTAATACCAATAATAGTAATGATGGTGCCTGTTACCACAGGTGGGAATAAGCGAATCAAACGACTGAAGAATGGTGCCACAATAAATGTAAATATACCAGCTGCAATAATAGCACCATAAATGGTATTAATATCATGCTGTTGACCAATCATAATCATCGGTCCTACAGAAGCAAATGTTACACCTTGAATAAGAGGAATACGACCACCGACAGGGCCAAAGCCTAATGTTTGAATCAATGTGGCTACACCACATGTGAACAAATCAGCTGTAATCAAACGAATTAAATCTTCAATCGGCAAATGCATGGCTTGCGCAATAATGATTGGTACCGCTACGGCACCAGCATACATGGCTAACACGTGCTGTAAACCATAAGCAAATAATTGCGGGATTGGCAGCATACCATCTACATGGTTGACACCAGATACACCTTTACTCATAAGAATCACCTCATATCTTACGTTTTAGTTACTAGTAAATAATATAGTCATACTATCGTACTTGATAGAGTTTAAAAATCTCATAGACTTCACGTGGGAACCTTGATGGACAGGGGCCGTAGCCCCTCTCCACTAAGCAAATATTCTATTTTTTATAACCTGTATGTTGAATCGGCAAGGACCTACGTGGTTCTCCGTCGATACGACGATACGCATTTGCAATGGCCGGAGCAATTGGAATACTGGAGATTTCACCAATACCTTTGGCACCGTATGCATATTGTTCTGGTGTCCCTTTTTCAATAAGGCTTACATGAATTGGAGGACATTGTGTAGCTCTAAGAAGGCCTAACGTACCATATTTAGCTGTTACATAACCATCTTTATAAGGGAAGTCCTCTGTAACGGCATAGCCCATACCCATGATGGCACCGCCTTCAGCTTGACCAGAGCAAGATTGAGGATTAACTACACGACCTACATCATATGCTACATGAAGCTCAGCAACTTTATTATCTTCGCCAATTCTAGCTACACATGCACCATACCCATAAGCAACGTGATTTTTTGGATGTGGTTTATCAGAGTTGAATGGATCTGTTGCACCAAGGAACTCTTCATAAATTTCTACACCATTCAATTCTTCTAAGGTCTTAGTTTCTAACATTTCTTTTAAGCGAAGACTTGCTTTACGCGTTGCTTCACCAGTAAATACTGTTTGACGAGATGCAGTAGTTGTACCAGAGTCTGGAGTACGTACTGTATCAGGACGTTCTACAAATACCTTATCCGCTGTTAAACCAGTTGTTTCACAAAGTACTTGAGTAGCCATAGTAGCCATACCTTGACCGATACATGCTGCACCTGTACGGATACGAACTTTACCATCACGTACTTCTAAGATAACGCGACCAGTATCAGGTAAACCTACACCGATACCACTGTTTTTCAAACATACTGCAAGACCTGTACGGTCAGATGCATAGTATGCATCTTTTACTGCTTCCAAACATTCTGCTAATGCAGTTTCTTCGGAGCAAATTTGGCCGTTTGGTAAAGAATCACCAGGGCGAACAACGTTTTTATAACGGAACTCCCAAGGATCCATGCCTACCAATGCAGCTAATTCATCAATGTTTTGTTCTTGACCAAAGATGGTTTGTGTTACACCGAACCCGCGGAATGCACCACCAGGAACAGTATTTGTGTAAACGCAAACACCATCAAAGGCAAAGTTATCAAATTTGTAAGGACCACAAGAGTGTGTACCTGCACGTTGAAGTACAGGACCACCTAAGGATGCATATGCACCACAGTTAGATACGATGTTCACCTTACTTGCTACCAAGTTACCTTCTGCATCACAAGCCGTAGTAATATCCATTTCCATCGCATGTCGTTTAGGATGAATATTAAGACTTTCTTGACGGGAGAAGAGAACCTTAGTTGGTTTGCCTGTGAGCCAAGCTACAAGAGATGCATGATGCTGTACGCTCATGTCCTCTTTACCACCAAAGCCACCACCTACAAGCATACTATGAACTTTTACAGATTCCTCAGGAATGCCAAGCATACGAGATACTTCATGACGATCATCGTAAACATTTTGGCTACCGGAATGTAAATGAATTACATCGCCTTCACGATATGCTACAGCACATTCAGGTTCCATGAATGCATGGTCGGTTTGAGGTGTGGAATAGTGATTTGTCACTACAAATGCGGCCTCAGCAATAGCCTTATCTACATCACCACGAGATAATGTTTGACGAGTCAATACATTTCCATTTGGATGTAATTGAGGTGCATCCGGTTTCAATGCTTCTAATGGGTCTACTACAGGCTCTAACTCTGTATAATCAACTTCAACGAGAGCAAGAACTTCGTCCAAATATTTCTTTTCTGTAGTTGCTACTAATGCAATTGCATCGCCAACATAGCGAGTATTATCACCTTCTGCGATGAGTACATCCCAGTCTGGCACTAAGTGACCAGTCTTATTGAATGGTACATCTTTAGCAGTCAAAGCCGTTACACACTTAGGATGTGCAAGTGCTTTAGACACATCAACGCGATCGACTCTAGCACGAGGGTATTTAGAACGCAACGCTTTTGCGTAAATCATACCATCCATATGAATATCGTCAGCATATTGGCCAGTACCAAGTGCTTTTTCCTCTACGTCAACACGAGGTAAAGGAGCACCTACAGCACCATTATTATCCTTTTCAGGAACTGGTAAGTTCTCACGGAACATTTTTGCTGCCAGCATAATGCCTTCTTCGATTTTCACATAACCAGTACAACGACAGATATTGCCTAAAATAGCTTTTTTAACATCGTCAGGTGTAGGGTCATTATTTTCATCAATCAAAACTTTTGCACTAATAATCATACCTGGGATACAGAAACCACACTGCACCGCTCCGCATTCACCAAAAGCATAGGTGTATACCGCTTTTTCCCGTTCAGATAAGCCCTCAATTGTTACTACTGATTTACCATCTAATTGGGATAATTTAGTTACACAAGCCTTTGCTTTTTTTCCGTCTATAATTACTGTACACGTACCACAAGCACCAGCACTACAACCTTCTTTAGTGCCCGTCAATTTCAAATCAGCTCTCAAGAAATCAATTAAACGTTGATCCTCTTGAACCTCATGTTGGGTGCCATTCACTTGAAAGCGGTACATATATAGCCCTCCTCTCATTAAGGAATACATTCACCAAGATATGATTCTAATAAGGATCCATCTTGTACCACATGGTGACCTCTAAGGATAACATCTCGAACTTTTCCTGTTACGGATATGCCCTCATAAGGTATATAGTCAGCCTTTGTATGGGCGGACTCTTTTGAAAGCACATGCTCAATGCGCTTATCAACAATTGTAATATCCCCATCGCTACCTATGGCTAATGTTCCCTTCTTAGGGTACATACCATAAAGTTTTGCAGGGTTTTCACTAACTAATTTCATAAAATCTACAGCACTCATATTGCATTGATTTACCAACACATTATAAGCGATGATGCCCCGTTCCTCTGCACCTGGAATACCGCCGGGAATACGGGTAAAGTCATGTCGACTCTTTAATTTTTGATCATTAAAGGTAAAGCTACAATGATCAGAACCAATCGTTTGGAATAGACCATTTACTAATGCATTCTTTAATGCCATTTGATCTTGTATCGTTCTCAGCGGTGGACTCATCACATATTTAACACCTTCAAAATCAGGCAATGTATATCGTGATTCATCAAGCACCAAATATTGTGGGCAAGTTTCACAAGTCACTTTATGTCCAAGGTCTCGTTCCCGAATAACCTCTTCTATACCCTCTTTAGAACTTACATGAACGATATGTACTGGATACTCTAATGCAGCACCTATTGTACTAAAACGCTTAATCGCTTCCGATTCAATCATGGCAGGTCTTGTGAGTGGATGATTGCTTACATCTAATTCACCACGTTTACGTTTATCAGCTACGAGTGCATCGATGAGATCACCATTTTCACAGTGTGCTCCAACGAGAGCTCCTGTAGGTTTGATTGCCTCTATAGCATCATAAATTTCTCGATCTGTTAAACGGAAACCATAGGCTAAGTACACTTTAAAGGATGATACACCAGCCTCTACGACCTGTGGTATCTCACGGGCTACATCTTCATTCATTTCTACAAGTTCCATATGGAATTTGTAATCACAGGAGCAATGCCCTGCAGCACGCTCCTTGTGAACCTCTAAACCTTTACAAAGGGATCCTTCCTCAGGAGAAGCAAAATTAATGATTGATGTTGTCCCACCAAGAATAGCGGCTTTTGTACCACTATCAAAATCATCCGCAGTAGACGCTAAGGCATTTGTCATCTGAAAGTGTGTATGAGGATCTATGAATCCAGGGAACACATAGCAACCTTTTGCATTAATAACTTCAGCCCCTTCTGGAATAGAAAGGTGTTCATCAATGGCGACAATTTTGTCGCCATCGATAAGTAAATCTCCGGTAAGGATTCGATCAGTTAAGACCAAGTCCCCTTGTTGTATGATAATCATGATACATAGTACACATGCTCTTTACAGAAGGCATGTACGACTCCTTTCAATTCTTCAGGTAATGCATCGATGTCACATACGGCTTCTTCCCCTTTGAAGCGATAACCACAGCTAGTGCCTGTGATGTAGAATCCATCATTTGTACTATCTGCTAAAGCTTCGGCATTGTGGAAGAATGTAATGCGATCCTTGTATGGTTGACAAGGTTCAACGCAATGACATGCACAGTTACCACATTCATTACAGCTTTGATCAATATGAATAATCAATTTAGCATCATTTACAGTAACGACTTCATTACATCTATTAGGACATACGCGAACACAAGAGCCACATGTTACACGGCAATGATAATCAGAACTACGTGTACCTGGGAAGGATGGCATTGCTTCACGTTTTTTCTTCATTGCATCGCTCTTCTTGAAGATTTTATTTTCACTAATGTCTTTTGCAAGTTTAGCGATTAAATCTTTATGAACTTTCAAAGCAGCGTTGTAATCAGTAGATTCTACTTCATCGGCTAAACCTTTAAATGTATTGTAGCCTTCACCTTGAAGAAGAATTGTACATACTGTTACAGGCCAGATACCACAATCAAAGATAGCTTTGATATTTTGTTTTACAGCACCACCGCTATAAGACATTGGTAAACGTTCGCCGAATTGAGCACTTAAGAGCTCAGCTACACCAATTGTTACAGGTAACAAGGATTTACCAGACATGTACATTTGCTCACCTGGCAATTCATTGTTGTGAATTTGTACAGGGAATGTATTTGTCAATTTAACGCCAAAGATCTTGTTGTGTTTTTCACCAAGAGCGATAAGACGTTCTAACATTGGAACAGCTTTATCAAATTGAAGGTCAACTTCGAATTGGTGATCTTCAAAGTCAATATATTCAAAGCCTGCATTATCTAATAACTCTCTAATGCGTTTTGGACCTAACAATGTAGGATTGCATTTCAAGTATAAATGAAGGCCTTTTTCACTGATAAGGTAAGAACAAATAGATTCGATTTCTTCTGCTGGGCAACCGTGCATTGTGGACAATGTAATTGCTTGGCAAAGTTCATCACTAATAGAGTTGATATAATCAGCATCGATATGTTCAAATTCATCTACATGGTCAAGGCACCATTGTTTACAAGTATCCCACATAGGAGATTGAGATGCACTGCGCATTGTGTTGATGAATTTATCAACCATAGGGCTCTTAATACCAGCCAAGTTGTAACCAACACTCATGATGAATAGGAAACCATCTGGATCGCCTAAGCCTAATTCTTTAGAGATTAATTTTAATGCGAACCATGCTTTGATATATTCATCAGCAGCTTCATCACAGCTATATTCAGAAGACCATTCTACGTTGTATGTTTCGTCTACAGAGTAGATACAAGGTCTAGGAATACCTAGTTCTTCACCGTACATGATTTGTACTGTTTTTAATTCGATGCAACGAGCACCTGCTACATAAGATGCCACAATATTTTGTGCCAACTGTGTATTAGGACCTGCTGCTGGACCTACAGGATTTTCAATAGATTTACCAAACATTGGTAAACGTTGTTCATGATTGATACGATGAATTTTATTTACATTATAAATACGATTGTACATCTTGTACTCAGTCATAATGTGGTTCATCAATTTTCCGAAACTTACCGGATACATAATGTCACTCATAATGTCACACTCCTTTAAAGCGCTTGCGTTATGGGTTTAGTCGTTTCCATAAACCTTTAGATGTTGCTAAAACTTCGTTCATTACTTCAGCTTTGTCGATGCCTTGTAATTTACGATCAATCATACGTGGTACACCATCACTAATAGTTGTTACCACATACATACCATTAGCACCGAATAATAAGTGACCATTGATGTTATTTTCATCAAGTGGTGTTGGTGCTGCGTAATCAAGAACGATTACGTCAGCTGCAGCACCCTTTTTAAGGATGCCTACTGTAGTATCAAAGAATTCATTCGCCATTTTACGGTTATTTTCAAATAGCATATGAGGAACTTCACCCCAGCCTACATATGGTTTATGTTGCTCATGTTTTACAAGACAATTTGCAACTTTGTAGGACTCTAGCATGTCATTTGTATAGCCATCTGTACCAAGGCCAACTGTGATACCTGCACCTAAAAGCTTCAAGATATCTGTTGTGCCTACTGCATTACCCATGTTACTTTCAGGGTTATGAACAACCTTAGCTTGAGATTCTTTTAATAATTCCACATCTTGGTCAGTTACGTGTACGCAGTGACCAGCGATACTCTTAGGTCCTAAAATACCAGCTTCTACAAGTCGTCTAACAGGTGTCATGCCATATTTTTCTTTACTATCTGCCACATCTTCTGGGCCTTCAGCAACATGAACGTGATATCCTAACTTGTCTTCATTTTGTGCTTTCACATAATCTAATGTTTCAGGACTTAATGTAAAGGATGCATGTAAGCCCATCATAGCAGCGAGTCTAGATGGATCTTTTTTAGCCTCTTTACCAAAACGTACATTTTCTGCAACAGCGGATTTCATCTGATCAACACCGTTACGGTCAGACACTTCGTAGCACAAACAAGAGCGAACACCAAACTGTTTTGCTACATCTGCAATAATAGATAGGCTATTAGCTGTTTCGCCATAACTTGCATGGTGGTCAAAAATAGTAGTTACACCATTTTCGATACAACCTAAATATGTAAGCAATGCGCTTGCCTTCACATCTGGAGCTGTCAGCTTATTATCTAAATAGAACCATAGGCCTTCTAAAATTTCACCAAAGTTTGTTGGTGCTGGACCTGGTAAGGATAAGCCTCGTGCAAGAGCGGAGTAAATATGATGATGTGCATTAATAAAGCCTGGCATAATCAAGCCGCCATGAGCATCAATGACTTCTGCGTCTCTATATGTTTTGCATAATTCATCATATGCGCCAATATCAATAATCTGAGTTCCGTCAATAACAACAGCGCCATCATAAATGATAGGTCTATCAGTATCGCGAGTAATAACAGTACCTTTTCCTAAAATAATCATAGGGCACCTCCCCAACGAATCGTTGGATGCATACTTATAAATCTATATATTATTATAATACGATACGCGTGCCTGTTTTTCCTGCTATACCATCCTTAGATTTTTCTAATAATGTGATAATGGAAACACGGCCTTTTTTAGATTCAGCAAATGCAATGGCAGCTTCTACTTTTGGTTTCATAGAACCTTCTGCGAATTCGCCTGCTGCTGCATATTCTTTAGCCTCTGCAACTGTGATTTCATCAAGCCATTTTTCATTTTCTTTACCAAAATTAATGGCTACTTTTTCAACCGCTGTTAAGATAACAAGTACATCAGCATCAATTTCTTGTGCTAACAAGCTACTAGTCCAGTCTTTATCAATAACGGCTGCTGCACCATGAAGTTCATTACCTTCTCTAGTTACAGGGATACCACCACCACCACAAGCAACGATTAATTGTTTACCTACTAAGCCTTTAATCGCTTCGATTTCGATAATTTCTTTAGGTGCTGGGGATGCTACTACACGGCGATAACCGCGGCCAGCATCTTCTTTTACAACATAATCGTAATTTTTTTCTGCATATTCAGCTTCTTCTTTAGTCATAAAGTGACCAATTGGTTTTGTAGGATTTTTAAAACCAGGGTCATTTTGATCAACTAATACTTGCGTAACCATTGTCATAGTTGGCAAATGTTCTATACCACGATTTAACAATTCTTCGTGAAGCGCATTTTGTAAGTCATATCCAATATATGCTTGGCTCATTGCCACACATACGGACAATGGTGTATTTGGTTGGCCTTTTACTTCACGTGTCAACGCTGCCATCGCATTGTTGATCATACCAATTTGAGGGCCATTGCCATGTGTTACAACTACATCACAATCAGCTTCTACTAAATCAATGATTGTTTTAGCTGTACTTTTTACGGCAATTTTTTGTTCTGGAAGGGAATTGCCTAATGCATTCCCGCCTAATGCTACTACAACTCTTTTTTTCATGTTATGCCTCATAACAAACTATTTAGAATAAAAAGGAGCCATCACCGCGGATGGCCCCTAAACTTTACTTTACGGTTGAACTCGATCAGTTCCCTTCCGCTCTAATTCTTTTAAAGTTTCTACAGGATTCTTAAATTTGCTTAAGAAGATCATCGCTGCAATAACATATGGTTTGTAGCTTGCTTCTTTATAAAGAGGTATGCGATAGCGATCAAATACTGTTGCATCTACTTCGCCTTCTTCACAACTTACACCTGTAATATCTGCTGGTAAGCAATGTAAGTAAAGAGCTTTGCCGTCTTTAGTGAGACTCATCATCTCTTCGGTACATGCCCAATCTTTATGTTTACCATTTTCTTCAAGGAGAACTTTCTCTAATGCTTTAATGCCTTCATGGTCGTTTTCGCCATATAGTTTCGTACGTTTTTCCATCGCACCAAATGGAGCCCAGCTCTTAGGATATACGATATCTGCATCTTTGAAAGCGTCCTTCATGTCGTTAGTTCTACGGAAGGAACCGCCGCTTTCTTCAGCTTGTTTCTTAGCAATTTCTTCAACTTCCGGCATTACTTCGTAGCCTTCTGGATGTGCTAATACAACTTCCATACCTAGACGAGTGAATAAACCAATAGCACCTTGAGGTACGGATAAAGGTTTACCATAAGATGGAGAGTACGCCCAAGTCATAGCAATTTTTTTACCTTTAAGGTTTTCTACACCACCGAATTCTTTGATGATATGAGCTGCATCAGCCATGATTTGTGTTGGATGGTCGATATCGCATTGTAAGTTCACAAGTGTAGGACGTTGTTCTAATACGCCATCTTCATGACCTTCTTTTACTGCATCGGATACTTGATGCATGTAAGCATTACCTTTACCGATGTACATATCATCGCGGATACCGATAACATCAGCCATGAAGGAAATCATGTTTGCTGTTTCACGAACTGTTTCACCGTGAGCGATTTGGGATTTACCTTCATCCAAGTCTTGTACTTCAAGACCTAAGAGGTTACAAGCAGAAGCGAAGGAGAAGCGAGTTCTTGTGGAGTTATCACGGAATAAGGAAATGCCTAGGCCGCTGTCGAATACTTTAGTGGAAATATTGCGTTCTCTAAGAGCACGTAACGCATCAGCTACTGCCCAAACACCTTTTAATTCATCTTCAGATTTTTCCCATGTAAGGAAGAAATCTTCGCCGTACATTTTGCTAACGTCTAAGCCTTTTAAAGTTTCAATACTTTTATTGAAGTCTGTCATCTGTAAGTCCTCTCTTTCAATTCCCTAAAGGGCTACTTAGGATCTAACTTTATACGGTACCTCATCATATGGTGAGGTACCATATTAAATTTGTCGTTATGAACTATGTTCTAATGATGTCCGTTTTAAATAGATCTAATTCAATGTATATGATATTAGTCTTTGCAATATACGGATGGCAATAATGCATATACAGCTGCACATGTTACAAGGTCTTGTTTCCATGTGATTTCGTTAGGAGCATGAGCTTGTGCTTCTGCGCCAGGACCGAAGCCGATACAAGGGATGCCATTACGGCCCATGATGGATACGCCGTTAGTGGAGAATGTCCATTTATCAGTCAATGGGCGAGCTTTACGCATTTCAACTGTATCTTCAGCACCGATACGTTCGTTACCATACAAGCTAGTGTATGCTTCTTCCAAAGCTTCTGTTACTTTGTGATCTTTAGGAATTACCCAAGTTGGGAAGTAGCATTCGATTGGATATGTTAAACCAGTCCAGGATGGACGAGCATATTCATACATGGATACTTTTGCACCATATTCTTTAACATGTGGTAAAGCTTCGATTTCAGCCAAGCAGGATTGCCATGTTTCACCAGCTGTCATACGACGGTCCAAGGAAACGGAGCAAGAGTCAGCTACTGCACAACGGCTTGGGGAAGTGTAGAAGATTTGGGAAGTAGTTACAGTCCCGCGACCTAAGAAACGAGCTTCTTCGTAGTGGTCAGGATTGAATTTAGGGTCAAGCATTTTAACAAGACCTTTAATTTTTGTGCTTTCATCAGCAGAGTTAGCATTCAATTCGCGAATATCTTGAAGAATGTCTGCCATTTTGTAGATTGCGTTATCACCGCGTTCAGGAGCAGAACCATGGCAGGATACGCCTTGTACGTCTACGCGGATTTCCATACGGCCACGTTGGCCACGGTAGATACCACCGTCAGTAGGTTCAGTGGATACTACGAATTCAGGACGAATATTACGTTCTTTAATCATGTATTCCCAGCAAAGGCCATCGCAGTCTTCTTCTTGAACTGTACCTACAACAAGTACACGATATTTATCACTTAAAAGACCTAAGTCTTTCATGATTTTAGCGCCGTATACAGCGGATACGATACCACCTAATTGGTCGGATACGCCACGACCACCGATTTTAGTTTCATCTTCGAAACCTTCATAAGGATCGAAGTTCCAGTTATCGCGGTTACCAATACCTACAGTATCGATATGAGCGTCGAAGGCAATAAGTGTTTTACCAGTACCCATGTAACCAAGAATGTTACCCATTGGGTCTACTTCAACTTCGTCGAAGCCAAGATCTTTCATTTCTTTTTCAATGCGTTGAACGTGTTCTTTTTCTTCTGCACTTTCACCAGGGAATGCTACGATTTCACGTAAGAACTTGGTCATCGCTGGTCCATAAGTTGCCGCTGCTTGTTTAATTGCTTGTAAATCCATAATTATTGCCTCCTAACGATCTTCACCGTACCACATAATGTTTTTATATCTTTCAGGGTCTGTATCACCTTCAGTGGAGAAGCAGAGCACCTTTGAAGACGCATCTAATTCTAATTCCTTGCGTAAGTCTTCATATTCTGGCATTGTCATAACTGCCGTTACAAGACCTAGTGGAACTGCACCAGATTCACCGGTCGTAATTGGTGTATCACCTTTAATTGGTGCCCCACCAACGCGCATCCCAAGTCTTGCTACCCAATCAGGAGCAGATACGAATACATCCGCATGGTTTCTTAAGATATCCCAAGAAACTGTATTTGGTTCGCCACAAGCTAAACCTGCCATGATTGTATCTAGATCACCCTCAACGATACGAGGATTACCATCATCAGCTACAGCACCTTTGTATAAGCAAGCTGCTGCTTGAGCTTCTACAACTACTAATTTAGGTTTCTTAGCTGCATTGCTATATAAATTAGTGAAGTAGCCTACTACAGAACCTGCTAAAGAACCTACACCAGCTTGTACAACTACATGAGTTGGTACCTTGCAGTTTGCAGCTTCTAACTGTTCTGCTGTTTCCATAGCCATTGTGCCATAGCCTTGCATGATCCAGTTTGGAATTTCTTCGTACCCTTCCCAAGCTGTATCTTGAACTACAACACCATTTGGAACCTCTTTAGATTTTTTAGTTGCTAACCGTACACATTCATCGTAGTTAAATTCTTCGATTGTTACGGTAGCACCTTCATTTTCAATTTGTTTTCTACGATATTCTGTAGAGCCTTTAGGCATAAATACTACAGCTTTTTGACCTAATTTATTAGCAGCCCATGCTACGCCACGACCGTGGTTACCATCAGTAGCAGTAAAGAATGTAGCTTGACCAAATTCTTCTTTTAATTGCGGAGATGTTAACACATCGTATGGTACATCTTCAACATTTTTACCGGTTTGTTGTGCTACATATTTTGCCATCGCATAGGAGCCACCTAATACCTTAAAAGCATTAAGGCCAAAGCGGTAAGACTCATCTTTTACAAAGAGAGAATCAACTCCGATATGAGATGCTAATTTTTCTAGCGATACTAATGGAGTTACACTATATTGTGGAAAACTTTCATGAAACGCTTTAGCTTTCTTGATTTCTCTAACATCCATAACGGACAAGAACTTGTCACTAGATGGTGCCATCGTATTACGTTTCCACTGAATTCGGTCCATATTTGCCTCCTAGGATTCTTCCTTTACAGTATTTAAATCACTATAAAGAGTAAACTTAGAAATATTGAAATACTCCGCAATCTTTTCTGAAGATTTCGAGATAAGAAAAGCCCCTTTTTCATTTAAGTAGCTAATAGCTTTTAGCCGTTCTACTTTATTCATAAGTGGTCCAGGTTTACCAACCAACCGTTCTGCTTCTAGTAGTAAATCATCTAATAGTTCCGATACACTTGTAGTAATTTTTTCAACACTACCAGTCTCAGCTTGGCCTATGCCTATAAGACTTTCAAGTGATCGATGCATCATAACAAACTCTGTTATATCCTGATTGATTCCTAACAAGTATGCAATATTGCCATCATCATCACGGATATACATAGTGGAGGATTTTAATATCCGTCCATCCTTAGTTTTTGTTAGATATCCAAATCTACCTTCACTACCATCATCATGATTGAGTACATCTAAAACTACATGTGATGGACCATCGCCAACATGTCGATTTGTTATCGTTCCATTTTCTATATATACAAGCGATGTATCAAGATCACCTTGTAAGTCATGTATCAGTACTTCACAAGATGGTCCAAATTGTATGGCCAATCCATGGGCTATAACTTTTAGCCGTTCCAATGTACTCATTGAGATAACCTCCCTCTCATCGGTATCGGTTAGTCTTTATGGTCTAAATAACTTCAGTCCGTTTACATAATTAGTGTTATAAGAATAATTCTAACTAATTTTGTATTAACCTAATTTTTTGTTAGGTTCCTTACTTAAATTATAGGTCTATGTATACAAAAATGCAACGCTATCATGCATTAAAGTTATTAATAATTATTCAGCTATATACCTATACTGATGGAAACACATATAAACACTATGATTTTTATCACATATTTTTATTGTTATAAAAAATTTTGATGACCTATACATCATCATATCTACATAAATAAATATAGTAAAATTCTATAGAGACAAGTGTATATCTATATTCTTATATCTATAAAACAGATCCAGTATATCAGTATTTATCTATATTCCTTATAAATATTCCTATCACTCATGACCACCCAAATTTTCTATTATATATAGAGATACACCCTTATAATTAATACCAATATAAACCAAAAAGGCTGTAATAACGAATTACCGTTATTACAGCCTTTATATACTGTTAACTGTTAGGATTTATGTTAATGGTTAAGAGTAAATTATGCGTTTGCTAATGTTTTACCCAATTCTTCACATTGTGCTTTGCCATCATCATCAGGTTCACCCAAGATAGCTACGCCATCAGCTACTAATTCACCGCCAGCATCTTTAATGCGAGTGCCCCAGTCTTCCAACCAAGTACCACCCCAACCATAGGAGCCGAAGATTGCTACTTTTTTACCACCCAATTTAGCTTCTAGTTCTGTGTAGAATGGTTCAAATTCGCCTTCTTCTAATTGTTCTGCACCCATGTCAGCACAGCCAAGAGCTAATTTTTCGTAAGCTGCTGCGTCATCTACGGATACTTCAGAAACAGATTTTACTTCTACATCTTGACCTGCAGCTTTGATACCTTCAGCTACTGCGTGAGCCATTTGTTCTGTATTGCCTGTACCGGACCAATAAATTACACCAATCATCTTGTACCTCCTAGGCCGTTCTTGCGACCAATGAACTAAATGTTTTTCCCAACATCAATTGAGTTTGACAAAATTCACGACATGCTTTGTAACATAAGAAAGAGCGCTTAGCATCTACCACGTCATGGTAAACTTTCCATTCCCCACACATACGATATCCACTACCACGACGAGAAATAAAGTATTTCACATCATTTAATGGATAGCCTAAAAATACGCCGATTTCATGTGGGAAATCAATGCTTGCCTCCATACGGTATCGTAGATGTTCTAGCATCTCCATAATGCTCATCCGATCATGATAACCGTAAGCTTTCAAAAATGTCATCACCGCAGGTTGCCGTACATAGTCTCTTAATTGCTTCTCACGGAATACCAATAAAAGTCTACGTGCTTTACAGCGACATAATTCAAAGAAGAACAAACCTTTTTCATTGAACTCTTTATTATATTCTGTCAATACGAATTGGATTTGTTCATTCATGTCCCGTGGAATAGAAACCAAGTTCGAAAGCTTAATACCTCGAATTGCCGGTGCACAATGATATCCAATGATATGGTCAATTGAATTCATCATAATAGTACCTGCCTGTTGCATATCATTAGAATATTCCCTAATGAGAATAATTCCTATATGCACATAGTACTCTTGATGAGAAAAATTGTCAAGAATAATTGATATATATTTTCAATAATTATTTATTTTTTAGCTGTTAACAAAGACTTAACCTTAGGGAATATCGTAGCATCATTAGCTTCATCTATGGCGATAAAACGTGCATTTGGGCCACTATATTTATCTTCAGACAAACTAATATGTAGAACCTCATTATAAGAATTATTATTAGCTACACTTTTATATTTTAATGTTCCTTCATAGGCATTACCTTGTTTAGATAATGGCGTCACAACTGTGAAAGTACCAAGAATTGGATTATCACCCTTATTAATAGCAGATGCAAGTGCACCTAGTGCAGATGGATCGGAGTTAACATGCTTTGTTTCACTAATCTGACCAGATAATTGTTTACCTAATACTACGTCACCATATACAGCATAATTCATTTCATTTTCGTTTTTAATGTTTAGCGTATATACATTGGCAGATGTAGCACCGGCTTCGATAAATACAGATTTTATATCCTTTTTAGCATCTCCTGCAAAAAGTGCTTTAGGATTATTTGGATACATAGTAACGCCTTCAGGTAATTTAACACCTTGATATGTTACTGTTTGGCTTCTATTCAAAATAGACTTAATATTTGCTGCAGAACCTATCGCCGGAACAGATACTAATACAGCTGCTGCAGTAGCAAGTAATACTAATTTTTTCATATATCTCCTCGAATAAAACGTTAATGTCACAAACTCTCAACATTATGTCTGGTAACAACACAGTAGTAAAGAACCGCCCTTAACGGAGCGGTTCTTTATCATTATCTTAGCAATGTAGGATACATTATTTCTTTTGTGCCTTAGCCCAGCTATCACGTAAACCAACGATACGGTTCATTATGATATGATCTGGTGTACTATCTTTATCAGTTACAAAATAACCTTGGCGCAAGAATTGGAAACGGTCTCCCGGTACAGTTGTACCAAGGCATGCTTCCCCTTTACTATGGAATACTTGTAATGACTCATGATTAAAGTCACCTAAGAAGTCTTTACCATCAGAATCTTCTTTTAGTAAGTAGTCATATAAGCGAGATTCAATATCTACTGCAGTAGATGCTTCAACCCAATGCAATGTACCTTTTACCTTACGAGTACAACCGCTACCGCTCTTAGTTTCTGGGTCATATGTACAGTGAATTTCTGTAATATTGCCATTTTCGTCTTTAATAACATCAGTACATGTAATGAAGTATGCGCCTTTTAAGCGTACTTCTTTACCTGGTGCCAAGCGGAAGAATTTCTTAACTGGCTCTTCCATAAAGTCATTGCGTTCGATGTAAATTTCACGACCAAATACAACTTCATGGTTACCCAACTCTTCATTTTCTGGGTTATTTTCAACGGTACAAAGTTCAGTTTGACCTTCTGGATAGTTTGTAATAACAACTTTCACAGGATCAATAACAACCATAGGACGTGTAGCTTTGAGTTTCAAATCTTCACGGATACAGAACTCTAGCAAAGCAATGTCAACAACACTGTCAGCCTTAGCTACACCAATGCGGTCACAGAAATCACGAATAGCCTCTGGAGTATAACCACGACGACGTAAGCCAGAAATAGTAGGCATACGAGGATCATCCCAACCAGCTACAAGGCCTGCTTCAACGAGAGCACGCAATTTACGTTTGGACATAACCATTTTAGTTACGTTCAAGCGAGCAAACTCAATTTGTTGTGGAATTTCAGTGTCATCCCAGTCTTCAAGTACCCAATCATACAACGGACGGTGAACTTCAAATTCCAAGGTACAGATGGAATGTGTAACACGCTCGATAGCATCTTCAATAGGATGAGCAAAATCATACATAGGATAAATTTTCCACTCATCACCTGTATTATGATGCTCTGCATTTACAATACGATAGATAACAGGGTCACGCATAACGATATTAGGATGTGCCATGTCGATTTTCGCACGCAATACCTTTTCACCATCAGCGTATTTACCATCTTTCATTTCTTCGAAGAGTTTCAAGTTTTCTTCTACGCTACGGTCACGGTATGGACTATTGGTACCAGGTGTAGAGAAATCGCCACGTGTTTGTTTAATTTCATCTGCTGTTTGATCATCTACATAAGCCTTGCCAAGAGTAATTAATTTCTTAGCATATTCGTACATTTGACCGAAATAATCAGATGCATAGCGAGGCTCTCCATCCCAATCAAAACCGAGCCATTTTACATCTTCCATAATGGAGTTTACGTATTCAACGTCTTCTTTTGCTGGGTTTGTATCATCAAAACGAAGGTTTGTTAAGCCATTATATTGCTTGCCAATACCAAAGTTAAGGCAAATAGATTTAGCATGACCAATGTGTAAGTAACCATTTGGTTCTGGCGGGAAACGAGTTAATACGCGTCCACCGTATTTACCAGTTTCATTATCTTTGTTGATGATAGCTTCGATAAAGTTAACAGATACAACTTCTTCAGGAGCTACAGTTTTTTCAATATCTTTATGTTCCAACGTTCTAACCTCCATAGGATAAATATTCTTTTATTTTACCATATTTTGCATAATATCGCATATCTTTTGAGGTCTTGTGATATTAGTCGAAATCAGCTAAATCAACGCCTGCTTTTTTAAGCTCTTCTAGCGCAGATTCTACATCCATTTCTGGTTTTTTATAGTTAACTTCTTCATTAACACAAGTTTTTAATGGCTTCTTATGAACACCGGCAATAATATTATCGGCTGTCAAAATAGACATGTCATAACGCGTGCGGTCAGTATAGGAACCAATATGTGGTACGATAAGACAGTTTTCAACACTTAATAGTGGGTGACCGGCTGGTAATGGTTCTGGATCAGTTACATCGAGTGCAGCATAATCAATTTCACCTGTTTGTAAGGCATTAATGAGTGCATCTGTATCAACGATAGGACCACGGCCTACATTTACAAATAAAGCGGTGTTTTTCATTTTCTTGAAGAATGCTTCATCACACATGTGATAGGTTTCATCTGTTAATGGAGCCATTACACAAACTACATCACTAGTAGCTAAAAGATCATCTAGCTCCATATAAGTTGTTTTATGAATTTTATCATCTATACGCTGGTTGCGATTATGGTATACAACGGTCATGCCAAAGGCACGAGCACGACGTGAAATAGATACACCGATAGCACCCATACCAATAATACCAAGTGTACGGCGACTCAAATCAAAACCTTTAATATTAGAAGGTCTTTGAGCCCAACGACCTTCTTTTACAAAATTAGCATTTTCTATAATGCGACGACTGGCTGTGGCGATTAATGTGAAAGCAAGTTCTGCCACAGTTTCATTGAGAACACCTGGCGTATTGCCATAAGGAATCCCTGCTGCTGTTAGTTCATCAATCTTTACATTATCGTACCCTACAGCAGCCTGAGCAATAACCTTTAAATTCGGTGCATCTTTAACGAGATCTCCATCTACATCTAAAGGTCTTACAGACCATAGCCCATCCGCATCAACGAGCCATTCCTTCAATGTCTCGCGCGGCATTACTGTCTTTTCAGTCCACTGACGCACATCTACATGCTCTTTTAAATAAGCAATTGCATCTTTGCGAACTAAACCATTTACAACAACAAGAGGTTTTTTTGCCATATGTATAGTCCCTCCAAACAAATTTATTTAATGTATCTAATAGCTTTAATATTTTATATTGAAAATATTTTCTTGATTATAAGTATATTTTATACTAGAAAGCTATGCTAATACAACAAAAAGGAGTAAGGCCAAGGCCTTACTCCTTTTATTAAGCTTTTAGATTATTTCAAATCTGCTGTACAGTTAGGGCATTTAACTGCGTCGATGTGAATTTCTGTTTTACAGAATTGACATTCTTTAGTTGTAGGTGCTTCAGCAGCTTCTTCTTCTTTCGCGTTTTTCATCATTTTAGCCAATGCGCGAACCATCAAGAATACAACGAATGCCAAGATCAAGAACTGAATCAAGTCGGTAATGAATGTACCGTATGGCAATACAGAGCCTGCTGCACGAGCTGTAGCAATATCAGCACCAGCCATGAATGCATCTTTAGAACCTGCGCTTAATGGCAAGTACAAGTTGCTGAAATCAATACCGCCTGTGAACAAGCTGATAATAGGCATGAACAAGTTGCTTACAACGGAGTTAACCAATGCTGTAAAAGCAGCACCAATAATCATACCAATAGCTAGGTCCATCATGTTACCTTTGAATGCAAAAGCTTTAAAATCGTTCAAAAATTCTTTCATTTCTCACTACTCCTAGATACACTTAATTGAGAATGCGTTAATAACTGTACTAATCATAAAGGAAAGATGAAGAGATGTCAACATTTTTCGATGTAGTTTTTCGAATTTATTTAATATAGTTTTTCATAGGTCTATCTAATTTTGTAATAAATCAGTATTTATGCGTACTTTTCGCACCATATAAAAGGTGCCAATCACGAATGTGATCGGCACCTTCACTGTCATACAACATCTATTATTGTATATCTTCGACAATTATTTAATTTTATCCTCTATGACCTTCCCTTCACGCAAAGGACCACTTCGTTCTTTAAGACGGGCCAACATAACAGAGGATACGAACATGGCAACACCAGCGCCTATCGTTTCAATAGACAAGCTTTCACCAAAGAATAGGAATCCATAGAAGGAACTAATGAATACCCCCACATATTGTAAAAACTGAGCTACTACAGCATTTGTAGTAACAAAAGCACCAGTCAAGAAGAACTGTGCCACCACACTAATACCACCAATAGCTAAAATTATAAGCCAATCTGTTCCCTGTGGCATAACGAGCTTATCAGTTGTAACGAGGCCTGCAATCATCCCTGTAATCATGAAATAAGCCATAATTTCGAAATTGCTATGTTTACCTCTCTTAGATATAAGGCGAATGGTCGTATACGCAGCTGCAGATAGAGCAGCCCCTAAAATAGCCACCAAGGCAAACCAAGTAAAGCCAGTGAAACTAAATGGATTTACCATAACCATAACGGCTACAAAGATCAAGAGTAGCCATTTTCCTGCCCCTTTAGGTACCCTTTCTTTAAGAAACAAGGCGCTAAAAATCAGCACAAATATACCTGATGTTTGAAATAAAATCGTCGCATCGGATAACTTTAAATGCACTAGGGCAATAAAGTTACATACCATACCAAAGCCGCCATATAAGCCACGCATAACAAGATGACCTCTATCCTCTTTCGAGAATCGGATACCTTGAGTATACATAACAATGAGCACCGCCACGGTTCCAAATAAACCACGGAAAAAGGCAATCTCTCCAGATGGAATATTAGAGCCGAGCATCTTTACAAATAAATTCATCGTACTCAACAAGAGTGCCGACAATAGCGCATACATAAGGCCTTTTTTAGCCATACTACCTCCCTATACACTTTTACTATAGTATAACTAAATAGTTACTATCCCTGTATTATCCATCTTAGCAATCTAGTATACAGGAGATACAAAATATATAAAACCAAAATATATGCCGCCCTTCTAACGAAAGGCGGCATCCTATTATTTAGAGAATGTATCTACAAAATCAAGAATTTCTTGTTTCATATTCTCTTTATCGATTGCTTTTGTGAAACGCAATGGTTTAGATTCCAATGCTTCCAACTGTCTAGGGAATGCTACACCTGTTACAGCAGAAATATTATCTAAGCTTTCATACGGTGTTTCACCCACTTTGATATCTAAAGCTTCACAGATAGCTGTAGGGAATTTAAATGGATGTGCAGTAGATGCAATAATTGTATGACGCGCACCATCTTCTGGGTGTTTCTCTAATTCCTTCATGTATGCACCCATAGCTACCGCCGTATGAGGGTCCATTACATAACCATAAGAGTTGTACACTTGCTCAATGATGGCTTTTGTTTCTTCGTCATCTACATAAGCACCTGCAAAATTAGCTTTAACGCGACTGAACTCTTCTTCGTTTACAGTCAATTTACCCGTGGATTTAAGATCTTTCATCCAACCAGCTGTGCGTTCACTATCTTCACCAGAGATATAGTATAAGAAACGTTCAAAGTTAGAAGACTCAAGAATATCCATAGATGGAGAAATCGTTGTATAGAATGGGCGGTTCATATCATATGTACCGCTTTCAAAGAAATCAGTAAGCACGTTATTTTGGTTAGATGCACAAATCAATTTACCAATAGGAATACCCATTTTCTTAGCATAGTAAGCAGCCAAGATATTACCGAAGTTGCCAGTTGGCACTACAACGTTGAACGCTTCATCTTCATGAATAGCACCTTGTGCAACAAGTTCTGCATAGGCATTCACATAGTACACCACTTGAGGTGCCAAGCGGCCAATGTTAATAGAGTTTGCACTAGAGAACATAACACCTTTTGCAGCAACCTCTTCTGCAGTAGCTTTATCAACGAATAGGCGTTTTAAGAATTGTTGCGCATCATCAAAGTTACCATGGATCGCAGTGACATTAACGTTGTCCCCTTCTTGCTTTTGCATTTGCTCAGCTTGCATTGGGCTAACGCCATCAGTTGGGTAGAATACTTGGATATGAGTACCAGGTACATCTTTAAAGCCTTCAAGAGCAGCTTTACCTGTATCACCAGATGTAGCCGTTAAGATGAGAACCTCTTTTTTCTCACCTTCAGCTTCTTTTGCCGCTACTAATAGATATGGGAATAAAGACAATGCCATATCTTTGAAAGCTTGTGTACGGCCATGGAATAATTCTAGTACAGAAACCTTTTCTAATAAGGAATGTAACGGTGCAATATCACGAGTACTGAAGTTAGCATCACTGTATGCAGAGTTGATCATTTCCTTTAAATGAGCTTCCGAGAAGCATGGGAACAACTTAGATAATACAACAGCTGCTACCTCTTGATAGTTTTTATCTTTCACATCATTGTAAGTTAAGCAGTTTGTAGGGAATAAGGATGGTACATATAGACCACCATCCTCTGCTAAGCCGTGCAACAATGCATATGTTTCATTTACCGCAACGGTACCGCGGGTGCTAGTATAATTCATAGAATACCTCATTTATAACTACAATGGATTTTACGAGTTTAATAGATTTATTATAGCATAAAAGCGCCCTAAAAAGAGCGCTTCTATAGGATAATATAATATTTTTTAGTCTTTAAATTAAACTAGATTGTATTAGCCTATTGTAAAATTATGAAAAACAGCACCGTCAATCTAGCTAATAGATGATTATAATTCGCCTTATGCAATGGCATCCAATGTATCAAGGGATGGAATGAAGAAAAGCATACCTGTAATAGGTTTGGAATAATCAAGCAATTTATCGTTTTGTGTAAACATATTAGTAAGCATTGTTTTAGTTACATCCCAGTAACGGGCATAACCGATAAAGTATGTACCACGTACACCTTGACCAGGTTGAGCAAATGGTACATTCATGCGAACGATTTTATGTTCTTCATCATCGCGATTATCTTGAGCCACTACATTATGAGCTGCTGGATCTTTTTCATCATCTTCTAATTCAATATCACTGAATTTACGACGGCCAATAAATTTTTCTTGCATTTCTGTAGGAAGTGCACGCCATGCATCGAGATCATGTTCATATTTTTGAGCAAATGCATAAGAGCCATTAGTGAATTCAGGATCTTCATCACCAATAACGCCCCACTCAACAGCCTCTTCACCAACAGGGTTTTCAGTACCATCTACAAAATCGATGATAGCGCGGCCTTGTTCATAGTGGAAACCATGTGTTTCATCTACTACAGATGTAATAGGACGTAAGAATTCCATAATTTGATCGACTACGGTATATGTAACGGATTCATCATTAGAACGTACATGTAAGAATAAATCTGCTGCTACAGCTGGTACGTCTTGTTTATCCCCTTTAATCCCTTGGAAGTCTTCTAATTCTTTTGGTACAGGTGCATTAGGGAATAAATAATCCCATGCTTTACGGCTAAAACCAAAGGCAATACCCAAACCTTCACCATTCGCACGAATACTAACAGAACGTTTAATGGCTTGGATACGGTCTGCCATATCTTGAATAACTTCAAGTTCTGTGTCACGATCTTTGCGATTTAATAATAAGGTTGTAAAGTTAACACTTTGACCAGCATCTTTATATACATCTTGTGTTCTAGAAACATCTACTGCCATTGGGTGCCTCCTAATGAGAAAAACTATTATATAGCAATCATAAGCTATTACATCTTTATTGTCTATAATATATAAAACATTACATACCAAATAACCTCATCATAGCTATTACAGCTCATTCAGAAGAAGAGATAGTAGCGAGCTTAAAATATCAATTTGTCATATATTTTTTTTGGTATTTGTTCAATGGGCTTATTATTATCAATTGCAGTTGCTAAAGCATCAATTCCTTTTTTTATTTCAGATAGCTCATAACCATAAAGAGGATCCATATAAATAACTCTATCTAAAGAATTTTCACCAAATATAGCTAAGTATAAATCTGTAAGCTTTTCCAATTGTATAAGTGCGTTTTGTACTTCCGTATCCATATAAATTTCCCCTAGATAGTGAGAATCATGTCAGTAACAAAGAACCTTACTGTATTTTATATTTTAATTTTCCCTATAGTTCTATATGATTTTCAACAAAAGGATATCATCTATAATATATACATTATTTAATTTCATTACAATATACTAATATAACTAATAGATTACAAATAGATAATAAGAAAACCCGCACTACTGTGCGGGTTTATTTGGTGGACCACCAGGGGTTCGAACCCTGGACACCCTGATTAAGAGTCAGGTGCTCTGCCAGCTGAGCTAGTGGTCCATGACACGACTAATTATATGCCTATTTTATAGGAATGTAAAGAATATTTATTACATTCCTATAAAACATATACATCAATATTGCCTTAGCCAATCCTTCATCGTATTACAAGCCTCTGTAGGGAGTATATCACTAGTTCCTACACAGTCAGCACCACTATACAGTTGAAGAACGCTATGCGTACGGCTTACCTCTTTAACGATAATGTCTGTCACATCTTCCTTTGGCACATTAAATTGCAATCCATAACGCCCCTTGTATGTGATGACAGCAGATTTTGTATCGTATTCGATATGAACTTGAAGCATCTTGCCACCAGGCCAACATTCTTCAATATGTTCCTTTGATCTTGGTTTTAGAAAATCAAAAAATCCCATATTATCCTCCAATACGCCACATAGGACGTTCTGGTTGTTCCATACCTACGCCATCATGACGTTCTTGCTTTCGTTGCAACGCACGTTCAATATGCAAAGCTAAGTCTTCCTCGGTTGCACCATTGCGCACAAGAGATACAAGATCAGCCTCATCATCACGCAACAAGCATAAACGCATTTGCCCATCTGATGTAAGTCGTACACGGTTACATGTATCACAGTAGCTATGAGACATAGAAAAGATGAAACCTACAGCCTTTCCACTTGGCAACGCTAAATACGTAGCAGGACCAAAACCATACACAGAGTGAACATCTGTAAGAGCCCCCCCACTTACACGTTCCAATTGAGCTCGCCACTCATCAAAGGTCGGTCCATGGAATGCATCACCTTGGAATGGCATGTACTCTATAAATCGCCATACAACAGGCCATTTTTCTACATACTGTAACAAAGATTTGACTTCTTCATCAGACCAATGACGAGATAATACAGTATTAATCTTTACAGATTTAAAGTTTGCACTAATAGCACTGCGAATACCATCTAGCACAGAGTCCAACTGACCTTCTTTACCTACACAAGTAGCAAAGGCATCACTTTCAAGAGAATCGAGACTAATATTCACTCGGTTCAATCCAAGTTTTTTCAATCGTTGTGCTCTAGATGCGAGTAAGCTACCATTCGTAGTCATAGATATATCTTCAAACCAACCAGTATCCTTAATACGGGTTAACAGCTCTTCAATATGAGGATACAACAATGGTTCGCCACCAGTTAAGCGCACTGCTTTCACACCAATACGATGGAAGGCACCTAAAATAGTCATCCATTCATCAACTGATAATAATTGTGTTTGACTTTGAGATGTAATTTCAGCAGGTCGGCAATAGGGACAACAAAAATTACACGCATCTGTCAATGACAGACGTACATATTCAATTGTACGGCCCCATGCGTCTTTCATAACACACCTCGTTTATAATACAAAGCTATTTAATAATAGATACTTCATCACCTACGTGAATCGTACCATTTTTAAGGACTTTACCAAAGATGCCTTGTGTAGGCATGATACAAGATCCTACTTGTTTCATGATTTCACAACCATGATGACATTCCTTACCAATTTGAGTGATTTCAAGAATTACATCACTGCCAACTTGTAATTGTGTACCTACTGCTAATTCGTAAAGCACCATACCTTCAACAGTAATATTTTCTGCAAAATCACCAGGTTTAACATCCGCCCCTTGAGCGCGCATATGATCTATACTTGCAATGCCAAGTAAGCTGATTTGACGATGCCAATTACCAGCATGCGCATCACCTTCCATACCGTGATCTACAATAAGATTAGCGGATTCAATATTATGTTTCTTTTGCCCTTTTTTCTCACTAATAGAGATAGCAATAATTTTTCCGTCTGCCATGTAGCCCTTCCCTTCTTATGGGAACATACCATATATACATAACTTTATTTCAACATGTAATTGCAACTAATTTTATGATTCTCATCTTACTGAAAGTACCACAAAATTATTCTACAATTATCTACTTATTATAGCACAGTATTCATACAATTTTCCTATGAATTTAATCACTAAAAAAGAACTCTGCTCCAAGGAACAGAGTTCTCATATAATAGATTTTATCGGCGACCCATTTCTTTAATTTCGTCACCATGATTAACACCATTAAGTAGTAAGTTAAGCAAAATCGCCATAATACTACCAAAGGTAATACCAGATTTTAAAATAATTTGCGCCCAAGCAGGGAAATTCGCATAAAAGTTTGGCGCTGCAATTGGAATCATGGCCACACCAATACTGATTGCTACGAGCATTAAATTGTGATTGCCTTCAAAGCTAACCTTGCCCAAGGAACGAATACCACTGGCAACAATCATACCAAACATGGCAATACCAGCACCGCCTAATACGGCATTTGGAATACTAGCTACGATAGCCGCTAATTTAGGAAATAAGCCCAATAAAATCAAGATCACACCAGATGCAGCAACTACAAAGCGGCTCTTAACACCAGTTACAGCAATAAGGCCCACGTTTTGAGCAAACGCTGTATATGGGAAGCTATTAAGAATACCACCAATAACAGTAGATACCCCATCAGCACGAATAATTGATGCCAATTCTTTACGTCCAATTGGCTTATCTACGATTTCGCCAATCGCAATACTATCACCTGTTGTTTCAACCATAACAACAAGCATTACGATAATCATGGAAAGAACAGAAGCCCAATCAAAGGTTGGTAAACCGAAATAGAAAGGTTCAATAACTGCAATCCAACTGGAACGACCAACTTCGTCAAAGTTGGTGACGCCCATTGCAAAAGCAATAGCTGTCCCCGCAATCAAACCGATTAGTACAGAAAGATTACTGAAGAAACCTTTTGCAAATTTATAAACAAATACGACGATTAAGAAGGTAAGGAACCCGAGGCCAATATTTGTAAAACTACCAAATTGTGGATTACCTACACCACCGCCCATCCAGTTAATAGCAACTGGCATCAAGTTAATACCGATAATGGTAATAATTGTACCTGTAACTACAGGTGGGAATAGTCGAATAAGACGACTAAAGAATGGCGCTATCAAGAATGTAAATAAACCGGCTACAATAATGGCGCCGTAAATAGCAGTCATACCATGTTGGGCACCAATCATGGCCATAGGGCCTACAGAAGCAAAGGTAACCCCTTGGATCATTGGAATACGTCCACCAATGTTACCAACACCTAATGTCTGGATTAATGTAGCAACACCGCAAGTAAATAAGTCCGCTGTAATTAAGCGAATCAAATCTTCCACAGGCAAGTGCATGGCCTGTGCCACGATAATAGGTACGGCAACGGCGCCTGCATACATGGCCAATACGTGCTGTAAACCAAAGGCAAAAAGCTGTGGTATTGGCAACATACTATCGACCGTATTCATTTGTTTTTGATCTGTCATAATGTCTCCTACATCAAACCTCGAAATAACACCCATTTATTTTACACTATCGTTCGGATTTTAACAATAGAAAAAAGAGAACCTATTATTTACAAAAGCAATAATAAGTTCTCTTTTTTAATTTTTCCGAACATTATACTTTAAAGATTGTGAATTGTTCGAAATTGTTCAAATTTTATTAATTAATATATCCAGATATCTATCAAGTTATTTCAAGCTATCATTTTAAATTGCTATTTTGAGCTAGTTATGCATATAAACCTATAATGGCCGCCTCTTTCTCATCGAGATCTTTTTCAATAGCATTCATTTTTGTAGTTATATCAGTTACAAAGGCTTCGTCTTTAATCCCAGATAAATTGATACGTACATTTAAGAATGCCGCCTTTACGGCAGCACGAGCATTAATAGCAGCGATAATACCATCGGTAATGAGATTTTGATTGCCCTTGCGAGATGCCAAATCTGCTAAATCAAAGATTTGATACGCTAATTCACCGATTTCAAAGGGCACCATAGCCGCGTCTTTATAAGCTTGCTGAATTGCTGCACTGCGCGTAGCCTTTTCTTCATCACTATTCTTAGGCAAGCCTAATGCATTCATAAAGATGTTAAATACATCCGCATCAGCTTGGGACAATTCAAGCATGCGATTTCGAATGGCTTCTGCTTTACTTTGAAGGTCTTTCATTTCAGATTGAACCTCTTCATACCCTTTTTTACCAAAGGTTAAGTTTGCCACCATTTCAGCTAATGCAGCGCCCGTTGCAGCTGTTAAAGCCGCAATGGCACCACCACCAGGTGTTGGTTCTTTAGATGCAGTAGCGGCTACAAAGTCACTCACTTTTTGTTCTACTAATTTCATATCTATACCTCATGTAAAGGAGATAACAAGAGGAACCTTGTTATCTCCTTATAATTACTATAAAACTGTAACAGTTAAAACAATAAACGCTATAACTCTAATTAAAATTAGTCCTACAGATTAATCCTTTTTAGAAAGGCTAACTATAAGTATTTAATATTAGAATAAGCCTTTAATCGTACCATCTGCTTCTATATCCATATTGAGAGCTGCTGGACGTTTAGGAAGGCCTGGCATAACCATTACATCACCTGTACGGCATACGATAAAGCCAGCCCCATTGGCAACGCGAATATCGGATACAGTGATAGTAAAGCCCTTTGGTGCACCGAGCAACGCAGGATTATCAGACAAGGAATATTGTGTTTTCGCCATACATACAGGCAATCGATCGAGACCCCAATCTGCTAATTGTTTAATTTGCTTTTTAGCTTTATCCGTAAAGATAACACCATCACCACCATAAATCGTAGTAACGATCTTATTTACCTTTTCTTCTAAGCTATCTTCTACATCATATACGAATTTAGGTGTTGGTTTGGGGCCCTCAAGCAATTCAACAACCTTTTTAGCCATATCAATGCCGCCTTCGCCGCCCTTTTCCCAACATTCATTAAGTTCAACAGGCACACCAAATTCATTACACAAGCGAGTTAACTCAGCGATTTCCGCATCTGTATCGGTAGCAAATTTATTGATCGCTACTAGTACAGGTACGTTAAAGTAACGCATGTTTTCGATTGCTTTTTGTAAGTTACTGAAACCTTTAGTAACAGCTTCAACATTTTCTGTATTAAGCTCTTGTTTTGGTACACCACCATGCATTTTAAGAGCCCGTAATGTAGCTACGATAACGATTGTATCAGGGAAAATATCGCCGTAACGACATTTAATGTCGAGGAACTTTTCAGCCCCTAAATCAGCACCGAAGCCAGCTTCTGTAACTACGATATCACCTAATTTAAGACCTAATTTTGTAGCTACGATGGAGTTACAACCATGAGCGATATTCGCAAATGGACCACCGTGAACGATGGCTGGCGTATGCTCTAATGTTTGTACGAGATTAGGTTTGATAGCATCTTTCATAAGGAGTGCCATCGCACCTTGGCAACCAAGTTGATGTACATACACAGGCTCACCTGCTAAATTACAACCAATTACAATGCGACCAAAACGTTCTTTTAAATCTTCTAAATCTTTAGCTAAGCAAAGAATAGCCATAATTTCAGAAGCAACAGTAATCATGAAGTGATCTTCACGCGGGAAACCACATACTTTGCCACCAAGAGCAACTGTTACATTGCGAAGTGCACGGTCATTCATATCTAGAACGCGTGTCCAAGATAATTGACGCAAATCGATTTGCAATTCATTACCTTGATGGATATGGTTATCGATCATAGCGGATAACAAGTTATTAGCTGCTGTAATAGCATGCATATCACCTGTGAAGTGAAGATTGATATCATCCATTGGTACTACTTGAGCATAACCACCCCCTGCAGCACCACCTTTTATACCAAATACAGGACCCAAGGATGGTTCACGCAAGGTAGCAATGGCATTTTTACCTATTTTTTGTAGACCTTGTACGAGACCAATGCTCGTTGTGGACTTACCTTCCCCCGCTGGTGTCGGTGTAATAGCCGTAACAAGCACCAATTTACCATCTGGCTTAGCTTCTAAGCGACGAATGGCATCAAAAGAAATCTTCGCTTTATAATGACCATATTGTTCAATATCATCAGGTGTTAATCCGCATTTATCGGCAATAACCTGAATTTTTTCCATTTTATTCTGTTGGGCAATCTCAATATCGCTTAACATAAAGCCTCCTCGGCGCTATGGCCACATAAACCTATATAACAACTATTAGATAGACGTATATGTTTTGTAATATATGTCTACTGTGAATGTATATTTGTGCATTTACATTACTCTATTATATGTGAAAGTTCCTCTAATGTCTAATACTTATGTCTAACAAATTTAGTAATCTATCTAATATATAATAAGATTTGCATATTATATACACAGTCTAGCAAAAAAGCCCTAAAGTAAATATACTTCAGGGCCTTTCACCAATTAGAATAGATTATTTAATGAAATTAACATGTTTATATATCTCTTCTAATACTTCATCTTTTTTCTTATTATATTCAATTTTCTTTTCTTCAAAATAGTTATTACCGTCTGCATCAATGGATACGATAAGCGGACCAAATTCTTTAACCTTAAAAGTCCACAAAGTCTCACACATACCTAATTCACGCCAATTAGCAGATTCTACTTTTTCGACTTCTGTAGCAGCAAGAACTGCATTGCCTGCAGGGAATACACAGTGTAGTGCGCCAAAGTCTTTACATGCACGTGCTGTTTCAGGACCCATGCCACCTTTACCTACAATGAGACGTACACCAGTCTTTTTAACAAAGTCATATTCGAATTTTTCCATTCGCATAGATGTTGTAGGACCTACAGATACTACTTCAAATTCATTATCGCTTATAGTTCGAATAATTGGACCTGCATGAAGTATAGCCCCATCTTTAACATCAACCGGTAAAGTTTTACCTTCTTCTACCACACGACGATGCCCCATATCACGACAAGTTGTAATATGCCCAGTCAAATAAATTACATCGCCTGGCTTAATGCCTTCTAAATCAGATTTTTGAATAGGTGTAGTTAATATTTTCTTAGCCATTATAATGTCACTCCTTTATGAGATTTAACTGTGCAATTACCATCCTTGTCAAATACAAGATCACCGCGACGATGATTCCAACAACCTACACTAACAGCACAAGAAATAACAGATGGATGACGTGTACCATGTTCAATGTTCACACCTAGTACAGTTTTATCCCCACCCATACCTTGAGGTCCAATACCAATCTTATTAATTCCATCTTCTAACAATTGTTCCATATAAGCCGCTTTTTCATTAGGTGCTTTTGAAGATACAGGACGCATTAGTGCCTTTTTAGATAAATCAGCAGCTGTATCAATAGTCGTAGCAATACCTACACCTACCAATAGTGGAGGACATGCATTCAATCCATAGCTTGTCATCAAATCAAGAACAAACTTAGCAACACCTTCATAACCTTCGCCTGGCATCAATGTTTTACCGGACCCCGGCAAGGAGCACCCGCCACCAGCCATGTAAGGGAAGATTTCTACATCGTCACGACCAGGAATGATATCCCAGTGAATATAAGGTGCAGTGAGGCCAATATTTTTACCCGTATTAAATTCATCAAAGGTTTCTACACAGTTCAATCGTAATGGTGCCTCTTGTGTAGCCTTATAGGTTGCTTCCCTTAGAATATCTTCTAATTCGCCTATTAAGGGATAATTAGATCCAACCTTTACCCAAAATTGTAAGACCCCTGTATCTTGACAAGAAGGACGATTAAGCTGAGCTGCTAAATCCATATTATGTTGCATTGTTTCATAAATAGATTTGGCCATAGGATTTTTTTCATCCTGTGCCAATTCATGAATTTTTTCTTGTACATCATCAGGCAATACCTTTGCCATATAAGAAATGAAATTAGCTATCTTATTAGTCATTTCTTGTACTTGTTGTTCCTTCGTACTCATCGTAAACCTCCAAATGGACTTCATTATTTAAGACGTGATTATTTATGTTTCGGAACCTTAGCTCCTTTCGATGATTTCATTGTACTCTTTTTTCAGGATATAACTATCCAATTTATAAGTTAATTTTTGCTTGTGAAAGCACACTAATTTCATACAAAATCACCCATATAATTATATTTTCACCCATCTAAAATATACAATTACACCCATTCAGAAACATCAAAAAGAGCACTACCTATCAGAAGGCAGTGCTCTTTCATCATTTATTTTTATAGGCTTATCAAATATACAAAATTACCTATACCTAATAATTGTATATCCACCTAATTTTAACGTTCAAAATTATGAAATTATATCTAATTACAAGGTATTATAACCATGAAAATTACGATTGTAATTTTTTTACAACTATCTCAAGTTGTTCTCTAACATCCTGTAACTTTTGATTAGCCGCCTCTAATCTATCCTTATTAATAGAGTCAGCTTGATATGGTACATAGGTTTGCAATAGATCTATAATATCCTTTTCCTGAGTAGAGATAATTTCCTTCCAATCATGCAGCTTTGTCTTACGCCCCATCTCTTTTGCTTGCTTTCTATATTCAGATGGTGTTGTATGGAAATGTTTCTTAAAAGCTACATTAAAAGCTTTAATATCTGCGAAGCCACAGCTACTCGCAATATGAGCCACCCCATCCTCAGAGTTAGCTAAACGAACGGTAGCCTCTCGTAATCTCAACCGCAACAAATACTCTAAAAAGGAAACCCCTAATTGGCGTTTAAAGAACTGAGATGTATAGTTCACATTATAACCGCCAATTTTGGCAATATCTTCTAGCTCTATCTTCTGCTTATAATTTTCATCAATATAGGCAATCATTTTATCAAAGGTAGCCACAGTCATATCAGCAGGCTTTGTATGTACAGGGATAGTCTTAACCCCATCAAGTTCACAATATATATCACTCGTCATGGCTAAAAAGTGACTCTCCAAGCATAATTGACGATCAGTACTTTCACTATTTACCATTAACAACATCATTTGTGCAGCACGATGACGTAGTGATGTAAAGAATTCATTATACCGATTAGTTTTATCTGATCGCAATACAAATTGGTACATACCAAAGTTCGGATCAAAGTATTGGAAAAACTCCTTGCCTACATGAATAACAAGAGCCGTTGTATCCTCTTCTAATGCCAACGTAGCATGACCAACTTGAGGAGAAATAATAATCGTATCAAGAGGTTCCATTGTAAAAACCTCACTATTACAACTCATGTCGATTCTACCCTTTAATAAAATCAGGACTTCAACGCCACTATGCCAGTTGTAATGATATGTACTAACCTTATATATATCACTATTGAAATCTATATGATTGTGTTTATAGGTGTAGTGAAAGTAATCCATAACAGCTAACCATTCCTGTAAAAGCAAAAATAAAATGCACCTCTTATAAATCTAAGAGATGCATTCATTATGATATATATATTTAACAACGGTCAACAGTAATTTTATATGTCATTAAAGTTATAGTTTTATATATCATTAACGTTATAGTTTTATGTTTCTACTCTTTAAATTACATAACCGCTGTAATAGCTGCTGCCAAGCCAAAGAAGATACCAGGTGCATTAGCTAATGCTACTGGAATATCTCTATGTTCTTTGAACAAACCATAGGCTACCCATAATGTACAGTTGATCGCGGCTACAAGTGGTTGAATCCAATCACCAGTTCCTGGGTAAGCTAGGTTATGCATGATTTGTGGGAAGTAAGATACATACATAGCTACAGCAGTAACAGTTGCAACTTTACCTACGTTTTCCATAAATTTAACTTGATTCATATATCCTCCAAAATTATAACTTACTAATTTTTTAATCCTGATGAAGTATATTCTACTCAGTTTGGAGAATATAACTATCCAAATTAAAAGGTAGTTTTTATAGTAAAATCCACAGAAAAATATAGATTTCTCTCGATTTATTGCATTTTTAGAGTCTATTGATATATAAATTCACCCATAAAACACATATAAAAAAGCACTACTTATCACCAGTAGTGCTTTATTTATAACTTTATAGGTTTTCTTAATATAGAAATTTACCAAATTCTAATCTTTCTATATATGTCATAAATTCATCAAAAACAATTTGCCGCAAAACGTTTATCATACGAATAGAGTTACTATAAGAATTAGTTACTATAATAATCTAGTTACCATGGAGATATAACAAAATACCTTTATAAATCCTTTACTACATCGGCTAACTTTTCTTTCAAAGCTTCTAATTTTTTGCTCATAAATTCCAATTCGCTCTTAGCTCGGGAATCATCTTCATAGGACAAGAATGAATGCAATACATCAAGTACATCTTGGTTGTCTACAGAAATAATTTCTTTCCAATCTTGTAAAACAGTTTTACGGCCAATACCTTTTACTTGCTTACGATATTCTGTGGGAGTCATATTAAAATGCTTTTTAAAAGCCACATTAAAGGCTTTCACATCGGCAAAGCCACAATCACTTGCAATTCTTGCGACAGCCTCATCCGTACTAGCTAAACGAACAGTAGCATCACGGATTCTCAACCGCAATACATACTCAACAAATGAAATCCTCATTTGTCGTTTAAAAAACTGCGATGTATAGGCAACATTATAGCCTCCAATTTTTGCAATATCTTCTAACTCTATTTTCTGCTCATAATACTCATCAATATAGGCAATCATATTATCAAAAGATGCCGGTTTTATATCGCCAGGTCTAGCATTTTCGTGAACCTTTTTTATCGGATCAAACTCTCTAAATACATCACCGGCCAAAGCTAAGTAATGGTGTTCTATCCACATTCGATGTACTGGGCTTTCACCTTTAATCATCAATAACATTGTCATAGCAGCATGATGGCGTAAGGTTGTAAAGAATTCATTATGACGCGTAGTATCATCTGAACGCAAAACAAATTGGTACGACCCAAAATCTGGATCATACTGTTGGTAAAATTCGTTACCTACATGAATAACAAAGGCTATCGTATCCTCTTCAAGGGCTAATGTTGCATGTCCTACTTGAGGAGAAATAACCACAACATCAAGAGGTTTCAGCGTAAAAACCTCACCATTGCAACTCATCTCAACGCTACCTTTTAACAAGATAAAAATCTCTGTTTCTGCATGCCAATTGTAATGATACGTACTAACCCTATATATGTTACTGCCAAACTCTATGTAGTTATGTTTATATGAATAGTCAAAATAGTCCATTACACTTTTGCTCCCTAAGTTAATTTCGCTCTTAACTCCAGTTCTTGTGCTTTACCTACATTTAACAAATCAGTTTCATCCGGTGTCCAAGTACCAAATAACACATTCTCTACAATAGTACCAACTGGTTCGGTACATTGTCTGGAATTATACACTTGTACTAAATTCCGTTTATATACTTGAATACTTTCAAATAATCCACTTTGTTCTAATTCATTAATATTAGATACCAAAGATTTCACAATTCCATCGTGATGCTCTTTAGGTGTAGCTCTGGCTTGTAAAGGGTCCACTACTAGCATTTCTAAATATCGTAATTGTGTTGTCAAATAAGATAGTTCCGGCTTAGTAGCAATTAAACAAAAATCGACAGTATATCCTTTAGATTTTAATAATGTAGCTGTTTTAATTGGCACAGTTGCTGAACGCAATGTCCCTTCAATAATTAAATTGTATTTCAAGGCGCTTAATTTATCAATCACAGCCTCTACCATCTTACCAGCAAACAATTTTGTGTACTCTACACTATCAACCCCATATTTTTCTTGAAGTGCTCTAAAATGTGGGTGCTGCGCGCGATAAGTATCGCCGTCTATAACAATATAGTCGCCCTTCGACTCCATCATTTTGACACGATGAATAGTTGTTTTCCCTGCCCCACTTTGGCCCCCTAAAACGACCGCATGAGGCGTATTAGATATATTTTTGTTAAAAGTTAATAACTCAATAGTGCGTTCTAAAGCCTTATCAAAGTCTTCAGCGCTATAGGACTCAATACCTTGAAGCTCACGAATCTCTTTAAAATCTTGACCATCACTAATGCCATGAAAATCTCGAACTACTGATTCCTTAATTTGGGTTTCAAGCTCTCTCATATCTATTTTTAAGGATTCTAAATCAACTATAGATGTAACCATATATAATTCTGTATTTACAATATGAGAAAATTCTTTTAATGCATCTACACAATCACTAGTACCGTTTTTCTGTACCAACTTACAAAGATGAGCTAGTGTTTCTGCACTTTGCTCTTTTACAACTTCTATTTGTAACGTCAAACTATATTGCTCAATCATATTCATCTTGTAGCCCTCTCAAAGCATATAAAAATGCACCCCTTACAAATACAAGGGATGCATTCATTATGATATATTTATTTATCTGCGGTCAACAGGACCTTAAGGTTTGCTATAAGGTTTAAGCTATAGCTTATCTCAGATAGCAGGTAGCAATCCTAGCAGATATACATTAAAGGTATCACCAGGGCGCACCTCATGTATACCACGAGGAATACATGCCAATGCATTTACCGTATAGAGGCCTAACATGCTACTACTATTAAAATGGCGATTAGCCACAAAGCGTGGAGCACCTCCACCGAAGATGACTTTACCTTGTACGTACCGATCAAAGGCATTACGCTTAAAGATTTCTGAATCCATCACACAGGCCACGACTGGTGTAGTCCAGTTTGCCAATCCTTTATAGCGTTTTAAGGTCGGTGCTACGATTAGATGCCAACCATTGAATGCAGCCCCTGGATTACCAGATAGGCCAAAGATGATTTGACCTTTAGGAGTTACAGCACCATAAGATGCTGCACCAGGCCGCATTTGAATGCGCGCATAAATAGATTTGGCCCCTAATTTTTCATAAATAAAAGGCATTGTATCAAACAGCCCTACGGATACACCGCCAGAGCTAATGATAATATCAGCATCTTCACTGAGCTGTAACACATGATTAATTTCAGACTCTAGTTCCTCTGGAGCATCACTGACGTGATAGTGTGTAATCTTATGAAAGCCTAAATCCTCCAACAAGCCGCATATCATAGCTCGATTAGAGTTGTAAATCTTGCCAGGTGTTAAACTTTCACCAGGTTCAATCACCTCATGTCCTGATGTAAGAACTAACACGCGAGGCATCGCATTTACAGTTATTTCAGTAAACCCTAGACCAGTCAAAATAGTTTGTACTGTAGAGGTTACCTCTGTACCACGTGGAATCACAGTAGTTCCAGCACTACATTCCTCACCTTGAGGGATGATATGATCACCACATGTATATTTACCTTGAATAGTAATTGTTGTGCCAGGTTCTCCGGAACCAACCACCTGTTCTTGCATAATAACGGTATCACATGTAGCTGGTACGGGAGCACCAGTCATTATACGTACTGCATGACCATGTTCAACCGGATGTTCCCATACAACACCGGCACCTATAATACCGTCAACAATATACTCATTACAATCTGCTTTGTAGGTAATGGCATACCCATCCATAGCAGATTTAGGAAAGGCTGGTACATCTGTAGGGGCAATAATATCCTCTGCCAACACATATCCTTTAGCAGCCTTAACATCAATCGTTTCTACTTTATGAACTTGTGCTTGTAAGGCCTCATCCCATAATTGAAGGGCCTCCTCAACAGTAACGACGGCCATGTAAACTCCTCATCATTTCCTGTATATGTCGTACCAATTCAGGTACGTCTCGGTCTAACTTGCTAATTTCGATTGTCGCCACTCGGTCCGTTGCATCCGAGATAAGCTCTTCCGTATGACCCTCTTGGGTAACCTCTATAATAGGGGCAATACCTTGGGACCTTGTTTCTAGTATAACTATATCGACAGGCATAAACTGTGATATTTCATACAGATTAGATTGTTCTTTAGTCCGTATACGAATTGCTGTTTCATTAGGTCCTGCAATAGCTACTGCATCGGCTCCAGCTTTATAGGAAAGGTCTGTATCAGTTCCTTCATGATCCATTTGAAAGCCATGTTTGTCACTCTTTACGACGCCAACAGAAAATCCTGCTTGTTGTAATTCAGATACAAGACGAGTTACTACCGTAGTCTTACCAGTTTTACGTTTTGATGCTACCACACTGATAAGTGGAACTCGGCGAAACTCATTTTCTGCTAAAGCACGAGCCCATTGATAATCATCAAAATGATTTACATTGCTTAACTCCCAGCCATAATCACTAGCATCGATTGTTTCAACATGACCAATTGTATCTAGCGCATGATGCAAGGATACATCCTCACCAGCTAAAATCGTTGGGAGTAATGATACAATGTGTGGTCTATAAATCCCTGCCATTGGTTCTGGCTTACCAGTAGCCCCCGTAGGAACAATGGCAGACCAATTATTATGGTTCACTTGATATAACCACTCATAATATAGGTCCATAGCCATAAATGGCATATCTACGGCCATCACTGCATAAGCAGGACTCGTTCCAACGGCTAGTGCACTATAAAGTCCTCCTAGCGGACCACAACGCTCAACAGAATCCCGAACAATAGAAACTTTTTCTTTTTCAACGTTCGATAATGTGTCGATAATATGAGTCTGAATGGCATGCCCTAACTGTTCATCATCACCGATAGAGATGAGAATATCAGCTACATCTGCATCTAACCCTTTACGAAGTGCATGAGATATGAGGCTTTCACCATTAACCCAAGATAATAATGCCTTAGGTTGCCCCATTCGAGAACTCAAACCACCCGCTAAAATGATTAATCCTAATTTATTCACGACGTCCTAACCCTCGTTTAACACCTTGGTAGATGAATAGTAACACTACAATATTTAAAATGCCATCAGGTACCATATAGGACGCATTATAGATCATGGAGTAGATCCATGGATTTTGACCTTGTGGGGCATAGCTAGCAAACACAACAGCACCGCTCACAACAGATGCAGCCCAACGCAATGCGATACCTACAATAGAACCTGTGATAAGGCCAGAAATAGAATCTTTGAAATAACCGCAAACGCCAATAACACCATAAGCTACAAGGTAATCTAATATAATACTTAAATAGTGTACCGATGATTTGAAACCTAAAATAAAATGCAAAATACCATATACGACGCCAGCAAAAATACCGCGAGCCCCACCCCATCGATAAGCATAAATCATAAGCGGCACTAGAGATGCAGCCTTAATTGAACCTCCTTGAGGCATATGAAAAATCGTAATAAACGATAGTACTTGAGCAATAGCAATAGCTACACCAGCTTCGGCAAGCATACGGGTTTTAGACTGATCCATGTCAATCAACCTCCTTTTACCATATATATTAATGAATATATTATTTATACAATCTACTTGTATTGTACTACAGTTCGTTTCTGAGTCCAAACAAAATATTCGGAACGTATTGAAAATTTTACGAGTCTCTTGTATAATGGTACAGGTTCAATTTGTAATACTCGAAGGAGATATAGAAACTATGATTAACACAACGAACATCTTTGATTATGAAGACGTGCAATTGATTCCTAATAAATGTATCGTAACTAGCCGTAGCGAATGTGATACACATGTAAAATTAGGTAATCGCACATTCCGCTTGCCAGTAGTTCCTGCTAACATGCAAACTATTATCGACGAAGAATTGGCAGAAAAATTAGCTCGTGAAGGTTATTTCTATATCATGCATCGTTTCCAACCAGAACGTCGTATGGACTTTGTAAAACGCATGCACGACCTTAACTTATATTCTTCTATTTCCATCGGTGTAAAACCAGAGGAATTTGCTTTAGTTGATGAATTCAAAAAAGCAAACTTAACACCTGAATACATTACAATCGATATTGCACACGGTCACTCCAATGCAGTAATCGATATGATCCAATACATCAAAAAGAACTTACCTGAAACCTTTGTTATCGCTGGTAACGTAGGTACACCAGAAGCAGTTCGTGAACTTGAAAATGCCGGTGCAGATGCAACTAAAGTTGGTATCGGTCCTGGTAAAGTTTGTATCACTAAATTAAAAACTGGCTTTGGTACAGGTGGTTGGCAATTGGCTGCAGTTCGCTGGTGCGCAAAAGCAGCTACAAAACCTATCATTGCCGACGGTGGTATCCGCGATCATGGCGACATCGCTAAATCTATCCGCTTTGGCGCTACTATGGTTATGATTGGTTCCCTATTCGCTGGTCATGAAGAATCCCCAGGGGAAGAAAAAATCGTTGACGGTAAAGCAGTAAAAGAATACTTTGGTTCTGCGTCTGAGTTCCAAAAAGGCGAACGCAAAAATGTAGAAGGCAAAAAGATCTTCATCGATTCCAAAGGTTCTATCTTTGATACATTAATTGAAATGGAACAAGATTTACAATCCGCTATCTCTTATGCTGGCGGTACGACTCTACAAGCAATTCGCAAAGTAGACTATGTTCTTGTTAAAAACTCCATCTTCAACGGCGACCGTTAATACAAATACTACATGTAAAAGCCACAGGTTCTATCCTGTGGCTTTTTTGTATCTCATCAATGTTATGTATATAATGGATTAACATATTGGTAATACTATTGCTATATTTCAAAAAATTAGCCCCAAAGACATATCGTCTTTGGGGCTATTATTTAAGCTTCTGCTTCCTTTGATTTGTCCATTAACATATAAGCGTATTTACCAATACCAGCACTAACAACAAGTAATGCAGTCAATACGATAAACGCTACTGTAAGACTTGTGCCATGAGCAATGAAACCAATCAATGCTGGTCCCATCAAAATTCCCATATAACCAAGCATCGTAGATGTCGCCACAGCTTGTGTCATAGGAATAACATTTTGTTCACCCATAGCAGAGAATAAGTTTGGTACTACCATGGCTAAAGAAATACCGAGTAATAAGTATGTATACATGGAGCCATAACCTGGTAAGAATACAATAAGCCCCATTGCAATAGCGCCCAACAAATAACCACCAATCACAACTTGTTTAGAGGTTAAATGTTTACCAATTGTATTACCAAGCAAACGGCCGATACACATAGTACCATTAAAGAGCATAACGCCCATAACGGCTTCTTCGATAACGATACCTTTATCTTCAAACAGATATAATGCACTCCAATCCCCTACTGCGCCTTCAACCAAGTAAGATACAAAGGACAAGAGACCAAAGATAATAGCAATGGGATGGAAGGATAATGGGCTTTTAGATTTTTTAGTAACCTTTGCATTTGGATCACTACCAAAGGTTAACATAAATTGGCTAACCACAACCATGGCAATGAATAATACGATGAGAAGCCCCCAAATACTAGCATTAACAGGTAAAGATAATATTTTTAAAAGAACGAGCAAAACACCAGCACCGGCAAAACCGCCTAAACTCCATCCACCGTGATAGGCACCCATTAAATGCTTTTTACTCACCTTTTCTGTCAAGATAGCTTGTAAATTGGCAGATGCGCCACTAAGACCTACACCTATACCAAAGAAGAATAAAGCAGCTGTGGTCGTAGCAATTGTAGAGCACATCGTAACAATAGCAAGAGATAACATACCAATAAAGCTAGCTAATAAAACGACTTTCTTGCATCCAAAGTTCTCTACTAGCTTACCAGCTATGGCCATGGACAAACAAGAACCTACACCGAGCACTAAAATCATGGAGCCTAGTACATCTTCACCGATGCTAAGCTTTGCTTTTAAATATGGTACAAAGCCAGCCCATAAGGCTGTATACATACCTGGGATAAAGAAGCCCCCAAAGGCACCACGAATATTAGCTGTTGAAATAGAAACTTGATCGCTCATTACATCCTTTCTGGCTTCTAGAACCGTCCGGCGAAGAAAGGCCCTTTTTATCCGCATTGCGCCAAAACTTGCATCATTGCAGGAAACCATTTTAATTACATACGATTTATTATTGGAATATAATAACCCTCTTTACAGAAAATGTAAAGAGGGTTATTTAGTAAAATTCAATAACAACTTTATTCGTTAATAGAATTTAATTCAACGCTATTTATAGATGGTTTAAATACAGTCATATATAAAGTATAGATATTAATAAATGGAATAAATATGGCTATTAACCAATAAGCGCTAAGACCCGTATCATGTAATCGTCTAACAGTACAACTAATATTAGCTAACATATACCATATCCAAAAGATCCAATAGATAACTAGACTAGCAACAATAGCAGTTTCTACATTAAATATGTTTTCATAGAAGTAAAACAAAACAGAGTTGAGCGCACTTGTTATAATCTGGAACATAAATACACCCCAGTATAACTCTTGTCTTTTGGCTCTAGTTCGATAATCAAACAGCTTATTGATAAACATGCTTCTAAAGGAATCTATGGAATGAGATAAACCAATTATATCCCAATAATCTTTCCTCTTTTTATCATCGCTAGAGCTATATATCGGTTTATAGGTGATAATATATTCTCCACTCCGCTGCTTTCCATTTGGCAAACCATATTGATTAGCAACTTTACTAGAAGGCACAAAGATTAGCAATAAGAGTACTATATACTCATAGAAAAGATAAATGTAAAAGTCTGCAGTCACTCTAATATCTATATCTGTAAGGCTTTGATTATATCCCCAATAGCCTAGTAGTAGTATATTAAAAATTAAAATAATATACTGTAAACACCGTCCAAGAGCACTACCACTATAATCATTTAAGCGTCGTTTACCTAATTCTGATAATGTAAAAGCACCTAGAAGATTGATGACAATTGTCATGATAAAAAATATCGGCTCATCAATATAATAATCAGAGGTGAGAACAATTCGTCCAAAATAATTAGAAAAAGTATCATTTGGAGTTAACTTTAAAGAGTCTACAATACCTAAAAGATTTATTAAATTGCCAATATAGACTTCTAAGAGAAGAAACAATACCCCTATAAAGTATGGAAATCTAGTTAGCCTTTGATTAAGAAAAAGATTCTTAACATTAGACTTTAACAATAGCCATTCATCAAAAAAATTAAAGTTAATCATTAATGCTCCGTATTTCATATATCTAAACAAAGTATTAACAACAGTACTAACTCGTACCATACCATATTAAACAAGACTTAGTAAATATCTAAATTTAATAAAGCACCCATATGCCCACACAGCTTGTAAGTAACGCCACAAGAACCGGCACGGCGGTTCGCTTGAGCAAATCTACGGATTTAATATGCGCCACGCCTGCTACGCCGACCATAACGGGGCTAATTGGACTAAGGAATAAGCCTAAGCTTGCTCCATTTTGCATGCCAAGCATAGTGGTTATCGGATCAAGGCTAAGATTAGACACAATATCAGGTACTAGTGGAACTAATGTAAATAATGGTGCTACATTACTGCCTGTTACCATGCTAAGGCCTAACATACCGCCACCAAGGACAGAGGTAAGTCCAATAGAGTTAAGGGATAGTGTTTGCAATGCACTTACTAAGGAATCAATAAGTCCTAGACTGACTAATCCTTGTGCAAAAATTTGCCCGCCTATAATTAGGGTCACTGCATAGGAAAACTGGTTCCCCATACCTTCAAAGAAAACTGTGGTGCTCTTAAGTACAACTCTCAAATTGCGACGACGAATTAATTCAGCTAATAGAGCAATGCCAAAGGCAAGCATCATAGCCAATGTAACATTCATCTTCACACCGGGAAAACCATATTGACTAAAGCCTAAGATAAAACACAATGGTAATAAGGGGAATATCATATATAGCTTGGGCCCAATAGGTGCTTCAGGAATACTTTCAAGTTCATTTGCATCCATAGGTCCATCAATTCGATCCCGGTATCTCTGCCACCAAAAATGAGCTATTGCAGTTACAATGGCAACCAAGAAATAAATTCGTAGTTGGTACCCCACAAAATAGTTTGGTACAGGCATATTTAATGTCTTGGCAATCAATAAGGTAGATACAGCCCCAGGCCCCACATCCATAAGATGTCCCGTAGCAATAACAGCAGCAGCCCCTACTGGGCTCACACCAAGACGGAGTAAAACAGGATACATGGTAACCATCATGAGGAGGGCAAGACTCAATGGATTTGGCACACATATGGATAGGCCCATATTGAGTAGAAACATAAGGGCTAACACAATATATGGTCGATTGAGACGATATAAAGGCTGAATAATTGTATGTGCTAGTCGCGTCCCTGCCCCGATATATTCCATATACTTAGCATAGCCTGCACAGGTCATAATCATGAGACCCAAATTTACGATATTATTTGATGTCGTTATTCTTACAATATCCATGGCATCAAATATGAGAACACCTGTGGATTGGTCGTCAACTAATATAGCATCAATCCAGTTAGCTTCATAAGCCACGAACATCATAAGAATTCCCATGCCAATCAAAATAGGCTGTGGTTGATAGCGCTTTATTAATAATATGCCGGTTATAGCAATAATGATGAGACATATAACTATATTCATAAATAAGCACCCCTCAACTAGAGAATATATATCAGACTTATATTACACTTACGTTACACTTGTATTGTATCTATATTATACCTATATCATGCATAAAATATAAATAAAAATACAATGAAACAGCACCGTTACTTTCAAAATAACGGTGCTGTTTATTATTTATATTCTTTTATTTATGTTCTTTCAACCATGCAATAGCATATTCAGCATATACTGCTGATGCAGCAGATAGTACGGTATCATCCATATTGAATCTATTATTATGATGATCGTAGGTAGCCTCTACTTCAGGATTTTGAATACCAATAAAAGCAAAGCATCCTGGTTTATCTTGTAAATACCATGCAAAATCTTCGCCTGGCATTACTTTACGCATTTTAGAAAGTTTATCTTTACCTAATGTATCAATAACGACGCGTTCTGCCAGTTCACTAGATGCAGGATCATTAATAGTAGGTGGCACTTTTTTTACATATTCCAATGTTGCAGTCGCTCCATAGGCTTCAGCAGTATGTTCTACTACGCGGCGTATGGATTCTACATAATACTCTTCTTGGTCTGGATCAAAGAATCGAATGGTGCCCCCCATTGTAGCTTCACCAGGGATAACATTCCACTCAGATCCAGAGTGAATATTACCAATAGTGAGTACAAGAGAATCTAAGGCACTCACATTACGAGACACTACAGTTTGCAAGTTCATAACAATGGCACTAGCCACTACGATAGCATCCACTGCTTGATGTGGCTGTGCACCATGGCCTTGCTTACCTTTTACATTGATAGTAATTTGGCTACTTGCAGCCATCCGAGGACCTTCTTCAACAGATACGAGACCTGCTGGCAAATCGATCCACACATGACCGCCAAAGATGGCATCCACCTTGTCATACCAGTCGCCAAATTTGATGAAATCTGGTGCCCCTGCCCCTGTTTCCTCAGCTGGTTGAAAGGCTAAATATACGTCGCCTTCGATGCGGTCTTTCATAGATATTAACATCTTGGCAGCGCCTAGCAAGATAGCCATATGACCATCATGACCACAAGCATGCATTTTGCCTTCAGTTTCAGATTTGTAGTCTACTGTATTATGTTCATGTACAGGTAAGGCATCGATATCAGCGCGCAACGCTATAGCCTTACCAGGTTTATCACCATGGATGATACCAACTAAGCCGATGCCACGCTCTGTATCCACATGAACCTCTACGCCCATAGACTCTAGCTCTTTAGCCAAGGTCTTTGTTGTTTCGAACTCTTCATTACTGAGCTCTGGATGTTTATGGAAATATCTACGCCAATCTTGAACGTAGCCTTTATATTGTTCTATTAAATCGCGACTATGCATGGTATCGCCTCCTTGCAAAATCCCTTAATCAAGGGGAATAACGGGGTAAAAGTAAAAGAAAACGACAGGCAGGACCATGTCGTTTTCTTAATTTCTTATCGGTTGCGCAATACCGCTTGTACCGCTAAGGATACAACAGCTGTTGCAACTGCCACAGCAGCAGTGATTTTTGCTGTTGTGAAAAGTTCTTCTTTTGTAGGTTTTGCTTTAGCAGCAATATCCAATGTTTTTGCTACAGCAGGTACCAACACTTCATTACGTAAGGATTCTGTATTCATATTTACTCCTCCAATATAGACTGTTTCTTCTAGGGTAACACGAATGAGAACTAAAGTCTATATATTCATTGATTTATTTCTATAGCCTTATATTACTAGACTATAATACTCAATGATTGTGAAGATCAAAGGACTTCCTATTTCGCCACTAATTCTTCAATCGCTTCAGCTACAATAGTAATCGCTTTTTCCAATTGTTCTTGCGGAATATTAAGTGCCGGTAACAAACGTACTTTATTTTTTGCAGATAAGCATACAACACCCTTTTCAAGACATTTAGCGATAACTGCTTTTGCATCTACTGTAGTTTCAATGCCGAGCATGAGACCCATACCGCTTACACCAAGGATACCAGGTTTACCAGCTAAAGCAGCTTTTACATAGTCCCCTTTTGCTTTCACAGAATCTAAGAATTCTGGTGTTAAACGGCTAATGATGGTATTACCTGCTGCCGCACAGATTGGATTGCCACCAAAAGTTGTAGCATGAGCACCTGCATTTAACACATATTGCATCTTTTCATTAAATAAGGTAGCGCCCATAGGGAGACCACCGGCTAAACCTTTTGCAGTAGATACTACATCGGGCTCAATGCCAAATTGTTGGTATGCATACAAGCTACCAGTACGGCCATTGCCAGTTTGTACTTCATCGATTAACACGAGTTGATCGTGTTCATGAGCATATTTTGTTACCGCTTGTACGAACTCTTTATCTAGCGGCATAACACCACCTTCACCTTGAATAGGTTCCATCATGATGGCGCATACAGCAGGATTATTAAGCGCTTTTAAAGCCGCATCAATATCATTAGCTGGTGTATGAATAAAGCCTTCTGTAAATGGGAAGAAATGTTGATGGAATACATCTTGTCCTGTAGCAGATAAGGTAGTAATAGTACGGCCGTGGAAGCTATTAACCAAGGTAACAATGACATGACGACCTTCACCGTATTTATCATGACTATATTTACGAGCTGCTTTGATGGCACATTCATTAGACTCTGCACCAGAATTGGAGAAGAATACCTTCTTCATGCCCGTTTTAGCACATAATTGTTTTGCCAATTCAATTTGTGGCAAGGAATAGTACAAATTAGAGATATGATTCAACGCATGACATTGCTTTGTTACCGCCTCTGTCCACTCATCGTCATCTACACCAAATGCTGTTACACCAATACCAGAGCCAAGATCGATGTATTCTTTACCATCTACGTCCCATAAAAGAGAGCCTTTACCTTTTTCTAAACATACGTTAAACCGGCCATACGTATTGGCTATATATTCTTTATCTTGTTGTTCAAAATCGATTGTATTACTCATTACATCCTCCAAACGTACGGCCGTGCCGTCGTCTATCTATATGAAAGGTAACGATGGTAATAAACGATTACCATCGCCATACCTACTATATTACTTTACAAACATTGTGCCAAGGCCTTCATCAGTCAATAGCTCGATAAGAATGGCATGTGGAATTTCACCATTGATGATAAATACCTTTTGGGCACCTGATTTGATGGCCTCTAAGCAGCAATCCACTTTAGGAATCATACCACCTGCAATAATACCTTCCGCTTTTAATTGATCGGCCTCTGCCATGGTGATTTTAGAGATGAGAGATTCAGGATCATGTACATCTCGTAATACACCATCAATATTGGTCATGGCCACCATTGTTTCTGCCTTTAATGCACCTGCAATTTTCGCTGCCACCGTATCGGCATTGATATTATATGTCTTGCCATCAGCCCCCATACCAATGGAGGAAATGACAGGAATATAGCCTCGACTGATAACATCATCGATAATGCTGGTATCAATCGTATCGATAGAACCTACATAGCCAAGCTCATCATTTTGTTTATGAACTTGAATCATATTGCCATCTACACCGCAGAGGCCCACAGCTTTACCGCCAAGATCTGTTAAGTCTGCTACGAGACCTTTATTGACCTTACCGGCTAGTACCATTTGTACCACATCCATTGTCGCTTCATCAGTAACTCTCAAGCCATTTGCAAAATGTGATTCAATTTGCATAGCATCTAGTGTACTATTAATGGCTGGACCGCCACCATGAACGAGGACAACTTTCACCCCTACCAATTGGAGTAATAGTAAATCCTTCATAACAGATTTTTTTAATTCTTCATCAATCATGGCATTGCCGCCATATTTAACGACAACGTATTGATCGGTATATTGTTTAATATATGGAACGGCCGCAGTTAAAATATGCGCCCGCATTGCATTTGTTACGTCCTTCATAGTTCCCTCTCTAACCTAATACTAGGCCTGTATCCTCTAGTAAACCTAACGCGATGTTCATACATTGAACGGCAGCACCAGATGCACCTTTACCTAAATTATCGAAAATGGCATTAACCATGATGCGTTCATCATTACCAGTTACATAGATTTTCATGCTATCTGTATTGCTCATTTGATTAGCATTTAACATACCAGTATTGCTGTCCTCAGTAAATGGTACGACAGTAACGACTGTGCTATCTTTGTAAAAGTCTTCCAATGCCTGTTGCACTTTATCGATACTAACTGGCTTTTGACATAAACGGCTATGGATGCCCACAGTTACTTCCATGCCGGAGTAATAATCGTCAACGATAGGGATAAAAATAGGTGCTTCACTAAGTCCACAAACATGTTGAACCTCTGGCAAATGCTTATGCTGTTGACTTAGACCATATTGACGCGGTGCATAGAGAAAATAATCCTTTGGATTACTTTCATATTGGCCAATCATCTTTTTACCGCCCCCACTATAGCCTGTTAAGGATGTAATAGTGAAAGGATAATCTGTTGGCACGAGACCGGCTTTTACAAGAGGTGCGATACAAGCAATCATGCCACTCGCATGACAGCCTGGATTGGCAATATGCTTTTCTGTAGCAATAGCCGTTTTGTAATCATCACCGAGTTCTGGGAAACCATAAGCCCAATCATCAGCAGTTCTAAACGCAGTAGATGTATCAATCACCTTACAAGGTAGCTCACCGATAGCCTCAATGATTTCTTTAGATGCCGCATCAGGCAAGCAGAGAAATACAATATCTGCCTCTTTAGCTACTGCTTTAATAGCCTCTACATTTTTACGATCCTCATCAGCAGTAGCGAGTAACTCTATATCTTTTCTATCAGATAACCGTTCATGAATTCTCAAACCTGTCGTACCTTCATGACCGACAATAAATACTTTATAGGGTGCCATAGTAAACCTCAATTCTCACCTATTGGTGACTCACACCTATTTATACAGCCCCTCAGCTATTATAAATAGGAAACAAACTATACGATTCATCACCTTCTAGGGAGATGAAATTATTTCAATGGATAGTCACTAAATGTAGCAACCATAACAGCTTTGATAGTATGAAGACGATTTTCTGCCTCTTGGAAAGCTAAGGAATTTGGTCCTTCAAATACCTCTTCCGTTACTTCAATACCATTCATGCCGAACCGTTCAAAGATATCCTTACCTACTTGAGTTTCAGTATTGTGGAACGCTGGTAAGCAGTGACAGAACTTTGTATTTGGATTGCCAGTCAATGCCATCATTTCCGCATTTACTTGGAATGGTTTAAACGTATTGATACGTTCTTCCCACATATCATAGGTATCACCCATGGTTACCCATACACCGGTGTAGATAACATCTAAGCCTTTAACACCTTCAGCTACATTATCTGTACATGTAATAGTAGCACCAGTTTCTTTCGCTACTTTCAAACATTCTTCATAGAATGGACCTGCTGGCCAATATTGTTTAGGACCGATGAGTCTGAAATCCATGCCCATTTTAACAGCGCCACTCATTAAGGCATTACACATATTAGATTGACCATGACCCACATAAGCGAAGGAAATTTCATTTAATGGTTTGTCGATATTTTCTTGAAGTGTCAAGAAATTCGCTAATGTTTGAGTAGGATGATCCATATCGGTAAGACCATTCCAAACAGGTACTCCAGAATAATCAGCTAGTGTATCTACATCGGCTTGATCAAAACCTCTGAACTCGATAGCATCGTACATAGAGCCTAAAACACGAGCTGTATCTTTTAAGGATTCTTTTTTATTCATTTGGGAGCCTGTAGGGCCAAGATATGTTGTATGAGCACCTTGGTCCGCAGCGCCTACTTCAAAGGCACAACGTGTCCGTGTAGAATCCTTTTCAAAAATTAATGCAAAGTTTTTACCTACCAATGTTTTAATTTCTTTACCTGCTTTTTTATCGGCTTTTAATTTTGCTGCTAGCTCCAAGAAGTATTTAATTTCTTCTGGTGTATATTGAAGCATTGTTTTAAATGATGTATGTTGTAAACTTTTCATGATAACCTCTTATTTCAAACTACTTTTTTTCTTGTAAAAATTCAGCGGCAATAGCTGCCATCATTGTTATACCAGGTTCTAAGATACTTTCATCAATGGTAAAAGCCTCATTATGTAACGCTGGGTTGCCATCAAATCCTGTACCTAACCAAAGGAAAGCACCCTTGATTTTATGAAGATACGCAGAAAAATCTTCTGCAGCCATAGACGGAAATTCAGGATGTACCACTGCTTCTTTACCGAGATATTTCTCTACAATAGACGTAGCATAATCGATAGCGTCTGGATTGTTGATGGTAGCACCATGACCACGTTTATAATCTAAGGTACTCTTTGTTTTTAATAACATGTCGAGAGCTTGTAAACTTTCACCTAAACGTCGTTCAATATAGTCCCGTTTTTCAGGTGCATAGGTACGGCATGTACCTTCAAGATATACATCGCCACAGCCTACATTGTATCGGTCACCACCATTAATCACACCGATGGTGCACACGAGATTTTCCATTGGGTTCGTTTCACGAGCTACCATGGATTCAACATTTACAATCCAGTTAGCAGCGGCTACGATGGCATCCACCCCATTATGAGGCTCCGCACCATGTGTCGATTTCCCCTTAATGTGAACAAGGAAGTGATCCGATGCAGCCATCAAATTGCCTTTTTTGAGACCTACGGTGCCAACCGGAAGTTGAGGCCATACATGGAGACCATATATTTCATCTACATCATCGAGGATACCGCTATCTACAATGCCTTGTGCACCTGGGAATAACGCTTCCTCTTCAGAAGGTTGGAATACAAGCTTTACAGTGCCATGTAATTGGTCTTTAATAGACTGCAATATAGCTGCGGCACCAAGCAAAATCGCAATGTGGCTATCATGACCACATGCATGCATAACACCATCGTTTTGTGATGCGAATGGCAAGCCTGTAGTTTCATGAATTGGCAATGCATCTATATCAGCACGCAATGCGATGACTGGTCCCGGTTGAGCTCCTTCGATTTTACCGATAACGGCATAATCAGAAACATCATTTACAAAGGGGATACCTAATTCACTAAGAACCTTTTGAATAAATAAAGATGTATTTTTTTCTTCACCAGATAATTCTGGATGACTATGAATATGACGACGCCATTCCACAACTTGTTCTTTATATTGTTCGGCATATTTCTTAATCAAATCTTGTAATGTGTTCATTACTCTATCTCCTTTATACACCGTATGCATATTTTATACATATTTTGTGTATTTTTATAACTCATGTACGTATTATAATACTATTGCTCGTATTATTCAAGTTTTATACATAATTATTGTATTTTTATTTATCATGCTATGGATTAATTTTTATCATAGTCCTTAAAACTATAATTTACATGAACTTAATCTAGCATATAAAATACCTAATAAATATATAATTATCTTTTATATATTGACCTATTTAATCGATACATTTCAAAAAATAATTTGTATAAACACACAAAAAAGACACCTCCCAAGGAAGGTGTCTTTTACTTTTATATTCTTATGCTTTTTTACTCTTGTGCTTTTATTTCTCTATAACCGACTCATCCAGCTGTGTACCATCAGGTAAAAAAGCTTTTACAATCAATTTATTTGGTGTAACAGTCATCGTCATATAGTTATTCTTTTCACGATCTGGTGCCACGTATACATCTAAAGGATGCTCTTTCCATTTAGGGCGGCCAGCATCTCCGGCTATACCAGTAAGGATATATAGTGGCCCCGATGCATCACGCTCAAAGTTTCGCACATGACCTCTATTGCGATAGGAGTGTAAATGAGCAGATAGCACTAAATCTACATTAAACTCATCAAAGATAGGCATAAATAATACACCCTCTTCATCAAAGCCTGCTGCACGACTTGCGCCAGGGCGGTCAAAAGCATATTGGAATGGATCGCGATGCATAAGAACGACAGTCCACTTTTTCGTATTAGCGGCCAAATCTTGGCGTAGCCATTGAACCTCTACATCGTATAGATCAGGATGATGCGTATCATGATTGTCCTCGTGATTACTTTCATATAACAGCGTGTCTAATACAACGTAATGGACATCGCCAAAATCATAGGAGTAATAACGGCGATTAAAGGTTTTATTCCCATTAGGTGGTACATCAAAATAATTGAGATACGCACGAGGCTCACGCATTTTCCAATCTAATGTATACATCTCATGATTACCTAAGGTCGGTGCTAACGGCACATTAGCACTCAATGGTCTGATGGAGTTTAACCAAGTACGCCATTGATAATCTTGTTCCCCGTTATCTACAAGGTCCCCCATGCTAATATACAGGGCCGTCCTTGGATTGCGATGTGCGGAATCTTTAACAAGCTGCTCCCATCCAGAATAATCACCTGACTGCGAATCTGGATAGATAAGAACATCATATACACTACTGCCAGCAGTTTCTAATGAGTACCAATCACTGCGACGATCTGTACCATAACCAACGCGATATTCGTATTTAGTACTAGGTGTTAGGCCTGTCAAAGTGCCCTCATGAATATAGGTCGTACTGCCATCATCGGTAAAAGCTTTATCTGTAGCGCCTATAGTTTGAATATTTTCTGCCCCCTCTAGACGATACTCTATGACCGCATCAGCTTCGCTGCTATCTGATTGCCACATAATAGTACGGCTCGTGCTATTATCTTGAGCTACAATCTGACGAATGTAACGACCTTCAGAATCAAGGAGAGGTTTAATCTCTTGGCCACTTACAATAGCAGCTGTTCTAGCTATACGGCTCTGTATGGCATCTCGATATGTATATCCACCTACAGAAATAGCAACCACAGATACAATAGCTACAAATGTTTTTAATAGTTTACTTTTATTCATATAGTTCTAAAATTATTTTTCGTAGTATTGTTTCATTTGTGTATAGCCATTAACGATGACTTCGATTTCACCGGTTCTAGGGTGGAAAATAAGTCCATGAACAGGCACATCTTTAGGAATTAACGGGTTCATGCGCAATTCGTCTACTGTTTCTTCTACATTTTCTGCAGGATGTGTAAAGCCATCTGCCCAGCGTTCCATTTCTTTTCGTACCATATGGATTGCCTCTGGCGCAATGCCACGAGCTAACATTTTTTCTGTTAAATCTTTCGCTGTAGTTTTAGCCATACCACATTCATGGTGACCAATGATGAAGATTTCGTTAACGCCTAGTTCATAGATACAAACGAGTAAACTACGTACAATGCCATCAAAAGGACCTGTAATACAGTTACCAGCAGTCTTTACAATTTTCGCTTCACCACGGCCAATATCCATAGAATCTTCTAAGAAGTTTACAAGGCGCGTATCCATACATGTCACAATGGCCATTTCACGGCTTGGCATCTTACTGCATTTTGTATCAGTGTCTACATAACCTGTATTTTGATCTTCTACATATTCACGATTATGGGCTAAAATATCTTCTAATAAACTCATAGTACCTCCTATATAAAAAAAGACCTTGGCATACAACCAAGGTCTCTATATTAATAATGGTCGATATAAATATTATATCATATCGAGTTGTACACGTTCTAAATCACTAGATATCTTAACGCTATTATTCTCTAAAATAGATTTATAATAGCTGCAGCTACGACTTATCTATCTGGTGTAGATAGTGCTTCAATAGCAACGCTACCACCACGCACAACTTCAATGCGGTTGACGAACATATCTTTAAATAGTGCAATCATATCATTATTTTTAGATACTGTTTTAACACATTGTACGAGAACAGACTTACGGTTGTAATCCACAACTAATAAATCAAAGGTTTGGGCAATACGGAAGATTTCTTGCTTATCCGCTTCTTTACAGCTATTGACCTTGATGAATAGCAATTCTTTTTTTGTAATCGGCATATCTGTAAAGTCGATAACCTTAATAACCTCTACACTACGATTTAACTGTTTTATAATTTGTTCGTACGTCAAATCATCGCATGTGAGTTCAATGGTCATACGAGACATAGTAGGATCTTCCGTTTCCCCTACAGTCAATGTATCAAGATTATAGTTTTTACCTGCGAAGAGGCCTGAAATTTTAGCCAATACGCCGATTTGGTTTTCTACATACGCTGAAATACAGCGTTTTTCCATATGTAATTCCATAGCCCCTCCTATTTTTTATCCTTTAATAACATATCGCTTAAGGACTTACCAGCTGGTACCATTGGCAATACATTAAGCTCTGTAGGAATGATGAATTCAAGTAAGGTTGGTCCATTTTTGAAAGTATCCGCCAATTGGAATCCTTTTTCGATATCCTCTACCTTAGTAATGCGCATAGCCTTTGCACCATAAGCTTCTGCCAATTTTACAAAGTCCGGTACATATTCAAACTCATCATTATCAATCATCTCACGTGTCACAATGGAGCTTTCATCCATCAATAAATTTGTACACGCATATCGTTTATCGTAGAACAATTGTTGCCATTGGCGTACGTTACCAAGGAAGCCATTATTCAAAATAATAAGTGTTACAGGTAAGCGATAGTGCATAGCCGTAGCAAATTCTTGGATATTCATTTGTACGCCACCGTCACCACAGATAGCAAATACACGTTGATCAGGGTTGCCGATTTGAGCACCTAAAGCAGCTGGGAAACCATAACCCATCGTGCCAAGTCCACCAGAGGTTAACATTTGATGTTGTCCTTTAAGTTCGAGGAATTGTGTGGTCCATAATTGATTTTGTCCTACATCAGTAGCAACAATAGGACGTGCATAGTGGTTATTGATGTAATCAATAACTGTTTGAGGTGTTAAGCCTACCTCATCCGCTTGTGTAACAGGACGTTCCGCCTTAAGCTGTTGTAATTGCTCAGGCCAGTCTCCAAGATCATGAGGTTCAACATATTCCAATAGTTTTTCAATGGCCAATTTAGCATCTGCTACGATTGGAATATCTACCTTAATATTCTTAGAAATAGATGCTGCATCTACATCGATATGGATAATCTTACAATTTTGTGCAAAGGTACTTAACTTGCCTGTAATACGGTCGTTAAAGCGGGTACCAATAGAAATCATAACATCGCAATCCGTAAGGGCCACATTCGGAGCATAGCCACCATGAATACCTACATTACCAAGATACAATGGATGACGACTATCAATAGCCCCTTTACCCATCAACGTAGTTACAACAGGTATCCCTGTTTTCTCTACTAACTGCATCATAAGATCGTTAGCACCACTAATGCTAACACCACCACCTAATAGAAATAGAGGTCGTTTAGCCTTGCTGATAATGGAGCACGCCTTTTTAACTTGGCCTACGTGAACCGTTGTATTTGGTTTATAGCCACGAATATTAACCTCTGTTGGATACTCATCAGAGCCCATAGCCTTTTGAATATTTTTAGGAATATCCACTACTACAGGACCAGGACGACCAGTACGTGCAATATAAAAGGCTTCTTTCAAAATGCGGCCCAGCTCTTTACGGTCACGAACAGTAACAGCATATTTACAAACATTGCGGACGATACCAACAGTATCCACCTCTTGGAATGCATCGTTACCCATAAGCCCTAGGTCAACTTGGCCCGTAATACATACGAGAGGAACACTGTCAGAATAAGCTGTAGCAATACCTGTTACAAGATTGGTAGCACCCGGTCCAGAGGTTACCATACATACCCCTACTTTACCTGTACTACGAGCATAACCGTCTGCTGCATGAGCCAATGCTTGCTCATGACGTGGCAAAATTACTTTTACCTTGTCCTGCTTATATAATTCATCCATGATATCGATAGTGGCCGCCCCAGGATAGTTGAATAGGATATCTACCTGCTCCTCTTGAAGGGCTTTTACCACATATGCTGCGCCTGAAATCATAGGTGCCTCCTTATCTATGTAAAACATGCATATTGCGTTCTCAATATTCTCATTTTGTATATCTAAAAAATTGAATATCTTATATAGATGTGTTATACTCAGTAGTGTACCACATGTTGTGGTACATGAGTATGTATTAAATCTCAAATTTATAGAAATATATGTTAATTATGTCTGGAAAGGACTGTAAAACCATGAAAGAAATCTTAGGTTTCCACTTAAACGGTTGCCCTTATTGTGCAAACGCATTCCGTGCTATCGATGAACTCGTTGCAGAAAACCCTGCATATGCAGATATTCATATCAACTGGGTTGAAGATCAAGACGCTCATGAGCTCTTCAAAACTCACCCTTATGAATACTATCCAAACTTGTGGTTCGACCTCGACAAACAATACGAGGCTCAACCTGGCGAAAGCTATGACCAAACAAAAGCTTTAATCAAAGCTGTATTGGACAAAGCTCTTGCATAAAATTATTACACAAAAATGTGATAACACTATTAAGAAAGAGGCTAGCAATGCTAGCCTCTTTTTTTATCTTTCCACTCAAGATACATATGTCTAATGACTTGGATTGGTGATACCAATAACATTCTAGGGCCTCCATAGCGCATGATTTCACGAATCTTTTCACGATATGTAGGTGCATAGCAATGAGTTTTACACACACTACAGAAGGTTTTAGTTTCCATGTGTGGGCACGCATCAATGCGATGCTCTGCATATTCCCAAACCTGTTCACACTCTTTGCAAAGTTGCCCCTTAGGCGTATGGTGCTTATTATGACAATAGATGCCAATAATTTGGTACATAGTTTTTAATTCTAACTTACGTTTTTCATCAACTGTCATAGTACTCTCCTATTTTACAGACCAGGACACCCAGGCCACTTTATCAACCGTCTTATTATGAATCTTTCCATTAATAGCTAAAGGTTCAATGAGATTTCTGATTTCCTCTTTCATATCTTCCATATCGCCCCATGTATTGTTGTGTAGTCGCATTGTAAAGTAATTCACAGCTTTATCAAGGCTCATAACCTCTGTTTCAGGAACCGTCTTATACGTCACTTTTACATTATGCCCTATTTCATGAATAGCATCTAAACACTCTTTCATCTTGCCATCCCATGGGAAGGAATCACGACCAAAGAAATGTTCAGACAGCATATCTACCGTCTCATCGCTACGTTCACTGAAAGCAATCCACAAGCATTTATCTTTACTTGCTTCATGCATGGCGCGAATATTTTCTACATCAAACATGATAGGACAGAAGATGCTATATGCTAAATCAAAGGTTTTATCCCATTTTAGTTCACGACGAGTTTCATCGGACCAAGGTGCAATATACAAACTGAGATCTAAACCTTCTGCCTCTGCCAATTGTTTAGCCCCACGAATCATACCATCAGACAAGTCTATGCCTGTCGCCTTATAGCCTTCACGTGCTAAGCCAAGTGCATAGTCACACACACCGCAGCCTACATCTAGCGTACGACCGCCTTTAGAGGGCAAAAGATTTCCGTCCTTCAAGAAAGATAAAAACTCTGTAACTTGCGCCTTGCGATCATCTCGATTGTGCATTTCTACAAAGTAATTGGATCGGTTATTCCACGCATCTTGCTCATCGCGCCACGCTTCATTGACAGTGAGCTCTTGTATTGTATTTGTCATACTATCTCCTCTGTATCACTACAGCAAAACTATGCATTGATACAATTTAGTACTATATTAATCTTAATTAGATAATGTATATGTGATTCATCACGTCCTATATGCCTAGTGTTCCTGCTAGGATGTTCAGATTTTCATAAGGACAATCTTATTGTACATCATTCTCAAAATAAAATGTGTTACCCAAATCACATTCACTTATTATTTCCATACTATTAAACATAACATTCTATGTTGAATCCCTATCTACAACACAGCTCCTATATAGCTCTGAATAGAAAAACCTCCACTCATTGGAGTGGAGGTTTTTCTATATCATGTTACATATTAAGTTCCTATACGTGCAGATATAGCAGTCATATACAATTATTTATCTTCTTTTTTCTCTACTTGGCGAGATACATAGTATTTCATACATTACTTATATTTATTATAATAGAGAAAAGGAGGCCTTGAAAGTATGGGAAGCTATATGATAATACTAATGTTTATATTGATAGCTATTGCTGTAGTTTTTGCTACTTATAACCTATCTATAATTAAATCCATGCCTCCAGAAGAACGTTATAAACTTCTTTATTTTACAGATGATCAAGTCTCTATAGGCCTTGGATTAATGAAAAGAACCTATAAATTAAAAGATATTCGAGAAGTACGCTTCTCTAAGAGCAAAAAATTTCGCAGCATGGGAAGCTGGGCTGGCAGAATGAAGATTTGCAAACTAAATGGTACGACAAGTCGTTGGATAGAATTTGATGGTACGGTCTACTACCAAAAGATGGTATATACAACAAATGAAGAAATCATTGATAAATCAATAGACATACTTATGAATGAATTTAAATCTAGGGGAATTCAGTGTAATAAATATAGATAGTAAACAAAAAGGCTTCTCGAAATTCGAGAAGCCTTTTAATTGGTGCGCCTAGCAGGATTCGAACCTGCGCACCCGGTTCCGGAGACCGGCGCTCTATCCCCTGAGCTATAGGCGCATGAATACCTAAAAATTATACCATATTACGCTATGGTTCGATAGTATAAAGTATATACAAACACTAGGTTCATATAGAAAATCCCCTAATATTAAGTTGCATATCAACTAATATTAGGGGGTATTTTAATTACACCCGCTTAGTAGTAGAATTGGTAGTAAAACGCAAGGGCTGACTACTAAGGCTTTCGGGGTATTATACGATAGATTTTTTTACATCTTCAACTGTATAACAAGCATTATCATGTTTTTTTGCCTTTTCTAATTGAAAATCAAGAATATCTTGTAGTAAATCTTGATCCATAAAAATACCACTAAACTCTTCTAATACTTTATTAAATTGATTACTTCTCCGTAATAAATCAATTTTTTGCAACATTAATGTCGAGGGATCATCTTCTTTTTCAATAAGCTCATCAATCAAATCAAGTGCCAAATTACGGCACAGAATAGCATTTCCAATATCTTGAGCATCGTCACAAGCCCAAGCAGCATTCAATATTACAGCAAATGCTTTATATATATTTTCATCTTCAAGATTTATCAAATACTCTTTATAACATCTTTTGGCTAATTCTGATTTAAACTCAATATTATTAGCATTTATAAACTCCACTCTAGCTAACCATGCCTCTGTAACTACAGTGCCAAGGTCTATTTTTTTAGCAATATAACCACAATAGGGGCACTCGTGAGCCCAATACTCCATTGTTCCACGCATCATTTCAGGTGGTCGTAAATCTAAGTCTTGAGAGCCAAAACTATTTGTAGAACCAAGAACAGTTTGCTTTGACTCTTTTCCGCACACATAGCATTTTACCGTATCTTGATACATTGTTGTCATAATAAACGCCTCCCCTTAACTTTCTCACAAATAATATATTCAGCAATTTGCCATACTATTTTATTATGTATTATTGTATCACAATGAAATACTTTTACCGACAGCGAAACGCTCCGGCTTATCGACAGAGTATAAAGTAATCAAACACAAATCACATATGGAAAGGCCCCTATAGTTAAGCATTTTCTTAGCTAACTGTAGGGGCTGTTTCTATTACATTTGTTCTTTAATCAACTCTAATAGAGCATCACAGCTGCGACTTACATCATCATAGGTTTCATCAAAGTTTCCCGTATACCAAGGGTCCTTTACGTCACGGCTTTCACCAACAAAGGACATCGCCTTATGCACCTTATTGTCAACATCATCCCCAATGATACGTTTTAAATTACGTCCGTTATTTTCATCCATAATAACGAGGTAATCAAAGTTGTGATAGTCATCAAGGGTTACTTGACGAGCCTTACGACGCGTATAAGGAATACCCATTTCATCTAATTTTTGTTTAGTCCCATAATGGGTGTCGTTCCCTATCTCCTCACGAGAAGTAGCTGCAGATTCAACATAAATAGAATCGCTGAGTCCAGCTTTTGCAACGATATGCTTCATATAAAACTCTGCCATCGTTGAACGACAAATATTACCGTGGCAGATGAATAAAATTTTAGTCATAATACACTCCTTAAATACTAATAGTCCTTACAGCATACGCTATAAGGACTATTAGTGCAATATTTAATTAGAAGTTATGTCTAACCCCAGCATCAATACGCCATGTATTATCTATAGTAGCACCAAAGTTTTTAGTGAATGTACCATATAGATATGTGCTAGGACGAACACTCCAGGATCCGCCAATTTCAGCATCAAGCCAAGTATCCTTCAAGTCTACCGACGTTTGTACTGTTGGATTTCCTGGTGCAGAGTATGTAGTATTTACCTTACCAGAAAATTCATGAGCTAACGCTAATTTAGCAAAGATATTGGATTTTTCTGTTTCTTTCCCAATGCCAATACCGAGTCTACCTACAGCAGAGTTAACAGCGTCAGATTTTACATGCATAGAGCCACCACCTGCAATAGCTGCATCATAGGATACACCTTGTAAACGGCCTACAATAAATTCTACACTAGGGTCGATGTAGAAGCCATTTTGCTTTTTAATCCGTTTGCCATATTCAGCACTCAAGGATGTACCGTATGTATGATAATTACCATTCAATCGTTGGCCACTAACGGAGTATAGGTTATAGTCATTAGATAATCTGTTACCACGAGCAATAATATCTAAATAACGTCCATCATCATGTTGTTTTGTCCCATATACGGCGATGCCACCAAGTTTGCCATCACCACTGCCGTTAGCATAAGAATTACTAGATGTACTGTAATCAAGGGCGCCACCGAAAATCCAACCATTAGATGATTTATGGTCGTAACCGACTTGTACCCCATTATAGGTCATATGCACATCTGCACCGTCTGTAATTTTGGATTTACCGCCGATGTATTTTGCCCATACACCTTGGTCTGTATTAGCTAGACGAAGATCTCCTAAACGGCGTTGTAAATCATTAGTGTTATTCTTCCATGCCATAACGGTCGATGTAAGGGCAGATTTTGTACCGCTCACCAATGAGGATTCACTGCCTAGAGCAATCTTTGTTGTATCGTCTACAACGAGATGCCCCTGTGCATCAAAGTGATCTGCGCCTAGCTCTGCAACAGCACTAGGGCTAGTAATCCCTTCATTAATTTGAACGGTTGTGCTAAGCTTCTTATCATTGCCAGTATATTGTAATTTATTAGCTAATGCTTGAATTTCCTTTTTATAACTTGCATCATTAATGGTATTACCGGAGTGGTCGCCTTGAACGGTAATATGGCTATTATCCGCTGCGTGTTCAACTATAATTTGCCCTTTTCCTGCTTCACTAGCTGGTACTCCTGATTTGTAAATGGCGTTCACATAACCGCTGTAATTTTGAATTGTAATAGGACGTGCATCGATGGGATGAATATTCCCTGCAGCCATTGGACTCGTACCACCTACAAGATTGCGAACCTTACTGCCCTTATATAGATACGCCGCATTATCTCCCGATGGACGTTCTTTCTTAGGTGTAGGGCGCTCCATACCAATCCATTCATTATTCCAAGTAGCACCATTTTGTAAGTAAATATCGGCACCAGAATTATGAGGGTTTTTATTGCTTTCAGCATATTCATTTAACACAGCACCTGTGAGGCTAGAGTTTGGTGTTGTGAAAGCTAAGCCTATATTCGTTGGTTCTTCATTATGGTTTGGATCGCGACCATAGTCCTTATCGATTAAGCCTACATTACCAACAGCAACCAAGTCTTTGGTACCTGGATGCTTACCATCATAACCTGCATTTACATAGACATCACCCTCTTCAGCTACTACGGAGTACGTATCAGATGTTTCTAAAGGATGGGTAATGATACGACCGCCACCATCAACAATAATATGACCACGCTGATTAGCTTGTAAACCTACACCGATAGCATCAATATCTACATTACCTTTCACATGTATATTCGTATCTCCATAGTCTCTATCAGGATTATCCTTGCTAAGTCTTGGCACTTTGCCACCGTACCCAGCATAAACAGCGCTCATATAGTAATGACCAAGGTCTCTTTTAGATGCTGGTGCATCATTCTTTAATCGTACAATAAGATCTTTATCTACTGTTAATTGGGACCCAAATCCATTATAGATACCGGTTACATTCTTGCTTTTACCAGCCTCTGTTAAACTTTTACCATGCACATTAACTGTTAAGGTGTCCTCTATGTGCTTAACCTCAGGTTGCGTTTGCACTGGTGACCCCATTGTTAAACCGAGTAATTCTTCTGCTTTATCACTGGTGGCAGTAATTTCTGTAGCCATAGCAGTATACGATATACCTGTCAAAACTAATGCAGCCATCACAGCCGATAGATGACGATGTAATTTCATAATAATCTCTCCTTTTATCTAGCTAAACCTAGACACTCTCACAGAACTCATATTGCCTAAAATGGTAAAAAGACCCCCTAAGTCCAACTTAGGAGGTCTTTTATAACTACACACTCATTTAATAGTACACACTATTATTCAGGATTGATGATAAAGGACAATGCGCTGAAGTATTTGTTTTGTTCCCCTTTAATTTGAGTTGGGAAGCCTACTTCAACACCTACTACGTTAAGGCCGTTAGCGCTTACTGTAACAGTTGCTTTACCGTTTTCATCAGCTTTGCTTTCATTAGTAAGATCGTTAATTACGTCTTTGATTAAAGGTGCATTTGCATATGGTTTGCCGTCTTTCAAGACTTGGATTTCATATGTATCACCTTTTCTAAGTGTTAATGGGTTAACGGATGGAATGATTTGGATGAAAGCATCTTTATTGTTGAAAGGTTTTGCTTCTGCATTCCAGTAGTGAACATCATATTTAATGGCATGTGTACTTTTTTGAGCACCAGGTACTTCTGTAATTGGTTTATGTACAGTTTTGCCATCTTTATCTTTTGTCCAGTAACCATAGTCAAAATCAGTTACTGTAATACCCAATTTATCATTTGGTACAACTGCTACATTTTTTTCATGTTTAATAACTTGTACAGGAATTACCATACCATTGTTATCTAAACCAATGATGCTTTTTACCATTTCTGGGCTATACGCATCATCAACAGGGCCTTCGCCAAGTACTAATGCTTTTTCGTCTAAACGATTTGCGAAGAATACGCCATGCGCATCAACGGAAGAGCACACACAACCTGCAGCTAAACCTACAGCAAATAAAGAAGCTAAAAGTCTCTTATTCATAAGAACCTCCATAATCAATAATTGATTTCAACAAACTTGTTATTATTATACATCCACATGGATATTTCGTATATACCGATACCCCTATTAGCAAGGTATTATGCAAACTCAATATATACAAGGCTCTATATAGCAATTAATCATAAATGATAAGGTTATCATCTACTTTTCATATGAATATAATAAATAGGAATATCTTAAAGTATCATTCTTGTAAAAAAGTTTACTTATAGCCTACTAAACACCGATATATACTATGCATAGAATTGTTTTTATATTTTTACAATATAAAAACGACGCCCCAAGGGAGCGTCGTCTCATATCACTATGGATATTATTTTTTGTTTTTAGCTGCTTTCGCACGTGCGTTACGATCAAGGATTGTTTTACGCATACGAATGCTTTCAGGTGTTACTTCAACGAGTTCGTCATCGTTGATCCACTCAAGAGCTTGCTCTAAGGAGAAGATACGAGGTGGAGTCAAGCGTACTGCTTCGTCAGAGGAGCTAGAACGCATGTTAGTAACGTGTTTTTTCTTACATGGGTTAACATCCATATCAAGTTCACGAGTGTTTTCACCGATAACTTGACCTGCGTACACGTCTTGGTTAGGACCAACGAACAATGTACCACGGTCTTGAACAGAGTTCAAACCATATGGAGTAGTTTCGCCATTTTCGAATGCTACCAAGGCACCGCGTGTACGGGAAGGAATTTCACCTTTGTATGGTGCATAACCATGGAATACATGGTTCATGATACCATTACCTTTTGTAGCTGTTAAGAATTGTGCACGGAAACCGATCAAACCACGAGCAGGAATTACGAATTCCATACGAAGGTAACCAGCTAACTCAACCATGTTAGTCAATTCAGCTTTACGTTGACCAAGATTTTCCATTACTGTACCCATGAATTCTTGAGGTACGTCGATAGTCAATGCTTCTAGTGGTTCGCACAATTGGTCGTTAATAGTTTTGAAGATTACGCGAGGTTTACCTACTTGTAATTCATAGCCTTCACGACGCATAGTTTCAATCAATACAGCCAAGTGCAACTCGCCACGGCCAGATACTTTGAATGCATCTGCAGAATCAGTTTCTTCAACCTTCATAGAAACGTTAGTTTCTACTTCGCGGAACAAACGATCACGTAAGTGACGGGATGTAACGAATTCACCTTCGCGGCCTGCGAATGGAGAGTTGTTTACAGAGAATACCATGGACAATGTTGGTTCGTCGATGGAGATAGATGGTAATGCTTCAGGATTTTCAGCATCTGCTACAGTTTCGCCGATGTTGATATCGTCGATACCAGCGAATGCAATGATATCACCCATTTCAGCTTCGTCAGTTTCAACACGGTTCAAGCCATTGTATGTGTATACGCGGCCGATTTTTGCTTTACGAGTGCTTTCACCATTCATGATAGCCACTTGTTGGTTAGGTCTCATTTTACCGCGAACGATACGACCTACGGCGATTTTACCGATGAAGTTATCGTAATCAAGTGTAGTAACCATGAATTGAAGAGGACCTTCCATGTCGCCTTGTGGAGCAGGAATTTCTTCAATCAATGTTTTGAACAATGGTTCCATGTTTACTGCTTCGTCATCCCAGTTAGTTTTAGATACACCAGCACGAGCGGATGCATATACTACAGGGAAGTCAAGTTGATCGTCATCAGCTTCAAGTTCCATGAACAATTCAAGAACTTCATCTTCAACCTCTTTAACACGTTGGTCAGGACGGTCGATTTTGTTGATAACTACGATTGGTTTTAATTTTTGTTCTAATGCTTTACGCAAAACGTATTTAGTTTGAGGCATTGGACCTTCGTAAGCATCTACGAGAAGCAATACGCCGTCAACCATGTTAAGTACACGTTCTACTTCGCCGCCGAAGTCAGCATGGCCTGGAGTATCAACGATGTTGATTTTGATGCCATCATGCATTACAGCAGTGTTTTTAGACAAAATAGTAATACCGCGTTCACGTTCCAAGTCATTGGAGTCCATTACGCGTTCTGCTACTTTTTCATTTTCACGGAACACATGGCTTTGTTTTAATAACGCGTCCACCAAAGTTGTTTTACCATGGTCAACGTGGGCGATAATCGCTACATTACGAAGATTTTCGCGAATCATAAGATCCTCCCTTTAATTCTTTTAGTATATTCTATATCACATAAGACTGGTTAAAGTCACTATGTAGGTATATTCCCAAAATTGGCAACAGTTAATTATAACGCAGTCTATAGAAAAAAGTCAAAAATACTGTTAAAAAAAGATTTCTTATGATTCCGTCAGCCCCTAAAAAGAGTTACGTTACATAAGAAATCTTATATTAGTATTTAGTTAGTATTAGTCTTCACCAATCATGCGTACTTCTGGTTCAAGATGTACACCGTGTTGATCATACACACGACGTTGTACTTCACTAATCAAGTCCAGTACATCCTTCGCACTAGCACTGCCAGTATTGATGACAAAGCCTGCATGTTTATGGGATACTTGTGCATCACCTACAGACAATCCCTTTAGGCCTGTTTGTTCAATCAATGTACCTGCAAAGTACCCTGGTGGACGTTTAAAGGTAGAACCTGCACTGGCAAATTCTAAAGGTTGCTTGGATTCGCGTTTTTCTGTAAGCTCATCCATACGCGCCTTGATAGCATCCTTGTCGCCTGGTTTAAGGGTCATAACGACTTCGCCAATAACCTCATGATTATCGTGGAACACGCTATGACGATATGCAAAATCTAAATGAGATGCATCATATTCCTTGATATTGCCTTCAAAATCTACAGCTAGTACTGATGTAACTACATGGCTCATTTCCCCGTCATAAGCTCCTGCATTCATAAATACAGCACCGCCCAATGTTCCTGGAATACCAATGGCAAACTCAAGACCAGAGAGACCATTTTCCCAGGCAAATTCAGACGCATCTTTTAACATATACCCAGAACCAATGCACAACACATTATCATTGCAATCCATGATTTGAGTCATATGACGAACCGATACAACGGCACCGCGAATGCCACCGTCTTTCACCAAAATATTGGAGCCGCAACCGATAACAGTTACAGGCACACCCAATTCATGAATAGTGCGAAGCGTGAAGCTCAACTCAGCCATTGTGGTAGGTTCAATAAATAAGTCAGCAGGACCACCGATTTTAAAGGTTGTATGATTACAAAGCAACTCCTGCTCTCGTACACGTGTACTTGGTAATTCTTTTAATAAGGCAGTTTTTAATGCCTCAATGTTGTGGTTGTTGTTTGCCATGATCTAACACTTTCATCCCCTCAGTGATTGGTTCGCTAATGATTTTATAAATATCATTAGAGATTTGGCTCCAACGCATTTGTGCTTGTAAATAAGCAGCCGCTGCAGCATTTTCTTGAATTTGAGGCATCATTTCCTCTTGTTTCTTTTGCAATTCATCAGCTTCTGGTGCACCAGACAACTTTGCGTATTCCCATTGCATTTGTTGTGCCATAAATGTGCGCACCAAAGCCGCTGCTACTGCATCAGCTTTCAACGCTTCTTGGGCAGCCATCAACTCTTTGTACTCTTCGGATTCACGCATAGCGTGAGCTAAATCATGAGCTTTATCGTAGTTCATAATATCCTCCTCTAACAACACCTGTCGAAATGCTACCTGTCATGTAGATTGGGTAGGATTTCTAACATATATTTATTGTATATCTCTCAATGGTGAAAGTATATTTATTTAGGTTGAATCCAGTTGCCTTCGGCTTTGAGATCTGGATAATCAAGTTGCCGCATCGCTTCATAAGCTATGATAGCTACTGCATTAGATAGGTTTAAAGAACGCGCTTCATCAACCATTGGTATGCGAATGCATGTTTCTTCATTACCTTCTAATAAGCTTTCAGGCAAGCCTCTTGATTCAGGGCCAAAGACTAGCATATCTCCGATTTCATAGTTTACCTCTGAGTGGGTATGCTTTGCCTTTGTAGTAGCGTAGAAATATCTGCGATCAGGATATTTCGCATACAACTCTTGAATATTTTCATGTACCTGTACATCTACCAAATGCCAATAGTCGAGACCAGCGCGTTTTACGTGCTTATCGTCGATAGAAAAGCCCAGTGGTTTGATAAGATGTAGGGTCATGTGATTAGCTGCGCATAAACGCGCTATATTTCCTGTATTGCCAGGGATTTCTGGCTCATAAAGTACTATTTCCATTTTCGTTCCCCTATTCTTTATATCTATATTATTCTACAAAGGAACGCACAAAATGTCCACTTTTACCGCCTTCTTTTTCTACGAGATAAGTAGGGCCCATAATCATGCCTTTATCGATGGCCTTACACATATCGTATACAGTGAGTAACCCTACTTGGACTGCCGTAAGAGCTTCCATTTCAACGCCAGTTTTCCCCGTCGTTTTAACGGTGGCCCGTACCTTAACAGCCTTGTTATGATCTTCATCGGTGCAAGCAGGACTTTCACCATCTACTAAGGTGCAATGTACCTCAACCTTAGTCAATGCCAATGGATGACAAAGCGGTATGAGATTACTCGTTTGCTTAGCCCCCATGATAGCGGCTAGTTGCGCTACGCTAAGGACATCGCCCTTTTTCATAGTGCCGGCAGCAATGCGCTCATAAATGGCATCATTGATAGCTATGAACCCTTCTGCGACGGCTGTACGAGAGGTAATATCCTTATCGGATACGTCTACCATCCAAGCGTTACCATCTTTGTCAAAATGTGTTAAATCCATAATATATCCTTACTAATTCTGCATAAATTATCATCAATAGTTTTATTTTCATTTATTATATTATACAATAGAATTAAGATTTATATGTATAAGGAAGGAAGTGTTCCTATGAAAACAAAACTAACTTATTTTGGTCACGCTTGCTTTATGCTCACACGCGGTGATGTATCCATCATTTTCGACCCATTCTTAACAGGTAACACATGGGACAAGGCTAAAAAAGAAGATATTAAATGCCAATATATCTTTGTCAGCCACGGTCATGATGACCATTATGGCGATACAGAATTCATCGCTAAAGCCAATGATGCACTTGTTATCTCTACAGCTGAGGTAGCCGGTAAAGCAGCCGCTGCTGGTTGTCGAGCTCATGCTATGCATTTAGGCGGTAAATTTGACTTTGAATTCGGTTCTGTTCGCATAGTTCCAGCCTTCCATGGTGCTGGCGTTCCTGGTGGTCATGCGGCTGGTTGCATCGTAGACTTCTACGGAGATATTGTATACTTCGCTGGTGATACAGCACTCTTTAGCGATATGAAATTATTAAATCGCTTTGGCGATATCGACTACGCTTTACTCCCTATTGGCGATAACTTCACAATGGGCGTTGAAGATGCAGCGCTTGCCGCTTCTTATGTAAAAGCTCGTATCTCCATTCCAATCCACTATAAAACATGGCCTGTTATCGACCGTGAACCAGGCGTATTCACAAGCCTAGTAGAAGGTAAATACAACCAAACAGCTCTTATCATCGATCCAGGTTCCTCTATCGAACTTAATAGCTAATGTAATAGAAATTTGATTACATAGAAATGACGCAATTCCAATGAATTGCGTCATTTTTTATATTCTTTTAAAGATAAGCCCTATTACAAATTCAAGATATATTCTTATAGAAAATAAGGTCTATACCTCTTGATTTGCCATGGAGAAGCCCCCACGATTGGACATGCGTACGAATTCGTCTATATCCTGTGTTTCATCTACACCTACATAGCCCAGCTCGCGAACCATACCGTATGGATTATGCAAGGATAATTGAGGGCTTTCACCGGTAAGGACCCACAAAACCTTATAGCCCCTAGGAGCTTCACGCAGACGTTCCTCTCCTTTGCCATCCGTGAAGTATACTAGTAAATCTACACGATTCTGATTAGCTAACGAAAATACTGGAGAGAAAGCGGTAGCACCGCGCACATCAAGGCGAGGCTTTACATCTTTTACAGATTCCATCGTATACGTACGGCGCACCTCATTATCACATTCTACAACAGTAATACGATGATTATAAGCATGTACAATTTGTAGTACTTGCTCTAATGCATTCGTAAACTCTGCATCTGTAATACTACCACTCATATCAAGAGCTACCCATACATTGGCCTTATGTTGGCGCAAGGTACCAGATAACTCTAAGCGTTCAGGCTGACGACGATTGCGACGCATCGTCGTTTTTTTGTACCCACTCGCGACCTTGCCCATCAGCTTTTTAAGGTAGAAATACCATGGCAAAGCACGTCGCGTCTTCTGGAATGTATCGATAAGACTTTTAACATACCCTTCCATATCACCTTTTGAGGCCTCGTTGATATAGCGTTCTGTAATTTGGTCCATCGTATCTGTATCGATCGAGTCGGATTCATCCCAAATATCATGGCTCGTTTGAGGATCAAACTCCATAGCCACAGCCGTATCAGAATTGTCTACAGGCACAAAGAGTTCTGGTTTTTCCTTCATCGCCTTATCGATGGCTTTCGCATAGTACTCAATGGTGCGGAATCGTTTAAGCATCAATCCAAAACGTTCATTTACATTGGCTACAGTAACCGCATCACGATCCACATGTTCTAAGTAGTCGTTTACAACCATGTCCATCGCCATATGTACCGCAGTTTTATTGAAACTTTGACTCAATGCTTTTACCCGCATCAAGTGTGCAGAAATGATATGAAGAATTTCACGCTTAATACCATCCTTCATTACATCTGGCGGTTGGCGTAATAAGATGAACGGATTGACATATAATACATAGCCACCTTGTTTTAAGTTAATACCAAAGGCGCTCGTCATGTCAAAGCGAATGCGATGGGCCATTTGTAAATAGAAATAGCCAAAGAATTGGTCCTCTTCAAGTAACAAGCTATTCACATCATGTAGAATATTCCACAACCGTTGCTCATAAGCAGGTGTCATAACAGCTTGTTGCATAACAGCAAGGTCTGTACCTTCTATCTGCATCTCATCTAAAGCACGGCCTATAGTTCCTATATGACTATCTGACATATTGTGATTCATCATATCTGCTGCTATGCGTTGTGGTTCCATGCTATGATGTTGTGCTTCATAACTATCTACATAGGCTTCGTAAGCAGCATAGATTTGCGTATATAAGGCCTCTGCTTCACGATGAATACGCTCTCGCTTTGCATGCCATCGATCAAGAGCTTCGATAGCCTTTTCATCATAGGACCCTGTTTTCTCCCACCCGTCTATATGAGTAAGTAAGTCAGAGGCATCGCGAATATCATCCTTATCTAAATTTCGTTGCATCATTCCACCTCCTTTTCGTTAAACATCTGATTGTATTTATATTATGTACTATGTATCGATTATTTTATAACCAATAATGCACTAAATTACTGTATCCATATAGACAACTTCATTTTGTTGACTATGTAACAGAACTATATAGCTGCTTCAAAGACGTTTTGTTGACTATGTTACAAATCTATTTTTGTGCTTCAAAGAAAGTATCTATGAATAGATCATCTTCAATGGCATAGGAGTAAACACGTTCATAGGTATTGCGTAAGTCTTTCATTACTGCTACGCGCAAATCACCAGGATACAATGCGAGGAATTCAATAAAATGATGAACTTCTTCGGCATTACTATTTCGATTTAAACGATGCAACATATTTTTAGCTGCTACATATAAACGAGTTGGGCTTTCACCTTTAACCTGTTCAGCCATAGACATAATAGCACCTGGTTTTTGAACCGCCGCCAATACATCATCAAAGGTAATAAGTGGTTCTTGATCGGACTCAACAAAGTTTACGAAAGCCTCCGCAATGAGTTTCCCCACGTTACCGCGGATAACATTCATGAATACTTCGCGACTATATGCTGAGCCTTCTTGATTTTTATAAATTGTATATAACCCAGATACGCGTTCAAAGGAACGTGGTGTAGCATCAATATCATCTTCATGGCGTTGATTTAAGTATTCTGGATAGGAAGAAATAAATTCGATAACCTTTTCCTCAATGTCCGCGCCGATAGCCCAATCAATCCATTGCATGTAATCAGCATTCATATAAAGCCATACAAAACGGTTTTGTTGTGCCGGATCCATATCAATTGTTTGGTAGTCAAAAGAATCTTCAGGGTTCATAGCGGCGATAATGCGCACTTGGTCGCTTAAAGAGAAGCCATTAATTTCACGATTCAAAATAAGGTTCATTAACTCTTGTTGAACCGCATGTTCTGCACGATTAATTTCGTCGATAAACAGCAATACTTGGCGCCCTTTATCTACTGCTTGTGCCACATGTTCCAATGTATGATGCACTGCATACACTGTAGTCTTTACGGAATGCGTATTACCATGACCATCTGTATGTGTTACAGACTCTACAGTTGGCAAACCACCAATTTCACCTTCTTTTAAGAGGTTACCATCGATGGTTACCAATTCCCAGTCGTGCTCAGCGGCTACACGCGCCGCAAGAGATGTTTTACCAATCCCCGTTTCACCAACGAGCAAAGGTACTTGATTCGCAGCAAGCACTAACTCTACGCTTGCCATTGTATCTATAAAGTTCATTGTATCTCCGTTCTAATATTTCAAATATTCACTAACTGCAATTTTCTTAACAGCCCTAGTTCCATAAGCATCTATAAGTGACAATAGATCAATAGGCCATTTAGATTGACGTCCACCGATAGCTTTATTGTTGATCAATTCACAAATATAGTCCTCATCAACTGTTTCACTAGAGATAGCCCTAACGATGATAGATTTGACCTCGTCCACAGTGACTCCTAAATTATTGGGTATATATCCCAATGTAGCAGCACTTACACTGAATAGATGCAACGCCAAATCTTTAGTAAGCTTTGTGATTTGTCGCATTGCCTGCGGATCTTGTTTTACCGCCGCTTCTAGAACCGCTACGCTAGGCTCGTCAATATAACGCAAAGCCAAGTAATTTTCTTTAACGGCTTGCAATTGCACGGATTCGCTGGGCTCCTTAATGTATTGCAACGCATCATAGTTGGCCTTTACAGCTTCCAGCTGTAGTTCTTCTGATGGATTTGAGATATAGCGTATAGCCCATCCAGATTGAGCGAGTGCTTGCTTAACAATCGTATCAGATGGATTATCGATATATTCTAAAACAGCCCAGTCCTTTTCTACCAGTGTCTGTAATAAATCTTCTGTAGGATTTTCCACGAATTGTATGGCTCGTGGTGATTGTGAAAGCGCCGTTTCAATAACCTTTCTAGTAGGTTCTTTAATATATTGCAACAACATGCCATTTTGGGCTACACAGGTAAGTTGCATTGCTTCCGTAGGATTAGGAATATTCCTAATTCCATGTGGATTATTGGTCAGCGCCGTTATGTATTGTTCTTCTGTCATACTAACCTTCATTTCTATTTAAAAAGGCCATACGAACACGTATGACCTATACTGAATTCTATTTTTATTGTATCACATTTTTTCGATATAATTATATTTCTTTCGTATACTTACTACACCGTTAACGCATCTAAATCAGAATTATTCCCAATTACTAATAATTTATCCGATGCTGAAAGAATTGTAGTCGGATTTGGCGGAACTTCTAATTCCTCACCTCGTCTAATTCCTACTGCATTAAGATTGTATTTCTCACGCAAATTAGAGTCCTTTAAGCAAGATCCAACCATAAATTGAGGCATAACCACCTCAATGAGACTAATATTTTTAGAAAGCTGTAAATAATCCATCACATGCTCTCTAGTTAATGATTGCGCCAACCGTTCTGCCACATCATATTCTGGATAAATCACCATATCGACGCCCATCTTCTTTAGCATCTTACCTTGAAGGCTATTCTCCGCTTTAGAAACTACATATGGCATGTTCATTTCTTTCAACAACATAGATGTCATGAGATTGGCCTGTATATTGTCACCAATGGCAACGATGACTATATCAAATTGACTTAAAGCCAATGCTTTGATCGCCTCTTCATCAGTCGTATCAGCCACAATAGCATGTGTTACATAAGGTGAAACCTTTTGCACGATTTCTGGATTAATATCTACACCTAATACTTCATGATTCATAGATGCTAACATCTTGGCGATGGTCGTCCCAAATTGACCAAGACCAATGACAGCAATTGTTTTATATTTCATACTATATCTCCTGATATATTAATTATTATGTAATTATAACAATACATTCTCTTCTGCATAACCAATTGGCTTAGTCGGTGCAGTTCTGAGCGCCCATGTACCGATAACAGTCATAACACCTACACGACCTGTAAACATGACGAGCATCAAAACCCATTTACTACTTTCAGATAGATTAGGCGTAATCCCCGTTGTAAGTCCTACGGTGCCAAAGGCAGATGTAACCTCGAATAGTAGACGAATAAAATCGTAAGATTCATCCCAAGCAAGGTAACATGTGGCTAGTAATACGAGAAGAATGGATAAAAAGATGATTCCATTTGCTTTTAGCACAGTTACTAACGAAATGCGCCGTTCAAAAATCTCTGTATCTGGTCGGTTGTTAAACAATGTACGTGATGACAGAATTGCCACTGCTACCGTACTTATTTTCACGCCCCCACCGGTAGAGTTTGGCCCTGCCCCGATAAACATAAGAATGATCGTAACAAACAGAGTAATAGGATGTAATGCATTATAATCAACCGTCGCAATACCTGCTGTGCGCGGCGTAATTGATTGGAACAAAGAAGCCATGATTTTATTCCATATAGGTAACGGTCCAAAGGTTTTAGGATTAGACCATTCAACACCTAAGAAAATGATGGCACCTAAAAAAATTAAGAATATGGTACCAACAAGCATGATTTTGGTATGTAATTTTAAATCCACAAATCGTCGTACCTTTCGGTGTGACCATATATCAAAGGCTGCTAGGTACCCAAAACCACCGATAACAATAAGAGCCATTGTATTAATATTAAATAATACATCCCCTACCATGGCATATGGTAGATCATTGTCAAAAAATACAAAGCCTGCATTGCAGAAGGTAGAGATGGCTTGCATAATTCCTGTATACAATGCAGCGTGCCCAATATAGGGATATAGCTGAATCGTATAAATTATGCCGCCAATAATCTCAATGGCAAAGGTATACAAGGTTAATTTTTTCGTAATATGTAATAGCCCTGTCATTCCCTCTTGTCCCACATCTTCTGACAAGAGCAACCGATTTTTTAGGCCTACCCGTTTACCTAAAAGCAAGGCAATGATAGTTGTAAAAGAGACAATCCCAAGTCCACCGAGCTGAATCAGTATGACCATAACAATTTTGCCAAATAGAGACCAATGATAATACGTATCTACTGTAGCAAGTCCAGTTACGGAAACACAGGATACCGCTGTAAAAGCTGCATCTACAAGTGCTGTTGTTTGCCCATGAGCACTTGAAATAGGCAACATAAGCAACATCGTGCCTATAAACATAACCCCTAAAAAGCTAAGCGCTAATAATCGATAGGGATTTTGTTGCATGTATCGTTGTACATGAGAATGAGAATGTGAAATATCATGCCACATACGACCTTACTCCAATCCCATTAATTTATGAACTTGATCTAGGCTCGGCAAAGGACTTCGCCCGCCAATACCTTGTGTATTTAAAGACGCTACAGCTGATGCAAAGGTAGCCGCTTTTTCCAAGTCACTATGGGCACAGCCTTTAAGTAACTCAATAGCACATAAAGAGGTATCACCTTGAACCGCATTCGTCGAACTTACTTTAGCACTCTCACTATGTAAAATATTAGAAAGTTTAGCTAAAAAGGCACCATGGAAACTATCCCCTGCCCCTGTTGTATCAACTACAGAGTCTTGAGGAAACGGCTCACAACGATAAGCAGTGCCATCAGGCCACACAAAATAACTACCATTTGCTCCATCTGTAACGCCAGCAATGAGAGCGCCTCGGTTGTGAATGATACGACACGCCTCTTCTAGATTGGTAGTACCCGTATATTTTTCAGCATAATCACGAGCAACGATAACAATATGACTATCTTCCGTGATTGGCTTCATCCCTTCATCGTAGCGCTGTGCACCACCGTCAAGGGAAATAATGGTACCCACATCCTTTGCTACATCCATAGCAGCGCACATGAGTATTCTATGACGTCCATTAATATGCAATATAAAGGAATTATCAATTAACTGTTTATGAGCATCTAGGAATTCTGGTTCCACAGCTGTAGAGCGTTCAAAAAATACGGCCCGCTCTCCGGTGCTATGTTTTACGAGAATGGTAGCAACGCCACTGTTAGCACCTCGTTCAACTTGGATCGCATCCGTATTTACATTGTATTTTGCAAAATCATCTAAAATATGACGCCCCACCATATCATCACCAATACTATCAATCATGACAGTACGAGCACCATATTTACCGGCTACTGCTAACGCTGTTGCCACAGGGCCACCACCATCAGTAGTGGATGAAACAACTTGCTGTACCTCGCGGCCTGTTGGGTAATGATCCACTACGATAAATCGATCTAGCGTACTAGCCCCAATGCCTACGATATCTATATTTTTTTGAGGAAACATACTTATACTACCCTCCCAAAGGCATCTCCATAAGATAGCCAATTTTCTTATTAGTGATTCATATAATTACAGAATACCTTTCGTTCTATAAAAAGTAAACCCCAGACTAATGTCTGGGGTTTCTCTGTACTACAAAGAGTACTATATGTCACGTACTATGTCTCGTTTAGTATATGTCGTTATTGGAAAGGGTTGTTAGATTCAAGGTGTACTATAAATTTAAGACATCATACGTTCCATCATATATTCAATTTCGTCAGCACTCAAATTGTACATAGCTTGTACCATTCGATTTGCTGACTCACCAGAAGCACCGCTTTTAGCGATTTCTGCCTTTGCTTTTGCAATGAGAGCTTCCTTGCGTTGCGCTTCTGAATCCTCATCAGTTGGTACCGAAATATTAGCTTTACCTTGGCCAATGCCACGTACCTCTTGATTAGGATTATCTTTAGACGTTGTTTTAGTATCTTGAGCTGCTACTGCCTCCATAGCAAAGGAGTTTTTACCAGTCATGATATACTCAACGGCTTCTAATGTACTTTGTGTAAGATTTACCGTCCAGAATTCACCGGCTGCAGTCAACTTATAAAGCAAACCATTGTAAGCTACGAGACCACGTTTTTCCCATAATTTATAAAGCCAGTTTAATTCATCTAGTTTTGCATCTAATTCAGTTAAGCTCTTAATATTGAGAAAACCTTGTTCAAGCTGGCTTACCACTTGATTTACGATAGGTTGTAAATCACTTTGCTTCATGAGTGCCATAAATGGTTTTTCACCGCGGCTGACCATATCTTCGTACGGTTTTAATGCACGATGTAACATCATGCCGTACCCATCGACATTACCACCGGCACCACTGCCGAATGGGAACATCGGAACGCCAGCTTTAGCTAGGATGTTATAAAAGCTACGTTCACGGTTGTTCGCACTCCAGTGAGCCGCGCTCAATCGACGATAGGAACGCTCGTCTAAGTATTTGCGACCAAACTCGAACATATCCCCTTGCATAGCTGTTGTAGCTGCTGCGGGCACCTTGCCTTTTGCAATATCTTTATTAAGATCGCTACCATCAAATACATTCAATTGATAGAGGTCTGCACCATCTACACCAGAACTAACTAAATCGGCTAAGTCTTGTTCCCAAACCTCCATCGTTTGTCCTGGCAAACCATAAATTAAGTCGATAACAACAGAGCATTGACCATAGGCTTTTAAAGCTGCTAGACGTTCTAATACGGTTTCTTTTGTATCTAAACGTCCCACCATTTGGCGTACCTCTGTGTTGAAAGATTGTACCCCAATGGACATACGGTTAACGCCATTTGCCATCCATACATCGAGATTTTCAGGAATCAAATCGTGAATACGACCTTCTAAGGTCAACTCATAATCATTAGCTAGTGGCAAATACTCTTTAATGGCTTTCAACAATCTTTCAGAGTTTGCTGGAGATAATGATGTTGGCGTGCCACCACCGATAAACAAGGCGTGGATTAAACCATCTTTTAATCTAGGACGTTCACTAGCCAGCTTTAATTCGCTAATAAGACCATCAATGTATTGATCTTCCACGTTTTGACTCGTACCGTTTTGGAAGAACCCACAGTATGTGCATTTTGTCTTACAAAACGGAATGTGAATATAGGCGCATTGCATTTCACCTTTTTTAGGCGTGCCATTCATTAAGGTATCCCAAACAGCTTGTGTTTCCTTTGGAGAAACCAAAACACCATTGAGACCTGCATGAACAACCCGTTTATGAGGGAATGCACCACTCATCGGATTATCGCATTCTAAACCTAGTTGTAGATTGCGTTGTTTCTCCGGAATGGATTCAAAGAAACTTGCTAAACTCATACTCCAATCCCCTTTCAGTTTAGGCTTGCAACTTTGCAAGTACAGATTTTGTAAATTCTTTTGCATTTGCAAAGTCTTGTTCATCAGGATGTGTCTCAGCCGCCTTATGTAACGCATCGCGTTCAGGACTTTGACCATGAGCCGATCCAGGTGGGAACATTTTATACATCATTTCGATGACTTTAGGATCGATTTTACCTTGGCATACGAAGCCATCTACAAGGGATTCCTTATTTTGTAATAACTCAGATGCTTTTTCGATACTTTCACGAGCATGATCGGAATCTGCATACATACCTAAGGTAGCAAAAAACACGACATTAGGATTTGTTAAGGTTTCAATTAACTTGGCAGCCTCTTTATTGGCTGTGCCTCGGTCTACCCAGAAACCTACAAATACTGTATCATAATCTCCTAAATTCTCAGGCGCCTCTTTTACAGGAACGCAAAGCGTACCTTCAGGCATGACGGAAGCCATTGCTTCCGCTACACTTTTAGTATTTCCCGTGAGGGATGAATATAAAATGATGGATTTCATAATTATCTCCTTTAATTCATAGATAGGTCTATTACATAGATACTTCTATTCATCTTCATCATCAGATGATTCGTGACCTCTAAACTCGACTGGTACATTGATATCAATATCTGCTCCAGTTAGATTTTGATATGGTGTTGCTGCAACTACTGCAGACATAGCCGCATCATTAAAGATTTCATTTGTAGACGATACAATGCTTTGACCAATAAGGTTACCATTTGTATCTAATGTAACTTGTACAGTTACATCACCTTGTAACTTTCTTTTTAAAGCCATGGAAGGCATTTGTGCATTATTTTGCACTCTCGCACGGAATCCCTCCGTATCAAAGGCAGCTTTCACTGTACCATGACTATCACCATTACCATTGCCATTACCATTGCCATTTCCCTGACCTTGACCATCGCCATTGCCAGTGCCAACACCTGTACCATTACCACCGCCAGAGCCGCCACCAGTACCAGGGCCGGAACCACCTGCAGAATTATCACCAGAGTTATGACCTTTATGTTCGCCGCCTTTTTGGGGTACATCTACTGCATCAGGAATATCTGTTGCAGTAGATGGATCTATATTTGCTACAACAGCCTTTGTTCTTGCCGCTACTTCATCAGCAGACAACGGTTTTGGGAATAGGTCTGCCCTATTGCCGCCACCACCGCCAGCATGACCACTACCGCCATCATCGAGAACACTTTGTGTAAGATCGACTTCATAGGTTTCCATATTTTGAATGGCTGGAACCACTACGAAAAAGATGACCGCAATAAAGAGAGCTATAAGATGAACTACGGCGGATATAATGGCTGCTTTTTTCCATGATATGCCTAGTCCCATAGTTATCCTTTCTGTTCGGCTGCAATCGCCAAGCGTTTAACGCCAGATTGTTTTAACATATCCATAATCGCTACAACTTGACCATGGGCAGCTCGTTTATCCGCTTGCAAGATAACACTGGCATTCGGATTTTCCTGAATGCGTTGTTTAACCATGGCTTCAGCATCATCAATGCTCATTGGCTTATTATCAATTGTAATATGTCCTTCTGCATCTAATGTAAGTACTACAGGTAATTGAGCCGGTGCAGAGGCACTTGTAGCTTGTGGTAATTGCACAGATAACGCCTTTTGAGCAACTGTTTGCAAGCTGTTCATCATGAAGAATACCAACAAGAAGAAGATAATATCAATCATTGGGATAATCATGAATTCAGGCTTTGTTTTCATACGAAAGCTTTGTAGGTTCATAATTAATTCCACCCTTCTCGCTTAGCACTAACGATGTTCACACACATACCTTCGATTTGATTAATAATAGAATCTAAACGATGGCTAAAGAATGTGTACACAATAAATGCCATGATGGCTACACACAAACCAGACGCTGTGGCAATAAGGGCTTCACCAACGCCACCAGTAATAGCGGATGCACCAGCACCAGCATCGAGAATACTAAAGGAACCAATCATACCTGTAACAGTACCAAGCAAGCCTAATAGTGGAGAGATTGTAACAGTAGCGCTTAGGTAATCCATATATTTACGGAAACCAACCGCATCAACCCCCATTTGATCTGAAAAAGCAGTCTTCATAGCTTCTTCGCTAGATGCATTATGGAGACCAGCTTCCGCAATACGGCTTGCGATAGATGGATTTTCTTTAAGGACCTTATCAATTTCGTCCCACTTTTGTAATTTTGCTAGCTCATTTACAGCATGAGTAACAACGAATGTCTTACCTGCATACTTATGATAAAAGAAAGCCCGTTCTACAGCGATAGCGATAACCATGAAAGACAAGAGTAACAATGGATACATTACATACCCGCCACTATGAAACAAGTGAATGACATAATTTAAATTTTCCATTTTAATAACCTTTCTGCCTGTTTACAGACTGAACATTAGAACCTGTAGGTCCCTTGAATTCTTGTATAATCGCCTAACTTAAAGCTTTCACTACCATATAAAGTATCTCGTTTATTAGTGCCCTTCGCATCAAATGTATAGAATGCTTCAAGGAGTAAATCCTTGCGTGGTACATAGCCCGCACCAAATGTGAAGCTACGAATACCATCGAGATAACGATCTGGTACAGCACCAGTACCATTACCGCCAAAGAATGAACCATGTTCAAAGTATTTATAGTCGATAAATGCATTCCAAGATTTTGGAACATCTAGATCAGCACGACCAATGTCTAAGCGGGCCATCCAGAAGTGAGGTGTACCACCCATTTGATGACCTTTAAGAGCAAAGTCCGCAGTACCCCGTTCATGTTGATATATTGTATTACCATTTAAGTAACGCCCTAGGTTAGAACGGTTTTGACCGTAATCAACGGTAACAGAAGCATTAGCACCTAATTGGTATTTAGCGCCAATACCGAATACTTGAGCTACATTTGAGAAGTTATATTCATCATTGCCGTTACCGTTCGCATTTAAGTATGTATGTGTTTTACCGCCAAAGGAGCGTAAATACCATGCTTGTAACCCAAGACGAGAGCCTATTTGTTTCTTGTATTGAACAAAGGCCGCTTTATCAATGGCTGGTACAGTATCTTTTTCAAGAACTACACCTTCTGTACGAATCAAATTACCGATGATCTTGCCTATTGCTTCACGAGGTAATTTATTTTCAGACTCTGCATCATGTACAACTTTTTCAAGATTGTATAAATAGTTGTACATTGCTGGTGTCATGCCCCAACCATAATCAGAACTACCTTCACCCCAGTCGTTAGAGACCATTGTAAAGTTCTTTTTATAAATTGCATCTTTAGCATCATAATCGCTAAATACATAGCTACCACTATCGTATTTATACGTTTTAGCACCTAAATAACCAGTGAACTCATAATCACTAGATGGTTGTCCATAGTAATCATAGGATTGTTTGTAAGTACCATCTGGCTGTTTAACCCAAACAACATCGAGCTCACTATTGTTATAATTACTCCAGTTATCTGTAGCATTATATTTAGCTATTTCTGCTACGGATTGATTGATCTCATCACCATGTTTTTCAATATAGGCCTTAGGATTTACTAACGCATCTTTATTATCCGTAGATACGATAAGACCTTTAGCCTTTTCTTTTAAGTATTCAGGGTATAAGGAGGAGTTCACATTATACATAATGTCCCCTGTCTTATAGAGTTTTTCTCCTGTATGCTTATTAGTGATTTCATACATTGCATAACCACCAGATGGAATATCGAGAGAGAATTTCTTCCCAGCCATATCTATAGGATATGCTTTTGTAAGAATATCTTGTAAATGGCCCATGATTTGAGCTTGTTTTTGTTGAGTCTCTTTTAATTTAGCATCAGCTTTTGCCATTTCTTGATCCCGGTTTGGATTGCTCCAGCTAAGATCTAATGACTCCTTATAAGCTTCATATTCATCTTGTAAGCCTTTAAGCTGTTGATAGAAGTAGATGCTATCTGTCTTACCTTTGTAAGTAGAATCATAGATACCATTAGGACTATCTGGTGCTGCTGCATCTTCAGTTGATTTTTTCTCACCATCAGAGCCAGTTTTTGTAGCACTATTAATATCGTATGGGAACTCATCACGGTTAATACCAATCAATTCAGCCGCTGTTGGAGGTCTGTAAATAACTTCATGGACTGCATGTGTATAAGCAGAATCTGTAATACCAGTACTATGTTTGAACGTACCAACACCGATACGAACTTGTGAGTCATGACCATTCCATACAGCGCGAACGCCATCATAAGATTGACCAAACCAGTAGCCACTAGCACCCATAGGTTCTGTTAAGCGACCCACAGATACATCCCATTTTTTAACGCGTCTTGTGAGATTAACTGTGTCGATTCGTTGATGGTTAAAGCCTTTAGAATCGGATTGTGTCCAGCTTGTATCAACACCGCTCATACCAGTTGCACTACCGATAACTTTAAGATTGGTGAACTCATTGAGGCGAGCATCGAATCCTAGGCGCAAGCGTTGTTCAAAGCTATGACGATTCGCATCGTACATATTAGCTTTTGCAGAACCAATCGCAGAGTTAGATCTGAACGGAGATTGCGGTCTATTAGAGCCATCATGTGCCATCCAACGTGCTCTGTAGTCGCCAACTAATGTAACACCACGTTCTTTTGTGGCGTCGAAATCAGAACGAATAAAGTCAGTTAGGCGAACCACATCAGATACATTTTGTACACCGGATTCACCATTTGCAACTTCCCCAGTAGTGCTCGCTACATTTGCACCTGTTACGCTACCTTTTGCACCATCCTTAGTCTTACCGATAGCTGTCGTTTTACTGCTGTCTCCACCACCAAATTTAAGATTAACCCCTACACGATACACGCGTTCTTGCGTAGCACGGTCGTCATCGCGATGGTTAAAGATATTATTGATGCCAAAGTACATCATGGCATTTTTATTGAATCGTTTTTGAACCATTACGTTCCAAATGCCGAATGTTTTCTTTTCGTAGGTTTGCTTATTATAAACGCCTGCATCACCAGACAAGATATCTGGCCAGTAGTTACCACCATTGTTAAGGGTATTGCTATCAAGCATATTGATATAGTAATCACCCCAAATAGAACCATTCCAACCGGATTTAGGATTGTCATAGGTAATACCGATATCAACTTTATGCATTGGTTTATCAAGCAATTGTCGAGGCATACTTGGATCGCTCTTATTGATAGCATGTAAGTATGTATAACCTAACTTACCAGACCAATATTTGCCAAATTTTTGTTGTACTTCAGCTTGTACACCGGTGATTTCCGCTTTACCAATATTTTTAAAGCTGTAAATCATATCTGGTGCTCGTTGGTACTTCGCATCGCCTTTGAGGTATGGCGCAAAGTCCATAAAGTCCCCAGTGAAGTATACGGACATATAGTTCTTGATGCGGTTATGGAATACGCCTACGCGAGCATAGGTATTTTTATTTTCACCTTCTAAGCTCATGTCAAAGTTAACCGATTTCTCAGGTTTCAAATTAGGATTGCCAGCCCAATACCAACCAAGTTTTGCAACCCCAATACCAACCGGGTTAGAAGCATACATTTCCCAATTATACCACAATTCGCCCATCCCAGGTTCTGTATAGCCCGTCCCTACATTGGCTTTAAATCTACGGTGAGTATTACCTTTAACGTTATAGGTCATGCCTAAGGACGCAGATAAATTAGAACCAAATAAGCTGCTGTTATCAAAGCGAAGAATTGGGGATAATGTTAAGTTCTTATTTACCTGCCATGTATCAGAAACATAAGCATTTAACTTACGAATCGTACCGCTACCAGTTGTTAAGCGTTGATCACGGCTACGATATTCTTCTAAGAAGGCTTTACCATTTAATTTAGGTGCTTTTTTACGCATTTCCGGATCATTGGACTCGCCGTATTTAAAGTAATCCCCTACAATATTGGCACGTGTTGCAGATAATACAGGATTTTCAGCTTTTAAACGGTCTTCTAAAGCCTTATAACGAGCTTTAAACTCATCTGTTACAGGTTGATTATTAGGAGATGTACTAGACCAATCACTTAATCTACTTTCAGACAAACCATAGTTTATATAGTCATCGTAAGTTATACCTGGTTTTTGAGCATCTGTTTCTGCACCGTAATATTCATAATCCATATCCCATTGCGGCATACCGCCACCGGAATTAATGAATTTATAGTCGTGGATATGAGAGTAAACCTTGATGCTATTATCGCCTTTACGACGTACAAGACGGTCAAGTTTATCAACTAGTAAGCTCTTATCGTACTCCCATGGATCAATGTACATGGTGCTTGTATGAGGGGAGCTCTTCAATCGGCTACCAGATCCTTCTTCACGAGCATAGCTTACGCCGTAGCTAAGCAAATGATTTTTATTGAGCTGTGTATTCGCATTAGCTCGAATATCCAATTGACGATGATCGATGTTATCGATATAACGCAACTCATTGGATCCTTCATAGGCGGAGCGCCCTGTATAACTAATGAGGGCTACGTCATTTTCTTTGATGCGGGAGTAGTTAGTTTCAACTGTCCAGTCGCTTTTACCGGCGCGAGAGGACCATTGTAAGTTTGCCGTATTACGGTCCGCAGTACGTTTGAAATGTTGTTGAGGTTCTAAGTCAGAGTCGGAGTGCTTAACATCGCGTACAAGGTCTTCTGTGTAGCGATTAAGCCGCATTTCAAATTTATTCTTATCATTAGCTTCGTAGGTTGCTACAAGACCGATATCAGCCGCATCACCATAATAACGAAGCACATTTGGCTTGAAATTATGTTTTGCATAATCAAAGGCCATGCCAGAATCTCGACGTTTAACGGATGCTAAAACAGGCATAAGATCACGTTTACTGCCTGACAAACCAACCTTTAACTTACCCATTTGACCAGAGTCAGCACGAATAAAGAAGTTTTGGAATGGGAATGTATCACCATCACTCTTTCGACGCATGCCTTCTGCGTTCAATTGTAAGGTCGGTTTCTTTTGTGCTTTTTTTGTGATGATGTTAACAACACCACCAATAGCATCGGAACCGTATTTTGCACTGGCGGCCCCTTGGATAACCTCAATGCGTTCAACATTTTCTGTACCTAACCGTTGAACCTCATCTGCTGCACCGGAGTACTTATCAAAATCGCCTAGTACTGGTTGACCATCTACTAAAATAAGTGTGTGGCGCGCTTCTGCACCACGAATAGATACGCCTACACGTCCCATAGCGTCTACAGTTCTAGATACGCCTGTTTGTGTAAAAATAATGTCTTCGACGGACTTCGCCTGCTTCTTCTCAATATCTTTCTTGGTAATAATTTGCACTTGCTGTGAGTTCAATTTTGCTTCTTCTTCTGCCCATGTTCCTTTAACATGAACAACATCTGTAGTAACGGTTGCATTCTCAGCCCATACTACAAGAGGTGCGCTAAGCCATAAGGCAACTGCACTAGAAAGAATTATGGCGCGCTTTGTATGTCCCCACCGGTCCATTGTGCCCTCCTCAAATTTTAACTAATTATACGTTTTGTATCTTTCACTCTCAAAAAAAAGATACACTCTACTAACATATAACTGACAATAAATATCATTTACATTTTAATGTTAGCAAAGTGTATCTTGCATATCTACTCCGAAAAGACCAAAAATATACGTTTCGGACAATATTAAATTGTTATACCTTACGATAAGCACTTGGAGTTACACCAGTAGCCTCTTTAAAGGCGCTAGTAAACTTACTGCCATTCTCATAGCCTACGGCATTAGCAATTTCTAGAATCGATTGATCGGTTTCATGGAGTAACCTCTTAGCCGCATTAATACGACATTCTTTTAAATATTGATGTATAGTCGTACCATATACGCCCTTAAAACATCGTTTTAATGTAGACGTAGGTACATCAAATTGTTCAGATAATGTCTCAATTGTAATGCGCTTCATAAACTGAGTAGATACATATTCATTAACAGCTTTCACAATATCAACCTGCTGTTTCCGATAGGTTGCTCTCTTTTCATTATTGCTCGTAGAAATTACAGATAATAACAAAAAGATCTCAATAACCTTTAATTTAAAATAGTGCCCTTTGATTTGGTCAGGCACTTTATATAAGCTAGAAAAAATCTGTCTAACCGATTCAGTTTCTTCCATCATCATACCGTACTCGGAATGCTCACAAAATCGTTCAGCTAGGCTTGTTAAATTAATACGTGACTCAGTAACAAGAGAATCCAATACTGGTTGCGCTTTTTCAACATCTACGAGTAATACAATTCCCTTAAAAAGTTTTGTAGGGAAATAATTTTTATGTTGGTAGTCAGCATGAGTATGCCATCCTAATGACATATCTCCTGGCCCCATATATAAATATTCCCCAGATGTAAACTTACACTCGATGCGCCCCTCTTCACAATGATTTATGGCAAATGTCTTGGTATGTGATTTAGCATAAAATTGAACCGACTCTTCTTTCACATCCAGAAATAATAGATCGATACCGTCAAACACCGTATGTCTCGACATAGTAAGTCCTGCATGTGAAATTGCATGATTATGTGGATTCATACTATCACCATATACACAAATACTATATAAATTATCACTTACACAATTATCATAGTATACTTATTGATATTCATTGTCAACTCAATTTTTGTAATAATTCATTTTTTCTTTAAAAATATAAGTTTACACAAAAAATAGCCTCGTAAACTAAACCAATGTAGTTTACGAGGCTATATTTAGAATTATTTTTTTGTTTTTACAATAAAGACTAATGCTATAACATGACCAATCCATACAAAGGCCATAACACCAAGTACGATGGGCATATCTTGACTGAAATACGCACCAATTGCCATTATTGTACTCACAGATAAGAGAATGGACAACTTTGTCCACAACGTTAACGCTTTATCACGTTCATAAGCACCAACAGTCTTTTGATATAAACTAGATTCTAAGAACATGTTATGAAAACGTCCAGATCCTCGAGCTAAACAAAACAAGGTAAGCATATAAAAAGGTACTGTTGGCAATAGTGGTAATACGATACCCGCTGTACCAAGAGCAAAGCTAATAGCACCTATAGTAAGGAATATATATCGTATTACAACATTGCTATGTTGCTCAGTTGTTTTCATTACTCCTCTTCTACGTAGTTAATAACTTTACCTTTTGTTTTAATAAAGTTTGGAATAATAAGTACAAGAGCTGCAATCGCTACGATACCATAGATACCAGCCATACCAATCCATTCGAATGCATGACCAAGTACAAGACCCATTACGGCAAAGTCTGCATCACCAAATGTTGTATTTTGGAAACCTAATTGACCAAGAACTGGCAATGCCAATGCTGGCAAGAAGGTAATAGCCAAACCATTAAGGAATGCGCCTACTGCAGCACCACGACGTCCGCCTGTAGCATTACCATAGATACCTGCTGTTGCACCGCAGAAGAAATGAGGTACAAGGCCAGGAATGATTAATACGCCACCTACAGCACCAAGGATGAGCATACCGATGATACCGCCGATAAAGGAGCTAATGAAGCCCAATACTACTGCTGTTGGAGCATATGTAAAGAATACGGCACAGTCTACTGCTGGGATTGCATTAGGGATAATTTTTGTTGCAATACCTTGGAATGCAGGGATTAAATCACCTAAGATCATACGTACACCGGAGTATACGATTGTTACACCTACAGCAAAGTTCATAGCGCTCATAACAGCATATAAGTAAGGACTCATATCACCAGATAAAGTAGCTACAAACTCAGAACCAGCCGCAAAGGCTGCAATCAAGTAGAATACAATCATAGTTAATGCTGTAGATAATGTAGAATCACGTAAGAAGCCCCATTTTTCTGGAATTTCAATGTCTTCTGTACTATCGTCTGCTTTACCAACATATTTAGCTACCCAAGCGGATAAATAGTAACCTAAGCTACCAAAGTGACCGATGGCAATTTCATCGCCTTCTGTAACCTTAGATGTATAGCTTTGACCAATTGCTGGAGAAATAGCAGACCAAGCGCCCATCAAGAAACCACCTACAAGGATGAGTTCCATACCGGACAAGCCAGCTGTACCGAGTACGGCAGACATAAGACAAGCCATAAATAAGCTGTGGTGACCTGTTAAGAACACATATTTGAACTTGGTGAAACGAGCAATACATAAGTTCATCAATAAGCCTACTACGAGAATAGACATCGTTTCAACACCAAGTACCTTTTGTGCTACAGCCACGATAGCTTCGTTGTTTGGAACTACACCAGTAATATGGAAGCCATGCTCAATCATCTTACCTAGTGGATCAAGGTTGTTAACGATAACACCTGCACCAGCTGCGAGCATTAAGTATCCAAGAATAGGTTTCAATGTACCAGTCATTACCTTATGAAACGGGCGTTTCAAGGCAATCAAGCCAATACATGACATAATACCAATCAAAAGTGCTGGTTGAGACAGCACATCACGTAAGAACTCTAATACCATTTCCATGGCACTACCTCCTATATATAGTTGTTACATTATTGAGCCGCTTGTTTCAATGCATCAAGAATATCTTCTGTGATTTTCTTTTTATTAATATAGCTACGAACAATAGCAACATTCTTATCTTCAAATTGTTCAGCCAATTCTTTTACAGTTACAATAAGGTCCGCTTTACGGCCTTGTGCGGCATTAAAATCAATAGATTCAACTTGTGCATCAATACCATTTTCAGCACAGATTTCTTCAATTTTCATTTTTAGCATCAAGCTAGAACCAATGCCATTACCGCATACAGTTAATACAGAAATCATACTTTCCTCCTACTAAACGTATTCTTGATCTTCTAAATGCGTTGCCAAGAACTCTTGTACATCTTCAATACTTTCAAAATCAGCGGCCGCATCTAAAAACTCATCATCCTCAAATAATGTAGCAATATCCGTCAACAACTGAATATGTTCATCCTTATTCGGTGCACATAAGAATAGCGCTACAGAAACGGGATCATTGTCAGGGCTACCAAAATTCAATGGTTTTTCTAAGGTTACCAATGCGGTACCTACACGTTTTGCCCCATTTTCCGGACGAGCATGTGGCATAGCAAGACCTGGTGCCAACACAATATATGGCCCCATTTCACGTACTACCTCAACCATAGCCTCCGTATAAGATGGATCAGTAAAACCCGCATCAACCATGAGTTGACCACCGTGACGAATTACCTCTTCCCACGTTTCTGCAGGATAATGAAAGGATACATTATCCTCAGATAGTAAATCTTGTAACAAGCTAACACCTCCTGAATTTATTTACTTACGTACATACTTTTATTATATCCATTCTATGAGTTTTTTCATATAACAAAATAGGAATTATTATACTATACATAACGGAAAAGGTCCCAATTCATTGAATTGGGACCTTCTTCGTACTGCTTTGTATTGCACACAGCATATTGTTAGAGAGTAGAGATGTGTTGTAGTTGAAAGATTTAAATAATGGGTTATTGTAAAATAGATTAAAAGTTTATTATGTTGTATATGCTGTGACAATGCCTTATTTATGCATTTCTAGTACATTGTTGCCTATAGCGTTTATCATTATTTGCCTTGATGGCCATAATCAATGGTTTGAGTGAAAGAAACTCTTCATCACTAAGTCGAATGGTTCTACCAATACGTTTAATCGGATTACGTGGGCGCCCGGCACCGCGTCTAGTTCCACCCCATGCCATATACATACCTCACTTTTCACTTGAAAAACTCCTTCTACCGATAGTATAACCTCCGTTACATAAGTATGCAATAGTTATTCAATATAAACAATCCTAAAACAACTATTAAACAAGTAATAAACTACATTTATTAATAAAATGCATAGTCAAGAAAAGCACATATTTATAAGTATTCCCCTATATTCAACTTGATTAGTGACATTAACGTTGCCAAATATAGATAAATCGCTTTTATAGAATATAGTATTTAAAACCTAGTGTATACCTATATTCTTTGGTGACAATTTTATAAGAAAACGCTTCAAAAAAGCTTAACCACAACTAATAAACCGAATATCTTAATCAATCCAAACCGAAAACTACAGAACTTAAAACTACAGAACAAAAAAAGACTGCTTTCGCAGTCTTTTTTTTGTTTTATATAGCTATTATATTAACCAAATAGTAAATGACCGATTTCATAAGCAATAGCCGCTACAATACCAGATAATGGAATTGTTACAAACCAAGCCAACACCATCGATCTTGCTACGCCCCAGTTAACAGCTTTAAGACGTTTAGAGGAACCTACGCCAAGCAAGGAACCACTTACAACGTGTGTCGTACTTACAGGTAAATGTAAGAATGTAGCTGTAAAAATAGTGATAGCAGAGTTTAAGTCAGCAGCAAAACCATTAATTGTTTCTAGTTTGAAAATCTTAGTCCCCATGGTAGAGATGATTTTCCAACCCCCCACTGCTGTACCCATGGCCATAGCCGTAGCACAACAAAGTTTAACCCATAATGGCACATCCAATGTATCAATAAAGCCACCGCTAAGCAAGGTTAAGGTAATAATCCCCATCGCCTTTTGCGCATCATTAGAGCCATGTGAGAAGGCCATCATGATGGCAGATACAACTTGCATGGATCTAAATCTATCATTCAACGTAATTGGAGAAAATCTACCAAAGATAAGCAACAATACTTTCATCACAATATAGCCACCAATCATGGCTACAATTGGAGATAAAATAAGGGATAAGAAAATTTTTAAAATACCTGCCTCATTTAACGCATCAAAGCCTACAGACCAGCCTACAGCACCAATGATACCACCGATAAGCGCATGAGATGAGGAGCTCGGAATCCCCCAATACCATGTAAGCAAGTTCCATGTGATGGCACCGATAAGAGCTGCTGAAATGATTCCACTATTGATAAGAGATGCAGACATTACGATGTCGCCACCGATTGTCTTTGCAACCCCTGTACTAACCATGGCCCCCAAGAAATTGAGTGCTGCTGTCATCATAATAGCTTTTTTAGGCTCAATAGCACGGGTTGATACAGATGTGGCAATGGCATTCGCCGTATCGTGGAAGCCATTGATATAGTCGAAGGCTAATGCTAAAAATACTACTAGCCATACTAAATAGTGAGCATCAAGCATATTTCAATACTACCCGGCGGAATGTACCAACCAAATCTTCGCATCCATCGATTACATCCTCCATGGCGCTAAGGATTTCCTTCCATTTGATAATTTCAATAGGATCTGTACACTCAGTGAAGAGCTTAGCCATTTCTTCGTGGTAAATATTATCCGCTTCAGACTCAAGTTTCAATACTTGGTGTACACGGCCTTCTACCTTTACATGGTCCTTTTTAAGGCTGCCCATATAACCAATAGATTTGTTAATATGCTTAACGCATTTTACAACGATTTCACTCATACGGATAGCACCATCACTTGGATTACCAACATGGTACATAACCATTTTATCCATGATTTCTTTAATATTATCCAATGTAGTATCCAATTGGTCGATTAGAAGCTGAATATCTTCGCGATCCATTGGAGTAATGAATGTTTTACGCAAACGTTCTACAGTTTCGGTTACTAATTCATCGGCAGCTTTTTCCTTTGTATCAATTTCAAGAAAAGCCTCTTCTTTAGAGATTTCGCCTTTAAACACACGCTCCATCATCTCTGCACTTTCATATGTAAGAGCAGCATGATTTTCTAAAATACTGAAAAATTTTTCTTCTTTTCCTTTTAATTTAAAAGCCATGAAGATCCTCCTGAAACAGTATTGATTGCTTCTATAAATATAATTTAATTATAGCACACTAACCATAATTCCTAAACAATTTACCAATCTCTATATTCTAACCCCTATGCGTATATGGCATATATACTATTCCATCATGTGAAAGCCGCTACAATTAGGTAAAATTGCCTTAATAAATAGCTAAATACCCTCAATATAACACAAAAAAGCAGATAGTTGATTGAAATATCAACTATCTGCCTTTTATGTTAAGCCATATACATGCTTTTATAGTATGTATCAACTAACTATAGTTAACTGTTACGGTTACTATTAACTATTGTTTAGCTATTAGTTATTAGCTTCAGCTGCTGCTTTAGCTGCTTCTGCGGCCTTTTTCAAGTTAGGCACAGATGTTGGGCATGTAGCAGGTGTACAAGCGCCATTAGGGCCCAAGTCTTCAGAACGGTTCACAAATGTTGTATGCAACATGTGATGTGCTTTATGGCTCAAAGGTTTGCCATCGAAGAACTCAGCATATAATTTTTGGATATCTGGATTATCACAAGAAGCTTTTACTGTTACCTCAGCATCACGAGTGTACAAGGACGCAATACGAGCTTCACGAGCTTTATCAGCCATTGGTAATTTAACGCGTGGTTGACCACCACCACCGATACAGCCACCGCGGCAAGCCATTACTTCGATGAAGTCATAATGGATATTTTCCGCACGCATGCGTTCGATGAATTTACGCAAGTTACCTGTACCATGAACAGCTGCTACGTGTAATGTTTTATCACCAATTACTACGTCTGCTTCACGAGCACCATCCATACCACGAATTGCTTCGAATGGGATCAATGTTTGAGGTGCATCTTCACCAGTTGCTAATTTGTAAGCTGCACGCATAGCTGCTTCCATAACGCCACCAGTATTACCGAAGATAATACCACCACCAGATGCTTCACCCATCAACGGATCAAATGCGGAATCTTCTAATTCATCAAAGTTGATTTCTTCTGCACGTAACCATTTTGCGAGTTCACGTGTAGTAATACAATAATCTGTATCGCGCATTTCTGGTACATCCCAGTATTCAGCAGAGGAATTCATTTCGTCACGACGAATTTCGAATTTCTTAGCTGTACAAGGTGTTACTGCAACAGCAACGATTTGTTTTGCATCAAGGCCCATTTTTTCAGCAAAATATGTTTTTTGTGTAGGCGCTTGCATTGCAATTGGACTCTTAGCAGTAGACAAGTTTGGCAAGAATTCTGGATAGAATGTTTCTGCAAACTTAACCCAAGCAGGACAGCAAGATGTGAACTGAGGCAATACTGCATCACTATTGATAACGCGTTCCAACAATTCAGATGCTTCCTCCATGATAGTCATGTCCGCACCAAAGTTTGTATCAAGAACATAATCGCCACCTAATTTACGAAGAGCAGCTACCATTTTACCTTCTACGAATGTACCTGCATCAAGGCCAAATTCTTCACCTAAGCCAACACGCACAGCAGGTGCAGTTTGGAATACAACGATTTTATTAGGGTCAGCAATAGCTGCTTTTACTTCATCAATTTCAGAGCGTTCATTGATAGAATCAAATGGACAAATAGATGCACATTGACCGCAATGAATACAAATTGGATGATCCCCATTTGTTGTTAAATCATAATAATCAAATACACCCATGTCTACAGCACAAGCTTTACGACATAAGGAGCAGTTTTTACATTTGGATAAATCTTGAACTAAAGCAATATTGCCGTCTTCGATTGGTACGCGACGGTCTAAAAATTGGTACTTACTCATGAGTTCCTCCTACTTAGGTAACGTTGCTATCGTTAATCGATGAAATTATACTATAAATTGTGATTTTTATCAATAAATTTACACGTAATTCCTTTGCATAACAGATATTAAAAAATCGCATGCTATAAGGAATTATAGGCGTTCTTCCAATTCCATCCACCGTTCTGTGAGCGCATCGATTTGGGACTGTGTCTCTTCTCGCTCAGCCATCAAGGATTGCATCTTCTCATAATCAGTAGCAACTTGACTAATCATGACATCGAGGCCCTTTACTAAATGCTCTAATTTAGGCAATTCCTCCATGATGTTGGCATACTCTGCCTCTTCTGCTTTATTTAAGCCCTTCTTTGGTGCTTCTTTGAAAGTATCTCCCTCAGAAGTTGTGATGCTACTATCATCCCCATCTACTGAAGTGCCTAACGATGAATCATCACTGGCAGTACTAGGTGCAACGCCTTCCACTTTTTCATCTTTAGAAGTAACAGATGTACCTGTATTAGCCATATAGAATGGGCGCTTTCCACCGCTACTTTCATCTAAAGAATCCTTGTAATCAGAATAGGAGCCATGAACAATCTCAATATGACCATCACCACTGAACACAAAAAGTTTGTCCACAACGCGGTCTAAGAAGTAACGATCGTGACATACGGTGATAATGACACCACTAAAGGAGTCAAGGAAGTCCTCTAGTACCTCTAATGTAGGAATATCAAGATCATTGGTCGGTTCATCTAGCAACAAAACATTAGGAGCGCTCATAAGCAATTTCAATAGATACAACCGACGTCGTTCACCACCTGAAAGTTTACGGATTGGCACACCATGTAGCTCAGGTGTAAATAGGAATCGTTCAAGAATCTGACCAGCACTCAACGTAGAGCCATCCCCTAGAACCATATAGGAATGGTCCTCTCGAATATAATCGAGAACGCGCATATCTTCATCAAACTCAGGCAGTTCTTGTTTGAAATGTGCAATGCGAACTGTCTCGCCTTTACCAATCGTACCGCTTGTAGGCTCATAGGTTCCATCAAGAATGTTCATAAAGGTGGACTTGCCAACCCCATTAGGGCCAACGATACCGATACGATCATGACGCACTACGTGGTAGGTAAAATCCTTAATCATAGGACGCTCGCCAAAGTAGAATGCCAAATGTTCAATATCAAAGATGGTTTTCCCTAAACGCGTTTTTAAAGCAATAGGATCCATTTGATCAGGACGTCTAGTTTTCTCCATATTCTTAAGTTTTTCATAACGGTCTAAACGAGCCTTTTGTTTTGTCGTTCTCGCCAACGCACCACGGCGTACCCATTCGATTTCTCGTTTTAAGAACTGACGACGCTTCTCTTCTGTAGCAGCTTCACGAGCCTCTCGATCAGCCTTTAAGGCAATAAATTCTTCGTAGTTGCCATCGTATTGGTACATACGTCGATTAGATAATTCCAAAATACCATTACATACTGAGTCAAGGAAATATCTATCATGGGTACTGATTAATAAGCCTCCTTGACGAGCACTTAAATAAGACTCTAACCAATCGATGCTATCTTCATCTAAATGGTTTGTCGGTTCGTCTAACAATAATAGATCACAAGGATATAATAATGCTTGCCCTAATGCAAGGCGACGCTTTTGACCACCAGATAACATCGCCACCTTTTGATTCACATCAGGAAAACCTAACTTAGATAAAATAATACGAGCCTCTTGCTCTACTTGCCATCCATCTTGTTGGTCCATCTGCTCCAAGGCTTTCATATAGTTTCGCGATACTTTAGCATCCTCGCCACCAGTCTCTTGCATTTCACGATATTCACGACTAATGCGCTCAAAGGATTGTACCATTCGTAAACGAGGATGATCACCATCAAGAACGGCTTCTAATAATGTTGAATCTGGGTCAAACTCAGGTGTTTGTGCTAAATAGTGTATACTAGCCTTACCATTTCGCTCAATGGTTCCCTTATCAGGCTCCATTTGTCCTGCCAAGATTTTTAAGAAGGTAGACTTACCTGTTCCATTAATACCCACGAGACCTAGCCGTTTTTCGGTGGTGAAAGTAATATTTACCTCCTTAAACAGCAGTCGTGTGCCATATGATTTTTCTATGTTTTGTAAACTAATAACGTTCATCGTATGCTCCTATTATGTCATTCTGATATTTATTATACTACACATTACCATTGACAGTAACAGGCCCCCTCAGTAGAATAAACGTAACGTATATATTCATGAGGAGGTCCACATGGCAGCAGATATCGTTTTAGACTTTTATGAAACTATCAACTTTGAACTTATCGATATCGATGGGTATGACACATTATTTACAGAGCTCTTGGAAGATGGCACCTATGCAACTGTGTCCGATGATGACGGTCATTTGCCAGAGGATTTAGAAACGCCCATCGTATTCAATGTATACGACGACAATGACTCCTTCCAATGGAGTGTGACCCTCGATGATTCTTACCAACTAAAAGACTTGTTGGACAGTGCTGAAAGCACAGATGCATTCTTGGAAACACTTCAAAAAATTCGACAAGAACATATTGAACAATACCAATAAAACAAAAGCGATGACCTGTATAAGGTCATCGCTTTTATAATTTTATGATGGAACATATAACGTTGATATAGCATATAACGTTTATCGAACTAACATCGTTAATTAAACTTATAGGATTATATAACTTTTACAACCACTATGATTATGTAAATACTAGACTACTAACTGATAGATTGCTCTGCTTTCACTAATTCTACCGGCGTCTCAGCATCTAATATGGCTATAAGACTATTTACGATATTAGCCGCACCATCCACATGCCATTCACGAGCGCGCTCAGACATTTGTTGAAGTCTCGGAGAATTAATAAGAAGTGCGGTCACAACGTCTTCTAAGTTATGAATATCACGAGCCCAACGCGCACAACCTCGTTGTTCTAACAGCTCTGCATTGGCCTCTTCTTGCCCTGGAATGGCATTAAAGAATACCATAGGCAAACCAATAGTAACCGCTTCCATACATGTTAACGCACCTGGCTTTGTAACTAGCAAGGAAGATGACTTCATAAGTTCCGAAATATTCGTAGTATATCCGTATACAATGGTCTTAGTTCGCATAGATTCACTAAGGGTAACTAAGGATTCATAAAGAGATGTATTTTGACCGGCTACGACAGTAATTTCATCAATACCGTTTACTTCATCTAAATGTTTTAATGCCGTTTCTAAAGAACCTAAACCTAGACCGCCACCCATAACGAGCACTTTTACCGGTTTCTCTAAGCTATATTCTTCAATAGCATCACGGAAGAAGGAGCGACGCACAGGAATGCCTGATACATGGATACGTGATTCATCAATACCCGCTGCTACCATTTCATCTACCATCGATTCAGTAGCTACATAGTATGTATCAATTTGTGGGTATAGCCAAAATTGATGACTACTAAAGTCCGTCATGATAGCCACTAATGGTACGTCGATATGTCCTTGGCGTTTTAAGATAGACGCTGCACCACATGGGAATGGATGCGTAAATACCATTACATCTGGCTCTTCTTGTTGTACCAATTTGAGCATGCGGCTTTTCAATAGGTATGATAATGCAGTTTGCATAATCGTACCTCGTTTTTCCCCTTTTGATACGCGGTAAATCATATCATATAGCATTGGAAATACGTCAATCATTTTGATGTATGTGCCCTTGATCAAATGCTCTACAGACATGGTTTCTGTATCAAGAAAGTCCACATGAGTTATCGTCGCTTGTGGTTCTTTCTCTTTCCAATATTCTTCTATGGCTCTGGCGGCCTGCATATGTCCCGTCCCAATAGAAGCGGACACGATGAGAACCTTCCGTGATCTTTCGTTATTCATAGTACACCCTTTCTCTGTGCATTATACCATAAATAAACGAAAAAAAGAGACCTCGAAAGGTCTCTTTCTAATCCATTAGGGATTATTTTTTGCGTTTTTTAGCTTTTGTAGTGTTAACTTGTTCTTTCAAACCTTTACCAGCTTTGAATGCAGGGGATTTGGAAGCTGCAATTGTGATAGTTTTACCGTTTTGTGGGTTACGGCCTTCACGAGCTGCGCGTTCACGAACTTCGAATGTACCGAAGCCGATAACTTGTACTTTACCGCCAGCAGCTAATTCTTCAGCAACTGTGTCAAATACAGCTTTTACCGCTTTTTCAGCGTCTTTTTTAGTTAATTCAGTTTTTTGTGCAACACTTGCGATTAATTCTGTTTTGTTCATGACAGAACCTCCTTAAAAATACTATACCTAAGAAGCATGCAAACCTCTAGGCTACTTTTCCTGCACTTTAGCCTCCTCCCAAAAAGCATCCAGCTCAGCTAATGAAAAGTCTTCCCATGAGCGATCGCTTTGGTTAACACAAGCTTCTACATGTAAAAAACGCTGTCGGAACTTTGTGTTTGTGCGATTTAGTGCATTTTCACCGCTTATTTTATACCATCTTAATAGATTAATCAAGGAAAAAAGCACATCTCCCGCTTCTTTTTCCATATTTTCTCTATCTTCTTGGGCAATAGCCTCCTTAAATTCACCCATTTCTTCGGAAACTTTCGCCCAAACCGGATCGAGCTCATCCCAGTCAAAACCTAGCTTTGCAGCCTTTTCTTGAAGTTTATAAGCAGCCACTAAAGCAGGTAAACTTTTGGATACACCATCTAATACAGATTTTTGTATTTTTTTCTTTTCTTGTGCCTTTAATTCATCCCAACTGTATGATTTTTCATTATTTTCTGGATCAAAAACATGGGGATGACGACGAATCATCTTTTCCGTCACATCGTGAATTACATCTTCCAATGTAAATTGACCGGCTTCTTCAGCCAATTGACTATGAAAGACAACTTGTAATAATACATCACCTAGTTCTTCACGAAGATTTGGCATATCTTTATTATCGATAGCATCTACTACTTCATAAGTTTCTTCGATGAAATATCGACGCAACGACTCATGTGTTTGCTTTTGATCCCAAGGACAACCATTCGGAGCACGCAAAGCTTTTACCACATCTACTAATGGTTGTACCGATACTGGCTTATCAGTATTGTTCTTCATATAGCTTAGCCTCCTCCTTATCACGACGAGCTTGTAAGCGCTTGCCTATAACTGGGAAATGATACATATCAGCTTTTACAACGGCCTTTGTTAACCATAGGGATAAACCATACACAAATACCGCTACAATAATAGCTGCTGCCACTGCACCACCGTTACCGAACAGTTCTACAGTCGTCACATACACCACCTGTGTGGCACCGCCCATAGCCATGGCAGACACTACAATTTTTAATAGCTCTAATTTATTGAGTATGGAACCTACATATTTTTTAACAAATATATAGTTTATGAGTGCCGCAATAGCAAAGTTTAAATTCGTTGCCCATGCAGCACCATTAATGCCAAGTTCAATAGTCCCTGTCAATTGATAGTCCAAGAATGTCTTAGCCAATAGACCGATAAAAATGGCTACCATAGGAATAACAGTTCTACCTAACCCCTGCAAAATGCCTGCTGTAATCTGTTGCCACCCTAAGAATATAATACTCAAGCTAATAACAGCAATAACAGGACCAGCATGAGGCGTTGCATATATCAATTTAGATATAGGTGTCGCTAATACACAGAGCCCAATACAGGCCGGTATAGTGAACATATTAGCAATTTTAATGGCTGTACCGGCGCGCTGTACAATGCGGTGCACATCACCTTGGGCATGTGCCTCAGATACAGCTGGTACAAGGCTAGCCGCTAAGGATGTAGTCAAAATGATAGGCAAACCAATCAACGATGTAGCCATCCCTGTGAGATAGCCAAATTGTGTTGTCGCTTCATTGAGGTAATACCCAATATCCATCAATCGCTTTGGTACGATAAATGTATCGATAAGAGATACCATGGGCAACATAATATTGGCCATTGAAACTGGTATAGCCAAGCTAAATAGTCGTTTGACTACAGAGCCATTGCTTTCACCAATAGCATTGGGATTCTGCTGTGCCAACATTTGCGCTCGTACACGACGCTGACGATAGTAAAAGTAAATCAATACGATCAACCCAGCTAATACACCGGGGAATGTAGCGAACGTTGCACCACCTGCCGCCAAGTGTAGACCTCTATCAATGAAATAATAGGCTAAGCCCACCATAGAGGATACGCGGAAGATTTGTTCAAAGACTTGGCTAGTTCCCGTAGGCACCATGTATTGGAAGCCTTGGAAGTAACCTCTGAAACAGCTCAAAATCGTAACGATGAAGATCGCTGGCGACAATAGCTGAATCGCTAAGAGTGCACGAGGATCTGTAATAATATGGGTATCTATGAGCCACTGTGCACTACCGTATAAAGCTACACTAAATACAAGACCTAATAGTGTTAACACCTTTAACGATACGGAAAACACCTGTTGTACGCCCCGCATATCATCATTAGCCAGCTTTTCCGCAATCATAATAGATATAGCAACAGGAATGCCTGCAGCGGAAACACTAACGATAATTTGATAAATCGGATAGGCCATCATATATAGGCCAATCCCTTCACCACCGAGAACGCGTGCAATAAGGACTTTGCTGAAAGCACCAATAACCTTAACGATAATCCCAGCTAAGGTTAAAATCATAGCGCCCTTTAAAAATCGATTCATAGGCCCTCCTTAGACGATGATTTTTGGCTCAAAGCCTTCATCACCGCTTCCGTAATGGTCAAAATAGAACCTTTCATACCATTGAGGCTCACATATAATGTAGCCGGCTTAGTATCTGCAAATTTCATCTTCTTCCAGAGATCTTCCCGTACAGCCCCCATATCCCAGTCGGCCATCTTGGAATCGTCATGCCAATGAATGGTAAGCTGTTGATCTCTACGGACGATACTTTTAATGCCTAGTAAACGCGCTTGTTCTTTAATTTGAGCAATGCGCAACAAACGGTCTACCGGATCTGTCGGAGTACCGAAGCGATCGATGAGTTCATCCGTCATGTCATCAAGTTGTTCTTTAGATTTAATATGTAACAACCGTTGATATACAGAAATCTTACGAGCACTATCCTTGATATATGCATCATCAATAAAGGCATCTACCTCTAAATCGATTGCTGGGTCAATGGATACTTCCCGTTCAACCTCTTTATTTTGAGCCTTCGCAATAGCTTCTTCTAACATACTCACGTACATACCAAAGCCGACGGATGCGATATTGCCATGTTGCTGTGAACCTAAGAGGTTACCAGCACCGCGAATTTCTAAATCGCGCATAGCCAATTTAAAACCAGCACCGAGTTCTGTGAACTCTTCAATAGCTTTTAAGCGCTTTTCGGCAGCCTCTGAAAGCATTTTATCAGGTCGATACATAAAGTATGCATACGCCCGTCTACGAGAACGACCTACGCGGCCACGCATTTGATATAGCTGAGATAAGCCTAAGCGGTCCGCATCATAAATAATGATTGTATTCGCATTTGGTATATCTAGACCAGTTTCGATGATACTAGTAGACAATAATACATCATAATGGCCTTCATAGAAATCAGTCATGATTTCCTCAATTTGACGACCTGTCATTTGACCATGAGCAATAGCGTAACGTAACCCAGGCAAGGCCTCTTCTAATAACTCACCCATGTGATTAATGGATGCTACGCGGTTATATACAAAATAAACCTGACCACCACGCGCCAATTCGCGCTTAATCGCATCGGCTACGAGGTTCATATCATATTCCACTACATAGGTTTGAACAGGTAAACGTTCTTCTGGTGGCGTATTGATAACGGACATCTCACGAACACCAACGAGGGACATATGTAATGTCCGAGGAATTGGGGTCGCACTCAAGGTGAGTACATCAATATTGTTGGCCCACTCTTTCCATTTTTCCTTTTGAGCTACCCCGAAACGTTGCTCTTCATCCACAACGAGCATACCTAAATCTTTGAAGACAACCTTTTTGTTGAGCAACGAATGTGTGCCGATAAGAACATCAATGGATCCATCTTCAACGCCTTTTAGAACTTGTTTTTTCTCCGCTGTACTGCGGAAGCGATTGAGTACATCTACCTTGACACCAAATGGAGCAAAACGGTTCCAGAAGGTTTGGAAATGTTGCTGTGCTAAAACGGTGGTTGGAACAAGTACCGCTACTTGTTTGCCGCTCATAACAGCCTTAAAGATGGCTCGCATGGCCACTTCTGTTTTACCAAAGCCTACATCGCCAGCAAGCAAACGGTCCATAGGAACTGGTTTTTCCATGGATTCCTTAATTTCTGCTGTAGCTTGTATTTGGTCTTCCGTTTCCTCATAAGGGAATGCATCTTCAAATTCCTGCTGCCATGGTTGGTCAGGCAAAAATGCAAAGCCTTGCGTTATTTCACGCTGTGCATAGAGGTCAACTAACTTATCTGCTAAATCATCAATAGATTTCTTTGCCTTTGTAACAACCTTAGCCCAGTCACGGCCACCCATTTTATTGATGCGCGGCACATCACCTTCATTACCAATATACTTTTGTAATTGATCTAAGTTGTTGGCAGATAAGAATAATTTATCTGATCCTGCATAGTCAATTTCAATATAATCCCGATGAATCCCTTCTGTTTCGATTGTTTTAAGGCCAATATACTTACCAATACCGTGCATACTATGTACAACATAGTCACCAGGTGTTAAATCAGTGAAATAATTGATTTCTTGGCCTTTTTTAGGTTTATTGCGCAGCTTACGCTTTTGCTGTCCGTAAATATTACCTTCAACAACAACTACTAAATGGCTATTTGGCAATTCAAATCCATCGGTCAATAAGCCTTGTAAGATAACAACCGTATTAGGCTTTGCAATCCACTCCGCACTATGAACAAAGGCAATACCTTCCCCTTCAAGGGCCCGTTCAATACCTTCTCTTCGTTGTTGGTTATTTAGTACCAATACAACTTGATGATTTAAACGATGCCATTGCTTAATCTCATCTGTTAATAGAGGAATTTGACGTTCAAAGCTCGTCATCGTCTTGCCTTGAATACCAATAGGGGTAAATCCGGCTAAACCGATAGAGCGTTGTTGCATAAATGTGAAAGCTACTTGATTTGTGGCTTCTACAGTACGTTGCAATTCACTCCAATCACAATGATTTTTACGATGTGCTGGGTCTTCCTTAAGGAATTTTTTTAATGCTTCCTGAATGCGACCTGGCTCATCGTAAATAAGAGTGCCATCTTTCACATAGGATAATAAGGTACAATCTGCATCACTTTTACCAAGGAAGAAAGGTGTTACCGTATAAGAATCGATTTGTTCAATAGAACGTTGGTTTTCTACAGAGAAGAATCGCAAGGTATCAATTTCATCACCAAAGAACTCAATACGTATGGGATGTTCACTATTAACAGGATATATGTCTAAAATATCCCCGCGCACGGCAAAATGACCACGTTGTTCCACCTGGTCTACACGTTCATATCCAATTGTAACGAGCTGTTCAAGAGCTGTATCGCGTTCAATCGTATCATTTAAAGAGAAATGTAACGACTGTCCTTTTAAATATTGTGGAGATACCACATACTGTGTAACCTCTTCAGCATTCGCTATGACTACGGCAGGTTCTTGCCATGCAAGCAATGCTAAGGCACGCATTTGAGCCCCTTGGTCCTCAAGGCTACGAGCAATCGTTGTAAAGTCCACATGATCTGTTATAGGAAATGATAGGACTGGAATATTAGGCCAGAAAAAGGCTAAATCCCGTTCCCACATCTCTTTATGGTCCTTATCATGGACTACGATAACTACAGGCTTTGTAAGGCCCGTAGAAAAAGCTTGGTTTAAGAGGAAACTCTTTTGAGATCCACTAAGACCATATATGACTGACTTTCCTTTCCGCTGAAATGCGTTTAGCCCATCCACAAAGGATGGGTTCTGTGAAAGCAGCTGTGTTAATGTATTATCCATACTGCACCATATAGTATTACTATGATTATATTAATTAAATAGTTCTAATAATCTATTATAACACATAACGGCATAGTTAATTTTCTATCTATGTTATACCTTACTAATCACGCTTGTTTGTACCTAATTAAAAGCGCCTAGTCTTATGTATGCCCATTAATAAACCTAATTTTAGGCAAAAAAAATAGCACCTCTAAAGGTGCAATAAAGTTGGTGCGGGAGAAGGGACTTGAACCCCCACGCCGTAAGGCGCCAGATCCTAAGTCTGGTGCGTCTGCCAATTCCGCCACTCCCGCGTCTCAACTGAAATAATAATATCATGTATAGAATTCATCGTCAATCATTTTTTTAGAATTAACTTAAATTTCATGTATCCCCTAAAAATAAAAAGAGACTGACCCAGAATCCGAACTACTAGAATCCTGGGTCAGCCTCTTTTTTAGGATGATGATGAATAAATGCATGCCCTACATTTACCATAAAATATATTAACAGTCATAACACATGTCATGCTGGTAATACCAAGAAGGTATTATTCACCATGACCATGCCATCGACATTAAGGTCTTTCGAATACAATTTAAATCATCTTTGATAAAATCGTATAGAACTAAAAAATCCTTTTTACGGGTACGTAAAAAGGAGCTACTAACTTCTCCTCCCTATCTCTCGTAGGTCAAATGGTGAATGTTGAATAGGCAGTTCTCCTGACTCGGCGTCATCGCTCATCTAGCCTTCCCAGTTTCCCAGTGACTTAATTTAGACTCGCTCGACCATACAGTGGCGGGACCGTGCTGGCATTTAACCAGCTTCTCTATTATGCTTTTCAGCACCTATTCCCAAATATGATGTTTTCTATGAGTTAATATTAACACCACTATCGTATTAAGTCAATTTATTTTTGTAATTTTATTAATTCATCTTTTATTCATCTATTGCCATATATGATATTTTTAATTACAATATAAAGGTATCTAAAAATAGGAGGAATCTATGTATATCGGAGATTTCATTAAAGAATATCGCGAAGCTAATGGTGTATCTATCGAAGACTTCGCAAGCAAAGCAAACTTAACAGTTACTGAAGTTGAAACATTAGAAAAAAATGTACAAGAAGATGGTACTGTAGTGCCTGTTGCAATGCGCCAGATCAAAGGTATTGCAGCAGCTATGAATGTACCAATGCCTGTAGTCATGGCTCAGATTCCTTCTGATCAAGAATTAGTTGTACATGTGGTTGCTGAATCCGATCAACCACATGCGAAGTAATAAGGAGAATACATGAAGCGTAGTTTATTAATTGCAGCGGCTTTCACAATCTTAGGTATCCTCCCCTCTCAAGCAGTTAATATTGCTGATTTAGAGAATGCCAGAGGTTATGCCTACTTATATCGTATGAATGGCCAAAATTATTACGCAGAACAACGCGTTAAGGTCATCGCAGGAGAAGGTAATAAATTTGAAATTGTAGCCCGTACATATAGTCATCAAGGTGCCCAATATTATATGACAGAGTATATAAACCATTATTACTTTGATCAAGATGCCGATACGATTCAATGGGTTCAAGAACAACGTAATATCATCGATGCCCGTACAGGCAGAGTATTACGTGAGGAAAAACGACCTAAAGCTAAATTAATTACCTTAAAACCAGATACGTATGGTTATATGCAAGCTATCTACTGGAGAGATCTTGCTGTAGCTGCAGGACAGCTAAAATAAGGTAAAACACTTAAGCCACAATCTAATTAGATTTAAAGTGCTAAAACTAAAAGACTCTACACAATTATGTGTAGAGTCTTTTTAATAGATAAATGGTTTTACAAAAATAAAAAAGCACCACATTGCTGTGATGCTTTCATTTGGTGACCCAGAAGGGATTCGAACCCCTGGCCTTTTGATTCGTAGTCAAACGCTCTATCCAGCTGAGCTACTGAGTCATGTACTAGGTACTCACTTATATTAACATAACGCTTAGATCTATGCAAGCATTTTTTTAATATTTTTTGAGTAATTTTATGGACATGCGGTCCGAAGACCGCAATCCAAATTTGGCAGGGGCAGTAGGACTTGAACCCACAACCAACGGTTTTGGAGACCGCTACTCTACCAATTGAGCTATACCCCTATGTTCATCAAGCTGTGCTTGATACTTGATTAGTTTAACAAAAATTAGGTCCCATGTCAAGAAACAAAGCCCTTTAAAATAATGAAATAATAGTGAATTTAAAAGGAAAAAGAGCCCTTTCTCAAGGGCTCTTATGTCTACCTAACTTTTACCTTTATATATACGGGAGATGGTATATATAATTAGAGAGTTTTGTATATGTATTGTTTTGTTTATACACAGGGAGAGTATTGTTGTGTATTTAAGTGTTGTTTTATGTGTTGTATTGTTTTGTGTTGTGTTGTTTGTATTATTTGTAAAAGGGACAGGTAAAAGTTATTTGCAGTAGACCTCCATTTCCTTAGTTGATCTCAATCAACTATTGCTAGTATAAAGATTATATGTGAAAACATAGTGAAAGTTATATGAGATATAAATGAAACGAGTAAATTTTGGTACATATTTAGACAATGCTAATACAGGTATAAACCCAGTATTTATCTATATTTATAGGCTTATATGTGAATTCCAGATAAACCTATGCATGAATAGAATATGTAGTAGATAGTGATTATTAGAATTTAAAATTAAAGTAATATTAATTACATAAAGATGATTAATTAGGAAATTTGATTAAAGAATAACTTGTTAAATGATCTATTAAAACAGTTAAACCTAAACCACTATGTATAGATATAACAGTAAAAAGAGTAAAATTAGGGCTATATGGTGGATATTCGATCATAGATAAGTAAATGTCCATTGAATAATGTAGTGGTTATTTAGGGATAAATATTTAAAGATAGATATGAATGAATAATGTATATGTTACATAAATTGGGATGAGGTTTATATGTATTTACATGTATTAGGAGCTACTCAACTGGTTTACGGTTCGGTAACATTGGCACGTTGTGCCTCGTTACCGTATGGATAGAGTTGGATACTACCACTAGCCGCGACTTCCTATCACACTCGCCCATGGCAGTAGTTAAAACTATGATCTAAATTAACATATATACCTTAAGGGCTTCGTCGAACCTGATGCAATGGACGTATGCGTCGCTGCGCTCCTTTACGCCCTATTGCCCTAGGCTTCCCACGCCGTCTGTATTGTTGAATACACATAGATATTACTTGTACAACCTTGGCTGGAAACGGCTCTAGAAGGAATTAGAATGTGCTCGTTAGAGCACAAAAATAGAGGGCCAACCCTTTAGGGTTGACCCTCTATTTTATGCTTCAATCAGCGGCTTCCTATCCTCCCAGGCCGTCTCCAGCCAAGTACTTTCGGCGTTT